>Ga0209608_1000201_pt1 | contig 63682 bp, 57 predicted proteins | sample AD_UKC130_MetaG_FD_184428 | JGI IMG/M metagenome (GOLD analysis project Ga0209608, IMG submission 184428) | Active sludge microbial communities of municipal wastewater-treating anaerobic digesters from Canada - AD_UKC130_MetaG (SPAdes) (version 2) | ecosystem: Engineered > Bioreactor > Anaerobic...
ATTCGTCCACTGGGTGCAATATGACGAAAATACACCTCGGAATCACCAACAAATGCGCGCGAAAAACGGAAAACACCCTCCGCATCATGAAAAACAACTCGTTTGAGTACTGCCGGTCGCGTTTGCGAGGTGGTATTTCAGCAGCCTGCTAGGCGTGACCGGTGCTGCCGAAGCCGCCGTCGCCGCGCGCGCTGGCGGCAAATTCCTCGACGATGTTGAAATCCATCCGCAGCACCGGGACGATGACCAGTTGCGCCAGGCGGTCCAGCGGTTGCAGGGCGAAGGCGGTTTGGCCGCGGTTCCAGGTCGACACCATGATTTCGCCCTGGTAGTCGGAGTCGATCAGGCCGACCAGATTGCCGAGAACGATGCCGTGTTTGTGGCCGAGACCGGAACGCGGCAGAATCATCGCCGCCAGGCTCGGGTCGGCGAGGTGGATGGCGATGCCGGTGGGAATCAGGACGGTTTCGCCCGGCTGGATCGTCAGCGGCGCGGCAATGCAGGCCCGCAGGTCGAGGCCGCCGGCGCCGGCGCTGGCGTAGCGCGGCGGGTTGTCGCGCAGTCGGGCGTCCAGCAGTTTGACGTCCACGCGGCGATTCATCGGCGTTTCTCCAGCAACGTGGCGATGCGTGCCACGAGTTGCCTCGCCAGACGGAGTTTCGAGTCCGGCGCGAGCGGGTGCTGACCGTCGTCGTCGAACAGGATCAGGGTGTTGCGGTCGCCGCCGAATCCGTCGTGGATCAGATTGCCGACGATCAGCGGAATGCCTTTGCGTCGGCGCTTGTTTTCCGCGTAGGCCGCCAGATTTTCGCTTTCGGCGGCAAAGCCGACGCACAGCGGCGGTTTCGGCAGGGCGGCGACTTCGCCGAGGATGTCCGGGTTTTGCCTTAGTTCGATCATTGGTGGCGCGGCTTGGGCGGCTTTCTTGATCTTTTGGGCGATGAACGTGGCGGGCCGATAGTCGGCGACGGCGGCGACGGCGATGAATACGTCGAGATCGGCGGCGTTTTCGGCATGCGCGGCGATTTGGCGATGCACCGCCGCGTGCATCTGTCGCGCACTGGTCACGGCGATGCGTTCGACACCTGGCGGGGCGGGAAGGTCCACCGGCCCGGAGACCAGTGTCACTTGCGCGCCCGCCTCGCGTGCGGCGCGGGCGATGGCGTAACCCATCTTGCCGCTCGACAGATTGGTGATGCCGCGCACCGGGTCGATGGCCTCGAAGGTCGGCCCCGCCGTCAGCAGGACGCGTTTGCCGGCCAGTACTTTCGGTTGAAAGTGGGCGATCAGTTCGGCGAGGATTTCCTCCGGCTCCAGCATGCGTCCAAGGCCGGTTTCGCCGCAGGCCTGTTCGCCGCTGGCCGGCCCGACGATAGCGATGCCGTCGGCGCGCAAGGTGGCGACATTGCGCCGGGTGGCCGGGTTCTCCCACATCTGGCGGTTCATCGCCGGCGCCAACAGCAGCGGGCAATCGCGGGCCAGGACCAATGTGCTCAACAGGTCGTCGGCAAGGCCGTTGGCCACCTTGGCCAGGAAATCGGCGGAGGCGGGCGCCACCAGCAGCACGTCGGCGTGACGCGACAGATCGATGTGCGCCATGTTATTGGCCATGCGCGCATCCCATTGGTCGATGAATACCGGCTGGCCGGAAAGCGCTTGAAAAGTGACCGGGGTGACAAAATGCGTCGCCGCCTCGGTCATCGCGACCTGTACCGTGGCGCCGTCCTTGATCAGCAGGCGGAGCAGTTCCGCCGCCTTGTAAGCGGCAATACCGCCGCTGACGCCGAGAACGATTCGTTTTCCCTGTAGTTCCATGCGCGCTGTTCGTCTGCTTCCGTTGGTGGGGCGGCACATTCTACTTGAGATTGCCGATCGTCGACCGGCGCGGGCACGATGCGTGAGGCCGGTCAGCCGTTTCCGACGTCATCCACGCCGCCGTGTTTGCGCTTGCGAGACTGTAAACCGATCGCGGGTCCGACATCGTTTCGCCGAACCCGTGATCGGTGGAGGTTTCGATAAAGGTTCCGCTGGTCTCAGCGATAACCTGGCGGCGGTGGCGGCGGGTTGCCGGGCGGCGGCGGAGGATAGTTATAGTTCGGTGTCGGGCTGACCGCCGACGTCTGCTGACGCCGTGTCGTGGTCGCGGCAACGGGAACGCTATGCCCTTTGGCGTACATGCACTGGACGTAGGCATTGTCGTACTGGCGCTGCGTGCCGTAGGCGGAATTTTGCGCGGCGCCGGTGCCGGCCGCGCTACCGAACAGCAAGCCGGTGCCGGCCCCGACGGCCGCGCCGCTACGCCCGCCGATGGCCGCGCCGGCGACCGCGCCGATCGCGGTGCCGATGATGGCGCTGTTGATGCCGGCGTTGGTCGCGTTCTCACCGGCCGTGGCGCCGCCGACTTGTACATAGGCATAGTGCCGGCAGTCAGCGTCGTCATGGCGGAATTGGTCGAAGCTCTTGCCGCTTCCCGGCAAAACCATGGCTGTCGGGCCGGTCGGCACGCTCACACAGGCACCGAGCAGCAGGCTGGCCAGGACTATGGGGTACTTGTTCATTGATTTCATGCGGTTTTCTCCTGGCCGTGTTCAGGGCTGACGTGGTGGAACTGGCGCGACCTCGACCCAGCCGCGCGGACAGGTCTTCACGTAAGGGTAATAGGCTTTTCTGGCGGCGCAATAGTACCAATAGTGGGATTGCGGCGCGGGACGCTCGGTTGCCGGCGGTTCCGTCTGTTCGACGTAAACCGGTGGCGCCGGCTGCGCCACCACGACCGGCGGGTAGTACGACGGGTAGGGTGGGTAAGGCGGGTAATAGACCGGACCGGGGTAATAGGGTCCCCAGGTCGGGCCGACGACCACGCCAACGCGCGCGCCGCCGTGCCAACGATCAGCCAGGGCGTCTCCGACGCCGGCCGTGCACAGGAGGAGGCACGCCAGGGTGGTTTTCAGCAATTGCATGGCACGTACCTTTCTTTCAACTGGCCGAGCCGTCGATGACTGTTTCCGGTCATCGGCGGTTCCGCGCCCAGGGTTGGCCCCGACCCTCTTTTCCCCGCTGGCATTCTAATATGATCGGCGCGAAAAATACGCGGTCGCCGGTTGCCGTTCCGAAAGCATCGACGATGACGGTCGCGAAGCGCGGAAGGAATCGCCGTGTCGACAAGCGCCGGATGCTGCGATGCGGTAAAATCACCGTATGCTATATCCACTGATTCGCAATTTCTTTTTTGCCCTCGATGCCGAGACCGCGCACGGTATCGGCATGGCCGGCATCGATTTGCTCAGGGCCACCGGCATCGGTTGCGTGCTATCCCCGAGCGTGCCGCCAGACCCCGTGCGGGTGATGGGGATCGATTTTCCGAACCCGGTCGGTCTGGCCGCCGGGCTGGACAAAAACGGCGACCACATCGACGCCTTGGCGGCCATTGGTTTCGGGTTCATCGAAATCGGAACCGTCACGCCGCGACCGCAGCCGGGCAATCCGCGGCCGCGGATGTTCAGGATTCCAGAAAAGCAGGCGATCATCAATCGCATGGGCTTCAATAACGACGGTGTCGATAAGCTGTTGACCAATGTAGCGGCGGCGAAGTTCACCTCGAACGGCGGTGTGCTGGGAATCAACATCGGCAAGAATTTCGACACGCCGATCGAGAAAGCCGCCGACGATTACCTGTTTTGTCTGGAGCGCGTCTATGGCGCGGCCAGTTATGTGACGGTCAATATTTCCAGCCCGAACACCAAGAATCTGCGCGAACTGCAACGCGACGACGCGCTCGACGCCTTGTTGGGGAGCCTGAAAGCCGCGCAATCGCGGCTTGCCGACCGGCACGGCAACTATGTGCCTCTGGCGCTGAAGATCGCTCCCGATCTGGACGACGAGCAACTGCGGGCGATTGCCGACTTGTTGCGGCGGCACCGCATGGACGGAGTCATCGCCACCAACACCACCATTTCGCGCGCGGCGGTGGACGGTCTGCCGAATGCCGAGCAGGCCGGCGGCTTGTCCGGCGCGCCGTTGTTCGCTTCGTCGACCGAGGTGTTGCGGCAGTTGTCGGTCGCTCTGGCCGGCGAGGTACCGATCATCGGGGTCGGTGGCATCCTGCGTGGCGACGACGCGGCGGCGAAAATCGCCGCTGGCGCCAGTCTGGTGCAGATTTACACGGGTTTCATCTACCGCGGTCCCGATCTGGTTGCCGAGGCGGCGCGAGCCGTGGCCAGGCGCCGTCGGCGCTGAGCCATCGAGGGATGGCCGATAAAGTGGTTGAATGCGGGTCATCGGCGGAGGATAATCGCCGCGCTTCGAAACATTTCACCTTTTGCCGACGACAAACATGACCCACTACCTGTTCATCATCGTTGGGGCGGTGCTCGTCAATAACGTCGTGTTGGTCAAGATTCTCGGTCTGTGCCCGTTCATGGGCGTGTCCAAGAAACTGGAAACGGCTTTCGGCATGGGGGCGGCGACGACTTTCGTGCTCACCGTCGCCACCGGCGCCAGCTACATCATCGATCACTACCTGTTGATGCCTTTTGGGCTGGAATATCTGCGCACCTTGTCGTTCATCGTTACCGTGGCGGCCATCGTCCAGTTGACCGAAATGGTGATCCAGAAGGTCAGCCCGGTGCTGCATCAGGTGCTGGGTATCTATTTGCCGTTGATCACCACCAATTGCGCCGTGCTCGGCGTTCCGCTGTTGAACGTCGCCAACAAGTACGATTTCGTCGAGTCGCTGCTGTTCGGCGCCGGCAGTTCGGTGGGTTTTTCGTTGGTGCTGGTGCTTTTCGCCGGTATTCGCGAACGCATCGAGGGGGCCGAGGTGCCCACCTATTTCAAGGGAACGGCGATCGCCATGGTGACCGCTGGCCTGATGAGTCTCGCGTTCATGGGCTTCGCCGGGCTGGACAAGTACCAATGATCATTGCCTTGGCGGTCATGGCGCTTGGCGCCGTCGTTCTCGGTGCGGCGCTCGGTTACGCATCGATCAAATTCAGGGTCGAAGGCAATCCGCTGGTCGAGAAAGTGGAGGCGATCCTGCCGCAGACGCAATGCGGCCAGTGTGGCTACCCGGGTTGCAAGCCTTACGCCGAGGCGATCGCCTCCGGCGAGGCCGAGATCAATCTCTGCCCGCCGGGTGGCATGGACGGGGTGCGCAAGCTCGCCGATCTGCTCGGTCGCGATGCCAAGCCACTCGACGCCGAGGAAAAACCAAAACAGGTGGCGATCATCGACGAGCAGACCTGCATCGGCTGCACCTTGTGTATTCAGGCGTGTCCGGTGGATGCCATCGTCGGTGCCGCCAAACAGATGCACACCATCGTCGAGCCGCTATGCACGGGTTGCGAACTGTGCATCAAACCGTGTCCGGTCGAATGCATCGTCATGCAGCCGATCGCCGAAAATCTCGACAACTGGAAGTGGAAATACCCGGTGATCGATATCAAGCGCGCCGCCTGAGGCGATCCGAATGTTGCGGAATCTGTTCAAATTCAAGGGCGGCGTCAAGCCGCAAACCCACAAGGCGCCGTCGGTGCGGATGCCGATCGGCGAGGCGCCCTTGCCGGAGCGTTTGTACGTGCCGTTGCACCAGAGCATCGGCGGCATCCCCGACCCGGTGGTCAAGGTCGGCGACACTGTGCTCAAGGGACAACGGATCGGCGCCGCCGACAGTTGGGTGTCTTCCGCCGTGCACGCGCCTACTTCCGGCCTCGTGCAGGACATCGCCGAGCACGTGGCTGCCCATCCCTCGGGGTTGACCACGCTGTCGGTGGTGATCGAGCCGGACGGTCGCGACGAATGGCTGCCGCGCGAGCCGGTCGATTACCGCGCTCTGGCGCCCGAGCGGGTGCGCGAGATGTTGCGCGATGCCGGGGTGGTCGGCCTGGGTGGCGCGGTATTCCCGAGTCACGCCAAATTGACCGCCGCCAAGACGGTGCCAGTCGAGCATCTGGTGATCAACGGCGCCGAGTGCGAGCCGTTCATGACCTGCGACGACATGCTGATGCGCGAACGGGCCGAGGACATCGTCCGTGGCGGCGCCATTTTTCGTCATCTGCTGCAAGCCCGGCAGGTGCTGATCGGCATCGAGGACAACAAGCCGGAAGCGGTGGCGGCGATGAAAGCGGCGGTTGCCGCATTGGGCGAGGATCACGAGGTCATCGCCGTGCCGACACGTTACCCTGCCGGCGGCGCCAAGCAGTTGATCCGCGTGCTGACCGGCAAGGAAGTACCGGCGAGCAAGCGCTCGACCGAACTCGGCGTGCAATGTTTCAATGTCGCCACGGCGTATACCGCTTATCGGGCGCTGGCGCATGGCGAGCCGGTGGTTTCGCGCATCGTCACCCTGACCGGTAACGTCGAAGAGCCGCGCAACTGGGAGGTGCGGCTGGGAACGCCGATGCGCGACCTCGTCGCTCTCGGACGGGCGAAGGCCGATACGGCCCGCTTCCTGATGGGCGGTCCGATGATGGGCTTCGAGATTCCGGACCTGGCGGCGCCGGTGGTCAAGGCCACCAACTGCCTCATCGCCGGCACCCCGGCCATGTTTCCCGCGCCGCCGCCGGAGATGCCGTGCATCCGTTGCGGCTCCTGTGCCGAAGCCTGTCCGCACGAATTGCAGCCTTTCGAAATGTACTGGTTCGCGCGGGCGAGAAATTTCGGCAAGACACAGGAATACAATATCTTCGACTGCATCGAATGCGGTTGCTGTGGCTATGTCTGCCCATCGCACATTCCACTGGTGCAGTATTTCCGCTTCGCCAAAAGCGAAATCTGGGCTCGCGAGCGTGAGAAGCAGGCGGCCGATGCCGCCAAGGCCCGTTTCGAGTGGCGCAACGCCCGCGAGGAACGCGAACAGGCGGAAAAAGCCGAGCGTCTGGCCAAGGCCGCCGCCGCGCGCGCGGCCAAGCCGGCGGTGACCGTCTCCGCCGCAGTACCCGATTCCGCCGCCGCCTCCGTTCCCTCGGCCGACGGGGTGGCGTTGCCGCCTTCCACCGACGCCGATGCGGCCAAGCGGGCGACCATCGCCGCGGCCATGGAGCGCGCCCGCGCGCAACGCGAGGCCGTACAACCGAAAAACACCGAGCCGGCGACCGCCGGGCAGCGGCGGGAGATTGCCGCCGTCGAGGCCAGACGCGCCGCTGTGGTCGCCGGGACGCCGGAACAGGCCGACGCGCCGAAGCGGGTGGAGGACGCATGATCGACTTTTCGACGCCCCCCTATCTGTTGCGGGAGCGCACCGGCGTCACCCGCGTCATGCTACAGGTGCTGCTGGCATTGCTGCCGGGCATCGCGGCTTACGTCTGGCAGCTAGGACCGGCGATTCTGGTGCAGGTGGCGGTGGCGACGCTCGCCGCGCTGCTTGGCGAAGCCTTGATGCTGAAGGTGCGCGGTAAACCGCTGGGTCTGTTTCTGACCGATGGCAGCGCCATCGTCACCGCCTGGCTGGTCGCACTGGCCTTTCCGCCGCTGGCCCCGTGGTGGCTGGTGGTGGTCGGTACCCTGTTCGCCATCGTCGTCGCCAAGCAGTTGTACGGCGGACTCGGCCAGAATCCCTTCAACCCGGCGATGATCGCCTTCGCCGTCTGCATCGTTTCCTTTCCGGCGCTGATGTCGCAGTGGCCGGCGCTGGGTCTCAAGCTGAGCTTCGTCGAGCAGTGCCGGATCATCGCCGGTCTGGCGCCGCGACTCGACGCCATCAGTGGCGCAACACCGCTCGATTCGCTGAAAACCGCCCTCAAACTGGGCGAGGGCGCGGTCGACGTGCCGACCTTGCTGGCCTCGCAGGAGATTTTCGGCAATTTCGCCGGTCGCGGCTGGGAATGGGTGACCGGCGGCTACTTGCTGGGTGGTCTGTGGCTGTGGCAGCGCAAGATCATTACCTGGCACGCGCCCTTGGGATTCCTCGCTGGCATGGGGGCGCTGGCTGGCGCCTTGTGGCTGTGGCAACCGCTACGGTTTGCCGATCCCTTGTTCCATCTGTTCTCCGGCGGCGCGATGCTTGGCGCCTTCTTCATCGTCACCGATCCGGTTTCCGGCTGCACCACTCCCAAGGGCAAGGCGATCTTCGGGTTTGCCGCCGGCATGCTGGCCTACGTGATTCGCGTTTTCGGCGGCTATCCGGATGGTGTCGCCTTTGCGGTCTTGCTGCTGAATCTGTGCGCGCCGCTGATCGATCTCTACACCCAACCGCCGATTTTCGGCTTGAAGGGTAAAAAATGACCTCGCCGATCCAGCCCCCGAGCGCCGCCCGGATGGCCACCCGCACGGCGATCATCCTGCTGATCTTCGTGGTGGCGTTCACCAGCTTGCTGGCGGGGGCCTATTTCTGGACGCAGCCGGCCATCGAAGCGGCGGCGGCGACCGAGAAAATGAAACTGATCGGCGAGGTATTGCCGCGCCAGATCTACGACAACGATCCGCTGACCGATAGCGTGCCGTTGCCGGCGAACCCCTTGCTCGGCGCCGATGAGGCGTCTACGGCCTATCGCGCCCGCAAGGACGGCAAGATCAGCGCGCTGGTTTTTGAGGCAATCGCGCCCGACGGCTATTCGGGCAAGATTCGTCTGCTGATTGGCGTGACGGTCGACGGCACCTTGCTCGGCGTCCGTGTGACGCAGCACAAGGAAACCCCCGGGCTGGGCGACTATATCGAGCCGCGCAAGGACAAGAACAAGGAACGGCCGTGGATCACGCAGTTCGACGGTCTGTCGCTGGCGACGGTGAGCGACCGCGAGTGGCGGGTCCGGAAGGACGGCGGTCGTTTCGACTCCGTGGCTGGTGCGACGGTCACGCCGCGCGCGGTGGTCAAGGCGGTCAACAAGGCGCTGAAGTTCGTCGCCGAAAATCGCCGACAACTGGTCGGCGTCACCGCGGGAGAAGCGCAATGATCAATCGCGAGGAATTTCGTCAAATCGCCGGGAACGGCATCTGGCGGCAGAACACCAGTCTGGTGCAAATTCTCGGCATGTGTCCGCTGCTGGCGGTGACCACCAATCTGGTCAACGGGGTGATGCTGTCGCTGGCGACCATCGTGGTGATGGCGATGTCGAATCTGGCGGTTGCCATGCTGCGCAACTGGATTCCGCACGAGATCCGCATTCCGGTGTTCATCCTGATCGTCGCCGCGCTGGTCACCGTCGTCGATCTGGTGTTCAACGCCCAGTTTCACGACCTTTATCTGGTGCTCGGCATCTTCATTCCCCTGATCGTCACCAACTGCATCGTTCTGGCGCGCGTCGAAGCCTTCGCCAACAAGAACCCGCCCTTGCAGTCGGTCCTGGACGGCGCGTTCATGGGCGTCGGCATGCTGTGGACGCTCGGCTTGCTTGGCGGCTTGCGCGAATTCATCGGCGCCGGCACCCTGTTCGGCGGCATCGACATGGTCTTTCCGGCACTGCGTCCATTGCAGTTGTTGCCCGCCGATTACCCCGGCCTGCTGCTGGCCGTCCTGCCGCCCGGGGCCTTCATCCTGCTCGGTTGCCTGATCGCCTGGAAGAACTGGGCCGAGGCCCGTGCCGCCGCGCGTCAGGCGGGTGCCCGACCGCCGGCGGCGCTCGCCGACGGCGTGTGAGCCGGCGTCGGGCGGGTCATGAACGACGCGCAACGCCGCGAGGTATTCATCCGCTTGCGGGCCGCCGATCCGGAACCGAGCACCGAACTCGCCCACGCCAGCGCGTTTCAGTTGCTGGTCGCCGTGATCCTGTCGGCGCAGGCTACCGATAAAAGCGTCAATCTGGCGACCGGACCGCTTTTCTCCGTCGCGCCGACGCCGGGTGCCATGCTGGCGCTGGGCGAGGACGGCCTGGCCGACTACATCAAACGCATCGGTCTTTACCGGACCAAGGCCCGGAACGTCGTCGCCACCTGCCGGCAATTGCTAGAAAAGCACGGCGGCGACGTGCCACGGACGCGGGCCGAACTCGAAGCCTTGCCGGGCGTCGGCCGCAAGACCGCCAATGTGGTGTTGAACACCGCTTTCGGAGAGGCGACGATCGCCGTCGATACCCATATTTTCCGGCTGGCCAACCGCACGGGCCTGGCCATCGGCGCCACGCCGCTGGCCGTCGAAAACGCGCTGCTGCAAGCCGTTCCCGATGAATTCCGTCACTCGGCGCACCATTGGCTGCTGCTGCATGGCCGCTACGTTTGCAAGGCGCGGCGACCGGAATGCTGGCGTTGCCGTCTCGCCGATCTCTGCGCCTATCCGGAAAAGACGCTCGACCCTGTCGGAGCGCCGGGCGGGTGAGCGTGGCCACGGCGCTGGCGGTCGGCAACGAAGCGGAGCCGTTTCTTGCCGAGGAGGCGTTCCGGCGGGCCTTGGCGCGGACCGGCGAAAGCCAGGCCAATGGCGTGCTGTTGTTCCTGAGCGCCGATTTTTCCCGGCACGCCCAGCGCGCGCTCACCGCCGTCGCGCGCGCGGCGCGCTGCATGCAAGTGGCGGGCGGTGTTGCCGCCGGCGTGTTCACCGAGCAAGGCTGGGCGCTCGATCGGCCGGCGGCGGCGGCGATGGTCTTCGCCGGCGGTTTGGCGCTGGGTCCTCCGGACGCCGTCGCGCGGGCGGCGGAGCAGGACGATGCCGCCGTGCCCCGCATCATTCTCAGTTACGCCGGCGGCACGCCGCCCGCCGAATGGGAGGCCCCGCCAAGCCGTTTCGGCGGCAGCTTCGCCGGTCGCGACGGGCGCGCCGAACCGCTGGCCTGGCAGCAGGCGCGTCTGGCCGCGCATTGCAGCGTTCGTCCGTTGGGCGTCAAGGTCGACAGCGGCGTGTCGCGAGGTTGGCAATTGCTCGGCGAGCCGTGCCCGGTTGGCGCTTGTCGTGCCTACGATGTGCTCACCATGGCCGGTCAAGCGTCGCTTGATCACCTGCTGCACGTACTGCCGGCGACCCACCGCGATCCGGAAACGCGGTTTTTGGCGGCGGTCTGCGCCGTCGTTTTCGACGACCACGACGCCTGTGGCGCGGCGCGGCCCGACGCTTGGCAGACCGCTTTCGCCGCTGGCGCCGGGCGCTCGATCGCGGTGATCGCCGCCAATGCCGACCGGTCGCTGACCCTGGCCGAGCGCCTGTCGCCGGGACAAAAGCTGGTGTGGGCCTTGCGCTCGCCGCAAGCCGCCGCCGACGACATGCGCCGCTGCGTCGACCGGCTGGCCGTCGCGGCGCCGACGCCGCTGGGCGCGGTGGTATTTTCGTGTATCGGTCGCGGCCCGTATTTTTACGACGGCGAGGACCGCGATGTCGCCATCCTGCAAGGGCGCTTTCCCGGGCTGCCGCTGATCGGTGTCCATGGCACCGGGCAAATCGCCGCCAAGCCGGCCGGCGGGAACCGTTCGCTGCAAAATGCCGTCGTCACCGCTTTGCTGAGCAAAATCCCTGTGAGGCCGCATGTTTAATCCCAGTCGCGAGCAGGTTCGGCAATTCTTTTGCGAGGCCTGGCGCAAGCATCGCCAGCGTTGCGTTGTCGACGGCGCCGACGCCGTGGCCGCCGATCTGATCGCCAACCATCCCGAATACCACGCCCTGCTGGAAAACCCGGATCTCGCCCTGACGGAGGAGTTCACTCCCGAAAGCGGGCGGATGAACCCTTTTCTGCACCTTTCGCTGCACCTCGCCGTCGCCGAGCAAATCAGCATCGACCAGCCACGCGGCATTCGCGCCGCTTACCAGACGCTGCGCGGCCGCCTCGAGGTCCACGACGCCGAACACGCCTTGATCGAGTGTCTCGGCGAGGCGCTGTGGCACGCGCAGCGCCAAGGCGGCGCCATCGATCAGGCGGCGTATATCGAAGCGATACGCCGTGCCGCCAGCACCTGACTGCCGCACGGCGATCCTGCCGGCGATCAGCGTTCCGGCGGGTCGTCCGGCGCTTGCGCCAGTTGACGCTGCATCAACACGAAAAAGCGGTCGTAGAACGGTCCGGCGGGGATGGTTTCGCTGGCGACCTTGACCAGCGAGTCGGCGGTCGCGCTCAGCGGGATGGACAGCGACCCGAGGGCGCTGACGCCGAGGTTGGCCGAATTCGGGTTTTTCTTCAGCGCGTAACTGTCCTGGATGGCGTTGACATAGGCGGTGGCGACCTTGCCGTGCGTGCCTTCGGCGACGCAGACGACATTGAACACGATCTGCGCATGCGTTTCGCCTTCTGGCTGGAAGTGCTTGTTGGCGCTGATGAAATCGTTCTTTACCGTGCTCAGTTGATACCCCTGGCTGAGCAGCGCGCGGCGGGCGGCTTCGCAAGTGGCGTCGACGCTGGCGTCGAAGAGACGCGAGAAGGTTTCGTTGGCTTCGAAACCTTCGGTTTGGTAGACGGCGACGATTTTCGGCGGCGTGACGCAGGCCGCCAGGAACAGCGCGCCGGCAAGCGCCAACGGCGCGCGCCGGTTCAATGCGCCTGATCCCAGTTGTCGCCGACGCCGACATCGACCAGCAGCGGCACGCGCAGGCGGGCCAGACCGCCCAGTTCGGTCATTTTCGCCGGCAACTCGGCGCGCACGCGGGCCAGCTCGTCGTCGGGGACTTCGAGGAGCAGTTCGTCATGCACCTGCAACAACAGGCGACTGCGCAGGTTTTCGGTGTCCAGCCAGTGCTGGACGGCGATCATCGCCGACTTGATCAGATCGGCCGCCGAACCTTGCATCGGGGCATTGATCGCCGCCCGTTCGGCGCCCTGTCGCCGCGCGGCCTGCGTGGCGCGAATTTCCGGTAGCCACAGACGGCGGCCGAAAACGGTTTCGACGTAGCCGAGAGTCCTCGCCGATTCGCGCGTGCTGGCCATGTAGCGCGCGACGCCGGGATAGCGCGCGAAATAGCGGTCGATGTAGGCTTGCGCCGCGCCGCGTTCGAGGTCGAGCTGACGGGCGAGGCCAAAGGCGCTCATGCCGTAAATCAGGCCGAAGTTGATGGTTTTGGCGACGCGCCGTTGGTCGGGGCCGACGTCGGCCGGTGGGACGCCGAAAATTTCGCCGGCGGTGGCCCGATGCACGTCCTCGCCGGCGGCGAAGGCGTCGAGCAGGCGCGGATCTTCGGAAAGATGGGCCATGATCCGCAGTTCGATTTGCGAATAGTCGGCCGAGACGATCCGACAGCCCGGCGGGGCGATGAACGCCGCGCGGATACGGCGGCCTTCGGCGGTGCGTACCGGAATGTTTTGCAGATTCGGGTCGTTCGACGCCAGGCGGCCAGTCACCGCCACCGCCTGCGCGTAGCTGGTGTGCACGCGGCCGGTGGCGGGATTGATCATTTTCGGCAGCTTGTCGGTATAGGTGCCTTTCAGTTTCGCCAGTTGCCGCGATTCGAGCAGGATTTTCGGCAAGGGGTAGTCGAGCGCCAGTTCGGAAAGCACTTCTTCATCGGTGGATGGGGTTCCCGACGGCGTTTTTTTCTTGATCGGCAGGCCAAGCTTGGTGAACAGCACGTCGGCCAACTGCTTGGGCGAATTGACGTTGAAGGGCTGGCCAGCGGCGGCGTGCGCCTGTTCCTCCAGTTCGAGCAGGCGTTTGCCGAGTTGATGGCTCTGTTCGGCGAGAAGCGGGCTGTCCACGAGCACGCCGGCACGTTCCATGCGGAAAAGGATGTCGCGGACCGGGATTTCAATGTGTTCATAAACCCGGCTCAGGCCGGCGTCGCCGACGATCCGGGGGTACAGCCGTTCATGCAGGCGCAGGCACAGATCGGCGTCCTCGGCGGCGTAGGCCGACGCCTGGTCGATGGCCACCTGTTCGAAACCGATCTGCTTGGCGCCCTTGCCGCACAGCGCCTCGTAGGGAATCGTCGCCAGACCGAGATGACGTTCCGCCAATTGCCCGAGATCGTGGCCGCGCACGCCATCCTTGCCGGATTCCAGGACGTAGGATTGCAGCAAGGTGTCGTGGCGGACGCCGGCGAGGGCGATGCCGTGGTTGGCCAGCACGTGCTGGTCGTATTTCAGGTTCTGGCCGATCTTGGCGTGGCGTGGCGACTCCAGCCAGGGGCGCAGGCGCGCCAGCACCTCGTCGCGCGGCAGTTGCGCCGGCGCGCCGGGATAGGCGTGCGCCAGCGGCAGATAAGCCGCCTCGCCGGGCGACACGGCCAGCGACAGGCCGACGATGCGCGCGGCGAAAGGATCGAGGCTGGTCGTTTCGGTATCCAGCGCGGTCAGCGGACAGTCTTCGATTTTGCGCAGCCAGATCTCGAATCTCGACCAGTCGACAATCGTTTCGTAAGCGGCGCGATGCGCGCCGTCGACGAGCGGGGTGACCGACGTCGGCGGTGGCGCGTCGTCGTCCGGTGTCGCGCCTTGCCGCGCTTCCTTGAGCCAGGTGCGCATCTCGAAATGGGTGAACAGTTCGATCAGCCGCGCGCGGTCGGCGGCGCGCGGCCTCAGGTCGGCGAGTTCCAGCGAGAGATCGAGATCGCAGCGCACGGTGACCAGGCGGCGCGCCAGCGGCAAAAAGTCGAGCGCGCGCCGCAGATTCTGGCCAACGACACCGCCAATCTCCGGCGCGGCGGCGATCACGCCGTCCAGCGAATCGTACTGGCCGAGCCACTTGACCGCCGTTTTGGCGCCGACCTTGTCCACGCCGGGAACGTTATCGACCGCGTCGCCGACCAGTGCCAGGTAATCGACAATGCGCGCGGCCGGCACACCGAATTTGCCGATCACGCCGTTTTCGTCCAGGACCTCGCCAGTCATGGTGTTGACCAGTTCGATGCGCGGACCGACCAGTTGCGCGAGGTCCTTGTCGCCGGTCGAAATCACCACCCGCACTTCCCGTGCCGCCGCCCGGCGGGCGAGGGTGCCGATCACGTCGTCGGCCTCGACGCCGTCGACCGTCAGCAGCGGCCAGCCCAGCGCGGCGATCGCCCGGTGCAGGGGCTCGATCTGGCGAACCATGTCGTCGGGCATGCTTGGCCGGTTGGCCTTGTACGGGGGATACCAGTCGTCGCGAAAGGTTTTTCCCTTGGCGTCGAAAACGCAGGCCTTGAAATCGATGCCATCGGCCCGATAATCGCTTTCCAGGCGCCGGAGCATGTTCAGCACGCCGTGGATTGCCCCCGTCGGTTCATTTTGCGTGGTTCGCAAATCCGGCATGGCGTGAAAAGCGCGATAGAGATACGACGATCCGTCGACCAACAGCAGTGTAGGCATGGCGTTGCGGCGATCCGGGCGAGTGAGTTGCCAGTGCGTTGCAAGAGAGTCGGCCGACACCGGCGGTGTGCCCGTCGCGGGCCGGCGACCCGTCCAAGAAAGCGCATGATCACCGGTATCGGCACCATGTCGCGCCGCCATTATCGCAGACTTCGCCGTCGCCACCGACGGGTGGCAACCGGCGGGCGCGGGGCGTGTCCAATCTGTACTACAATCGCGACGAGACGTTGTCGTGCCCGGTGGCCGCTGGCGACGCCCGACATCATTCCCGATCACTCATCCGGAAAGTTTCGCATGTATCGCATTCTTAAGCTGTTTTTCGTCGCGCTACTGGTTTCCGGCGCCGTTTTCGCACAAGGTCGGGCCGATCTTCAGCCCTTGCCGGCCGTGCCCCCGCCACCGCCGGAGATGGCGCCCTTCGATGCCGCCCTGGAGCCGGAGGTGACGATCCGGAAGCGCGAAGGCGAAACCGTCGAGGAACACCGGGTCAACGGCAAGTTGTACATGATCAAGGTGACGCCCGAACATGGCGTTCCCTATGTCCTGATCGACCGCACCGGCGATGGCGTGTTCACCACCATGGAGACGCCCGGCGCGCCCGCGCTCAGCGTGCCGATGTGGGTCATCGGCACTTTCTAGCCGCTTGTCGTCGCTGACGGCTCGCGGTCCCGGGTCCGCCTGGCGGGACCGGGCCATGCGGGGCTTGGCGCGAGGTAGTACGACTTGGCACGACCGGCATCGCTTTTTATCCTTTGTTGTTTCGATCACGACGAGAGCGTTTCGATGACCAACTTTCCCATACCCGCCCCACTGTTCGACGGCCATTGCCGGACGGTCGAGGCCGGCAATGCCTTCGACTGGTATCGGCAAGGCTGGGCGATCTTTGTCGTCAATCCCGGCGTCTGGATAGCGATGACGGTCATCCTGATCGTCATTTTCATGGGGCTGCACATCGTTCCGCTGGTCGGCTGGCTGGTCGCGCATCTGCTGACCCCCGTTCTCGCCGCCGGCATGCTGCTTGCCTGCCGGAAGGCGGCGGACGGCGAAACGCTGACGATCGGCGATCTTTTCGCCGGTTTCCGGCGCAACAGCCACGCGCTGGTGATGCTTGGCGTGTGGTACATGGCTGGCGTGGCGCTGGTTTCGCTGCTGATTTTCATCCTTGCCGGCGGCGGCGTGGCCGGAGCGCTGGCGCTGGGCAACCCGCTCGGCGCCGGTATCGCCATCGGCGGTTTCTTTGTCGCCGGAGTGCTGTGGATGTTGTTGTCGGTGCCGGTGGCCATGGCCATTTGGTTCGCGCCGGCGCTGGTGTTTTTCAATGACATGCCGCCGCTTCAGGCGCTGCAGGCCAGTTTCAACGCGTGTCTCAAGAATATCCTCGCGCTTCTGGTGTACGGTTTGATCGGTTTGATCCTGTCTTTTTTTGCCGCCTTGCCGGTCGGACTCGGTTTTCTGGTCCTTGGGCCGGTAATGGCCGGTTCGATTTACGCGTCTTATCGCGATATTTTCGTCACCGCCTGAAACTCCTCTTCACGACTTCGCCATGCAAGTACTTCCTCTTTCCGCCGCCGGTGGCTGGCGCTGGCTCAGCGCCGGTTTTGGAATTTTCCGCAAGAATCATCTGATGCTGACGTTGTTGGTGATCAGCTACTGGACCTTGATGGCGGTGGTGAACATGTTTCCCGTCATCGGGACGGTTGTCGGCACGGTCTGTATTCCCGCGTTTTCGGTCAGTTTGATGAACGTTTGCCAGAGCATCGATCGGGGAGGGCCGGTGAGCATGCCTTTGCTGTTCTCCGGTTTCGCCAGCCATTTGCGGTCGCTGCTCGTGCTCGGCGCCATTTATCTGGCGGCGACGGTCGGCATACTGGCCATCTCGTCGCTGTTCGACGACGGCGCACTGATGCGCATGATCCTCGCCGGGCAAAAGCCCGAGGAGGAAAGCGTCGCCAGCGGCGCCTTGCTCACCGCCACCCAGCTTGCCCTGGTTCTGCTGGGGCCGCTGATGATGGCTTACTGGTATGCGCCGGTGCTGGTCGGCTGGCACGGCTTCTCGCCGGCCAAGGCGCTGTTCTTCAGTTTCGTGGCCTGTGTGCGCAACTGGCGCGCGTTCATGGTTTATGCCTTGGCGATCATGGCCGGCGCGACGCTGCTGCCGCTGGTGGTGCTGGGACTTTTCGCCGCCCTTTTTCCGGGTGCGACCGGGGTGTTGACGACGGTTTTGACCATGGCCATCGTCCTGATCGTCATGCCGACCCTGTATGCCAGTTTCTACGTCAGTTATCGCGATGTGTTCGTCAGCACCGACACCCGTGCCTGACGAGGCGAACGGCGCGCCGCTGGGTATTTTCGGCGGCACTTTCGACCCGGTTCATTTCGGCCACCTGCGCTTGGCCGAGGAGGCGATCGATCGCCTGGGTCTGGCGGGGGTGCGCTGGATTCCGGCCGGTCAGCCGGCCTTGCGGGGCGCGCCGGGAGCCGACGCGCCACATCGTTTGACGATGGTGCGTCTGGCCACCGCCGGTAATCCGCGTTTCTCGGTCGATGCCGCCGAAGTCGAGGCGGCGCGGACCAGCTACACCGTGCTCACGCTCGAACGCCTGCGGCGGCACGAATGTTGTGGGCCACGACGGCCGTTGGTGTTGCTGCTCGGCGCCGACGCGTTCGCCGGCTTGCCCGGCTGGCATCGCTGGCGGACGCTGTTCGATCTGGCGCATGTGGCCATCGCGCACCGTCCGGGCTACCCGATCGACGCCGGCAACTTGCCGCCGGCTCTGGCCGCCGACTACGGCGAACGGTTTCGGGAGAGTCCGGCCGCGCTCACCGGGACTCCAGCCGGTTGCATCGTCAGCCTGGCGATGGACCAGCTGGCGATCTCCGCGACGCGCATCCGCCGACTGTTGCGTGACGGTCAGAGTCCGCGCTATTTGCTCCCGGACGACGTGATCGCCTATAGTCACGAACACCGCCTTTACCCGGAAAATCAAATCCCCAAGTGCCAATGAAACTCCAAAAACTGGAAAAAATCGTCGTCGACGCGCTCGAGGACATCAAGGGACGCGATATTGAAGTCATCGATACCAGTCGCCTGACCTCGCTTTTCGAACGCATCGTCGTCGCCTGCGGCGATTCCAACCGCCAGGTCAAGTCCCTGGCCCGCAACGTTCAGGACAAGGTGCGCGAAGCCGGCGAACAGGTGTTGTCCTGCGAGGGCGAGGAGTTTGGCGAATGGGTGCTGGTCGATCTCGGCGACATCGTCGTCCATGTCATGCAGCCGGCGGTTCGCGCGTATTACAACCTGGAAGAACTTTGGGGCGGCAAGGGGCCGCCGCGCGCACGCCGATTCGCCGCCGATGCGGTGGAAGCACCGGCGAGCGTCCCGTGAAACTCGGCGTCCTTGCCGTCGGCCACAAACCGCCGGCATGGATCGCGGCCGGCTGCGCGGAGTACATCAAACGCATGCCGCGGGAACTGCCGTTGAGCATCGTCGACATCAAGCCGGAGGCGCGCGGCTCGAAAAACCGCGAGCAATTGCTTGCCGCTGAAAAAAGCCGCTTGTCGGTCGCGCTGCAAGGTTATGCGCGAACCGTCGTCCTCGACGAGCGTGGCAGGGATCTGAACACCGTCCAGTTCGCCGGCTTGCTGGAGGCATGGCTGCGCGTCGGCGGCGATACCGCTTTCGTCATCGGTGGCGCCGACGGCGTGGACGAGCGCTTGAAACGGCAGGCCGACGACAGCCTTCGTCTGTCAAGCCTGACGCTGCCGCATGCCATGGCCCGCCTGCTGCTTTGCGAACAACTTTACCGAGCGGTCAGCATCGTTCGCCAACATCCCTATCACCGGGAGGGCTGATGCACGTCAACACCCACGGCCTACGCATCTACCTGGCGTCGCGCAGCCCGCGACGGCGCGAACTTCTTCAACAGATCGGCGTCGGTTTCGACACCATCCTTTGCCGCGACCTGCCGCGCGGCGAGCTGGCGGTGGACGAGACGCCGTTGGCCGACGAGGCGCCGCTGGCCTATGTTCAGCGTGTCGTCCGCAGCAAGGCGGAGAACGGCTACCGTATCGTGCAGTGGCGGAAATTGCGACGGCAGCCGATCCTGGCCGCCGATACCTCGCTCGACCTGGACGGCGAAACGATTGGCAAACCGCGCGACGCCGACGACGCCAAACGCATCCTGACACGCCTCTCCGGCCGGACCCATCGCGTGCTGACCGCCGTGGCGGTCAGCCTGGATACGCGGATCGAGATGGTGGTCTCGATCAGCGAGGTGCGTTTTCGTCAGCTGCTATCGACGGAAATCGCGCGCTATGTCGCAACCGGCGAACCGATGGACAAGGCCGGCGCCTATGGCATCCAGGGCTATGCCGGCATTTTCGTCGAACACCTCGCGGGTAGCTATACTGGTGTGATGGGTCTGCCGGTGTGCGAGACGGCGCAACTGCTGAGACGCTTCGACTACCCGCTGTGAGGGGGGTGACGCGCCGGCAATGTTCCTTGCCTGCCTCGCCGCTTTTTCCGAGAGGAAGGCGTGTGTCGCCCGGCAACACGTTCTTGCCGGTAGTCATGTTCGCTGTCGCGGTTGTTTGTGAAGCGTAGCGCCGCAAACCCCATCGACGAGTCCGGAACCTACGATGAGCCACCCACAAAATCAACGTGACGATTTCGAGTCACGGGTTTTCGCCGAGCAGATCGACATGATCTACCAGCAGTTGCCGCACGGTCTGGCGATGTCGATCCTCGGTTCCACGCTGATGGTTCTCGTGCTTTGGGAGACCACTGCCCACCACCTGCTGATTGGCTGGTACCTGTTGCATCATCTGGTGGTGGCTGCCCGCTATCTGTTGATCCGGGCGTATCGTCGTGCCGCGCCGCCGCCGGCGCGCGCCCGTTTCTGGGCACGTTTGTTCGTCGCCGGCAGCACCGTGGGCGGCCTGATCTGGGCCGTTTGCGGGACCGTGCTGTTTTCTTTCGATGTCGGTCCGTTCGGGATGTTCTTCATGGGCATGTTCGTCACCGGCGTCACGGCGACGAGTTTATTCACCCTCTCGGCGTATTTCCCCGCATTCGCGCCTTTCGCGGTGTCGATGGCCGGATCGATGGCGTCCGTGTTGCTGATCTCGGGCGCGCGAAACCAGCAGCTCTGCGGGCTGAGTCTGCTGCTGTTCATTTACATCCTGTTGGTGAGCGCGTGGCGTTTTCAGAAAGACACCATTGAGGCCATTCGTTTTCGCTTCGAACTCAAGGCCGCCAAAGAACAGGCCGAGGCGTCCAGTCATGCCAAGTCGCAGTTTCTCGCCAACATGAGCCATGAAATCCGCACTCCGATGAACGGCGTGTTGGGCATGGCCGAACTCCTGCTCGATACCGTCCTGACCGCGCAACAGCGCGGTCGGCTCGAAACGCTTTACCGTTCCGGGCAAAATCTGCTCGACGTGATCAACGCCATACTCGATTTTTCGAAAATCGAGGCCGGAAAACTGGAACTGTGGGAAGTCGACTACGAGCCGCGCGTTCTGGTGCGGGAACTGGTGGACGTCTTTCTCGCCGCCGCCGACAGCAAGGGCTTGTCTCTGACCGGGCATGTCGCCGCCGACGTCCCGGCTCGCCTGCACGGCGATTTGCCGCGACTGCGACAGGTATTGACCAATCTGGTCGGCAACGCCATCAAATTCACCGATACCGGTGGCGTTGCCATTGCCGTGACCTGTCTCGACGAAGAGACCTTGCGCCTGTCGGTACGCGACAGTGGCGTCGGTCTTGCCGCCGCGGACTGCGCCCGTGTTTTCGACGCTTTCGCCCAGGCCGACGGGTCGCACTCCCGGCGGCACGGCGGCACCGGACTCGGTCTGGCGATATCGAGGCAGATCATCGCCCTGATGGGGGGGCGAATCGGTGTCGACAGTTCGCCGGGGATGGGATCTACGTTCTGGGCGGAAATACCGTTGCGCCTCGCCGTCGAGCCGGCACCGCCGGCCGCGCCGCCGCTTGCCAGCCGCCCGGACAGCGAGCAATTGCGCGGGAGCGTGCTGTTGGTCGAGGACAACGCGGTCAATCAGGTCGTCGCGCAAGCTTTCCTGGAAGCGCTCGGGCTGCGCGTCAGCCTGGCGGCGAACGGTCTGGAAGCGGTCGACATCACCGGGCGGGAACGCTTCGACGTCGTTTTGATGGATTGTCAAATGCCGGATCTCGACGGCTTCGAGGCCACGCAACGGATTCGCGCGCGCGAGCGGGAGCAGGGCGGCGAACGGGGCGGGGTGCCGATCGTCGCCTTGACCGCCAATGTGTTTGAAGACGACCGCGAGCGCTGTTTCCGCGCTGGCATGAACGACTTCATCGCCAAGCCGTTCAAGCAGGCCGATCTGTATACGGTGTTGTCGCGCTGGCTTTGACGACGCGGTTTCCGGGAACGGTCGAGGTGGCCGTTCCATGGTCCGAGGTCCGTTCCGGTGTCACGGCCGGAGCGGCGCTGGAATCACCACCGTCGACCGCGCGCGGCGCCGAGAAACTCGTCGAGGATCGGCGTGCAATCCAGTAGCTCCTCGTTGCCGGGCGGGTGGAATTCGGGGTGCCACTGCACGCCGAGAACATAGGGTCTGCCGCTTTGCAGGCGGATCGCCTCGATAAGACCGTCGTCGCTGCCGCGCGCCTCGACCCGCAAATCGCGGCCCAGCGCCTTGATCGCCTGATGATGGATGGACACCACGCGGCCACCGCCGATGCCGGGATAGAGCTTCGCCAGTTCGGAGTCGCTGGTCCATTCGATCGCGTGGCTGTGGCGGTCATAATCGGGGTGCAGGTGCGCGCCGGCGGTGGCGATCTGCGTGGCGATGTCCTGATAGAGCGTGCCACCCAGCGCGACGTTGATCAACTGGGCGCCCCGGCAGATGCCGAGCACCGCCTTGCCGGCTTCCATGAACTCGTGCAGGAGTTCCATCTCGTAGGCGTCGCGCACCCGGTCGCCGACCCAGTCGGGGTGTGACGCTTCTTCGCCGTAGCTTTGCGGGTTGATGTCGGCGCCGCCTTGAAGAATCAGTCCGTCCAGATACTCGGCGTAATCGGAAAGGCGGATGCTGCTGCGATGGACCTTGGCGTCGCCGCTGACGGCTGGAATCATCAGCACCATCACATTGCGGGACATGGCCCAGTGCGCCACGGATTGCTCCAGGTATTGCAGCGACTTCGATTGCAAGCCGGTGGCGCCGATTTGCGGGTGGTAGATGCGTGCGGAAAGGCCGATACGTAGCGGTCGTCTGTTCATCGGGTGTCCACGAAAAAGCCGGCGAGAGGCGTCCCGCGCCGAGGGGTTCGAATGAAACGCCGGCGTCGCTGAAAGGTCTGCGCGCTCATCGCCCGCCGCCGGTCGCCGACGGGCGGGTGGCCGTACTCTGCGTTGACCGGTCCGGATGATGACGGTTCCACGCCCGGTTCTCGCGGTTTTTAGAGGTATTGGCCGACCAGCAAGGCCGCCAGCACTACCGCTATCACCGCCAGCCAATTGGCCTGTAGGCGTTGCCGGCGCAACAGTTCGACCAGCAGCGGGCTGAGGTCCGCGGTTTTCGATTGCTGCGTCAGCGTCTGATGCAGCAGGCGCGGCAGTTGCGGCAGGGTGCGCGCCCAATAGGACGCCTCTTGCCGCAAGCCCAACTGGAAAGCGCGTCGTCCGACCTGTTCGCTCATCCAGCGTTCGAGAAACGGCTTGGCCGTCTTCCACAAGTCGAGGTTGGGATCGAGTTGGCGGCCCAGACCTTCGATGTTGAGCAGGGTTTTCTGCAGCATGACCAGTTGCGGTTGAATTTCGACATTGAAGCGTCGCGAGGTCTGAAACAAGCGCAACAACACGCGGCCAAAAGAAATTTCATGCAGCGGCCGGTCGAAGATCGGCTCGCAGACGGCACGAACGGCGGCTTCGAATTCGTCGGCGCGCGTGTCGGGCGGCGCCCAGCCAGCCTCGATGTGCGCGGTGGCCACGCGTTTGTAATCGCGTTGGAAAAACGCCAGGAAATTTTGCGCCAGATAGTTCTTGTCGCTGTCGGTCAATGTGCCGACGATTCCGAAATCGAGCGCGATATAGCTGCCGTGATGCGCCGCGTCGGTGGCGATGAAGATGTTGCCGGGATGCATGTCGGCGTGGAAGAAGCCGTCGCGAAAGACTTGCGTGAAGAAAATTTCGACGCCCGCGCGCGACAACGCCGGCAGGTCGACGCCGGCGGCCAGCAGTGCGTCGGTCTGGCTGATCGGAATGCCGCGCATGCGTTCCATGACCATTACCGTGGTGGTGCATTTGTCCCAATAGACTTCGGGCACCCGTAGCAGCCGCGAGCCGCTGAAGTTGCGCCGCAATTGCGAGCAGTTGGCGGCTTCGCGCATCAAATCCAGTTCGTCGTAGAGATACTTGGCGAATTCGGCGACCACTTCGCGCGGCTTCAGACGCTTGCCGTCCGACCACGCTTTTTCAAGCAGACCGGCGAAGGTGTCGAGCAGCGCCAGATCGTTGGCGATCACGCCGTGCATTTCCGGTCGCAGCACCTTGACCGCCACCTCGTGGCCGCCGTCCTCCGGGCGCAGGCGGGCGAAGTGCACTTGCGCGATCGAGGCGCTGGCCACCGGCACGGCGTCGAACGCGGCAAATACCTCGTCGGCGGGCCGTCCATACGCCTTGGCGATCTGCGCCAGCGCCAGTTCGGAGGAAAACGGCGGTACGCGATCCTGCAACTTGGCCAGTTCGTCGGCCAGATCGGCGGGCAGCAGATCGCGGCGGGTCGACAGCACCTGGCCGAACTTGACGAAAATCGGCCCCAGCGATTCGAGCGCCAGTCGCAGGCGAACCGCCGGCGGGCTGTCGAAGCGGCGCCAGAAATGGAAGAGCCGCGACAGGGCGGCCAGACGGCCGCTCGGTTCGTGTTCGAGAATCATCTCGTCCAGGCCGTAGCGGCTCGCGATACTCAGAATTTTGACGAGACGGAAAAGTCGCACGCTTGACGGGATGAATAAGGGTAAATGTGAGAGTTTACACACAAACACCCGGCAACGCGTCTTGTCGTGCTGTCTAACGTTCGCCCGGGCGCACGGCCCGCATCGTATAATCCGCCGCTTGACCGAATCTTTCCCAGCATGCCTTCGATGAGTCACGACCTGAAGACCCACATCGCCGAACTGATGCGTGCCGCGCTGCGCAGCGTCGCGCCCGCCGAAGCCGAGGCCACGATTCTTATCGAACGCCCCAAGCTGGCCGCGCACGGCGACTTTTCCTGCAATCTGGCCATGCAACTGGCGCGCACGCTCAAGCGCAATCCGCGTGAACTTGCCCAGTTGCTGCTTTCGGAAGTGCCGTATTCCCCCGTGGTCGCCAAGGTCGACATCGCCGGCGCCGGTTTCATCAACTTTCACTTACAACCTGGCGCCAAGCTTGACGTCGTGCGTGGCGTGCTGGAGCACGGCGAGGCTTATGGCCGCTCGTCGGCTGGTGGCAAGCGCAAGGTGTTGGTCGAATTCGTTTCCGCCAATCCCACCGGGCCGCTGCATGTCGGCCATGGTCGCGGTGCTGCTTATGGCGGAAGTCTCGGCAAGTTACTGGCCTTCGCCGGCTGGGACGTGACCAGCGAATACTACGTCAACGACGCCGGCCGGCAGATGGACATCCTGGCCTTGTCGACCTGGCTGCGTTACCTGGAATCGTGCCAACCGACCGGCGAGGCCGTACCCTTTCCGCCGAATGCCTATCAGGGCGGCTATGTACGCGACATGGCACGGCGGTTGCGGTCCGCGCATGACCAACGCCTTTTCCGACCGTTGGCGAGCGTGCTGGCCGATACGCCCGGTCTGCCGGACCCGGTGCGCGGCGACGACGAGGCCAAGCGGCAGCGCGAAGCGCACCTCGACGCGCTGATTGCCAATGCCAAAACCTTGCTCGGCGATCAGTGGCTCTATGTGCACGATTTCGTGCTCACCGAACAGCTCGCCGATTGCCGGAGCGACCTGGAAGATTCCGGCGTGCATTTCGATGTCTGGTTTTCCGAACAGTCGCTGTTCGATACCGGCTTGGTCGAGCGGTGTATTGAACGTTTGCGTGAAGCCGGTCACCTGTACGTCCAGGACGGCGCGTGCTGGTTTCGGTCGACGGCTTTTGGCGACGAGAAGGACCGGGTGGTCCAGCGCGACAACGGTTTGTATACCTATTTCGCCTCCGACATCGCCTACCATCTCAACAAAATCGAACGCGGGTTCGAGCGTTTGATCAACGTGTGGGGCGCCGATCACCACGGCTATATTCCACGGGTGAAGGGCGCCTTGCAGGCGCTGGGTTGCGATCCCGCGCGGCTGGATGTGGCGCTGGTCCAGTTCGCCGTCCTTTATCGCGGGGGGGCGAAAGCGCAGATGTCAACCCGTTCCGGCGAGTACGTCACCTTGCGTAACTTGCGCGCCGATGTCGGCAACGACGCCTGCCGTTTCTTCTACGTGCTGCGCAAATCCGACCAGCACCTCGATTTCGACCTCGATTTGGCCAAGAGCCAGTCGAACGACAACCCGGTCTACTACATCCAGTACGCGCACGCGCGCCTTTGTTCGGTTCTGGCGCTGTGGGACGGCGAGTTGGACACGCTCGCCGGAAGCGCGCTTGACCGCCTGGAAAGCCCGTGCGAATTGGCGCTGGCCGCCCGTCTGGCGGAATTTCCGCCCCTGGTCGAGCAGGCGGCGAATGAGTTGGCTCCGCATCTGATCGCTTTCTATCTCAAGGATCTGGCGGCGGAATTTCACAGTTACTACAATGCGGAACGTATTTTGGTCGACGATGCCGAGCTCAAGGAGGCGCGCGTCGCGCTGGCGACGGCCGTCCGGCAGGTCATCCGCAATGGCATGACGATTCTGGGCGTTTCCTGCCCCGTATCGATGTGATCGGAAAGCAGAGGTTTGTCATGAGTCGCGATATGAAACCCCGCAAAACCCCGGTGACCCGAAAGACGGGTGGCGGCACGCTGATCGGCTTGTTTGTCGGGCTGGTGATCGGCATGGTCGTCGTCGCCGGCGTGGTCTGGTACGTCAACAAGGCGCCATTGCCATTCACCACCAACGGTCAGCAGCCAAAAGCATCTCCGCCGGTTGCCGCCAGCAAACCGCCGGCGCAGCCGGCCGCGCAGGCCACTCCGGAGGCGACGCCGCCCGCGGGTCCGGCGCCACTGCCGTTGCCCGGCAAACCGGGCGAACCGTCGGCAAGCGAGAAAACACGTTTCGATTTTTACAAAATACTGCCGGGCAAGGCCGAGGCGATACCCGATCCGAAACCGGAGGAGCCAAAATCGACCGACGCCGCTCAAGGCGAAACCAAGCCGCCGGCCGCCAAACCCACCGACGGTAAATCCGGCGAACCCAAGCCAGCCGAGGCCAAGGCCGGCGAAACGAAACCGAGTGAACCGAAGGTGGCGGTCGCCAAGCCGGCGGAGAAAAAGCCAAGCGACAGCAAACCGGCGGAGATCAAGAGCAAGCCCGAAAAGGACACGACGCTCAAGGAGCCGATCTATCTGCAAGCGGGTTCCTTCCAGAGCGCGGGGGAAGCCGACAACCAAAAAGCGCGACTGGCGTTGATCGGTGCGGAAGCCCGTATCCAGCAAGTGATGCTGCAAGATAAAGTGTGGTATCGCGTCAGAATCGGGCCGTATCACAAAATGGATGACGTCACGCACATGCGCGCCGATCTGGCCAAACAGGGCATTGACGCCAACGTCGTCAAAAAAGATTAAGACAGGAGAACGCTCATGCCTCACGCTATGGTCCGTTGCTTGATCACCCTTGCCCTCGCCGTGCTCGCGCTTGCCGCGTGGCCCGCTCGCGCCGAACTCGCCGTCGGCCGCGATTACGTGCCGATCGTTCCGGCACAGGCGACCGATTCAGCGGCGAAGATCGAAGTGCTCGAATTTTTCTCCTACGGTTGCCCGCATTGCAGCGACTTCAATCCGCTGGTTGCCAGATGGGCGGCCACCTTGCCCGGCGATGTGGTTTTCAAACGAGTGCCGGTTTCCTTCGGCCGCTGGCAATGGGCCAATCTGGCCAAGCTTCATTACGCGCTGGAGGTCACCGGGGATCTGGCCCGGCTGGACGCCGCCGTGTTTGAAACCATCCACAAGAACGGCAACCGGATTTTCGACGACAAAAGCATCGCGGAGTGGGCGTCCTCGCAAGGCGTCGATGCCAGAAAATTCGCCGATGCCTACAATTCCTTCGGTGTCGCCAGCAAAGTCAAGCGTGCCGAGCAGATGGTGGAGCCCTACAAGATCTCCAGCGTTCCGGCGATGACTGTAGACGGCAAGTATCTGGTCACCGGCAAGGATATCGGCGGTCTGGCGGATCTGCTGCCTCTGACCAATCGGGTCATCGACAAGGCGCGCGGCGAACGCAAGAAAAAATAGCGGGTGCCAGCGAAGCGCTTGCGGTGAACCCCCTGGTCGCCGTTCTTGAGCGGCAGCGGACGCCCGGTGCCCGGGCGTCTTGATTTTTCTCCGCCACCTCCTCGCTCATGCTCAAGGTTTTCATCACCGGCGCCTCGTCCGGGATAGGCAAGGCGCTGGCCGAACGTTATGCCGCGCAAGGCGCGCACCTGGGTTTGTGCGCCAGACGTGGCGAGCCGCTGGAAAGCCTGGCCGCGCGCTGGCCGGGGCAGATCGCCTGCTATCCGCTGGACGTCACCGATGTACTTGCCGTTCGCGATGCCGCCAATCGGTTCATCGCCCGGTACGGTGTGCCCGATGTGGTGATCGCCAACGCGGGTGTGTCGGTCGGTACCTTGACCGAATACGCCGAAGATCTCGAAGTCATCCGCCGGGTCATGGACATCAATTTTTTTGGCATGGTGGCGACATTCTCGCCCTTCGTTGCCGCCATGCGCACGGCCGGTCGGGGCCGGCTGGTGGGCATTGCCTCACTGGCCGGTATTCGCGGCCTGCCGGGGGCGGAAGCGTATTGCGCCTCGAAAGCGGCGGCGATCAGTTATCTGGAAAGTCTGCGCCTGGAGTTGCGCGATAGCGGCGTCAAGGTGGTGACCGTCAGCCCCGGTTACATCCGTACCCCGATGACCGCCGCGAACCGCTTTCCGATGCCGTTCATGATTTCCGCCGACGCAGCGGCGCGGACCATCGCGCGCGTGGTCGCCCAGGGTCGGCGCCATGCCGTCCTGCCGTGGCAAATGGCACTCGTCGCACGGATCTTGCGTGTCTTGCCGAACGCCCTCTATGATCGATTAGTCGCTACCGTGCCACGCAAGGCGCGGCAGATCGAATTCGACTAAATTCTTGTTCCCGCCGCGAGGCGGCAGTATTCTGAGAAATTGAGCGCGTCGGGGTTCCGGCGGCTCTTCAACAGAGAGACATTTTTCGTGCAAATCGCCCAGTTCGTCCTCAGCGACGCTTCGGATAGTGCCGGACAACTGGCGCTCCTTCAGGCGCCGCGGCCCAATCTGGTGCTTGCTTTCGGCAGCGCGCCGCTGCTGCGGTCGGTCGCGGCACCGCTGGCCACCGCTTTTCCGGCAGCGCATAGGATGGGGTGTTCGACGGCCGGCGAAATTTCTGCCGCCGGGGTTGGCGACAATTCCTGCGTGGTCACCGCCGTGCGTCTCGACAGCAGCACGCTGGTTCAGGCCACCACGCGCCTGGCCGACACGGACGATTCCTTTGCCGCGGGGCAACGCTTGGCCCGGCGGTTGCCGGAGCGAGGTTTGCGCGCGGTGATCGTTCTTGGCCAAGGGGTTCGGATCAACGGTTGTGCCCTGTTGCGTGGCATGAACGCCATTCTCGGTTCTCGCGTGCCGGTCACCGGCGGGCTGGCGGGCGATGGCAGCGCGTTTCGTGAGACCTGGGTGCTCAACAACGATGGCCTGAGCAACGACGCCATCGTCGCGCTTGGTCTCTATGGCGATCGACTGGATTTTTGTCACGCCTCCTACGGTGGATGGTCGCCCTTTGGTCCGGTGCGCAAGGTCACACGCAGTGTTGGCAGTGTCCTGTACGAACTGGACGGCGAGCCGGCACTGGCGGTATACAAGCGTTATCTTGGCGAGCACGCCGAGGGACTGCCGGCATCCGGCCTGCTGTTTCCGTTTGCCATGCTTGGCGACGATCATCGCGAGATTGGGCTGATCCGGACCATCCTCGGCGTTGACGAAGTCAGCGGCGGTCTGACGCTGGCCGGCGAGATCGAGCAAGGCGGCTACGTGAAACTGATGCACGCCAACACGGATGCCCTGGTGGACGGTGCCGAGACGGCGGCGGCGGATGCGCTGAAAATGTTGCGCGCGACGGGGCGTGAGCATGTTTCGGGTCTGGCGCTGCTGATCAGTTGCGTCGGTCGCAAGCTGGTGATGGGCGGACGCGTCGACGAGGAAGTGGAAGCTGTCGGCGCCGTTTTCGCGCGGCACGCCGCCACACTCGCCGGTTTCTACTCTTACGGCGAAATCAGTCCTTTCCGTCCGTCGGGCGATTGCCGGTTGCACAATCAAACGATGACCATCAGTTATTTCAGCGAAACCTGATCTCTTCCCGCCAAGGCTGATTCCGCCGCAAGCACATGCACAAACTCCTGCTCAGACAAATCCGCCGCGCGCTTGGCATCGACGCCGAGCACATGGCGGGCACTCTCGACGAATTACGCCGTCTCGCCGGCGGGGGCCAGGTATCGGAGGCGGCAGCCGGCGTGTTGAACGGGCTGACGGATTTTTTTGAGCAGGTCGACGAGGCTTACCGACAAAGCGATCGCGATCTGACCCTCAAGACGCGCAGCCTGGATTTGAGTTCGAGCGAGTTGCTGCAAGCCAACGAGCGCCTCAAGAACGATCTGGCCAGCCGTAACCGCGCGATGCAATCCCTGCGCAACACCGTGGACGACATCTTGCGTCAGGACGGCAGCGAGCCGCCGCCGGCGTTAGGCGACGAACTGGAATCGCTTTCGGCCTTGATCGCCGATCTCGTCAGCCAGCGCGAGAAAGACCAGCGCGAATTGCAGGCGGCGCTGGTCAATTTGGCGAATCAGAAATTCGCTCTCGATCAGCACGCGATCGTCAGCATGACCGACGTCTTCGGCAACATCACCTACGCCAACGACAAATTCTGCGAGATCACCGGTTACAGCCGTGAGGAACTGATGGGAACCAACCATCGGCGAATGAATTCGGGACTGCAACCGCCGGGTTTTTTCGAGGATCTGTGGGCGACGATCAGTGCCGGCAAGGTCTGGCATGGCGAACTCTGCAATCGCACCCGCGGTGGCGAACTGTACTGGGTCAATGCGACCATGGTGCCATTTTGCGATCGGAACGGACAGCCCGTTCAGTACATCGCCATTCGTACCGACATCAGCGCCCGCAAGCATGCCGAGGCGCGACTGATCGAGAGCGAAAAACGCTTCCGCACCGTGGTCGAAAGCCTGACCGAGGTGATTTTCCGTACCGATGCCAGCGGTTGCTGGACCTATCTCAACCCGGCCTGGACCGACATTACCGGTTTTTCCCTTGACGAAAGCCTGGGGCAACCCTCGTTCAAGTTTGTTCGTTCCGCCGATCGCGCGGAAGCCGCGGCGCGTTTTGCCGCGCTGGCGCGTGGCGAGATCCCGTTCATTCGCGACGAAACCCGCTACCAGACGAAAGACGGTCGCGAGCGCTGGACCGAAGTGTTCGCCCGTGCGGAATTCGACGCCGACGGCGCGTGCGTTGCCTACGCCGGAACGCTCAACGACATCACCGAGAGGCGTCTGGCCTTGCAGCAACTGCAGGAGCAACTGCATTTCGTGCATGAACTGTTCGACGCCATACCGGTGCCGGTTTACCACAAGGATGTCGCCGGTCGTTACCTGGGTTTCAACAAGGCGGTCGAGGACCTGCTCGGTGTGGACCGTCGCGTCTGGGTTGGCAAGACCGTCCACGATCTTCTTCCGGACGCCGAGCAGGCCGCGATGCACGCCCGGATGGACCAGGAATTGATCGTCGGCGGAGGTTCGCAGATTTACGAAACGAAGCTCATGGGGCGAGACGGTCGGCTGCGCGACACGATCTATCACAAGGTGGTGCTGACGAAACCCGATGGCAGCGTCGCTGGACTGCTTGGGGCGATCATCGACATCACTCAGCGGAAAGAGCAGGAGGCGTTGATTCGCAACGCCGAGTTGCGCTTGCGCCAGATCACCAACACCGTGCCGGCGGCCGTTTTTCAATGCGAAATCGCCGGCGAACGGATTCGTTACACCTTTCTCAGCGATCGCGTGCCCGAAATCACCGGCCTCGAACGCGGCGCCGTGTTCGCGGATGCCACGCTGGCAATCGCGCAGATCGAAGACGACGACCGTCCACGCGTGTTGCAAGGGATTCTCCAGGCGGCGGCGCGGTGTGACGCCTGGCAGGACGATTATCGTATCCGGCTGCCGGACGGCACGCGGCGCTGGATTCGCGGCCAGTTCAATCCGGCGTCGCATTCGGAAAACGACGCCAGCGTCAAATATACCGGCATCTGGCAGGACGTCACCCTGCTCAAGCAGGCCGACGCGCGCCTGCGAGAAGTAACGGAGAACATCCCGTTGGCGGTGTATCAATACCATTTACCGCGCAAGGGCAAGCACGCGTTTACTTTTTTCAGTCGCGGCATCGAGGATATCGCCGGTTTGTCCGCCGACGAGGCGGTCGCCGACGCCGACGCCGTGTTTGCCTTGTTCCACGAGGACGATCGCGAAATGATCCGCGCGTCGATCGCCGAATCGGCTAGCAGCCTGCTGCGCTGGTCCGTGGACTTCCGCTTTGTCCATCGTCGCAGCAAGGAAACGGTGTGGGTGCACGGCGAGGCGCAGGGCATCGCGGCCCCCGACGGCGGTTCGTCGTGGAACGGTTATGTGGTCGATATTTCGGCTGCCAAGCGCGCGTCGGAGGAACTTCGTCGCGCCAAGGAAGGCGCCGAAGCCGCCAGTCGCGCCAAATCCGAATTTCTCGCCAACATGAGCCATGAAATCCGCACGCCGATGAACGGCGTGATCGGAATGACCGAACTGGTGCTCGATACCAGCCTCACCGCCGAGCAGCGCGCGTTCATGCAGACGGTCAAGACCTCGTCCGAGGCGCTGCTGACGATCATCAACGACATTCTCGACTTTTCCAAGATCGAAGCCGGCAAATTGGTGATCGAACACATTCCGTTCAATCTCTGGCGAACCGTCGGCGAAACCTTGCGAGCCTTGTCCTTGCGCGCGCATGAAAAAGGCTTGGCGTTGATCGGCGACATCGCGCCCGACCTGCCGTTGTGTGTCGTCGGCGATCCTGGGCGTTTGCGGCAGATGCTGGTCAATCTGATCGGCAATGCCATCAAGTTCACCCGGCATGGCCAGGTGGTGCTTCGCCTGGAGCGTGACGCCGACGGTGGCGACTCGACCGGTTTGCACTTTGCGGTGGCCGATAGCGGCATCGGCATTCCGCCGGAGAAACTGGCGACCATTTTCGATGCGTTTTCGCAGGCCGATGGCTCGACCACTCGTCAATATGGCGGTACCGGGCTGGGATTGACCATCTCGGCGCGGCTTGCCAGCATTCTCGGAGGACGCATCCGGGTCGAAAGCACCGTCGGTAAGGGCAGCACTTTCCATCTGCATTTGCCGTGCGCCGTTGCCGCCGAGGATGGCGCTCCGCCGACCAAGCCGCCGCGACTCGCGGGCAAGCGCGTGCTGGTGGTCGACGGCCATCCGGCGAATCGCGTCGCGCTGACACGCACCCTGGAAAGCGCTGGCGTGTCGGTGGTCGACGTGGAATCGGCCGCAGCGGCGCTGGTCGTCCTGTCGGTGACCACCGCCGTGGATCTGGCGTTGATCGACGTGTCGTTGACGGGTGTCGAGGAGGGCTTCGACTTGGCGCGGCAGCTTCGCGGCATGGCGGGGATGGCGGATCTTCCGCTGGCGATGCTCTCGTCGCCCGCCGGCAAGGGCGACGCCGAGCGTTGCCGCGACATCGGTCGCGCCATTTGCCTGACCAAACCGATCGTCGGCGACGAATTGCTATCGGCACTGGGCCGGTTCTTCGATTCGCATGTCGCCGCGCCAAGTGTCGACGCTCATCCGCCGACCACCGCCGAGGATTATCTGCCGCTGAATGTGCTGCTGGTCGAGGATCACCCCATCAACCAGGAAGTGGCCAGCATGCTGCTTAAACGCTGGGGTAGCGAGGTGACGCTGGCCGAGAACGGTTGGCAGGCCGTCGAGCTGATGCGCCAACGGGGATTCGATATCGTGCTGATGGACATGATGATGCCGGTGATGGACGGCATCGAGGCGACCCGGCTGATTCGCGCCGACGAAGCCGCCGCGCGCAAGGCCGCCACGCCGATCATCGCCATGACCGCCAATGCCATGCAGGGCGACCGCGAAATCTGTCTCGCCGCCGGGATGGACGATTACTTGGCGAAACCGGTCAAGGGGCCGGATCTGCGGCGCTTGTTGCGCCGCCATGGCGCCGCCGCCCTGGCGCGAGAATCGAGAGGTGCCCGGCACGGTCGCGGCCGCTTCGATTACGCCGCCGCCCTGGCGGCCGTCGACCGCGAAACCGTGCTCTTGATCGCCGATCTCTTTCTCGATCACGGTCCGCGCGATCTGGGATTTATTCGTCAAGGCATCGCCAGCGCCGACTGGCCGCGCGTCGCGTCGCTGGCCCAGTCGATCAAGGGGGCGCTGTCCATTCTTGGCGCGGAACCGGCGCTGCGACTCGCGGAACGTCTACAGCAACGCGCCGCTTTCGGCGGCGCCGCCGAACTCTACGAGTTGCTCGAGCAGTTAAGCCGCGAGATGGACTCCCTGCTGGCTGTTCTCGGCGCATGGGGCAACGCCGCGCGCAAACGCTGAGCATTGGTTGGCGACCACTCCAGCGCTTCGCCATCGCCGCCGTGGGCGCCGCTTTTGACATCCGCTGGCCGGACCGACAGCCGTTCAATATCGTCGCTCACATCCTGGAAAGGTCGATGGCGATTCGTTTCCAACCGCCTTCGCCTATCGACGGCACGCTTGCCTGAATCGGCCGCGGGCCAGGGCGTTGAATGCCAGGTTCGCGGTCGCCGTTTCGGGATCGGATCGAAATGAGCAAGCGTCGCGCTCGATACGCGGCTCGGCAAAATATCGGTCAATTGACCGACGTCAAGTCACGCCCATGGCGAGGTCGGTATACTGACGCACTCCGCTTGACGAGATCGACGATGGTGGCACGCCAGAAAATTCCGGAACTGATTTGCCCCGCCGGTAGCTTGCCGGCGCTCAAGGCCGCCGTCGACAACGGTGCCGACGCCGTTTATCTCGGCTACCGCGACGATACCAACGCCCGTAACTTCGCCGGCCTGAATTTCGATCACAAGGCGATGGTCGAAGGCATCCGGTATGCGCAATCGCGTCGCCGGCAAGTCTTGATGGCGATCAACACCTTCGCGCAACCGGGGCGTGCCGCCGACTGGCGGCGCGCGGTCGATGGCGCCGCCGACCTGGGTGTCGACGCGGTCATACTCGCCGATGTCGGTTTGCTCGACTACGCCAGCAAAACACACCCCGATCTGCGGTTGCATCTGTCGGTGCAGGGATCGGCGACCAGCTACGAGGCGGTCAATTTCGCCCAGCGCGAATTCGGCATTCGCCGGGCGGTGCTGCCGCGCGTGCTGACGCTGGCGCAAGTGGAAACGGTGATCCGCCATACGACGGTGGCGATCGAGGTCTTCGGTTTCGGCAGTCTGTGCGTCATGAACGAGGGCCGCTGCTGGTTGTCCTCCTACGCCACGGGGGAATCGCCGAATACCGTCGGCGCCTGCTCGCCGGCCAAATACGTGAAGTGGGAGCGCTCGCCGGGCCGGATGAGCACCCGCCTCAACGGTATTCTGATCGACCGTTTCGCCGACGACGAGCCCGCCGGCTATCCGACCTTGTGCAAGGGTCGCTTCGAGGTCGACGGCGCGACGTATTACGCGCTGGAAGAACCGACCAGCCTCAATGTGCTGGAAATCCTGCCGGCGATCGCCGCCATCGGCGTCGCGGCGATCAAGGTCGAGGGGCGGCAACGCAGCCCGACCTACGTCGCGCAGGTGACGCGCACCCTGCGCGCCGCGCTCGACGAACTGGCGCGCGGCGACCGGCCGTTCCAGGCCAAGGCGGCGTGGCGGACGGAACTGGCCAAGGTCGCCGAGGGGAGCCAGGTGACGCTTGGCGCCTACAACCGTCCGTGGCGCTAAGGGCGGAGCGCGGATGAAACTCGCTCTCGGGCCGCTGCTTTTCTTCTGGCCCAAGCATGAAGTGCTGGCCTTCTACGCCGAAGTGGCGGCGAACCCGGCGATCGACATCGTGTACCTCGGCGAGGCGGTCTGCTCGCGCCGCCAGCAATTGCGCGTCGGCGACTGGCTCGGTCTGGCGCGCGACCTGAGCGCGGCCGGCAAACAGGTGGTCGTCTCGGCGCAGGCCCTGCTGGAGTCCGAAAGCGATCTCAAAACCTTGCGGCGCCTGGCCGATGAGGTGACGGAAATTCCCGATTGCCTGCTCGAGGCGAACGATCTCGGAGCGGTGAACATCGCCGCAGGGCGTCCTTTCGTCGCCGGGCCGCATCTGAACATCTACAACGAGGCGACGCTGGCGACCTTCGCCCGTTACGGCATGCGGCGCTGGCTGCCGCCGCTCGAAGGCGACCGCCGGCTGATCGAAACGCTGCACGGCAGCCGCCCGCCGGGAGTCGAAACCGAGGTGTTCGTTTTCGGGAAACTGCCGCTGGCGTTCTCGGCGCGCTGTTTCACCGCCCGGCACCACCAACTCAACAAGGACGATTGCCAGTTCAAATGTCTCGATCATCCGGATGGAATGACCTTGCGCACTCGCGAAGGGCAAGCGTTCCTGACGATCAACGGCATTCAGACGATGTCGGCGCAAACCTACAATTTGCTGCCGCAAATCCCGGATCTGCGGCGAATGGGCATCGAGAGCGTCCGCATCAGTCCGCAGGCGCGGGCGCTGGCGGCGATCGTCGACGCTTTCGACGCCGCGCGTCACGGTCGGGCGGCGGCGTCCGATACCACCGACTGGGCCAGCGACGGCTTTGTCGACGGCTACTGGTTCGGCGATGCCGGCATCGTGCGGCGGCCACCTGTCGTCTCTGTTCCCCTGGAAGGAAACCCGCGATGAGCCAAGGCTTTTCAATACCCCGTTTCAAACTGCCGCGCCTGTTTTCGGCGATCGGCCCGCATCTGCCGCAGTGGCCGCACTCGCTGGCGCTGGCCACGGCGCTGAACGCCGCCGCCAAGACCGGGCTGCTGCCGGCGGACAGTCTGCTGCCGCTCGAAGGCCGGAGTTTTGTCGTCGAAGTGATCGATGCCGGTGGTCAGGCGAGTTTTTGCTATCGCGACGGCCTTTTTCGGCCGTTGCTGTCAGCGCCGACGGCTCCCGATCTGTCTTTTCGAGCCAATCTCTCCGCCTTCCTGCAACTGCTGGCGCGTCAGGAAGATCCGGACACACTGTTTTTCAAGCGCGAACTGTCGGTAAGCGGCGACACCGAGCTGGGCCTGGTGGTCAAGAACATGCTCGACGCCATCGAGTGGCCGCAATGGCCGGTGTTGTCGAGCGTGACGCGCTTCCGCCATCAGCCGTTCGACTGATTTTCTTGCACCGTACGAACGATCCCGCGCGCGCGCCGGGCGACGCATCCGCCCGCCGTGCGCTGGCGGAAGGCGTTGCTTGCGCCCTGGGCGCCGGCTTGCTGTGGGGGCTGGTGTTCGTCGTTCCCCTGATGTTGCCCGACTACCCGCCGGCGATGCTCTCCTTCGGCCGTTACCTGGGTTTCGGCGTCATCGCCCTGGTCCTGGCCGTCGCCGATGGGCGGCGATTGCGGGAACTACAGCGGCGAGACTGGTGGAAGGCCGGCGAACTGGCGCTGGTCGGCAACCTCCTTTATTACCTGTTCCTTGCCGCCGCCATTCAACTGGCCGGCGCGCCGGTGCCGACGATGCTGATCGGCACGCTGCCGATCGTCATCGCCATCGTTGCCAACGTCGGCGCCGACGCCTTGCCATGGCGCCGGCTGTTGCCCTCGCTGACGGTGATCGCCGTCGGCATCGCCTTGGTCAACGGCCAGGAAACAGATCATTTCGGCACGGTTCGCGGTGCGCGCGACCATTATCTCGGCGTCCTGCTGGCCTTGGTCGCCGTTGCCGCCTGGACCTGGTACCCGGTCCGCAATTCCCGCTGGCTGCGACAACGGCCGGAACTGGCTTCGGGAACCTGGGCGGTGGCGCAAGGACTGGCGACACTGCCGCTGGCCGCGCTCGGCATGGCGGGCGCGGCGCTGTATTTCCGGGGCGATGACGGTTTCGCCTACCCCTGGGGGCCGCGCCCCCTGCACTATGTCGGACTGATGTTGCTGCTTGGTTTCTGCGCCTCGTGGCTGGGAACGCTGCTCTGGAATCGCGCCAGCAAGCGGTTGCCGACCGCTCTGACCGGCCAATTGATCGTGTTCGAAACCCTGGCCGCGCTTGGTTATGCCTTCATCTGGCGCGGCGCGCTGCCCGACGGGTACGTGCTGCTCGGAATCGCGCTGCTGGTCGTCGGCGTGCTGCTCGGTGTGCGGGCCTTTCGCGCCGATTGAGTGCCGGACCGTCGCGCGCGAGCAAACGGTTCTCGGAGGTCTCGGGACTACGCGGTCAGGTCGGGGGCGTCGTCGGCGTCCGGGTTGATGACCCCGAAACATGCCGGGATACGGGTGTAGAAAAGGCGGATTTTTTCCTGGCGGATCAAGGCCAGCAAGCGTTCCTCCTCCTCCTCGCCGACCACGAACTCGACCTCGACACCGCCGGTTCCCGCCAGTTCGAAGAAGCGATCTTCGTGCATGGCGTGACGTCTGCCGAAACCGCCGATCGAACGAAACGCCGAACCGCCGCGCACGCCCAGCGTATTGCCCTGTTCGAGCAGCCATTCCCACAGCAGCACGCCGCGGTGCCGTTGACTCTCGGTGACGTAGAATCTCAGGAACGAACCCTGCATGCCTGTCTCCCATCGTTGTGCGGCGCGTGCCGCGTTGCCCGGCGACCGAAACGCGGCGGCGGCGGTGGTCACCACCTCAACCCGAGCTTCTGGCGAAGGCGACGGTGGCGATGCCGGCCAAGGTCATCAGCACCGATCCGACGACATGCGCCGCCACGATGGCCAGCGCTCCCAGCAACCGGCCTTGCTGCAACAGGGTTGCCAATTCGGCGGAAAAGGTCGAGAAAGTCGTTAGACCGCCGCAGAAGCCGGTGATCACCAGCAAACGCCATTCCGGCGCGAGGCCGGCGAAAGTGGCGAAGAAGGCAATCGCCAGGCCGATGACGTAAGCGCCGATCAGGTTCGCGGCCAGCGTGCCGGGCGGAACGGTCGGAAAAAACGCGTTGAGCTTCAGCCCCAGTTGCCAGCGCAGCAAGGCGCCGAGCGCGGCGCCGACGGAGATGGCAAGAATGGATTTCCACATGGTGCAGTCCCGGATAGAGGGTTCCCGCCGATGCCGCTAGCCGTCGGACGGTCCGCCGGCGCGACGCCCGGCCGGGCGGAAATATAGCACTCGACGGAGGCCGGGGACCAGAACCGGGCCTTGGCGGCGCCTGCCCGACACCGTCAACATCGGGTCAGCCGTGCCGCGCGGCGGCGGACGGCGCGCGCAGGCTCAAGGCGATGGCGTTGAGCAGCAGAAACAGGGTGCTCACGCGCGGCATGTCGAGCAGACTGTCGATCGCCCCGACGCACCAGAAACCCAGGAGTGCCGCAGCCAACGCCGGCGCCAGCGGATGGCGCCGCGCGCGTCCGGCGCAGACACGCCACAAGGCGGTCGCGCTCAGGCCGGCCAGGGCGAGCAATCCCAGATAGCCTTGTTCGAAAAGCAGATGCACCGCCAGATTCTTGGCATGCCAAGGCATGTGGTGGCGATCGCTGGAGAAGAACCAGCGCGCGCCTTGTTCGTCGAAGCGGCCGTTGAGCAGCAGTTCGCGACCGTCGGCGTCCCGCAGCGAGATCTCGCGCACGTCGATGGGGTGCTCGGCGTCCTCGGTGGCCAGCGAAAACACCGTCCAGCGCGGCGTGCCGCGGTCGTCGACGGGCAACGGCGGGCCTGCCAATGGAATCGCCACCGTTTGCCAGTCCGGCCCCGGCGCCGAGACGTTTTGCTGGCCGACCAGGCATCCTTCCTCGTACAGCAAGTGCTTGAGGCAGACCTCGACGTGCAGCGGCGCGCCGTGGGCGCCGCGCAACGTGACGCGGGCGGTGGCGAGTCCTGTCGGCCGGGATATCCGTTGCGACAAGCGCAGCATTTCACCCCAGCCCTGAACGTGCGTGCCGGCGACCATGCGCATCGTCGGCACGCCGTCGGCGGTGCTCAGGCGAAAGTCGCCGGGGCGCTGCTTGGGGTCGGCCTCGAGTGCGAAACGGTCGACGAAGCGTCCCAAGCCCACGCCGAGCCAACGCGCGTCGGCGGGCACCCGACTCAGCGCCGAGCGCCAGTGTTGCAGCCGGTCGCCACGGTCCAGTTCAAGAGTCGTCATCCGGTCGCTCATGTACGCGCCGCCGTCGAATACGCCGACCATCACGGCGGCGGTGGCCATGGCGCCCAACAGCCCCGCCTGCCAACGCCATTCGGCCGGCCACGGCGGCGGGCGATGCGCGGCGCGCAGGGCACAGGCCAACAGCGCCGCCGTGCCGACTCCGACCAGCGGCAGCGTATGGACGAACGCCGGCGCGCCGCCCCAATGTCCCGCCACCAGCACCGTGCACACCAGCGAGGCGTGGTAGCCGACAAGCGCCGCCAGCAGCCACCGTGGGCGGCCCTTGGCCAGAATCGCCGCCGCCGCCGCGCCAAGCGTGACGGCGGCGTAAGCCAGATAGCTGCCCTTGCTGGCGTCTTGCGGGCCGCCGCTGTCGCCCAGCATCGCCCATGACACGCCGCCAACGGCCAGCCCCAGCACGGCGGTCAGCAGCACATGGCGGGTACGCAGCGTCGCCAGTCGCGGCCCGAGCATCAGCAACAGTGTCGCGTTCCCCAGCACGCCCAGCATGCCGCGATAGCCGGCGTGCGGAAAAATCCAAACCATTGCCGCCACCGCGCCGCTGCCCAGCACGGCGGTGGCGAGCCGCTGACTGGTCGCCAGACCGTCGTCGCGCGCCGCCGACGGCGTGGCGCGCCAACGCAAGGCGAGCATCAAGGCGATGCCCAGCGGCAAGGTCAGATAGACGATGCGCGAGAAGGTGGTGATCGCCGCGTAGGCTCCGAGCAGGCTGACGGCCGCGCCCAACGCCCAGTCGAGGCGGGAACGAGCCTGCCACCACCAATGAAGGGCAAAGGGCAGGGTCAGCGCCAGATAACCGTCCAGCGCCGCGCCGCCGATGTGCATTTCCCAGAACAGGCCGGTGGTCCGGTAATCGCTGGAAAAGTTGAGCAGGCCGGTGTAGGCCAGACGCTCCCACAGACAGGCCAGCGCCGCCACGCCATGGCCCAGGACCAGGCCCAGCGTCAGGCGGCGGGCCGCGAGATCGCCGGGCAGGCGGCAGGCGTGCAGCCACAGCGGCAGCAGCAGCCACAAGGCCAGCGTCGGCTTGGCCAGTCGCAGGGCATTCATCGGTCCGCGGTACGCCTGCCACCAGTCGAAGACCCAGCCGCCGGCATCGACCACGCCGCGCAGCCCGGCCAGGACCACCGATGCCGACCACAGCAGCACCCAGAGCCAGGCCCAACCCAAACCCGCGCCATCGTCGCCGGCGCCATCCGGGCGCCGCCGGGTCCAGCGCAGATAGCCGCCGAAAGCCACCGCCAGGGTGAGAAGGTCGAACTCTTCGAAAGCGATCCACCCCGACCACGGGGCCAGCGCCAAACCGGGCAGCAAGGCCGACCACCCGATCAGCCACGCGGTCGGCCAGCACGCGGCGGCGGCGCAGGCCAACGCGAATAAAGACAAGGCCGCCGCATGGCCCAGCGGATGATGGGCCGCCAGCGCGGCGCCGCCGCCGGCGCACGCCAGCGCCAGCAGGAACGGCGGCGCGGCTCGCCAGAGCGAGGGCGGTGGCGGAGGCTTGCGCGCGCTCAAGTCAGTTGCTCCGCTATCCCCTCCCAGTGCTTGTCCTTGACCATCGCGAAGCGGCAGCGACCGTCCGACAGGCTGGCCCACAGGCCGCCGATCAACCGGTCGTCCGCCGCCGATGCCCACCGGTCGCCGCCCTTGTATTCGACGGCGAGAACCGGCCCCGGCTGGCCGTCCTTGCCCGGTAACTGGCACAGGAAGTCGGGATGGAAACGCCCGTTGGCCTTTTGCAGAAAGAACGAACTGCCTTCACGCCGAACCAGGTTGCGCACCCAGAACCGGATGCGGCCCTGCTGCGCCCACGTGTCCAACTGGCAGGCGCACGCGAATTCTTCCTTGCTGTCGAAGTCACCCATGCGCCCATGAAAGTGCTTGCGGAAATCGAAGTGCCCGAAGCGACCGTCGTAGTCGCGGCTGGGGGCATAGGCCTGGGCGAGGAATTCGAAGGCGTCGTGCTCGGTTACCGCCACCCGCGATGCCGCACCGTCGCCGAACAGCGTCTGCTGGAACGCCTTGTCGACGGCCTGCTGGCGCAGTTCACGAATACGCGCCTCGAGCAGATGGCGGATCAGGAACTTCTGCAAGTTGGCGCGTGCCAGCGTGAACCCTTCACGACGCAGCAAATCGGTGACCCACGCGGCGACAAACGCCTGCTTGCTCGCGTGGGTCAGCGACGGTTCGGGCAGATTGCGGCACAGCCAGGTGGCGAGGCGAATTTCATCCCAGTTTTCAGGTTGATAGACGAGGCCCAGATCGCGCTGCAACTCAGGCAGGAAGCGCGACACCACGTGGCCGCCCGCATCGATGTCGATCTCGCCGCCTTCCGATACCTTCAGCGCGGCACCCAAGGCCGTCAGCTCATCGGCCGTCGGCGCGGCATCGCAGGGCGAGAGGTCCCACGGGTACTCCAGCACCTCCGGGTCATCGAACAGCACCAATTCACCTTGCTGGCCCTGCACGCGCAAGGCCAGCCGCGGCACGAGGAAGCGCTCGCCCAATTCGGCCGGCGTCTGGAAGAATTCAATCGCCGTGCTGCGGCTGACCTCGGCGGCTGCCCCGATCGCCGCCGCGGCGGTTTCGGAGGTCACCGATGCCTTGAGCACGTCGGCCTCATCTACCGTCAGCGGCGTGCTGATCGTCAGCGTGTTGCGCTGGCCGTCCCAACGGACCTTGTCGCGCACCGGTTTGGGCACGCTCTTCAGGTCCGGCTTTTCCGACAAGGTAATCGCCACCGGCCGGACGACCACGCGCCCGGCGTGCCCCACCAGATCCAGCCGCGATTGTTCCGCCTTGGCGGCGCTCACGAACGCATTCACCTCCCGCCGCTCGAAACCCGCCCCGGACACCAGACGATCGCGCAACGCCCCCGCCGTTGCCGCGAAATCGCGCGACACCACGAAGGCGTAGGACTGGTTCAAGGCGCGTGCCTGTCGATGACTGGCGTCGGGCTGGCGCAGCACCCGGCCGAGCAACTGTTCGACCGCCGTCGCCGAATGCAGCGCCGCCATGCTCACCAGAATGTAGGCAAACGGGCAATCCCAGCCTTCGGCCAGCGCCTTCTGGGTGATGACGAACTTGACCGGGCAGGCCGGATCGGCGATGCCCAGCTTGAAATCCGCATCGATCTGCTCCAGCCCCTTTTCCTCGCCGGTGGCGACGATGATCTGGTTGGCCGGAATGCCGTGGTTGCCGATCAATTCCTGGCGCACCCGCTCGAAATCCAGCGTCTCCACGCCGGCCCGGCGCGGTTCCGACTGAATCAGCACGATGGGCCGCAAATAGGCGGCGCCCGCCCGGCGCTCCTCGTCGGCCAGCGTTTGCAAGGCATCGCGGCGACCGATGGCGTCGGCCAGACATTGCCGCCAGTTCGGCTCGGTTTCCAGCACCACCGGCAGCTTGATCATTTCTTCCGCTTTCAATTCGGCGGCGGAAACGCTGTGCAGCACATTACTCGGCGTGCGTTCCAGGTCGGGCGTGGCCGTCAGTTCCATCACCCCGCTCGGGCGGAAGCGCGCCAACATGTCGAAAGCCAGCTCGGTACGGTTGTTGTGCGCCTCGTCCACCACCACGAACGGCCGGCGCAGGCGCAGCACGTTGGCCAGCGAACAGGGCGTGGTGCGCTCGCCGCCCTCGCCATCGGTCAGCAATTTGTCGCGCTGCGCCGGCGAGAGATTGTCGAAATGGTGCATCAGCGCCCCGCTGGACTCATACACCTTGCGGCACTCCTCCTCTTCCACCTGAAACGCCTGCCGGGTGGCGACGACGATCGTCGTCGAAGTGTCCAGCGTCGCCCGCGTCACGCTCTTGGCTTCGTCCAGATCGAGCACCGTGATCGGGCCGGCCTCGCGCAAGGCCGCGTGGTACGGGTGCCGGCGTTCACGCAAGGCGCGCAGCGTCTGCTCGCGGATCGGCTTCGAAGGCACCAGCCACAAAATCACGCTGTACTCGCCGCGCAGCAGATGCGTGTTGACCAGCGCCACGCTCTTCGCCGCCAGCCAGGTCTTGCCGCCGCCGGTCGGCACGCGCAGGCAGAAGTACGGCATGTCGGCCGGGAAATCGGACGACAGCGGGTTGTACGGGTTGCCGCGTCCCCACAGGCGCTCGGTGGTGGCGGTGAAGGCAATCGACGGCGACGGCAGTTCGTGGCAGGCCTTGAAATAGGCTTCCACGCTGTCGAGCACTTGCTGTTGATAGATTTTCGGGGTGAATCCGGACATGGCTCAATGCTCCTGAAGGCCGCGTCGCGAGCGGGCCGAGCACAAGGCGGACGGCGCGGAGCGACGAGACATATCGAATGGATAGGCGAGGAGCGAGCACCGGACAACGTTGCGATCGGCTCGCGCAGCAGCGGAATTCATGAGCATTCACACCTCCAGCGCGTAAGGGGTCTGCTTGAAGGTGATGCCCTCGCGCGCCGCGCGGCGGCCCATGCGATTGGCGGCGGCGTAGATCACTTTCGGGCCGGCGAACTTCGGCAGCGCGTCGAACACCGGGCCGGTGAGCACATTGCCGCCGGCAACGCGACGGTCCTTGAGGATGCCGTTGTAGAGCAGATAAATGGCCCGGCCCTCGTGGATGCCCAGCAGCGGCGACTCGGCGGCGCCGCGCATTGGTGTATCAAGGCCGGCGCCGGTTTCGGCGAACCAGACGAACTCGGCCAGTTGCGCGAAGCGCACGTCGCGGCGGATCTGGCCGTCGGCGTCGAATAGGGGTTCGGCGGACAGGCGGCAGAACTGGAAACCGCCGCCCAGGCCGGCGACGACCGCGCCCTTGGCGTTGGTGTAGCCGGCGATGACGCGTTGCGTGCGTCCAGCCGTCACCCTGTTGGCGATCTCCGCAACCATCTCCACTTCAATGAAGCGGCGTGTGCCGCCATCCTCGGCGTTCTGCTTGAGGACGGCGTGGCCGGTGCTGCCGGAACCGGCGAAGGAGTCGAGGATGAGGGAATCGGAATCGGTAGCGATTTGCAGAATGCGCTGCAGCAGGCGGGTGGGCTTGGGGGTGATGAAAACATCGGCGGATGTGTCGAAGTCCACCAGATCCAATAATTCCTTTTTTGCCTCCTGGGTATGGCCGACATCCTTGTAGAACCACATGGTTTGTGGGACAACACCGTCTTTTACATCGGACAAGTAACGTTTGAGTCGAGGCATGTTGTTACCCGACTCACCCCACCAAATGCGACCTTCACTATCTAGGCGGTCGAAATTCGCTTTCGAAATTCGCCAATACATGCCTTTCCCCGGCCCCGGTATTACACGCCCCGAAGGACAAGTAACAGGGTAGGTTCCTTCAGAATAGTAATTCCGCGCTTGTAGGTCCCCAGAGGTCCAAGGGCCGAGCGGACCTCCGTCGTTCTTGTAGCGCGCCTTCGCGTCTTCACCGCGTGGCAAGAGATTTGGCTTCCACTTATCTGCATTCGACGCGTACACAACTATGTAATCGTGATCTTCTGAAAAATGACGTGCAGAGTTTTTCGGCGAGAAAATTTTCTGCCATAGCGCGGTCGCGACGAAGTTCTTCGACCCAAAAATCTCATCCATCACCAGCCGCAGCGCGGCCACTTCGTTATCGTCGATGGAAATGAAGATCGCCCCATCCTCGCGCAGAAACCGTTTCAGCAGCGTGAGCCGCGGGTACATCATGCACAGCCAGCGGTCGTGCCGGTCCAGCGTCTCGCCTTCCTTGCCCACCACCTCGCCCAGCCACTTGCGGATCTCCGGGCTGTTGACGTTGTCGTTGTAAACCCAGCCTTCGTTGCCGGTGTTGTACGGCGGGTCGATGTAGATGCATTTCACCTGCCCGGCGTAACGCGGCAGCAGCGCTTTGAGGGCGTGCAGGTTGTCGCCCTGCACGATCAGGTTGCCGCTGTCCTTGCCTTGCGCCGGCCCGCAAGACAGTTCCGGCACCGGCTCCAGCAGGCGGCTGGGAACTTCCCGGTGGTGTTTGACGACGGCTTCCTTGCCGATCCAGTTCAAGGTGGGCATGCGGACTTTCGACGATGTTTTCGGCTTTCTCGCCGGTAAACGGTTTATTTTAGGGTCTTTGCGCGCCGGCGGGTTTTCGGCGCCGCCGTCACCCGATCGCGGCGCCGGCACACGGGCGGTGGTCGCCGGGAGGGGCGCGGACGGTCGCCAGTCTAACAGGCGGCCTTCGGGCACGGGTGGACTCCGGGTGGCGTGTGGGGACTCCGGTTACACTCCGGGTTGGTCGTTCGTCACGCCCGCCGGGGTTCTGCTTGCCCGGCCCGGCGTTGGCGCGTCGCCAGCCATTCGCGGAGGTTTGTTCTTGAAAATTCTCGTCACCGGCGTCGCCGGGTTCATCGGCATGCATGTCGCGCTTGGCCTCTTGCGGCGGGGCGACCGGGTGGTCGGCATCGACAATCTCAACGATTATTACGAGGTGTCGCTCAAGCGTGCCCGTCTGGCGCGTCTGACGGGGCAGGGCGACTTCCGTTTTCTGGCCATGGACATCGCCGACCGCGCCGCGATGTCGGCGCTGTTTGCCGCCGAGGGTTTCGAGCGCGTCGTTCATCTGGCGGCGCAAGCCGGCGTGCGCTATTCGTTGACCAACCCCGACGCTTACGTGGATAGCAATCTGGTCGGTTTCGCCGCCGTTCTCGAGGGCTGTCGCCGGCAGGGCGTCGAGCATCTGGTCTATGCGTCCAGTTCCAGCGTTTATGGCGGCAATAGCCGTCTGCCGTTCACCGAAAGCGACAATGTCGATCACCCGGTCAGCCTTTACGCGGCGACCAAGAAGGCCAACGAGCTGATGGCGCATACCTATAGCCATCTCTACCGCCTGCCGACCACCGGGCTGCGCTTTTTCACCGTTTATGGGCCCTGGGGCCGGCCGGACATGGCGCCGTTCTTGTTTACCCGGGCGATTCTCGAGGGCCGGCCGATCGATGTTTTCAATCACGGCCATGTGCGGCGCGACTTCACGTTCATCGACGATATCGCCGAAGCGGTGCTGCGGGTCGGCGACCGCGCGCCGCGGGGCGATCCGGCCTACGACGCGAGCGCGCCCGACCCGGCGAGCAGCGATGCGCCCTACCGGGTGTTCAACGTCGGCAACCGCCAGCCGGTGCCGCTGTTGGAGTTCATCGATTGCATCGAACGCGAACTGGGTCGCCGCGCCGAGAAGCGGTTGCTGCCGATGCAGCCGGGCGATGTGCCGGCCACCTTCGCCGACACCGCCGCGCTCGAAAAATGGATAGGCTTCGCGCCGCGCACGCCGCTGTCCGAGGGCATCGCGCGTTTTGTCGATTGGTATCGCGCCTATTACCGGGCGTGAGAAAGGAGTTCGTGTCTCATGAAAGTCACCGTCATCGGCACCGGCTACGTCGGGCTGGTTACCGGCGCCTGCCTGTCGGAAATGGGCAATCACGTGCTGTGTCTGGATGTGGACGAACACAAGATCGCGACACTCAATAGCGGCGGTTTGCCGATCCACGAGCCGGGATTGCTGCCGATGGTGCGGCGCAACGCCGCCGATGGCCGGCTGAGGTTTACCACCGACGTCGCCGCCGCCGTGCGGCATGGCACGCTGTTGTTCATCGGCGTCGGCACGCCGCCGGACGAGGACGGCTCCGCCGATTTGCACTATGTGTTGGCCGCCGCTCGCGGTATCGGCCAGTACATGAGCGATTACAAGGTGATCGTCAATAAAAGCACGGTGCCGGTGGGCACCGCCGACCGGGTCAAGGCGACGGTGCGCGAGACGCTGGCCGAACGCGGCGCGGCGCTGGACTTCGCGGTGGTCAGCAATCCCGAATTTCTCAAGGAGGGGGCCGCCGTGGACGATTTCATGCGCCCGGACCGCATCATCGTCGGTTCCGACGACGAGCGCGCCACGGCGTTGATGCGCGCGATTTACGCGCCGTTTTCGCGCAACCGCGACAAGGTGCAGGTGATGGACACGCGTAGCGCCGAATTGACCAAGTACGCCGCCAACGCGATGCTGGCGACGCGCATCAGCTTCATGAACGAGCTGGCGCGCCTGGCCGAGCGCGTCGGCGCCGACATCGAGTTGGTGCGGCGCGGCATCGGCAGCGACCCGCGCATCGGCACGCACTTTTTATACGCGGGCACCGGCTACGGCGGGTCCTGTTTTCCGAAGGATGTGCGGGCGCTGGTGCGCACCGGACGGGAATTCGACATCGATCTGCGCGTGCTGGCCGCCGTCGAGGCGACCAACGATACCCAGAAGCGGGTGCTGGTCGACAAGGTGCGCGCCCGTTTCGGCGACGATTTGCAGGGACGGACCTTCGCCTTGTGGGGTCTGGCGTTCAAGCCGAACACCGACGACATGCGCGCCGCGCCAAGTCGGGTGATCGTCGAGGAACTGCTGGCGCGCGGGGCGGCGGTGCAGGCTTACGATCCGGTGGCCATCGATGAAGCGCGGCGGGTGTTCGGCGACCGTCCCGGCTTGCGCTTCGCCAGCCATCAGGCCGATGCCCTGCGCGACGCCGACGCCTTGCTGATCGCCACCGAATGGCGCGAATTCAAGAGTCCGGATTTCGAGCGGATACGCGCGCTGCTCAAGCAACCGGTGATTTTCGATGGTCGCAACCTGTTCGACCCCCAGATGATGCGCGAGCTGGGGATCGATTATCACGGGATCGGTCGTGGCGCGTCCGTCTCGTGAAGGGGGCTTGAAGACTCGATTTGCAGTTGCTCGGGCCGCAGAATCAGGTAACTGGCGAAACGGCCGTCCTCGCGGCTACCGTCGTCGCTGACCACGATCAGGCTCGGCCGGCCGTCGATGGTCGCCGCGGCGACGCCTTCCGCGTGTTCGAAACCGGACAAGCCGGCCACGCGAACGCGGCGAGGGCGTGCGTTTTCGTCGCCGTTCCAGAACCACATTTCGAAGGCGACGCGCTCGCGGGCGACGGGGCCGCCGATGAGCAGGTAGCCGTTCAGGAACGGTACATGCGCCAGGGCGCGGATGCCGTTGCCGCCGAGATCGAGCGTCGTCAGCCTGGGCGCGATGCGCGGCGCGGCGCGGTCGTCGAAAATCGCGGCCGGATTTTCGAGGCTGGCGACGATGGCTTTTCCGTCCAGCAGCGGGCTGCGGAAACCGATCAGCAAGCGGCGCTGGTCGGCGCTCATTTCCAGCGCCTCGATATTCAAGCCGCCGTCGGTCTTGACCCGGCGAACCTCGGCGGCGGCGGCGAGCACCGGATGCGCTTCCGTCAGCGCCCGTTTCAGGTTGCCCACCACTTGCGGGTCGACGACGCTATCGCCGTCGATGCGGAAGCGGACCAGCCGTTCCCGGGCTTTGTGTTCGTCGCCGTCGCTGTCGCGCGAGTGCGACGTGATCGCATAGACGTGACCGGCACGGTCGGCGGTAACGCCCTCCAGATCGTCGAGCTTCCAGAAATCCCCGTCGCCCCACGACCAGAACGGCGCGTTCAGCGCCTTGCGTTCGACGTGGTCGTTCCGGATGCGCAGCAGGCTCAGCGCGTGCCGTTCCTCATCCTCGACGACGATAAAGCGGCCGTCGGCAAGCGGCTGGATGCCGGACGGCTCATAAACACCGTTCAGCGCCTGAAAGCGGGGAAGTTCGTGAGGGATCACGTGGGCGGTCTCCATTCGTTTCGCCGACCCCGGCCGGTCGGCGCGATGCGTCGTGGCCGGCGAGGCAGACGATTGCAATAAAAAGTCGGATGCCGGTGAATTGTCGATTCCCGGATTTTCAATGGGCGAAGCACTATTTCAACGGCGTGTTGATCGCGGTGTCTCTGGAAATGAAGTAAATCGAGAGGCGATTACACATTCTTCGGTTATTAAAATCGTGGTGCGTCCCCAATGCCGTCAAGTTGTAGTCGACCGTGCATGCGAACGCCGATGGGGCGATGTCGTGAATGGAATGGCGACTTCTTGTACCGGGAATGGAGTATCCCGAAGAGGAGTCCAGCGCTTGAACCACGATAGGTCCTTCATGGCGTGCGAGGTTTAACGGCACGGTTAACCGGGGCGCGGTCAACCAACTTCGAATTCAGAAACGGCGCGGCCCGCAACCGATTGTCATGCCACGATTCATGTGGCGTCCTCGCCTGCCCATTGTTGGTAATCAAGGAAGTCGATCAAGAACGTTTCGAAGTCATCGGCGAGCTTGCGGACCGAAGGCGGACTCGATTCATGCGCATGGTACATCACGGGATATTCGCCGTTGACCATTCCATTTGTGACATCGAATAGAACCTGATCGCCGTCCGCCTCCATGAAGAACTCCGCGAAACACAACATGCCGTTTGAGGGTGGTGGCCAGCGGCCGCCGCTTTTTCGTTGAACGGTCTTTTGTTGCCGTGGCGAGAGTTCGTCGAACGGTTGGAAATCATGAATGAATGGATGCTGGAAGCCAAATTGAACCGCACCTCCGAAAAGCCAGAACTCGCGAGCACATCGAAGAAGCGATTTGTAGGAGTCGGGCAGCGGGATGCCGAGCGATGTTTCAAGGTCAGCAAGATCGTTGTCCGACGCACCAGGCGCCACGTTTTCCAGGTTGGCGTCGGGACGCGACCGCAATTTGGCGGCGAATGTTGGGAAGCGCCGATCGAGCAAGTTCAGGAGTTCGTCGGACATTATTGTCTCCTACGGATCACCCAAGGTGTTTTGTGTGGCGGCGATTTGAATCGTTCGGCGTTTGGGTCCGTCTCCCGCTATAATCGCCTTCTCCGTTGCTTCCGCGACGGAAAAATGTGTGCAAGGTGCCGCTTGGCAGTTTCGCTGCCGCGGTCAAACGGGAAACAGGTGCGTGTTCGAAAGGCACCATGCCTGTGCTGCCCCCGCAACGGTAAGCGAGTGTGGGTGTGTCGATACGCCACTGGGCTTTGTGCCTGGGAAGGCGACACATCAAGACTTGCGAGCCCGGATACCGGCCTTCGCACCAAAGAACGGAAGTGTCGCGGGGAAGCGGACACGGAAGGCGATGCGCTCGCTCGTCGCGGTTTCCCCTCGTGCAACTCCATGTTTTGTTGCCTGCCGACTTGCGGGGACGCCCGTCGGCGATAGGGAGAAATCCATCATGCCACATCCGAGCAATGCGGGTGCTGTTTGCAGCGCCACGCGGGCCGCGCTATTGGCCGCACTCTTTCCAGCCTTTTCAAATACCGCCATCGCCGCCGAGCAGCCACTCGAAACGGTGGTGGTCACCGCGACCCGGTTCAACGAGCCCGACCCCGGTGTCTCCGCGAATATCACCGTTATTACCGGTCAAGACATCCGCAATACGCCGGCTCAGAATCTGCCCGATGTGCTGGGCACGCGGGCCGGTATCGACGTCCGCCATTTTGGGGGCGGCATGGGGCGGGACGCGGTGATCGACATGCGCGGTTTCGGCGCCACCGCCGGCAGCAATACCTTGATTCTGCTGGATGGTCAGCGGGTGAATCCGGTCGATCTGGGGAGCATCATCTGGTCGTCGATTCCGCTGGAGAGCGTCGAGCGCGTCGAAGTCATTCGCGGTTCCGGCACCGTGCTCTACGGCGATGGCGCCAGCGGCGGGGTGATCAACATCATCACCAAGAAATCGGCGCGACCGGTGGCGGCGGTGACGGGAACCATCGGCAGTTACGGTTATAAGGGGGCCGATATCCAGTTCGGGAACGGTAACGATCAGGCGTATTACCGCTTATTCCTCAACCACGCCGATGCCGACGGCTATCGCAAGAACGGCCAGCAGGACCAGCAGGCCGGCAGCGGGCGTGTCGGCTGGCTGTTCGACGCCGGCGAGTTGTTCGCCGATTTCGCCGCTTATCGGGAGTCGTCCGGGCAGCCGGGCGCGCTCTTCAGCGCCGCCTATCGCGATGAGCCGCTTAGCACGCGTTTCCCGCGCAATACCGAGGCGCGCGATGGGTATCGCTTGCGCCCCGGTGTGTCGTATCGCGTGAACGACCGCTTGACCCTGGAGAGTGAAGTTGGCTTCGAGCATCAGACGCTGGATGGCAGGTTTTTCGCCAGTTACGGCAATACCGCCAGCAGTCGTGTGCGCGACACCACGTCTTTCACACCGCGTTTGCGTTGGCGGCACGATCTGGGTGTCCTGGCCAGCGAAACGGTGGTCGGTTTCGATTATTACGACGGTAAAGTCGATTCGAACAACACCGGTTTTGCCGATCAGGGCGCGAAGCAGGAGAGTGCCGCTTTCTATCTGCAAAACGTCAGCAAGCTCACTTCCCACCTCAGCCTGACGGTGGGCGCGCGCCGCCAGCGGATGAAGCAGTCGGCGCATCAGGACGCGTACGCGCCGTACTTTAGCCCGGCGATAGAAGGCAACGCGACGCGCACGCGCAGCGCGTACGATGTGGGTCTGGCCTATGCCGGCGACGGATGGCGGGTTTACGGCAAGACCGGCACGACCTTTCGTTTCGCCAATCTCGATGAGCTTTTCGGTCAGGATGCCTTTTTCAACCCAGTCTTCGTCGGCGATCTCAAACCGCAGCATGGCCGGATCAGTGAAATCGGCGGTAGTGTCGCCGTCGGACCGGCGACCCTCCGCGCCTCGGCGTATCAACTCGATCTGAGCGATGAAATCGGTTACGACAGCGCGCTTTTCGCCAATGTCAATTTCGATCCGACGCGCCGCCGCGGCGCCGAACTGGAGGCCGACTGGCGGATCTCCACCAGCCTGTCGGCCAAGATGTCGTATGCCTATACCAACGCCAGGTTTCGCAGCGGCGCTTACGACGGAAATACCGTGCCGCTGGCGCCACGCCAGCAACTGGGCGCGCAAATGACCTGGAACGCCGGTCAGGCGGGGACTTATTCGGCGGCGGTGCGTCATGTCGGCGACCGTCGTTACGGCAGCGATTTCGCCAACGCGCAGGGCATGCTCGCCGGTTACACGACGCTTGACCTGCAAGCGGCATGGGATCTCAAACCCTGGAAAATCACCGCCAAGGTGCTCAACGCCACCGACAGGAAATATGCGCCGATCGCCGGATATTCCGCTTTTTACCACGATACGTACTTCTACCCGGCCGACGCGCGCGGTTTCTTCGTCGCCGGACGTTACGATTTCTAGGCGTTCATGCCCACCCGTCGCCGCGCCCTGCTGATCCTCGCCGCCTTGACGAGTCTGGCGCTGCTGAGTATCGCCATGGCGCTGACGGTGGGTAGCCTCGGTATTTCTCCCGGCGAGGTGTGGCTTTCCTTGTCGGGCGGCGACGCCGGGATGGCCAGCGAGGTGGTGCGCGGTCTGCGCTTGCCGCGCGCGCTGACCGGCTTCGCGTGCGGCGGCTTGTTGGCGCTGTCCGGTGCGTTGTTGCAGGTGTTGTTGCGTAATCCGCTGGCCGATCCTTACGTGCTCGGCATTTCGGGCGGCGCCGGTATTGGCGCCTTGCTGGCGATGATTCTCGGCTTGGGCGTCGCCGGCATCAACGGGCTGGCCTTCGTCGGCGCGCTGGCGGCGATGTTGCTGGTATTTGGCCTGGCGAACGGCGAAGGGGGTTGGACGCAGTCGCGACTGTTGCTGACCGGGGTCATCGTGGCCGCCGGTTGCGGCGCTGTCGTCGCCTTGATGTTGGCCGTGGCGCCCGACGACCGCTTGCGTGGCATGTTGTTCTGGCTGATGGGCGATCTGTCGCAGACCGGCGAGCCGGGCCTGGTGTTGCTGCTCTTGCTGTTGATCTTGTTGCTTGCCTTGCCGTTCGCGCGTGAACTGAATCTGCTGGCGCGCGGCGCCGACGTGGCGCAGGCCTTGGGCGTTGCGGTTCGCCCGTTGCGGCGCGGGGTGTATTTCGTCGCCTCGCTGGCCACCGCCGCGGCGGTGACGCATGCGGGAGCCGTGGGCTTCGTCGGCTTGATCGTGCCGCACCTGGTGCGTCTGGCCGCCGGCAACGATCAGCGCTTGCTGTTGCCGGCCTCGGCCTTGGCCGGCGGCAGTCTGCTGGTGATCGCCGATACCCTGGCGCGAACCGTTCTTGCGCCGCGGCAGTTACCCGTCGGCGTGCTGACGGCGCTGATCGGAGTGCCGGTGTTTTTGTTCCTGCTGGCGCGTGCGTCGCCACGGGGTGCCTGAAATGGAGTCGGTGTCCCCGCTCTTGACCGCGCGCGGCCTCGCCGTCGGTATTGCCGAGGCGACCTTTTGCCGCGATTTGCATTTCGCGGTGTCGCCCGGCGAGCGTCTGGCGATCCTTGGACGCAACGGCGCCGGCAAGTCGACGCTCCTGTCGGTGCTTGCCGGCTTGCGGGAACCGCGTGCCGGTGAGGTGCGGCTCGATGGGCGCTCGTACGCGGAGTGGGGCGAGCGGGCGAGCGCCCGTCTTCGTGGCTGGTTGCCGCAAACGCGTGGCGAAGCCTTTTCGGCCACGGTTCTGGAGAGCGTTCTGATCGGGCGCCACCCGCACCTCGGTCGCTGGGATTGGGAATCCGAACACGATGCCCGCCTTGCGCGGCAGGCGCTGGCCGCGGTCGGGCTGGACGAACTGGCATCGCGCGATGTGCGGACGCTTTCCGGCGGCGAGCGGCAGCGGCTGGCGATCGCCACCTTGTTGTGCCAGGCGCCGCGGCTGTTCCTTCTCGATGAGCCACTGGCCCATCTCGACCTGAACCACCAGATCGCGATTCTCGAACTGCTGGCGGCGCGTAGTCGTGACGAGCAGACGGCCTGCGTGCTGGTGTTGCATGAACCCGGTCTGGCGGTTCGTTACTGCACGCGCGCGCTACTGCTTTTCGGTGACGGCGTCAGCGAGCAGGGACGTTGCGAAGACGTGCTCACCGGCGAGTCCCTGAGCCGGCTCTATGGCTATCCGATGCGCGAAGTCGGCGAGGGTTCGCAACGCTGGTTCGTGCCGGCGTAGCCGATTGCTCAGACAGGCGGCGCCCGGTGGGCCGCCGCCGGCCGATTTTGCTTGCGCCGGTACATGTCGGCGTCGGCATGGCGGACCAGCGACTCGACATCCTCCCCGTCCTCCGGGTACATCGCCAGGCCAACGGCCGCGCCAGCCTTCTCCTGCGATGCCGTGGGATCGATCGACCGCAGCGGGGCAGACAACATCTGTTCCAGATTGTGGCGGGCACGCTCGGCGTCGTGGGCATTGTTGACCGCGTCGAGCATGACCACGAACTCATCGCCGGCGTAGCGCGCCACCATGTCGCGGCTGCGCAACCCGGCGAGCATTCGCTGGGCGATTTCCTGTAGCACTTTGTCGCCGACATCGTGGCCGAAACTGTCATTGATGTGCTTGAAACGGTTGAGATCGATGAACAGAATGGCGAACGGCCGCGGATCGAGCAGCCCCTGTTGCCGCGCCAAACGGTCCTCGACCCGGCGCAGGAAGGCGTCGCGGTTGGCCAGGCCGGTGAGGCGGTCGCTCAGCAGTTTCAGTTGCATGTTGCGAAAGCTTTTCGCCAGATCGCCGATTTCGTCGTTGCGGGTCATCACGTCGAAGGTGGTGAAATCGCCGTCGCCGATCCGGCGCGCGGCGCTTGCCAGTTGCCGGAGGTCACGGGCGACCACCGAAAGGATCATCAAGCCAATGGCGATGGCCATCAGCGAGGCAAGCAGGGCAAACGCGGCGGTGCGCTTGAAATTTTCGGTGACGGAAAACAGGAAGTCCTGGCGCGGCACGGCGACGACGATGATCCAGTCCAGGCCGGCCGCGTCCTGAATGCGCGCGTAAGCCGCTTCCACTTCGCCATGGGTCGCCGTTTCGAAGACGGCGGTGCGCGGCGCCACGGCGGCGGACGACGGCCGCAACAGCTTGCTTATTTCGCGATAGCTGGCGACCACCAGCGGATCGTCGCTGTTTTCGACGCTCACGCGTTTGTTGTCGCCTGACTCGCCTTTGAGCAAAAGCGGCCCGCGCGAAGTGCCGATCAGGCTGCCGTCGGTCTCGACCACATAGGCGATGCCGTTGGCCGTCAGCCGCAAGGAATGCAGGAAATCATTGACATGCTGCAAGGGCAGATCGGTGGCCACCACGCCTTGAAATTCGCCCTGCGCGTTGTTGACCCGCCTGGCGCGCGTGGCGACCAGCTCGTTGGTCTTGAAGTCGATATATACCGATGTCCAGGTGTCCAAGAGCGAATTCTTGCCACGGGTGTACCACGGGCGCTCGCGCGGCTCGAAGACCCGCGTTTCGCGAATCGGCTCCCGCAGTTCGCCGGCGATGCCGGAGAAATGAAGGATCGTTCGTGGGCCGGTGTCGACGGTGCGCACGCGCAACTCGGCGTCGGTTTCGGACGAACGCAGCAGCCCAAAGAACTGGCCGTTGCGGTCGCCGTAGTAGGCGTAATTGTTTGGGTGACGGTGTACCGAGGTGGCGAGCCAGAAACGGGTGCGCAGGCTTGCGAAGTCGTCCTCGATTCTTGCCGGCGCGGGAACATCCTTCGGAAATGCCGTTTCCAGCACCGCGCCGGCACCGAAAACATGCCGTTCCACCGCTTGCGCGATGCGATACACCATCTCCGACAGCAGTTGCTCCGACAGGGTGTCCACGGCCACTCGTCCCGCCGAATACGTCAGGCCACCGATGGCGGCGGTCAACAGAAACACCAGTACGACATACGGTACGGTGAGCATTTGCCGCAGAGAGATCAATCGAAGCCACTTCATACGGGAGCGGGGCGTTGGCGAATTCGGGGCACGGCGGAAGAAAACATCTGTGACCCGTTCCGACGGCAATGCCGTGCGAAAGCACGTTGGCTGGACGGGTGCTTGAGCGAATAGTCGCACATCCCACTTTTCGATGGGGCGATGGATGTCACGGATGATGACGATTTCGCGTCGTCGGGACACGTGTGGCCAGGACGGTGGCGGTCGATGCCGAGTCGATCAGGCCCGATTTCGGGAAACAAGGCCGTTATTGATGGCGATGCCGTGCGTTCCGGCCCGACCGGCAATCGCGGACAGGTCAGCTATTTGGTGACCAAAGGTTTATTGAGCCGCGAGAAAGGCCGTGGCGTTGGTGGCGTTCCGTCGCGGCGTTCCAGACACCGCTCCGTTCGAGCGGGTGCTCGAGCGGTGTTTCCGGTAGGCGGTTAATGTTTATGTTCGTTCGTCGCCGCTGTCAGGTCGCGGACGGGAGCCGCGATCTGGAGCGTCTCCACTTTCTTGTCCGATCCCTCGATTTGTAGCGTCAGCGGTACCGTGTCGCCTTTTCGAAGCGGTTGTTTGAGATTGAGCAGCATCACGTGATAACCGCCTGGTCCGAGCGTCAGTGGCTTGCCGGCCGGGAGTTCCAGGCGCGGGATCTGACGCATTTTCATGATGTTGCCTTCCATTCTCATTTCGTGGATTTCGACGGCGCCGGCGACCGGGCTGCTGGCGCCGACCAGCGTCGCGCCGTCACGGCTGCTCAATTCCATGAACGCGCCGGTCGCCTGCTGACCGGCGACGGTGCCGCGCACCCAAGGTGCCTTGATCTCGACATCACCGGCGCAAGCGACGGCGGATGCCAGTCCGAGCGCGATCGCCACTGCCCATTTATTGAGCGTTGTATTCACGGCCGACTCCTTTTTCAAATAGGGAAAAGCATTATAAGGAGCATGCCATCGGGCGCGCCGCGACAAAATGTCGCAGCGGGTCGCCGGTTCCGTCACGGCTTTTGGCGCCAGTTTCCTTGCGCATCCTGGAGCCACCAACCGCTGTGAAATTGCTCTTTCCAGCGCCTGATTTGCGCCGCGCGCGCCGCCGGCTCGGCGGTCTTGCCGCCGTGCGCCTCGGCGAGCGCGTAAATCAGCGAATTGCGGTCTGGATTTTCCTGGTCGATCAGTTTTTCTGCGATCTGCCTTTGCACCAGTGTCAGCCGGCTGCCGTCGCGCAGCTTGACCATGCCGTCGTCGCCAAGGCCGATGATGCCGGGTTCATAAAAACGGACCAGCCGCGACGCGCGTTGCGCCAGGCTGTGCTTGACCACCACCACCGGTGGCGTGCCGATGTCCAGATTGATTCCCTCGCCAACGGACGATGCGGTGGCCTGAAAGGTAATAAAAATCAGCAGCAGAACAAAGCGTTGCACGCGTGGCCTCCTGGAGAAGTCATTTGCCGGCCAGCAGCCGCTTGAGGTCGGCGGCGATGTTTTCGGGTGTGTCGCCGTGGCGGATGAGCAGGCGCAACCGGCCTTGCGGGTCGAAGGCGTAGCTGCTGGTCGAGTGGTCGATGCTGTAGCTGTCGGGGCTGCTCCCCGGGTGTTTGCTGTAAAAGACCTTGAAGTCTTTCGCGGTCGCCGCCGTTGTCGCCTCGTCGCCGTACAGGCCGATGAAGCTTGGATGAAACGCGGCGACGTAGTCGCCAAGCATCGGCGCACCGTCGCGCGCCGGATCGAGCGTGATGAACACCACTTGTACCCGGCTGGCGCTGTCGCCCATCCGCGCCAGCGTATCGCGCATGGTCGACAAGGTGGTCGGGCAGACGTCCGGACATTGCGTGTAGCCGAAAAAAACCACCACCACCTTGTCCTTGAAGTCCGCCAGCCGGCGCGGCTGCCCGCGTGAGTCGGTGAGCTGAAAGTCCTTGCCCCAGTCGGCGCCGGAAATGTCCGTGGAATTGAAGTGCGTGGGTTGCGAACAGCCCAGCAGCAGGGCGGCGATCCATAGCAGCAGAGTCTGGCGTATCGTCATGGCGTGTCGAGGATTGGCGGTGGAACGAAGCGGACGTGTTTTCCGTGAGCGACGATACACCAGCGGTCGCGAATTGGATACTGGCCGGCGCGCGCTCTGACACTCGCGGCAGGCACGATCGCGCGCAGCCGCTGCCGATGCGTCAGGCCGGTTCCCTCGCCTCGCCGCCGACCCGCAGCGCGGTAAGGATCGCCAGGCCCTGTAGCGCGGCGATGCCGATCAGAACGGCCGCGAAGCGGCGGCGATCCATCAGACCGCCGAACAGCATTGGCGCCAGCGCCAGTCCGGCGTCGAGTCCGGAATAGACGAAGCCGTAAACCCGCCCGTAGGCCGCTTGCCCGAAGCGCGAGGTTGCCGCGTGCCGCACCAGCAAGTCGCGCGACGGACCGGCGACGCCGGTGCAGAAACCGATGCCGGCCATCAGCGGCAATACCGCCCACGCTGGCAGCGGCAGCGCCGCTAGCGCAACGGCCAGCAGGGCGGCCACGCCCAGCGCCGCGGCGATCAAACGGTCGTGCCCGCCTTTTTGCGCCAGAAAACCGCCGCCGACGATACCGCCGGCGCCGGCGAGCAGATACGCCGACAACGCCGTCGCGCCGGCCGCCAGCGTCAGGCCGTGCAGACTTTGCAGGATTGGAGTGGCGAAATTCTGGATCGCGCCGAAGGCGGTGGTGATCAGGAAAAAAAAGGCGAAACACAGCCACACCGCCGTCGAGCGGAGAAAGGCGAACGCCGAAACCGTTGCGCTGGACTCGGCGGCGCGCGCCGTGCCGATGCCCGGCGGATCGGCCAGCGTTCGCCGTCGCCAGAACAGCAGCGCCAGGGCCATGGCGGCCAGTCCGGCAGCGGCCAGCGCCGCGTCGCGCCAGCCGGCAATTGCGGCGATGCCGGTCATGAAGACCGGCGCCAGCGCCCAGCCGAGATTGCCGGACAGACCGTGGATCGAGAAGGCGTGCCCCAGGCGCGGCGGCGAAACGTGGCGATTGAGAACCGTGAAATCGGCGGGGTGAAAAACGCTGTTGCCCAGGCCGGCCAGCGCCGCCACCGTGGCCAGAGTGGTGAAACCATCGGCGAGCGACAGCAACAGCGCCGCCAGAAAAAAACAGCCGATGCCGGCACCGAGCACGCGTGCCGCGCCGAAACGGTCGACCAGGAAACCCGCCACGGCTTGTCCGATCGCGGAGACGACAAAGAAAATGGTCATCGTCGCTCCGATGCCGGTAAAACTCAGCTCGAAATCGCGCATTAGCCAGGGAAAAAGCGGCGGCAGTAACAAATGAAAGAAGTGCGAGACGCCGTGCACGAATCCGATCAGCGAGATCGCTTCGAGGTCGCGGCGGGCTGGTTGGGGAGCGTTGGCGGTGGGCATCGACGGGTTCCATTGGGGAATCGATGGCAGTCTAAGGGTGCGTCGGACTCAAGGGAAGGTGGTGGCTGGCGCTGCTTGGCCGCGATTGTTCCGAGACGGGGCTTCAGCGCTAAATGTCAAGTGTCTACGGTGGCGAATATCCTCGTTTTTCTGGTTGAGATCCGCGACGCGATTTTTCGCGTTTTTTTTTGCGGGCTTGAAGACCGGCTAAACCTCGCTATCCTGAAAATAAGGTAGGTGTCGCGGCAGGCAGCGTGCTTCTGTTTCGGGTGGCAAGGTGCCGAGCTTTACCGTTTTCCATGGGTTTTCAAATCAACGTCAAGCGACGAGGATTGACAAATGATCAAGATCGAAAAGATGCGAATTGTTACCAGACTCTTGTTGTCTGCGTCGACGGTTATTTTTGGCCTGATTTTTTTGGCTACTTATTCGCTCCTTCAGGTCAAGCGGGATGCGTTGGCCGCGCATAGTGAACGGATCAAGGATATCGTCGAGGTGGCGCAAGGCATCGTCGCCTCGTACCAGAAAATGGAAGCGGAAAAAATTCTCAGCCGGGAAGACGCACAGCGGCAGGCCAAGGAGACGCTGCGTGCGCTTCGTTTTGGAACGAACGATTATTTCTTTCTTTACGATTTCGACGGTCGCGCGCTGATGGTGGCCGGAAATCCAAAAATCGAAGGACAGGTGCTTATCGGAAAAACGGACGCCGCCGGTTTTAAGATGTGGGATGCGCTCGTGGCCAGGGGAAAAGAAGGAAGAGGCTATTTCGATTATGTTTTTCCTCGCGCCGGACAGACTGAATCGAAGCCAAAGCGCGGGTATGTGATAGGGGTGCCGGAATGGCAATGGATTGTGGGGACGGGTGTTTATGTCGACGATGTCGATCAGATGGTTAATAAAGCCGCCATTGGTCTGGGTATTATTTCAATAGTGATTATCGCCGTTGTCTCATCGGTGATTTTTCTGATATCAAGAAGTATCGTGAAACAGTTTGGTGGCGAGCCGGCGGACACCATTGATTTGATGTCCCGCGCGGCGGCTGGGGATTTGACCGTCGAGGTTCATTCGACATCCAAAGGCAGTATTCTAGATTCAGCGGGCCAAATGATCAGATCGCTACGTCAAATGGTTTCCGATCTCGCACAAAATGCCACCCGCTTGCAAAAAGCCACGAAAAACATCGGTCTGGCGTCTCGCGAGGTAAGTAATGCCTCGCAAAGGCAATCCGATGCGGCTTCGTCGATGGCTGTGGCGATTGAGGAGCTAACAGTCAGCATCAATCATATTTCCGATACCGCCAAGGACTCCAAAATCAATTCGACAACATCCGTTGCGTTGTCCGAGACAGGTTTCAAACGGGCGGAGGCCGCGTCGGCCGAAATGAAGGAAATCGAAGCGAGTGTCAAAGAAGCATCGACCCGTATCCAAGGGCTTGAGGAGCGCGCCAACCAAATTTCGTCAATTGCCAGCGTTATCAAGGATATCGCCGGTCAGACCAATTTATTGGCATTGAACGCGGCAATTGAAGCCGCGCGTGCCGGCGAGCAGGGGCGAGGTTTCGCGGTGGTCGCCGATGAGGTACGGAAACTGGCCGAGAGGACGGCCACGGCAACTGTCGAGATAGAAACGATGATCGCCGGTATCCAGGCGTTCACCGTCGAGGTGGTATGGGCGATGGACGCGACCTTGCCACGAGTGACCGCGGGTGTCGAGGCCGCCACTAGCGCGGCCGGATCGTTGCGTCAAATCGAGGAGGGCGCGCGGACGACATTGGATCGAATCTGCGAGGTCGCCGACGCGACCAAGGAGCAAAGTCTAGTTAGCGACAATATCGCGCAACGCGTCGAGGAAATCGCCTGCATGCTGGAAGAAACAACGGCGGCCATGGCGTCCAATAGCGAAACAGCGACCGAAATGGAGAGTATTGCCGAGGGAATGATGAGTATGGTGAATCGTTTTCGTTGTTGAATACGGAACGCCGTGATAACAACAGGGTTTCTGATTTCCGGATGGTTTTTCATGGAACGACGCCAATTTTCATGCGGCATGATCGTGACCGTGGTATTGCTAATATTCATGGTGGAAATTTTTTATTTCAAGGTTCTAAATTCAAGCGGAGAGAATTTTAGTTTAAAAATACGGATCGATCAATCAGCCGGTCTGGGCGATTAAAGCTTTTTTGTTATTAATTTTTACACACGGAGAAAATGTCATGAAAAAGTTTCTTGCAATAATTGCCACGATAGCCTTCACTGGTATTTCCGGGCCGGCGGACGCAGGTGAGTTCGGTGAGTTGCGCGTATTGTTAACGGCTGCTAGGGAATCCCTTGTCAGCATGCTTGTTAATAAGGATAAGCGCGGTCCGGATCACCAGAAAGTGGTGAAAGACACGGCTGACGCGGTCAGTGCGAAACTCGCCAAGATGAAGGCGCCGGCGGGCAAGGAGGCGCAATTCAAGGAGCTGGTCGATAATTGGAATGCTTTCAAGAATACGCGTGAGAAGGAACTGGTTCCGGCAATACTGAAGGGCAACGATGAGGAAGCCAAAAAGATCGCCGGTGGTATTCAGAAGGAACGTTATACGAAGTGTCAGACCATCACCAGCGAGCTGGACAACTAGATTCCCCATTTTTTTCCTGCCCGCAGGATTCGTGGCGATGTGGACCGTCAGTCAGGCCGAGGTGAAAGATAAGCGGGTTGGGATCAATTCCGATTCCAGCCCGGTTGAAAGTAACAAAAGCGTGTCGAAGGCGGAGTTGACATGAGACTTGGGAAAAAACTTGTTTTCGGATTTGGACTGATTCTGTTGTTGGTTGTTTTTTTAGCGGCGTTGGTGGTGGTAAAGCTTTATGGCATGGATGGCGATGCGGCGCACATTGCCGCCGATCTGGCGAATAAGTCGCGCATCAGTTCGATTCATTCCACGGTCAAGGATAATGCCATTTCCAGCATGGAGGTGCTGCTGAATTCCGACGCCAGTATCAACGCCAAAATCATTGCCCAGATCGACGAGCGGAACAAAGCCAATTCGGCGCTCCTTGATAGTCTGAGCAGCGATCTGGCCGCTTCGGAAGAGGATGTCAAACTGCTGACGGAAATGAAGAAGCATCGCGGCCTATACGTCGCTGGTCTGGACCGGGTGGTGAAAATGGTCAAGGAAGGTAAGCGCGAGGAGGCGACTTATGTGGCAGGGGAAGAGATGATTCCCATGCTCGTGCCCTTCCTGAAAGCGGTCAAGGCGATGGAGGATCACCAGAGTGTCAAACTGGAGGCTAGCACCCGGCAAATAAAGGAGACGACCACGGCCATTCGTAACACAACCATCGCCGTCGGTGCCGTGGTCTTGCTGCTCGGTTTGTTTAGCGCCTTTTCCATCGTCCGCTCGATTACCGGGCCGTTGAACCGGATGCGCGCCACCATCACCCAGGTTCAGGAGAGTGGCGACTTCACGCGGCGCATTACCCTGAGCAGTACCGACGAGGTTGGTGAAACCGCCAAGGCTTTCGACGAGCTGATGGCTAGCTTGCAGCAGACCTTCGTCAAAGTCCTGGATGATGTCGATCGGGTCGCGGTTTCAGCGCAAAGCCTGTCCGCCTCGTCAGGCCACCTCGCCGACAGTACCTCCAATCAAAGCGAGTCGACGAAGGTGATGGCGGCGGCGATAGAAGAAATGGCCGCCAGTAGCAATCTTGTGTCGAACAGCGCACGCGAGGCGCTTGACATTTCCCGTCAGTCGGGTGAGTTGTCCACCGAGGGCGGCAAGATCATCGAGCAGGCGGCGAAAGAAATGCTGCGCATTGCCGACGCCGTACAACGCACCTCGCTGACCATTGAAGAGGTGGGACAACATTCGAACCAGATTTCGTCGGTGGTCAAGGTCATCAAGGAAATCGCCGGCCAAACCAATCTGCTGGCGCTCAACGCGGCAATCTGAGGTTCCCTCGGTTTTTCGTCTGCCAAAGGGTAAGTTTCATGCTATCAGTTTTTCCTGATGCTGCTCTCTGATCCAGTTTTCCAGGAACTGAATCGGCGATTTGTAACCGAGGGTCGAATGCTGC
>Ga0209608_1000203_pt1 | contig 63521 bp, 71 predicted proteins | sample AD_UKC130_MetaG_FD_184428 | JGI IMG/M metagenome (GOLD analysis project Ga0209608, IMG submission 184428) | Active sludge microbial communities of municipal wastewater-treating anaerobic digesters from Canada - AD_UKC130_MetaG (SPAdes) (version 2) | ecosystem: Engineered > Bioreactor > Anaerobic...
AAATCCACTACAATTGTGTGTTCTGTGCCCAGGGAGTCGTAGACCTGTACAGTCCTGCGGACCCCGGTCCCTTCCGTGTAGCGGCTGTCCAGGTTTCCGCCGAACACCACCTGATCTGTGGCCCTCGCTTCGATGGTTTGCGAACCGGAGATGTACAGGGGTTTGAGGGACGTGTAGTCGATAATCCCGTTCTCCGCCCTGTAGCCCATCACCCGCATGCCGTTCACCAAGGAGACCAGGTTGCCTTCCGTGCCTCCGCTGTCCAGGCCGAAAATCCCCGCCCGGGTGTAGAGGCGGTTTAAGCCATCTTCTCCTTCTGCTAGGATAAAGAAGCCGTCTCCTTCAATGGCCAGGTCTGTGATGTAACCGGTGCTTTGGGTGTTGCCTTGGGTGTGCTTGACATCGATGGAACCCAGCTGCACGCCCAGGCCCACCTGCTGCGGGTTAGAACCACCGCGGTTCGCGGTGGGCGCCGTGGCGCCGCGGGTGGTCTGGCTGAGCATTTCCTGGAAGGTAACCCGCGAAGCTTTATACCCCGCGGTATTCACATTGGCAATGTTGTTGCCGATGACGTCCATCCGCATCTGGTGCGCTTTCAGACCGGAGACGCCGGCAAACATTGAACGCAACATACGCTCTGCATCCTCCTTTCAAACCCCACCTCAATCGTTCAGTGGGGGGAGGGCTCCCCGAAGGGTCCAGCCCTGTAGTTTTTGCTTTTAGGTGATAACCGCACTGTCAATCTGGGTAAACACGTTTTCCTTGAGACTCTCCCCATCGATGGCGGTGATCACGGTGCGGTTAACCACGCTCACCACCAGGGCAACATCGCCCATGAGGATCAAGGTCTCTCTGCCTCCCTTTTTTCTGGCCTTCTCCACAGCTTCTTCCAGAGTGTGCAGCTGCTCATCGGTGAAGCGAATGCCCCGCGCCTCCAGCCTCCTGGCGGCATGGGCCGAAAACTTCAGGGCAGGCTGCTGCAGCTTGCTCTCGAGGATCTGAGCAAAGGAGTCCTGCTGTTTGGCCGCGGGTTTGCTGCGCGGCGTGGTTTTCGGCTGCGCCGGCTGGACAGGTAATCCCCTGGGGATCTTAAACTGCTGGGTCACTGGGCACTCCCTCCCTGATGGCCACCACTTCAGTGAAATCGTACAGCTTGCCGTCTACAATAATCTCAGGCCAGCCGCTGCGGAACTGCACCCCCGTCACCTTGCCAAAGAGGCTTTCGCCTTCCTTGGTGAACAGCTCCACTTCCTTGCCGATCATCTGCATGGCTTGTCCCAAGGCTGAGAGCTTCTGCTGGGCCAGCATCATTTCACTGAGGTTGGTGTTGAGATTCTGCATCTGCTCCAAACTGCTGAACTGGGCCATTTGGGCAATGAACTCTTTATCGTCTACTGGACTGATGGGGTCCTGGTATTTCAGCTGCGTGATCAGCAGACGGAGAAAGTCATCTTTGCCCAAGGCGCTTGGGTCCCTTTTGGCCCCTTCCCGCTGGCGGAGCAGTTCGTCCACGGTACCCACCGTGTTCACATACAAATACCTCACCTCCTTAGACACGTACATCGACCCTGTGCCAGCTGCTGCCTGCTAGATAGCGCGCCGCCGTGGCTGTTTCTTTTGCTCCGGCTTTAGCCTGGCCGGAGCGCCCAGGTGCCCGACCTTGGGACTGGTTTTCCCGGCCCAGCTTGTCCTGGCCCAAGCCGATATCAATCATCACGTCGCCCAGCACCGTTCCCTGGTCCTGTAAGGCTGCGTAAAGCTGGGGAAGCTGTGCGGAGATCAGCTCCTGCACCCTGCTGTTCTCCACCAGGAACTGGGCCACCATGACCCCCCGCTCCACGGCGAGTTTGATGCGCATCTCACCTAGGTGCCCTGGCTTGAGCTCGATGCGCACTTCGCTGCGCTCTTCGGTGACCAGCGTTTCCATGAAGCGCACCAGCTTAGGCAAAACCTGCTGCGGCTGCCTAAGGTCCAGCACGGTCCGCAAAGGTGCGGGCATCTCCAGCTCTTCCTGCACTTGCTCCAGCTTGACTGGGGGTGGTTGTACCGCCGGTTCCGGATGCGCCTTGGGGACTTCGGGATCAATCCTTTCCTCTGGCTGGCTCCGCTGGGCTGCGGGCGGCTTCAGCTCCTTTTCCGGTTCAGCCGTTTCAAAAGCCGTTGGAACGGCTTCCCCTTCCACCACCTGCTGCTCTCCCTCCGCCGGCCCTGCCTCGGGTTTCACTGGCGCTTCCGCCCGAGTCTCCGGGGCGGCAGATCCCCGTGTGGGGCTGGGTTTGGCCTGAGGGAAGTCGCCGCTTTCCTTAGGCTGCTCCTCCCCTTGGGCGGCACATGCAAATTCCCGCTCTTGAGCTTGGGGCTCAGGACCGTTTTCCGCTGCTAGGCTGGGCAGAACGACCTCCTTGGGGCTTCCCTCTCCACCTTGCAGCTCCTGCGGCAGCGGAGCTCCCTCCCGGATAGTAACCGCTCTCCTCACCCGCACGTTTCTGGCACCCTCGGTGGGTACCTCGGCCAGCGGCCCCTGCCCCGCCTTGCCCACTAGAGCGGACCGGGGTTCAGCGCTCCGGGGAGCCTCCCCGCGCGGTCGAGGCAATGGGCTCAGCCTACGCCGGGGCATCTGCTCTAGTGGAGCTGCTTCTTGGTTTCCGGCCCCTTCTGGAGCAGGGCTTTCAGCTTTGTGCTTCTGCCCACTTGGTGGCTGGAGTACTTCCCCCGCCTCTTGCTCCGCTGCTGGAACGGGCCAAGCGGGCGGTTCAGCCTCGCTCGGATCGCCTGTGGGCACTGCCGCGGATTCACTGGCAGAAGTGGTCAAGCCTTGCCTTGGCAGCTCTGCTGCGCTTGGCTGCAGCGGGAATTGTCGCTGCGGCAGTTCCGCTGCCCCAAGGGCGGAAGGCTGCTCGGTGCCTTCGGGGACTTCGGCGCTTGGCTGTCCCCGCAGGTCGAGGAGGATGGAGCCCCAAGGAAGATCGTTCTGTTCCTCCTGCTTTTCGTCCTCACGCTCTTTGGGGACCTCTTCCTGCGGTTCCGCTGCGGCCTGCCCAGGGGTGAGGGCTTTGCTCAAGAGGTCGGCAAAGCTTGCTTCCCCCTCACCTTGGCGGCGGACGGCCTGTCCCTGCTCCGCCTGCGCGCTCGGCAGCAAATCAATAATGGCTACTAACTCGATGCTCTCACCTCCTTTCCCAGCTGTTTTCCAACCTATTCACCGGCCCGGCCCAGTTCTTTACTCAAGGCCGCGGCCAGGTTAGTTGGCAGAAGAGTAAGGATGTCAGCGGCGGTGAAGGTGTCCATCTCCAAAAGAACCTGGAGGACCAGCTCCCTATCCAGCTCCTGCAGGATGCGGGCTGCGTCCTGGGGCTGCATGCCGCTGTAGATTTCCGCGAGATTCTGTACACTGCGCCTGTGCTCCGCTTCCGCCTGGAGCCTGGCCTCCCAGGCCGCCAGTTCGCTCTCCCGCTTGTCCAGCTGCTGCGAGCGCTGCTCCAGCCGGTTCTGGCTGGCCCGCAGCTCCTCATAGCGGTTTTCCAAATCGGCCAGCATGGCCATAAGCTCGGCCTCCTGTGCCGCGATCCAGGTTTCCGCTTCCTGTCCCCGGCTGTAGGTCGCCAGGTGGGGCTGGAGCCAATCGATCCGTCCAGCCCAGCTCCAGAGGAGAGCCGGCCCGTCGATCACTCCGGTGACGGAGAGGACGACGAAGGCAGCGAGCACAGCGATCAAGAGAAAAGTGAAGGCCAAAACCCATCTGCCCACAACAGAGTACCTCCCTAGGACAAGACACGCGAGCGCATGTCATCCAGCACTTTCTGGTCTTTGTTCAGTTCCTCTTTCACAAAGGAGGCGTAGACTTTTGTCCGCAGGATGGAAACCTTTTTCCTTTCCTGCCGGGCCTTGAGCCACTGCTTCTTGGCGTGGCTGGCCGCCTCTTCCTGCTTGGCCACCCGCTCCGTCTGCCTTTGCACCTTGCGGTCCAGGTTTTCCAGGTACTCATACATGGCCTGGCGCAGCAGCACCTCACCCTGCCCGTAGCCGAATTCCCTGATCTCCTGTTCGTGTTCCTTTAGGCGCGCCAATTTGGCACGTTCTTCATGGGCCATACGCTCTTCCCGGGCCCACTTGAACTTGGACTGTTCTTCCTGGATTTCCCTGACTTTCAGCACCTTTTCCAGGCGAAACTTAAAGCGAGCCATGCCTCAACCCCTAACCATTCCCACTGAACACCGCTTCCAGCTGCGCCAAGGTCTCGGAGAAGTCCGAACGTTCATTGACACCCTGCTGCAGGAAGGCAGTGATCCTGGGATGCAGTTTGATTGCTTCATCGATTTCCGGATTGGAACCGTGGGCGTAAGCCCCGATGTTGATCAGATCTTCCGCTTCTGTGTAGGCGGCCAGGGCCGACCGGAGTTTGGCGGCGAGTTCCTGGTGCTCCACGCTGGTCACTTCCACCATCAAACGGCTGATACTGGCCAAAACGTCGATGGCCGGGTAGTGGTTCTTCTCAGCTAGAGCCCGGTTCAAGACGATATGCCCATCCAGGATACCCCGCACCGCATCGGCAATGGGTTCGTTCATGTCATCACCTTCCACCAGCACGGTGTAAAAGGCGGTGATTGTGCCGTTGCGGCCGGGCCCGGTGCGCTCTAAAAGCTTGGGCAGGAGGGCGAACACCGAGGGGGTATAGCCCCTGGTGGCCGGGGGCTCGCCGATGGCCAGGCCCACCTCCCGCTGGGCCAGGGCCAGGCGGGTCACCGAATCCATGACAAAAAGCACATCCAGGCCCAAATCCCGGAAAAACTCGGCAATGGTTGTGGCCACCATGGCACCCTTGATGCGCACCAGCGCAGGCTGATCCGAAGTGGCTACCACCACCACTGAACGGGCCAGCCCCTCCGGGCCCAGGTCCCGTTCAATGAACTCCCGGACTTCTCTACCCCGCTCGCCGATGAGGGCGATCACGTTCACATCCGCTTCCGTGTTGCGGGCCATCGTGCCCAGAAGGGTGCTCTTGCCCACGCCGCTGCCGGCGAACACGCCAATGCGCTGCCCCCGGCCGCAGGTGAGGACGCCATCAATGGCCCGCACCCCCACGGACAGATGGGTTTTGATCCGCTGCCGCTCCAGCGGCGAGGGGATGTTCCCCTGCACCGAGAGATACTTGGTGGCGGCAACCGCACCCCTGCCGTCCATGGGCTGGCCCAGTCCATCTAAAATGCGGCCCAGCAGCCCTTCGCCCACGGGCACCATGAGGGGTGCTCCCGTGGCGGTGACCAGACTCCCCGGCCCTATGCCGGTGAGGTCAGACAGGGGCATGAGCAGCACCTTTTGATCGCGAAAGCCCACCACTTCCGCGGGAACGCCCCCGCCGCTGCGGGGCTTGATCAAACAGATATCTCCAATATTGGTGGTGGGCCCGATGGACTCAATGGTCAGGCCCACGATCTGACTGACGCGGCCGCTGTGGATGGTGTCGTTGACCCCTTCCAGGTGGCGCAGGTAATGGGCCACCCGCGGGGAAAGCTCAGCGATGTTCCTCATCGTACAGCACTTCCAGTAAGTGATGGGCTAGTTTGCCTAAGCGCCTCTCGAGACGGGCGTCGATCAGGCCCGTTTCCGTTTCAATCAAGCAGCCGCCTGGGGTGATGGAAGCATCCTGCTGGAAAACCAGTTCGGCCCGGCTGGAGAGCTCCAGATCCTGCCTGTAGTTCTGCAGGAGGGCATAATCCACAGGGTTGAGGAGCACAACCACCTGCTCCACCGAACCCAAGACTTCCAGCGCTTCTTTCACCATGGGCTTCAGCCAGGAAATATCAGTTTCTACCTCTTTTCTGATCATCTTATCGGCAAGGAAGATACTGAGCTTTAGGAAGTCGTCCTCCAGGGCCTGGAGACTGGCGGCCCTCAGGCGGACCGCTTCTTCCACTGTGGACTGGAGGAGCTTCAAGAGATCGGCCGCCTTCTCCAGGGCCTTTTGGCGGCCCTCCTCCAACCCTTCCTGGTAGCCCTGGGCAAAACCCGCTTCCTTGGCCTGCAGGCGGATGCTGTCCACTTCCTGCTGCACCTGCTCCAGGCGGGCTTGGGCTTCCCGTTCCGCCTCTTCCAAGAGCTCCTGGGCCTTGGCCCGGGCATCCTGGAGCAGATTGGCACCTTCCAGGATGGTCTCGCCCTTGACGAAAGCCGCGGTATCAGCCCTTTCCGTGGGTATAAAGGGGATCACGGCCTGGGCATCTTCGGTAAGCAGGACCTTCAGCTCCGCGGCCTTGATGATTTTAGACAATCACCTCATCCTCCCCTCCCCGGGCAATGATGATCTCGCCCATATCCTCCAGGCGGCGGATGATGGCCACAATTTTCTGCTGCGTTTCCTCAATATCCCGCAGGCGCACAGGGCCCATGTACTCAATGTCTTCCCTGAGCATCTCCGCGGCCCGCTTGGACATGTTCTTGTAGATCCGGGCCGAGACCTCTTCGCTGGCCGTCTTCAGGGCCATGGCCAGATCCTTGGAATCCACCTCACGCAGCACCTTCTGAATGGAGCGATCGTCGAGGAGGATGATATCTTCGAAGACGAACATGCGCTTGCGGATCTCTTCCGCCAGCTCCGGCTCCTCTTCTTCCAAAGAGTCTAAGATGGTTTTCTCGGTGGTGCGATCCACCATGTTGAGAATATCTACGATGGACTCGATCCCGCCGGCCACGGTGTAATCATCCATGACAAAGGCAGATAAGCGCTGCTCCAGGGTACTTTCGATCTCCTGCAGCACCTCGGGATTGGTCCGATCCAACTTGGCCACGCGCCGGGCCACATCCACCTGCAGTTCAGGGCTTAAGGAGGAGAGGATCAAGCCCGCCTGCTCAGGATGGAGGTAGGCCAAAATCAGGGCGATGGTCTGGGGATGCTCGTTTTGGATAAAGTTCAAAAGTTGGCCCGGGTCGGTTTTGCGGGCAAAATCAAAGGGGCGGATGGCCAAAGAGGCGGTGAGCCTCTTGATGATGTCCTCTGCCCGCTCCGGTCCCAGCGCTTTCTCCAGAAGCTCCCGGGCGTACTCGATACCGCCCTGCTCCAGGTACTCCCGGGCCTGAATCAGCTCGTGGAACTCCTCCATCACCTCATCCCTGAGCTCCGGTTGAACCCGCTTCAAGCCCGCGATGGCCAAGGTTAAGTCTTCGATTTCGTTTTCCTTGAGGTGTTTGAAGATAGATGCGGAGAGTTCGGGGCCTAGGCTGACCATCAGCACCGCCGCTTTCTCTTTACCGCTCAGTCTCTGAGCTCTCATGCTTGACCCTCCTAGTCCTCCACCAACCAGCTGCGCATGATCATGGCTACCTCTTCAGGCTTCTCCTGGGCTAGTTTTTGAATGCGCTTGCGGATGTGGAGCCTCTCCTGCTCTTCAGGGGTGAGCTCCCGCTCGGGCAGCTCTTCTTCGCCCACCACCACATCGAGGGCGGCCGCGAGGGGCACTTCTGCCACCGGCTCTTTTCTTCTGGTCAAAACCCAGATGAGCACAAGCAGCAAGACAAGCCCTAGGCCCCCCGCCACCAAGTAAGGGACGGGTATGGCCCTGGGAGACTCGGGCAGATCAAAGCCATCCCCAAAGGGCATCACCTCAAAGGGGACGCTGGCCACATAGATGCTGTCGCCCCGGCTGAGATCCAGCCCGGTGGCGCGGATGACCGATTCTTCCACCGCGGCGAGCTGGTTGGGCTCCAAATCGCCGTTGATCCAGACAGAAACCGCTAAGCTCTTCACTTCCCCGGGCAGGGTGGTCAGCCAGGTTTCCGTGCGGTTCAGTTCGTAGTTGGTCAGCGCTTCACTGCGCTCCCATTCCGTCGTTCCTTCACCCAAATCGGTGAACACATAGCCGGGGATATTAGAATCCACCCCTGGTACCCCGCCGGCACCAGTCGTTTCGCCCCGGTAAGATTCCTCAAAGGTCTGGACGCTGCGCACCAAACCTTCACCCCGCTGCACAGGGGAGTAGGTTTCGCTGTACTGCTCCATCTGGGAAAAATCCAGCACGGCGTTGACCCTGCTGATCACGTTGCCGAAACCAAAAATGCGCTCCAGCATGGCCACGATGCTGTTTTCCAGCTGCTGTTCATAGCGCCACTTCATCTCGAAGCGATCCGCCACGCGACCTAGCTCGCCGAAGTCAGGGGAGTTGAGCACCGTACCTTTAGCGTCCACGATGGTCACGTTATCGGGGGTCAGCCCCTCCACACTGCTGGCCACTAAATTGGCGATGGCCCGCACTTGGTCCCTGGTGAGCTGGCGCCCGGGCTTCAGCTGCAGGAGCACCGAGGCGCTGGCTGGCTGGCTTTCCTGCACAAAGAGGGATCTTCTGGGTAACACAATATGTACACGGGCATCGGCTATCTCACCGATCTGGCGGATCGTGCGGGTCAGTTCCCCCTGGAGCGCCCACTGGTAGCGGAGCTGGCGATCCGCTTCCGTTTCGCCTAAGCGGGTGGTGTTGAAAATCTCAAAACCCACCACTCCCCCCGTGGGTACGCCGGAGGTGGCTAGGGCGATACGGGTTTCGAACACTTGATCCTCGGGAACTAAGACCGCCGTTCCACCCTCAGCCAGCTGATAGGGTACTCCCCGCTCCTGCAGGGCCGCCACCACTGCACCGGCATCATCCGGGCTGAGTCCGGAAAAGAGCACCTGGTATTGGGGGCGCCCCAAGAGGGCAAGCAGAACCAAGGATAGAAAAACACCCAGGACAAATACGCCTACGCCGATTTGCATCGGGCGCGACAACCTGCCCCAGGTCTGCTTGATCGTTTCCACAATGTTGTTCATACGACACCCACCCTAGCTAGACTTGCATGCGCATGATGTCTTGATAGGCTTCAATCAGTTTAGTGCGGATAGCCATGGTTAGCTGAAGGGCGAGATTAGCTTTCTCTACCGTAATCATGGCATCGTGGAACTCGATCTCGCCGGTGAGTAGTTTACTTAAGGCCACATCGCTCTGGTGCTGCAGCTGGTCCACTTCCCGCAGCGCTTCCCGGAGATGCTCCTGGAAGCTTTTCGTGGGCTCGGGACGCGGCTGCAGTCTAGAGAGGTTCACACTTGTGGGCGTGCCTGGAAACTGAACTTTCATCTAAAGCCCCCTCCCTAGCGGCCGATCTCCAGGGCGCGCTGCGCCATGGATTTGGCGGAGTTCAAAGCCGCAATGTTTGCTTCGTAAGCCCGGGTGGCGGTGATCAGATCCACCATTTCCTTCACCACGTGCACATTGGGCATTTCCACATAGCCATCGGCATTGGCATCGGGATGCTGGGGATCGTAAACCAGCCGTGGCGGCGACGGATCGCTGAGTACCCCCACCACCTGGACTCCTCCGCCGCTAAAGCTTCCACTGGGGGATCCGCCGCGGCGCATCACCCTGTCCAAGATGGGGGCGAACACCGGTACCTGCCGGCGGTAGGGCCCACCTTCCGGGGTGCGCGTGGTGTTGGCATTGGCCAAATTGTTGGCGATGGTGTCCATGCGCAAGCGCTCTGCCGTCAGCCCTGAGGCTGCAATACGGAAGATTCTAAAGACGCTCATCTGCTACCTCCTCCCCTCCCCGATCACTGATCTGAGCTGGCCGAGCTTGCGGCTGACTGCATCGATTAGGGATTCGTAGTACAGCTGATTCTCCAAAAGGAGAACCCGCTCCCGGTCCACGTCCACGTTGTTGCCGTCGGTGCGCATGGTGGTTGTGGGGTCCTGCACCACCGAAAAACCCTGAACACCCCGGCCCGCCAGCCCCGGCAGGTGCTTGGCGTGGGTCCGGCGCAGGCCAGAGGTCTGGGCCCGGGCCAGCTCCCGGGCAAACGACGGGTTGTCCACCACGTCGGAACGCTTAAAACCGGGGGTATTGAAGTTGGCCAAGTTGTTGCTCAGCACAGTCTGGCGCAAACTGGCCTTGCTCAACCCCACACTCAGCCTGTCCACAAGTCTGAACACCAGGCCACCTCCTCGCCAAAATCCCTTGCTGATGGATGTCACAATCTTTCCTTGTTTCTTCGTTTTCGCCACACAAATTGGAAGTCCTGCACTCATAATTCCTTGGACAGAAAAGGGGGAGATCCTAACCTCCCCCCCTAACTTCTTATTTCCTTCGCCATTGTCCGGCAAAATCCTGCCTATCTTGAGAATATCTGCCAAAAAGCGACTAGAGAATGTAGCGGGTCAGATCCCGATCCTGCACCAGGCCGCTGAGCTTGTGGCGGACATAGTCGGCATCGATCACCACTTTCTCGCCCCTAGGCGGTGCGAAGCTCACATCTTCAAGCAGGCGTTCCAGGATGGTGTGCAAGCGCCGGGCCCCGATGTTCTCCGTGGTGCGGTTCACCTCTTCGGCAATCTGGGCGATGGCCAGGACACCGTCACTGGTGAACTCCAAAATGACTCCCTCTGTGCCCAGGAGCGCCGCATACTGCTTGGTCAGGGAGTTTTTGGGTTCTGTGAGGATGCGGGCAAAGTCCTCCGCCCGCAGGCTGGAGAGGTTCACCCTGATGGGGAACCGGCCCTGCAGTTCCGGGATCAAGTCCGCCGGCTGGGAGATATGGAAAGCCCCCGCGGCGATAAACAGGATGTAATCGGTGCGCACCGGACCCGCCTTGGTGATCACGGTGCTGCCTTCGATGATGGGCAGGATATCCCGCTGCACGCCCTCCCGGGACACGTCGGGCCCGCTCTTCTCGTTCGCTCCTGCGATCTTATCGATCTCGTCGATGAAGACGATCCCCGATTCTTCCGCCAGGGCCACCGCTTCAGCCATGACCGCATCCATGTCCAAAAGCTTGGTTGCTTCTTCCTGGAGGAGCACTCCCCGGGCTTCCCGCACGGTCATGGTGCGCTTCTGCCGCTTTTTGGGGAGCAGATCGCCCAGCATCTCCTTAACCCCGGCCCCCAGGTCATCCAGGCCGGAACCGGGCATCTCCCAGAAGAAGTTGGGCGATTTTTCCACCACCACCTCCACCAGGCGGTCTTCCAGTTCCCCCATGCGGAGCAGCTGCCGCACCCGCTTGCGCTCCTTTTGGATTTTCTCCTCCTCTTCCGGAGACTGCTTAGGGGCTTGGGTCTGGCCGGCAAGGCCCCAGAAGATGTCCATGGGATTGAGCTTGGCGGCGGGCGCGGGGCTGGGCACAAGCAGCTCCACTAAGCGGTCCTCAACCAGAGCCTCCGCCCGGTCCTGCACCTCGGCCATTCTTTTTTCCTTGACCATGCGGATGGCCACATCCACCAGTTCCCGGATAATGGATTCCACGTCGCGGCCCACATAGCCCACTTCGGTGAACTTGGTGGCCTCCACTTTCACAAAGGGAGCGCCCGCCAGGCGGGCCAGCCGCCGCGCGATTTCTGTTTTCCCCACACCCGTGGGGCCGATCATCAAGATGTTTTTGGGCAGGATGTCCTCCCGCACATCCGGGGCCAGCTGCCGGCGCCGGTAGCGGTTGCGCAGGGCGATGGCCACTGCCCGTTTGGCTTCATCTTGACCGATGATATAACGGTCCAGTTCAGCAACTATTTCCTGCGGCGTCAGATCCACGCTCCCACCCCTTTCTAGGCTTGACCGGTTAACTCCACAAGGGAGATGTTGTCGTTGGTAAAGACGCAGAGATCCGCCGCGATGCGCAGAGCTTCCACGGCGATCTCCTTGGCGCTAAGGTCCGTATGTTTTAGCAGGGCCAGCCCCGCCGCCATGGCATAGGGACCCCCTGAACCGATGGCTATCACCCCGTCATCGGGTTCGATAATGTCGCCGCTGCCGGCAATGAGCAAAGTGAGCTCGCGGTCGGCCACCACCAGCTGGGCCTCTAGGCGGCGGAGGTAGCGGTCGGAACGCCACTCTTTCCCCATTTCCACCGCCGCCCGCAAAAGCTGGTTGGAATGATCTTTGAGCTTCTGCTCCAGTTTCTCAAAAAGAGTGATGGCGTCCGCGGCGGAGCCGGCAAAACCCACTAAGACCTGGCCGCCGGACAGCGTGCGCACCTTGGTGGCGCCGTGTTTGATCACGGTGCGCTCGCCTAAAGTGACCTGGCCGTCACCGGCCAGCACCACCTGGTCATCTCTGCGCACCGCGATGATGGTGGTGGAGCTGATCTTCATCGCTGGTCCCTCCAGTCAACCGGGCTAAGCCCGGGGATGAGCGCGGTTATAGACGGATTTGAGGTGACTGCGGGTCACCTTGGTGTACACCTGGGTGGTGGACAAGCTGGCATGGCCCAAAAGCTCCTGGATGGAGCGGAGATCGGCGCCCCGATCCAGCAGGTGGGTGGCAAAGGTGTGGCGGAAGGTGTGGGGCGTAATTCTCTTGTGCAGCTCCAGGAGGCGGCAGCACTTTTCGATCAGGTACTGGACACCCCTGGGGGTAATCCGCTCCCCTTGGGCATTCAAGAAGAGGGCAGAGGATTCCTTTCCCCCAAGCAGCTGCCCGCGGTAGTTTTGGCAATAGTTATGCAGGCTGGCCATGGCATATTCACCCACGGGAACGATGCGCTCCTTGCGCCCCTTGCCCAACACCCGCACATAGTGGTGGGCCGGGTCCAGATCATCCACATCCAAGCCCACCAACTCCGACAGGCGGATCCCTGTGGCATAGAGCAGTTCGAAAATGGCCCGGTTGCGGGCCCGCAGAGCTTCGGTGCGGCCGGGCATGCTGCCCTCCAGAAACGCTTTGATCTCCGCCATATTCATGGTTTCGGGAACCGTCTTGGGCTGTTTCGGTGTGTTCACCGCCAGGGCAAAGTCCCGGTCAACCAGGCCCTTGGCAAAGAGGAAACGGGAAAAGCCCCGGATGGAGGCCAGGCGCCTGGCCATACTGGAGCGGGCATAGCCTTCTCTAGCCAGGTAAGCCAAGTAGTCCCGCAGCAGGTACTTGTCCACTTCCTGCAGCCTCTGGGGTCTGTCCAAAAGCTCCAGCTGCTCCCAGGCGAAGTCCAGAAAGTGGGTTAAGTCCCTTTCGTAAGCAGCCAAGGTAGCCGGGGATAGATTGCGCTGGACCCTGAGATAGTCCAGGTACTCTTTTAGCTCCTCCATGGAGATCCCTCCTGGACTGTCCGCCAAAACCCGGTTAAAGCCTCCAGGGCCCGCTGGGTGTAGGCGAGCTTGCGCTCCTTCTTGCCCCTTACCGGCGGTTCCAAAGGCGGCAGGATGCCGAAGTTGGCGTTCATGGGCTGGAAGTTTTCCGGACTGGCGGTGGCGATGTAGTGGGCCAGGCTCCCCAACATGGTTTCCCTGGGGAGGGTTAAAGGCTCTTGCCCCAGGAACAGCCGGGCGGCATTGAGACCGGCCAAAAGCCCGGAGGCGGTGCTTTCCACATAGCCTTCCACCCCCGTAATCTGCCCCGCCAGAAAGAGCCGGGGCTCCTGCCTAAACTGGAAGCTGGGCTCCAGGACGGTTGGGGAGTTGATAAAGGTATTGCGGTGCATCACTCCGTAGCGTACAAACTCCGCTTCCTGCAGCGCGGGGATCAGGCGGAAAACCCGTTTCTGCTCCCCCCACTTCAGGCGGGTTTGGCAGCCCACCAGGTTAAACAGGGTTGCTTCCGTGTTTTCCCGGCGCAGCTGCAGCACCGCATACGGTCTCTTTCCCGCCACATCCACCAGGCCCACCGGGCGGAAGGGGCCGTAGCGCAGGGCATCTTCCCCCCGCCGGGCGATCACCTCCACGGGCAGGCAGCCCTCGAAGACGGGAAAGCCCTCTGCATCCAGCTCATGCCCGTGCAGGGGTGCCACTTCCGCGGTTGTGAGGGCCTGCCAAAAGGTCAGATATTCTTCCTTGGTCATGGGGCAGTTGAAATAATCGGCGCTGCCCTTGCCGTAGCGGGCTCCCCAAAAGCCCAGATCGTAGCGGATGCTCTCCCCCAGGACGATGGGGGCCGCGGCATCGTAGAAATAGAGGTTTTCCGCCTTGGTCAGCTTCTGCAGGGCGCAGCTCATGGAAGGGCTGGTAAGGGGACCTGTGGCGATGACCACGATCCCAGGGGGAATAGCTTGGCATTCTTCCCGGATAATTTCGATCAAAGGATGCTCCTCGAGGCGCCTGGTGACCTCCTGGGCAAAGAGCTTTCGGTCTACGGCTAAAGCGCTGCCCGCGGGCACCTTGGTTTGCTCCGCGACCTTGATGATCAGGGAGCCCATCAGCTCCAGCTCCCGCTTGAGCAGTCCCCCCGCGGTGCTGTCCAAAGACGAGCCCAGGGAATTGGAGCAGACCAGCTCCGCCAGGTCCCCTGTCTCATGGGCGGGGGTCATCACCACCGGACGCATCTCATACAGGCGCACCGGAACACCCCGCCGGGCAATCTGCCAGGCGGCTTCGCTACCGGCTAGACCGCCGCCGATGACGGTTACCGCTGCCATCAGCTGCCACCTCCGGGACAGTCCTTGTTGGCGCAGGTGGGCTTGGCGCCCTTTTTCCGCACTACGAGATTCTGCCCGCAGTGGGGACAAACCTGGGCCACCGGCTGCTGCCAGGCTGTGAAGGTGCACTGGGGATAGTTGCTGCACCCGTAGAAAAAGCGGCCATTGCGCGTTCTGCGGCGCACCAGCCGCCCATCTGGGCGGTTTTCCCGCTGGCAGAGGGCGCAGTCCACGCCGATCTCATCCAGGATGGGTTTGGTGTTTTTGCACTCGGGATAGCCGGGGCAGGCCAAAAAGCGGCCGAACCGACCGGTTTTGTACACCATGTTGCGCCCGCACTTGTCGCAGATCTCATCGCTGACTTCATCCTGTAGCGTGATCCGCTCCAGCTCGGCATGGGCCTTTTCCAGGTCCTGGGCAAAGGGTCCGTAAAACTCCCGGATTACGCTCTGCCAGCTCAGCTCCCCTTCTTCGATCTTGTCCAGCTGCAGCTCCATGGCTGCCGTAAAGCCCACATCTAGCAGGTTGGGGAAGCTCTCCGCGAGGAGGTCCACAACCACAATCCCCAGTTCCGTGGGGCGGAAGCGCTTTTGCTCAAGGTAGACGTAGCCCCGGTCCACGATGGTTTCGATAATGGGGGCATAAGTGCTGGGCCGGCCGATGCCCTCCTCTTCCAGGGTCTTAACCAAGGTGGCCTCGCTGTAGCGGGGCGGCGGCTGGGTGAAGCGCTGCTCCAGGTTCAATTTGCGCAGCTCCAAAGCCTCACCCGCGGTGAGCGGCGGCAGCAGCCGATCCCCCAGCTCGCTTTCGACACCGTTATCATCGCTGCCTTCCACATAAAGCTGCAGAAAGCCGGGGAACTTCAGCTGTGAACCTGTGGCCCGGAAGAGGTAGTCCCCAACCTCGATGTTCACCGTGGTGGCATCGAAGCTGGCCGAGGCCATCTGGCTGGCCACAAAGCGCTCCCAGATCAGCTTGTACAAGCGGTACTGATCTCTGGTGAGGTACTGCTTAATCGCGTCCGGCGTGCGGGACACCGCGGTGGGCCGGATAGCTTCATGGGCCTGCTGCGCCCCCTGCTTGGCGGCATACTGCCGGGGGGCCTTGGGCAGATACTCCGGGCCGTGGGTTTGTTTGATATAGGCACGGGCTTCCGCCACCGCCTCCGGTGAAACCCGGGTGGCGTCGGTGCGCATGTAGGTGATCAGGCCGTGGGTGCCCAGCTCCCCCAAGGAGAGGCCTTCGTAGAGCTGTTGGGCCACGCGCATGGTTCTCCTGGCGGTAAAGCCCAGCTTACGGGCGGCTTCCTGCTGCATGGTGCTGGTGGTAAAGGGAGCCGCGGGGTTGCGTCTGCGGGTTGTGGTCTTAACTTCAGCCACCATCCACTTGGCGCCGGAAACGTCCCGCTCAACTTGCTTTGCCGCTTCCCCATTGGGGATTTCGATTCTCTTCCCCGCCTTCTGCAGGAGCTTAGCTTCCAGCTGCTCTCCCTTTTCCGTCTCCAGCAGGGCGGTGATGTTCCAGTATTCTTCAGGCTCAAAGGCCGCGATTTCCCTCTCCCGGTCCACGATGAGCTTAACCGCGACCGACTGGACCCGTCCCGCGCTCAGGCCCGGTTTCACCTTGGACCACAGGAGCGGTGAAAGCTTGTAGCCCACCAGGCGATCCAAAACCCGGCGGGCCTGCTGAGCATCTACCAAGGGTTGGGAGATGGGTCGGGGCTTTTTGACCGACTGCTCCACCTGGCTCTTGGTGATCTCGCGGAAATCAATGCGGCAGTCCCGCTCCTTGATCTTCAGGGCCTCCGCCAGATGCCAGGCGATGGCTTCCCCTTCCCGGTCGGGGTCGGTGGCCAGGAGGATGCGGTCTGCCTTTTTGGCCGCGTCCCGCAGTTCCTGCAGCACCGCGCCTTTACCCCTGATGGTGATGTAGCGGGGTTCGAAGTTGTTCTCCAGATCGATGCCCAGCTTGCTGCGGGGCAGATCCCGCACATGGCCCAGGGATGCTTTAACTGTATAGTTCCTGCCTAGAAAGCCTTTGATCGTTTTGGCTTTGGCCGGCGATTCCACAATGATTAACGTAGCCAATCAGCCACCTCCGTGCTCTTCCCTAGTTCAGTGATAGTTATCGGCATCAAATAACGCCAGCATACTCTGGCGTTCCGGATCCTCCACGACGCTTTCCAGGAGGACCCTGATGTCCTCAAGTTCAGCAAATCCCTGCGTTTGCGCGAAAAGCAGGGCCAGGGCATGCTCCAGCTCCTCCGCAGTGACCATGCCCCCATGGACGGCGGCCAGGAGGAAATCCCTCGTCTCACTGCTGAGGCAAACTTGCTCCCACGGGCTGAACACCCGGCTGCCGCCGGGTCTCAAGCCGCTTAAGGTCAAAACCGAGAACTGCAGTTCCTGGGCGAGCCTGCCTAAAAGCTCAGAGAGTCCCACATCCAGGCCCTCCTCCACTTCGCCAGAGGCGAGCAGCGCCCTAACTGGACGTCGCGTTCTATCTTTACTCAAGTTCATCTCTCATTTCCAGGTTAGAATTACCCTCATTATAGTAGCTTTAGAAATATTATGCAAGCGGGCCCTGTTTTACCTGCAGCCGGGAAAGTTCGATGAGCACTTCCTGAACCGGCCTTTTCAAGAGGGCCGCGATTTCGCTGGCATTTCGTCCGGCGGCATGGAGCTCCTCTAGGCTCTTGCCTGGCCCTTTGCCCGCAGGTTTGTCCCCAAATAGCTCGCTGGGATCCGTCACCAGGTGGGCGCCCTGTTTGATCAAAAGATGATTGCCTGCCCGCAAGGGATCGCTGATTTCACCGGGAATGGACCAGATGTCCAGCCCTAAATCCAGCGCCCAGTCCGCGGTGCGCAGGGCCCCCGATCTGGCTCCAGCCTGCACCACCAAAACTCCCCGGGAGCTTCCCGCGATAATCCGGTTGCGCCGGGGGAAATTCCCTGGAACGGTGGGATGGCGGCTGGAAAACTCGCTGACAACCGCCCCCTGCTCCGCGATGCGCCGGGCCAGGGCGCGGTGTTCACCAGGGTAGATGTTCTTCAGGTTGGAGCCTAGAACCGCCACCGTGCGCCCGCCCAGATCCAGGGCGGTTTGATGGGCGAAGCGATCTATACCCCGGGCTAGGCCCGAGATCACCGTTTCTCCCCGCCTGACCAGCTCCGCGGTAAAGGATTTCGCCTGGGCGATGCCGCTAGCGGAAGGCCTGCGGGTACCCACAACGGCCAAACCGGGTTCCCTGGGCAGGATGCCCCACACATACAAAACGGGGGGAGGCACCGCGAGCCTCCGTAGGTAGCCGGGGTATTCTTCATCGTAGAGGGTGATAATCCTGGCGCCGAGCGCGGCCGCCCACTCCTCTTCCCTTCGGGGGCAGGTGCCCCTGCGGGCGGCGTACAGCTGATCCGCCGTTTTGGGGCCCAATCCCGGGACCGCGGCTAACGCCTCCAGGGGCGCCTGCCAGGCCGCGGCCAGGCTGCCGAAGTGGCCCTCCAGGGCCAAAAGCCTTCTACCGCCAATCCCTGGGACCATGTTGAAGGCGATGAGATACTGCCTTGGGCTCCACCGCATCCTCTTCCTCCCTGTCAATCGTCCTCCCTGAGCGGATGCTCCACTAAGCTGTTTAGGATCGCCTGCAGCTCCTCTTCCCATTTTAGCTGATAGATTCGTAAATCGAGCCCGCTCACCACCGCCCCACCCAAGCAGTTGGTGCAGATAATGCCGTACATATCGCCTTTTTTGGCCTTGACGGTATGCGGCGTATCCACTTCACAGACCGGGCAGTGGAAAATGCGGGTCGCGCCTAGATCAAACTGCAAGTTAGCCCTCCTCACTGTTTGCTCCCTAGTAGCATGCCGAGGAAGGGCTGCTTCTATGATCGGCAGGATTTGTCTTAGTTATGTCAAATATACCAATATTCTGACTATAAAGTCAAGGGGGGTCTCCATGATTTTGGTGTACAGCGGTGTGGCGGCGGGGATCGAAGGCTTTCTCATCGAAGTGGAGGTGGATGTGCGCCCCGGCCTCCCCGGTTTTGAGATAGTGGGGCTGCCCAGCAAAACGGTGCGGGAAAGCCGGGAGCGGGTCCGCTCCGCCCTGCGCAATTCCGGGTTCAAGTTCCCCGCCCAAAAGGTAGTGGTCAATCTGGCGCCGGCCCACTATCCCAAGGACGGCTCCTATTTCGATCTGCCCATCGCCTTGGGCATCCTGGCCCACCAAGGCAGTATCAAGCCCCAGGCCCTTAAGGGGAGGGTCTTCGCGGGGGAGCTTTCCTTAAGCGGCACCCTCAAGCGCATCAGCGGCGCCTTGAGTTTGGCGGAACTGGCTAAGGCCCACGATTTGCAGCTCATCCTACCCGAGGCCAACGGCCGGGAAGCGGCTTTGTCCGGGGGCGAAAACATGGTGCTTACTCCTTCCCTCTCCCACCTGGTGCAGTTTCTGGCTGGCCGGGCGGCTGCCCCCGGGCTGCCGCAGTTAACTCTGCCCCAGGCTCCTGCCTCCACCGAGCAGCCGCTGGTCAAGGGCCAGGCCCAGGCCAAGCGGGCCCTGGAGATTGCGGCCCGGGGCCGGCACCACATCCTGCTCTTAGGTCCACCCGGTGTGGGCAAAACCCTCCTGGCCACCCAGGCCCGGCGGCTCCTGCCGCCTTTGAGCCGGGAAGAGATGCTCACCTTAAGCAAGATCTACGAAGCGGCGGGCCTGACCAGCGCAGACTCGCCGCCCCCTGTGCAGCGGCCCCTTAGGGCTCCCCACCACAGCGTGTCCCAGGCGGGTCTCATCGGCTCCAGAAGCGGCCGTCCTGGGGAAATCACCCTGGCCCATCTGGGCATTCTTCTCCTCGATGAGTTCCCCGAGTTTTCCCAAAGCGCCCTGCAGAGCCTGCGGGAACCTCTGGATCATCGAGAGGTACACCTGGCCCGGGCGGAGCACAGCCTCACCTACCCCGCGGACTTCTGGCTCATTGCCACAGCCAATCCCTGCCCCTGCGGATATTTCGGCAGTTCTGTGCGCCTGTGCACCTGCACCAGCCACGATCTAGCCAGATACCGCAGGAAACTGCGGGGCCCGCTCCTGGACCGCTTTGACCTCTTTTGCTACCTCGCTCCCCTTTCCCCTAAGGAACTGGAGGAGGCGCCCCGCCCCTGGCCCCCCAGCCCCGGGGAGTTCCTTCGCCGGGACGCTGCACCCGTAGACCAAAAGGCCCTGAACTTTCTCTACCAGGCCCAAAGGAGCCTGGGGCTTTCAGTGCGGGCTGTGGATAGCACGCTGCGCACCGCCAGGACCATCGCCCAGCTGGATGGGGCCTGCCAAGTTGGCGAAGAGCAGGTGGCCGAGGCGCTGCAGTACCGCTGGGAAACCCATGAACACCTCTTGGCCTAGCCTACATATCCCAGGCCAGATCCTCTTTGGCCACTTTCAAGACCACGGAGGTACCGGTGTTGTTGATCCCGGAAATCTCACTGAGTTTATCCACTAAAAAGGTGAGCAGCTCATCGTTGTTGGACACCACAACCTCAATGACCAGGTCGTAGTTGCCGGTGGACAGGGCCACATAGCGCACCTCTTTCAAGGAGCTCAGCTGCTCGGCGATGGCCTCGATCCTGCCCCTTTCCACCTTGAGGCCCACGATGGCCACGGTCTGCAGCCCCACCTTAAACGGATCGGCAATGCCCACGATTTTCAAAAGGCCCTCACTGCGCAGTTTGGCTACCCGGCGGCGCACTGTGCCCTCCGCCAAGCCCAGCCTGTTGGCGATGGTCAAAAAGGGCATGCGGCCGTCCTGCTGCAGCAAGCGGATTATTTCCCGATCAAATTCATCAAGCACAAATCCGTTCATCCGTGGGAGACCTCCTTGTCTACATACTCCTTGAAGGGTGCCCATTCGTGGATCTGCTTGTGGATCTGCAGGACAATAGATGTTTCTGTGCTGATGATACCCTCGATCTGCGAGAGCTTGTCATTGAGGAGCTGCACCAGCTGTGTGCGGTTGGGCAGAACCACCATGGCCACCAGATCATAGCCGCCGGTGGTGACCACCAGATAGCGGACTTCGCTGAGCTGCGTTAAGGCGGCGATCACCGTTTCTAGATGGAGGCGGTCTACCTTAAACCAGATGAAGGCCACGGTGTCCAGGCCCATTTTCAAGGGATCGGTCACCCCCATGGTCTTCAGCACTCCGGCGTCCTCCAACCGCTTGACGCGCTTGCGGATGGTACCCTCGGAAACGCCTAGATGGGCCGCTAACGTGACAAAGGTCATGCGGCCATCCTGCTGCAGGTAGCCCAAGATCTTCTTATCCAGGTCATCGAGAGTAAGCGGCTGCACTGTCCTCACCCTTTCTGTCCCCTACTTATTTCACCATTTCGTATCTCATTTTCTACGAAAAAGCGACTTCTCCTTGTGAAAGTAAAATAATTATTGCCACAGAAAAAGAGACCCCACTGGCGAGAGTCTCTACTGCTTTCTGGAAACAGCCGGGAGCTGGCCTCACCTGGGTTTGCGAATTAGGTCCCGAAAAAACCGGGTGGCGGTATCCCACATGATCTTCAACCAGCTGCCCCTTTCCACTTCTTCCGCGGCCAGGAGGGGAACCTGCTTCACCAGTTCCTCCTGGAGATAGATACTGAGCACCCCAACCGGGGTGCCCTTGGCCACAGGTGCCTCCACCTCTTTGGTCTGGAGGCCAACACTCACTGTGGCGCCCACTCCCTTGGGCACGGCGATGATTGGTTCTGCCACCATCAAACCCACCTGGGACTTACTGCCCTTGTACACCCGGGTGGTTTTGTCATTGAGCAGGGGAGCAATATTCACCAGGTCGAAGTTGCGGTAACCGTAGGTGAGCAGGGCCGCCGCTTCTTCCTCCCGCTTGGCTTCACTGCTGGACCCCAGCACCACCGCGATCAACCGGCGGTTGTTCTGCACCGCGGTGGCCACCAGGTTGTAGCCCGCCGCCTCCAGGTGACCCGTCTTCAGCCCGTCGGCCCCTTCAAAGGTGCGCAAAAGGCCGTTGCGGTTGTTCTGGACGATGGGTGTCTTGGCTGAACGGGGCTGATAGCTGAAGGAAAGCTGCTGGTGGAAGCGGATGGCATCGGGATGATCCGTTAGGTACGCCCGCACCAAACGGGCCACGCCCTCCGCGGTGACCACGTTATCCGCCGAGAGGCCGTGGGGATCCACAAAACTTAGGGGAAGGCCTAAGGCCTCGGCCTTTTCGTTCATCATCTGCACGAAGGCCGCCTCGCTCCCCGCCAGGGCTTCGGCCAAAACCACGCAGGCATCGTTCCCCGAGACCACGGCGATACCCGTGAGCAGCTGCTCAATTGTGACCACTTCTTCGGGCTCAAGAAACATGCGGGAACCGATCATGCGCCAGGCCCGCTCGCTAACCACCGCGGTATCGCTCAGGCTGGCCCGGCCGGCCTTGATCTGGTCCAGGGCCACATACATGGTCATGATCTTCACCAAACTCGCGGGCACATGGGGCTGATCACCGTTTTTGGCGAAGAGAATCTGTCCGGACTGGTAGTCCATGAGAACCGCCGCCCGCGCGCTGATCTCCGGGGCGGGTTCCTGCTGAGCAAGGATGGTACTTGGCAAGACCAAAAGCAGAATGAGGCAGAAAATGAGTGCTTTAAACCAGTGTTTCATTGAACAGCTCCCTTCACCCAATTAAATCTGTAACCTTTCCCCTCTGGACTGATGCCCACCACGTCAAAGCGCACCGCCTCCACCTGTGCGGGGTAGGCCTGGAGATAAGCCTGGGCCGCGAGTTTGATCCTGCGGATTTTCCCCTGCGTCACCTGCTCCAAGCTGGTGCCAAACCGTTCGGAGCTGCGGTATTTCACCTCCACAAACACCAAAACCCGGCCATCCAGCATGATCAGATCGATTTCCCCAAAACGTGTGGCGAAGTTGGCCTCCACAAAGCGCAGCCCCTGGCTGACCAGGAAATCCCGGGCCAGCCTCTCAAAGCGCCGCCCCCTGGTCATAGGCCGGCACATCGAAAGGAGCGGCGGTGCACAGGGGAGCGCCCGGCTTTGGCGATGGCCGCGCGGTGTTCTTTCGTGGGGTAGCCCTTGTTTTTCCGGAAATTGTAGATGGGATAAAGCTCGTGGTAATGTTCCATGATCCGATCCCGCTCCACCTTGGCCACAATGCTGGCCGCGGCTATGGAAAGCGAGAGCTGATCGCCTTTGACCACGGCCTTCTGGGGCCAGCGCAGACCAGGGATGGTTAGATTACCATCCACCAGGCAGAGATCCGGCTCCACCGGCAGCGCCTCCAGGGCGCGCCGCATGGCCAGAAACGTGGCCTCCAGGATATTCAGTTCATCGATTTCCTCAACGCTGGCCCTGCCCACACCCACCAAACAGGTGCGCAATATTTCTTCGTAGGCCAGCTCCCGTTTTCTAGGGGACAGAGCCTTGGAATCGCGGATCTCCACCCCGAAGCTTGCCGGGAGGATCTGCACCGCAGCCGCGACCACGGGCCCCGCGAGGGGACCCCTCCCCGCTTCATCTATTCCCACTATTCGGCGAAAACCCTGCTGCCTTAAGTGTTTTTCCAGTTTTTGCATCCCTGCACCTCGCTCGGACTCTGGTCAAGGGTCACTGCCCCCAGTTTCCCGGTGCGGAAATCCTTCAGCACGAAAGCGGCCGCTTGGTGCAGATCCACCTCACCGCCGGGCAAAAGACAGCCCCGCTTGCGGCCGATCTCCTCCAAAGCGCTGGGGGCCTCCAGCCTGCCGTAGCGCTCCTGCAGCCCTTGGGGATAGTGCTCCCGGAGCCAGTTTAAAAGCCAGGAGGCCAAGCCGGCTTGATCCAAGACCTCATCGCGGATCGCGGCCACCGCAGCCAGGCGCCTTGCCGTTTCCTGATCTTCAAACCTGGGCCAGAGAATCCCCGGGCTGTCCAAAAGCAGCATCCCGCCGCCGGAAAGCCACTGCTTACCCCTGGTCACGCCGGGCCTGGCCCCCACCTGTGCTCCTTTTTTGCGGGTTAAGGCATTGATCAGCGCGGACTTGCCCACGTTGGGAATGCCCACAACCAAAAGCCGGGGCTGGCGCCTAGAGCCGGCAAAGGTGCGGGCCACCACATTTCTCAGCTGACCCACCCCCCGGCCCTGGAGCAGGTTCACCCCCACCGCCCTTTCACCTTGGGACTGCCAGAAATCCAGCCACTCTTTGGTCTTGGCCGGATCAGCCAAGTCGGTTTTGGTCAGGACAATGATGCGGGGTTTGGCCGTGAGCTCCAGCAGATCCGGGTTGCGGCTGCTTGAGGGAACCCGCGCATCCACCACTTCCAGAAGGCCGTCCACCAGTTTCAGCGCCTCTTGGATCTGGCGCTTGGCCTTGGTCATGTGCCCGGGGTACCACTGGATGGTCATTATCTGGTGCCGATCCTTTCCAGGGCCGGGGGTATGCTGATCCAGCTGACCTGGCTCAGGGGCCAGTAGACAAAGAGTGCCCGGCCCACGATGTTTTTCCGGGGCACAAAGCCCACATCGGGATAGCGGCTGTCATCGCTGTTGCGCCGGTTATCCCCGAGCACGAAGTAATGGCCTTCTGGAACCAAGACCGGTCCGAACGTGGGAGCACTGTACGTTCCGTAGGTGGGCCCGTTGATATAGTCTTCTTCGATGCGCTGTCCGTTGATGTGGAGAAAGCCGTTTTTGATCACGATTTCATCGCCGGGCAGGCCGATCACGCGTTTGATGAACTTGCGGCGGGGATCGCCGGGGTACCTAAACACCACCACATCCCCCCGTTTAGGTTCGCTGAAGCGGTAGCTGACCTTTTCCACCATGAGGCGCTGGCCATCATGGAAGGATGGCTCCATGGAACTGCCCTCCACCAAAAAGGATTGGGCGATAAACAAGATGATCAGGGCCGCCAGCACCACCGAAACCAGCAGAGCCTCGGCATATTCCCTTAACTGCGACTTGGCCATATCCGTGCCTCCCACCTTCCCTGTTGGCAGATTAGAAAAAGAGGAGTGTCATCCCCACTCCCCTTGGGAAAGGTTCTCCCCCGGCTACCGGCGGAGCTCCTTGATGCGGGCCGCCTTGCCGGAGCGCTCCCTGAGATAGTACAGCCTAGCCCGGCGGACTCTACCGCGGCGAACCACTTCAATTTTGTCAACACGAGGCGAGTGGAGCGGGAATGTCCTTTCCACACCGACCCCTTGGGAAACCTTCCTTACGGTGAACATCTCCCTGAGGCCGCCGCCACTTTTTCTGATCACTACGCCTTCGAACACCTGAATCCTCTCATTGTTGCCCTCCACGACTTTCACGTGTACCCGCACGGTATCGCCGGGGCCGAACTCAGGACGATCGGTGCGCAGCTGTTCTTGCTCAATCGTTCTGATTACATCCACTGCCATTTACCCTCCCTTCACAGGAATGCTCCTGAATCAGTTCTTCTAGAATTTCACGTTCTTCTGCCGACAGCTCCCGCTGCCGCAGGAGATCTGGGCGCCGCAGGAGCGTGCGCCGCAGGGCTTCTTTCAAGCGAAAACGGCGGATCTGTTCATGGTGCCCGCTGAGCAGCACCTCCGGCACCGCCAGGTCACGGAAAACGGCTGGTCTGGTGTACTGGGGATAATCCAGCAGACCATCTTGGAAGGACTCCTCCTCCAGGGAGCTGGCATCGCCTAACACCCCCGGGAGCAGCCGAGCCACCGCATCCACAACCACCATGGCAGGTAGTTCTCCGCCGGTTAGGACATAGTCCCCAATGGATAGTTCCCAATCCACCCAGTGCTGGCGCACACGCTCATCTATTTCCTCATAGTGCCCCGCGAGGAGAATCACCCGGGGCAGCCTGGCCAGTTCTGCCGCCAGTTCTTGGTTGAACACCCGCCCCTGGGGGGATAGGTAGATCACCGGGGCGCTGGAGCTGCCCCGCACGGCCTCAATGGCCCGGACCAAAACATCCGGCCGCAGGACCATGCCTGCGCCTCCCCCATAGGGAGTGTCATCAACCGTCCTGTGCTTATCCAGGGCATAATCACGAATATTCCAAACCTCCACTGACAGCAGGCCCCGCTCCCTGGCTTTCCCGATCATGCTTGTGCCCAAGGGCCCAGCAAACATTTCGGGAAACAGGGTGAGGATGTCGAAGTGCATGTGCTCACCCCCACTTCATTCCAGCATACCGTCCATGGGCTCGATGACAAGCACGCCCTCTTCCGGACGGATATCCTTCACAACTTGGGGAATGACCGGGATGAGGATCTCCTTCTGCCTGGTCACCCCTTTATAGGGTTTGACCACGTAAACATCGTTGGCCCCCGTCTGCAGGACATCGGTGACCACTCCCAAAGGCGTTCCGGACTCAGTCCGGCACTCCAGGCCGATGATCTGGAAGATGTAATAGCGGCCCGGTGGGAGCGGCATCAGCTCATCTACGCTGACCTTGATCAGCATGCCCCGCAGCTTTTCCGCCTGGTCAATGCTGTCCACATCCTTGAGCTTGAGAAGCAGGCCGTCTTTGTGTCCCCGGCAGGACTCCAGGGGAAACGAACCCACCGGTTCGTCGCTGTCCCGGGGAAACAACCGCACCGCCTCCATCTGCTGAAAGCGCTCGGGGAACTCCGTGTGGGCAATGATCTTCACCTCGCCGCGGTTGCCCCAGCTGGCGACCACTTCCCCCACGACAATCCACTTAGGCTTGTCTTTCTTCGATTTCCACATGGACCTGAACCCCTGATTTGATGGCGGAGGCTTTCACCACGGTGCGGATGGCGTTGGCAATACGCCCACCCTTGCCGATCAGGCGCCCCATATCATCAGGCGCCGCATACAGGGTATAGACCAGTTCGCGACCTTTCTCCCGGACGTCCACCACGACCTCTTCTGGATGGCTGGCCAGAGACTTGCCGATAAATTCAACTAAGTTCTTCACACTGACCTCCTACCCTTCCTTACGGGATGCGGCAAACTTCTCCAGAATTCCCGTACGCTTCAACAGCGACTTTGCTGTCTCCGAGGGCTGGGCACCCTTTCGCAACCAATCCAACGCCTTCTCCTCGTCGATTTCAATCTCCGCAGGTTCGGCGATGGGGTTGTAGTAGCCTATGCTCTCGATGAACGCGCCATCCCGAGCGGCTCGCGAATCGGCCACAACCAAGCGGTAAAACGGCCTCTTCTTCGCGCCCATTCTCTTCAGACGGATTTTCACTGCCATTGTCCCTCACCTCCCACTTAGCAAGCTGCATCTATTGGAACAGGGAAAACATTCCCCTTTTCTTGCGCCCTTTGGGGCTGGCAAACTGCTTCAGCATCTGCTTGGTCTGGGCAAACTGCTTGAGCAGGCGGTTCACATCCTGCACCTTGGTGCCCGATCCCAAGGCGATCCTCTTGCGCCTGGAACCGCCGATGATCTCCGGTCTGCGGCGCTCTTCCGGTGTCATGGAGTTGATGATGGCCTCGATTTTCTTCAAGTGGCTGTCATCCACTTCCAAACCCCTGAGCTGCTTAGCCCCCAGGCCCGGGATCATCCCCATGAGCTGGTCGATGGGGCCCATCTCCTTCATCTGGCCGATCTGCTCCAGGAAATCCTCCAGGGTGAACTCGGCCTCTTTGAGTTTGGCCGCCATCTTCTCCGCTTTTTCCTGGTCCACGGCCTGGGCGGCCTTTTCGATCAAGGTGAGGAGATCACCCATGCCCAAAATCCGGGAAGCCATGCGGTCGGGATGGAAGGGCTCCAAGCCGTCCATTTTCTCGCTGACCCCCACGAACTTAATGGGCTTACCCGTCACCGCCTTCACCGACAGGGCCGCGCCGCCCCGGGCATCGCCGTCGAGCTTGGTGAGGATCACTCCGCCCAGTTCCAAGCGCTCATTGAAGGCCTCGGCCACATTCACCGCATCCTGGCCGGTCATGGCATCAACCACCAGCAGGATTTCCACGGGATTGACCGCGGACTTGATCTCCACCAGCTCGTCCATGAGCTCTTCATCCACGTGCAGGCGGCCCGCGGTATCCAAAAGAACCACATCATTGCCGAAGCGGCGGGCGTGGCTGCAGGCGGCCTTGGCGATATCCACCGGGTTTTGCTCGCCCATGCTGAACACCGGGATTTCCAGCTGTTCACCCAGGACCTGGAGCTGCTTGATCGCCGCGGGGCGGTAGACGTCACAGGCCACCAAAAGGGGCCGGTGTCCCTGGCTTTTGAGCAGCCGGGCCAGCTTGCCGCTGGTTGTGGTTTTGCCGGAGCCCTGCAGGCCCACCAGCATAATCACGCTGGGGGGCTGGCTGGCCAGGGTCAGCTTGGCCTGGGTACCCCCCATGAGCTGGGTGAGTTCTTCGTTGACGATGCGGATCACCTGCTGGCCCGGGGTGAGGCTGCCCAGCACCTCCTGGCCCGTGGCCCGCTCTTTGACATGGGCGATGAAATCCCGCACCACTTTGTAGTTAACATCCGCCTCCAAGAGGGCTAAGCGGATCTCCCGCAGGGCCTGGTCCACATCTTTTTCACTGAGGCGGCCCTTGCCCCGCAGTTTGCGCATGGTCTCCTGCAGGCGGGATGATAGGTTTTGAAAAGCCATGCCAGTCTCTCCTAACTCGCGGCGCGCGCTTTTTGGATTTGCTCTTCCATGGCTGCTAGTTCAGGCAGATCTCCGCAGCGGCTGCGCACCTGGGCCAAAAGCGTGAGCAGCTCTTCATAAATGCGCTGCCGCTCTTGGTGCTTCTGCACCAGGCCCAGCTTAGCTTCGAACTCCTCGAGAATCAGGCCCACCCGCCGCAAGGTATCGTACACGGCCTGGCGCGAGATGCGCAGCTCCTCGGCGATCTCCCCCAGGGAGAGATCGTCGCCGAAATAGAGCTGGAACACATCCTGCTGACGCTCTGTCAACAGGGCGCCGTAAAAGTCAAACAGCAGGCTCATGCGGAGCGTCTTTTCCATGGCCATCTCCTGTTAAGCATAATCACTTTACACTACCTAAGTATAGCCAGCCCCGGGGGTCTTGTCAAGCACTATCTCTTGACACCCCAAAAACTTAACTCTCCCCTCCGCCGAAGAGGGCAGCCACAAAGGCCCGGGCATCGAAATCCTGTAGGTCCTCGTACTGTTCCCCCACTCCCACCAGCTTCACCGCGAGCTCCAGCTCGCTGGCGAGGGCCAGGACGATGCCGCCCTTGGCGGTGCCATCCAGTTTGGTGAGGGCAATGCCGGTGAGGGGCACCGCTTCCTGAAAGATCTTCCCCTGGGAGAGCGCGTTCTGCCCGGTGGTGGCATCCACCACCAACAGCACTTCATCCAGGTCCCGGCCCAGTTCCCGCTGGACGACCCGGTGAATCTTGCCCAGCTCCGCCATGAGGTTCACCTTGGTTTGCAGGCGGCCCGCGGTGTCGATGATCAAAACATCACTGCCCCGGGCTTTGGCGGCGCTCACGGCATCGAAGGCCACCGCGGCCGGGTCAGATCCTTCCTGATGGGCGATGAGCTCCACACCCAGGCGGTTAGCCCACACGCCCAGCTGGTCGATGGCCGCTGCCCGGAAGGTATCCGCCGCGGCCAGGAGCACCTTGGCGTTTTCCTGCTTGAAACGGTGGGCCAGCTTAGCTATGGTGGTGGTCTTGCCCGCGCCGTTTACCCCCACCACCATGATCACATAGGGCTTTTCCCCGGGCGTTTTCAGGGGCGCCGCGTTTTTCTCCAACAGGGCCACCATCTCATCCTGGAGGATGGTTTTCAGCTCCTCGGCCTCGGTAATCCTTTCCGTGCGGGCCCTTTCCCTGAGCTGGTCCACGAGGAACATGGCCGTGGCCACCCCGCAGTCCGCCTGGATGAGCACCTCCTCCAGCTCCTCAAAGAGGGCCTCATCCACCTTGCGGCCGCTGGTGATCTGTTCCACCTTGGCCACCAAATTCTGTTTGGTCTTTTCCAGACCGCTGACTAGTTTGCGAAAAAAACCGCTCTCCTGTTCCCCGCTGGCTTCCTGGGCCTTTTCGGAGGCGGACTTGTCACCGAACATACGCTTCCAAAACACTTGTTACTCCTCCTGTTTCAATGCCACTGAGATGATCTGGGAGACCCCTTCCTCTCCCATGGTTACCCCGTAGAGGGTATGGGCACTTTCCATGGTCGTCTGGCGGTGCGTGACCACCAAAAACTGCGTATCCTGGGCAAACTCCTGCATGAGCTGGTTGAAGCGGTGGAGGTTGCTCTCATCCAGGGTGGCATCGATCTCATCCAGCACCCAAAAGGGTACCGGTTTGACCCGCCTGATGGCAAAGAGCAGGGCGATGGCGGTCAGGGCCCGCTCTCCACCGGAAAGCAGCAGCAGGTTCTGGAGCTTCTTCCCGGGGGGTCGGGCCAAGACATCAATGCCCGTGGTCAGAATGGACTGCGGGTCGGTCATGACCAGATCGGCACTGCCGCCCTGGAACAGCCAGCTGAACAGCTTCTGGAACTCCAGGCGCACCTGGTCAAACACTTCCTGCAGCCTGGTGCGGCAGAGCTTATCCATTTCGCTGATCACATCCAAAAGGCCGGCCCGGGCCTCATTGAGATCCGCCAGTTGGTTCTCCAGGAAGGAACAGCGCTCCAGGACCCGCTCGTATTCCTCATGGGCCGTGGGGTTGACCAGGCCCAGGTCCCGGATCTGCTGCCGCAGTTCTTCGATTCTGGCCTTCAGCTCCGGCTCTTTGGCCTGTACCTCCCGGTTGAGAATGGCCGCCAGGGAAAGCCCCCGTTCAGCCAGGGTTTCTCTTACCTGCTCCTCCTGGCTCTCCAGCTGACCCAGTTCCACTTCCAGCCTGTAGAGGGCCCTTTCCCGGCGCAGCTGCTCCCGCTGCACCTCCTTTAATTCTGCCCCGAGCTCCGCCTTTTCTTGCTGCAGCCCTTGGCGGGCCGCAAGCTTCTCCTCCAGCTCCCGGCGGAGTTCCTGCTGATCCACTTGGCGCTGGGCATTGCCCGCGGCGGCTTGTTCTATGTAGGCTTCATTTTCCCGCTGCTGCGCGGCGAGCTCCGTCATTTCCCCCTGGGCCTGGTCCACCGCGGCCAGGGCTTCCTCTTTTCTCCGCACCAGGTTGCTCAGCTGCGTGCGTTTGTTTTCCAAAAGGCCCTTCAGCTCCACTAGGTGCAGCTGCTGGCCGGTATGTTCTTGACTGAGCTGTTCCAGGGAAGCGGCCAGCTCCGCCAAGCCCTCTTCCTCCTTGTGGATGTGCTCCCTGAGGAGCTGCTCTTCCAGCTCCAGTTGGCTAACCTCCGCGGCGGCCTGCTCATACTCGGCACTTAAGGCGTCCAGGGCCCCCTGCAGATCCGCCAGCCTGGCCTTAAGCTCCCGGGAGCTTAAGGCCAGCCTTTCCCGCTCCCTGCCCACCTGCTCTTTTTTTTGGGCTGCTCCCTGGAGGGCGAGCTTAGCCTCGACGATCTCCCCTTGGAGCTGGTTCAAAGAGGCTTCGTTTTGGGCCAGCTGCCCTGAGAGCTGGCCCTGCTCCTGCCGGACCGCAGCCAGCTTGCCGGCTAGGGCTTCCAGCTCCCTTTCCAGCCTGGTGAGCTCGCCCTTGCGGGCCAGCAGCCCCGCGGTGCGGGCATTCCAGCTGCCGCCGGTCATGGCGCCGGTGGGAAAGACCACCGAGCCGTCCCTGGTCACGATGCGGGCAAACTGCTTGAGCGTCCGCCTAAGGCGCAGGGCGGTATCCAGATCCTCGGTGATCACCACCCGCCCCAAGAGGGAGGCCAGGGCCGGCCGGAAGCGGGCTTCGCAGCCAATGAGCTCCAGGGCGGGTCCTAAAACCCCGGGCTGGCTTAAAAGGGCTCTGGCCTGCGGCGAAAACTCGGAGCCCTGCACCGTCTCCAGCGGCAGGATGGTAACCCTACCCCCCTGCACCTTCTGCAGCCAGGCGATGAGGGCTTTCGCTTCCTTTTCCCCTTCTGTGATCAGGTTCTGCAGGCCCGAGCCCAGGGCCACTTCCAAAGCGGTCTCCAGGCCCTCGGGCACCTGGATCACATCGGCCACCGTACCCAGGACCAAAGGGGACATCTCTGAACTCTGGAGGATGCGGCGCACGCCCGCGGCGTAACCTTCGTAGCCTTCCTCCAGCTCCTGCAGGGTGCGCAGGCGCGCCGTGAGGCGAGCCTGCTGGGCCTCCAGCTCCCGGCGGCGCCCCTCCAGGGCCTGGAGCGACGCCTCCAGCGCGGCGGCCTGGGCCTTAAGCTCCCGCTCCTGCCCGGCCTGCCGGCGAAGCAGCTCCTGTATTTCTTCTCCCCGCCTTTGGAGCGCCTGCAGTTCAGCTTCCAGGGCAGCGAGGCGTTCTTCCGCTTCAGCAAGCTCCTGGTCCGCCCGGCTCAGCTGCTGCTCCAGGCCTTCCCGCCGCTGGTGGAAGCTGCGCTGGAAGTTGCGCTTATCGGCCAGCTCCCGCATGAACTCAAAGAACTCGTCCTTGAGCCGATCCACCGCGCCCCGGGCCTGCCTCTGCCGCTCCTGGAGGCCAGAAACGGCTTTGGCCGCACTGGCCACCGCCTGCTCCTGGGCCCGCAGCTGTTCCAAAAGACCCTCCAGCTCGCCGCGGAGCTTGTCCTCCTCCTGCGCAAGGAGGGCCAGTTCTCCCTCCTTGGCACCGACTAAGGCATCCAGCTGCTCCCGGCGAACTTTTTGGTTTTTCACCCGCTCCCTATGGAGCTCGATGCTGTGGAGGGTCTCTTGGTAGGCCTCCATGAGCTCGGCAAGTTCCTGCCGCTTGGCTTCGATCTCTTCCTGCAGGAGGTTCTCCTGGGCTTCCAAGGCCGCGGCCCGATCCTCCAGGCTGTCCTGCTGCAGCTTGCCCGCGGCGTATTCCGCCTGCAGGCGCTGATGGTCTTCTTCCACCTTGACCGCCCGCCGGCTGAGGGATTCCCACACCAGGTGGTAATAATCCAGCTCGGCTGCGCGCAGCTGGTCAGCCAAGGAGAGATAAAGGCGCGCTTGTTTAGCCTGCTCTTCCAAGGGTCCCAGCTGGCTTTCCAGCTCGTGGAGGACATCGGTCACCCGGAGCAGGTCCACACTGGTTTCTTCCAGTTTGCGCAGGGCCTCTTCCTTACGCTGCCTGTATTTGACTATACCCGCGGTTTCCTCCAGGAGGATGCGGCGGTCTTCCGAGCGCACGCTGAGCACCTGATCGATCTGGCCCTGGCCCACCACGGCATAGCTTTCCCGCCCTAAACCGGTATCGGTGAAAAGATCTTGGATATCCTTCAGGCGGCAGCTCTGCTTGTTGATGAAAAATTCGCTATCTCCAGAGCGGTAGACCCGCCTGGTGATGGTCACTTCCGAGTAATCCAGGGGCAGATAGCCGTCGGAGTTGTCTAAGGTGACCCGCACCTCCGCCATGCCCACGGGCCTTTTGCCGTCGGAACCCGCGAAGATGATATCCTCCAGGCGGCTGCCCCGCAGGCTGCGCACGCTCTGCTCCCCCAGCACCCAGCGGAGGGCGTCGGAGATATTGCTCTTACCGCTTCCATTGGGGCCCACAATGGCGGTGATGCCCGGGCCGAACTCCAGGGTCACCGGCTGCCCGAACGATTTGAACCCTTGGATTTCCAGGCGCTTAAGACGCATAAAATTCCTCCAAGACCAGTACTAATCCCTGCCCATTGTACCATACCTTGGAAGAAAAAAGAACTGCTTCCCGCTACCTGCCCAAGGGAAGCTGCAGATAAAGATCCTCCCGCCGGCGCACATCGGTGGGCACCTGGGGGCTGAGCAGCGAGCCGTATTCCTCCAAGAGCCTGCGCAGCTTGGCGCGCACCCGGGTCCTTGCGTTGTCGATGACTTTGAGCCCCACACCGATCTCCTCCTCGATCTCCCGGGCGGAGTAACCCTTGAGCAGGCGGCTGATCACCGCGTACTCCAAAAGGGAGAGGTGGTTGCGCAGCACCTGGCCGATCACTTCGTCCACGTATTTTTCCTCCAGCACTTTCTCCGGGTCGAACTGGTTGAGGGGAGCCGCCACAAAATCCAGCATAGTCCGGCCATCATCGCTGCCCACGGGGGTCTGCAGCGAGGCGGCTTCGTTAAGGAGGCGGTGCTTGTTTCCGGTGGACTGTTTGATGACGTTGTACACCCGCCTGATGATGCACAGATAAGCAAAGGAGCTGAACTTCACATCGTAGCGTTCCGGTTTGTATTCCTCAATGGCGCTGAGCAAGCCGATGAGCCCTTCCTGCACCAGATCCTCAAAGTCCAGGAAGGATGAGTAGTAGTTGCGGATGATGTACTTCACCATGGGTATGTATTTCAACACCAGGCTCTCCCGGGCGCCTTCCTCGCCAGCCCGCACCCGCCGAATCAGTTCCAAGTCAACCGCCTGGTTGTCGCGCTGCATGGCATCGACCTCCCCTTCTCTGTCCAGGCTTACCTAGTCCATGTATATGCATGGCTCAGCCCAACATTCCTCGGGGAGGATCTCCCGCCGCCTTTCCTTCCATAGTCTATGGATATTTCCCGGACCAAAGGCGCACCTAGGGGCGCTTTCAACCAGAGCTTATGTAAAGGTTTTTGGTTTTTGGGCGGGGAATGTCTTGATGAAAACCAATGAGGAGAGGCGGTTGAGTTGCAGTATTCGAACTACCTAGCCCAGATGGCAGCACTGATCAAGCAGAATCCCAGCATCACCGTGCGAGAAATTGCAGCCCAGCTCAAATTCGCCGACAGCAAATCGGTTTACTATTGGTTGGAAAAGGGAAACATCCGGGGTATCAACGAGTTTAAACGGCTGGTGCTCGGTGAAGAAAGCGCCCTGCCCAGCCCCTTTTCCGTGGAGATCGGCGGGAAAGCCCATTATCTGGTCTGCCTGCCCCTCTTCAGCTGGAATCCCAGACAAAAAAAGCCCATGGGGGAATGGTTTTACCTGCACAGCCATCCCCAACCACAGGGCTTGTTCGCCATCAGCGTGGGCACCAACGAATACAGTCCCTGGTTTTTGGCGAATGATGTCCTGATTATCTGTGAAGCGGCCGTCCCGGAAAAGGGGCAGTGGATGCTGTTCAAGACCGAGCAGCGCTTCCTCATTGGCAAAGTGATCGATGGGCATGTGCTGGAGCCCAACACCCTGCAGCACTATCCCGCTACCCTAACCAGGGTGGGTGCGATTATCACCCAACACCGCCGCTACTGAAGACCGAGTCTGGCCAGGGCTTGTCTAGCCGCTGCCTGCTCGGCTTCTTTTTTTGTGGTACCGCTGCCGACACCTAGAAACTCTCCCTCGAAGTGCACTTCCACCACAAAGCGCTTATCGTGATCCGGCCCGCTCTCCTGCACTAAGGTGTACACGGGGAGTTTCTTGGCCCTCTGCTGGAAGTACTCCTGCAGGGTCGACTTGGCATCCAGCAGGGCCAGCTCCCCCGCATCCCAGGCCGGCAGATGGCGAAGGATCACCTCCTGGGCCCGGGCAAAGCCGCCATCCAGGTAGATGGCGCCGTACACCGCCTCCAGCACATCGCAGAGCAGCGAATCCCTCTGCTGCGCTCCGCTGCGCCGTTCCCCTTCCCCCACCTGCAGATAGCGATCCAGCTCCAGCTCCCGGGCGATCTCCGCCAACGTGGATTCCCGCACCAAGAGGGAGCGGGTCTTGGCCAGCTCACCCTCGGGCATCTGGGGAAAGCGCCGGTACAGGTAAGTACTCACCGTGAGCTGCAGCACCGCATCGCCCAACAACTCCAGGCGTTCGTTGTTGCTCTGGGGCTCATGGGCCACCGAACGGTGCGTGAGGGCCAGCTCCAAAAGGCGCGGCTCTTGGAAGTGATAGCCCAGTTTCTCCTGGACAGCCTGGATCAACTCCTTCTCCAGGTTCATGGTACCCTCCTTTGATCTCAAGGGTCCCAAAGCAAAGCGGCTTTGGGACCTTACACCTTACAACTGCTCGGAAATATATATCACCGCATCGCGCACCGTTGCGATTTTCTCGGCTTCCTCATCGGTGATCTTCAGGTCGAATTCCTCTTCGAGAGCCATAATCAGTTCCACCACATCCAGTGAGTCAGCTCCCAGATCTTCCACAAAGGAGGCATCTGGCGTTACCTCCGCCTCGTTGATCCCCAACTGTTCCACGATGATTGTCTTGACCTTTTCAAAAATCCTCTCGTCAAAATCTCCCATGTTAGGTCACCTCCTTCTCCACGTTCTCCAGTTAATATTACTGCACAGCGGCATATTCATGCTACTACATACCTCAAACCCTGGCAAGTACTAAGTTGCAATTCCTAGGTGGCCATGCGCTCGGCGATGATCTCCACATAGCGGTTCTGCACGCCTTCCCGGGCCACCCGGATGGCGTTGTAGATGGCTTTGGCATTGGATCCGCCGTGGGCGATGATCACCACCCCGTTGATGCCCAAAAGCGGTGCCCCGCCGTATTCGTTGGGGTCCATCCGCTTTTTGATCCGGCGGAAGCCGGGTTTCATCAACAGGGCCCCGGCAGTGGCCACCAGGCTCCGCTTGGCCTCTTCCTTGATCATGCCCAGGAGGGTGGACCCTAAGCCTTCGGCAAACTTGAGCACGATGTTGCCCACAAAGCCATCGCAGACCACCACATCCACATGGCCCGCGGGGATCTCCCTGCCCTCCACATTGCCGATGAAGTTCACTGCCGCATCCTGGAGGAGCGTGTAGACCTCCTTGGCCAGCTGGTTGCCCTTGCCGGGCTCGTGGCCCACGTTGAGCAGGCCCACCCTAGGGCTGTGCACCTTGAGGACCTCGGAGGCATAGATGGAGCCCATCTGGGCAAACTGCACAAGTTGATTGGGGCGGCAATCCGCATTGGCCCCCACATCCAGCAGCAGGGTAAAGCCTGTGGCGGTGGGCATAATGGTGGAAATGGCCGGCCGCTCCACACCCTTGATCCGTCCGATATTGAACAGGGCGGCAGCCAGGGTAGCCCCTGTATTCCCGGCACTGACCAGGGCCTGGGCCTGGCCCTGGCGCACTAGTTTAGCCCCCTGCACCAGGGAAGAGTCGGGCTTGGCCCGCACCGCAGCCACCGGCTCCTCATCCATGTGCACCACATCCGGAGCGTGGACGATCTCCAGGCGGCTGCCGCCGGCCTTCCCGCCCACCAGCGCTTTTAGGCGGCGTTCATCGCCGGTGAGGATGATTTGAACGTTGTCCAGCTCCGCCGCGAGCAGGGCTCCTTCCACGATCTGCTCCGGCGCATAGTCTCCTCCAAACGCATCTACTGCAATCCTAAGCACGGTTTGCCCCTCCCTTATCAGCCACATCAACCACCACAAATTCGCCGTTGAACACCAGTTCATCCTGGACGTAGCTGGCCACCGCCACCCGGTAGTGATCGCCCTGAACGGCAGTGACCTGGGCCTTGGCCAAAACCCGATCCCCCAGTTTCACCGGGCGCAGGTAGTCCACCTTGGCTCCCTCAGCCTGGACATCTTCCGAATCCACCAGGGCCACCGCCAGGGAATAGGCTTGGGCAAAGAGAAAATGACCCCTGAGGATCTGGTTGTGGGCGAAGACCATGGCTTCCGTAACTTCCATCACCGAGGAGCCCTTTTGGCCCAGCTCCAGCTCCACCAGATCACCGATGACCTCTTCGCCCCGCAGGGCGCGGATGGCGGAATAGGTGTCCGCGGCGATGGTTTTCGCCCGTTCCCTGAGTTCTGGAATGTCTAAAGCCATGCGGTCCAGGCGGATGGTGGCCACGCTCACCCCCAGCCGTTCGGCCAGCTGCCAATCGGTGAGGAAGGGATCTTTCTGCAAAAGTTCCCGAAGGGCCTTCCTCCGTTCGTTCCGGCCCTGCCTGCTCAACCCTGCTCCCCCCTTAACGCCAAGTCTTAGCACCAGGTTATAACTACTATTCAGTATAGGGCGGGGGTGGGAAAAAGTAAAGTAAAAATTTAGAATAAAAAAAGATGTCCCAAACGAGACACCTTTTCCAAGCTATTTTGCCTCTTCTACCTGAATAACCTGGCGTCCTTTGTACGTCCCGCAGTTCAGGCAGACACGGTGGGACATTTTGGGCTCCCGGCAGCTGGGGCAGATACTGGCCTCCACTACCGCGATGCGCCTCCAATTTGCCCGGCGCTTATTTGTCCTTGCCTTTGAATGTCTCCTCTTCGGTACTGCCATCGTCCTTCCTCCTTTCTGGTCTAGCGGCTTGCGGCGATAATTCCAGCAGCTTGCTCAAGGGAGCAAGGCGCAGATCGATGTCCTCCTGGGCGCATCCGCAGTCTCCTTCCGCCAGGTCCGCTCCGCAGCTGGGGCAGAGACCGGGGCAAGTTTCACTGCACACCACCTTCATGGGCAGGCTGATGAGCAGTGATTCCCGGATAATGCCCGTTACATCGATTTCGCTGCCTTCCACCAGCAGCTGCTCCTCAAGCAGCTCCTCGTCTTGGTCCAATGCTGTCTCTTTCAAGAATTCCTCCTCGCAGGATGCCTCCAGGGTTACCCCAAGGGGTTTGAGGCACCGACTGCAGCGGAGTTCCACATCCACAGTAAAGCTGCCGGCGACCAAGTATGCATCTCCGGTGTTTGTCACCTTCAGCTCTGTTCTAATGGGCCCGAGGACCTTTTTCACTTCGGGCAGAGTGCTTAGGAAATCACCGGGAAGCTCCCGCTGAACCTTAAAAAAGGCCCCTTTGCGGCCCTGAATACCGCTGATATTGAGACGCATCTTAATCACCTCATAGATTATACAAAGATTCTGCCACCCTGTCAACAACCTGCAGGTTAGGCGGTTTCAGCCAGGAGAGCTTCGATCTCCGGCAGAGCTTTCTGGGCTGCCTGCCTGCCCTTCTCCACGATTTCTGCAGCCCGGTTGAGCTGGGTGAGGCGCACATTGCCCAGCTCAGGCTCGATGAGAATATCGCAGTCCACCCAGCGGCTGGCCGCGGCCTGCCTGCTTAAAATATCGATGGTCTGGATGATCACATCCGGCAGATGGCGCACCCGGCTGCGCAGGGGTGCCCAGCCCACATCCACCGCGATCACCACATCCGCCCCCAGCCGGCGGCAGAGATCGCCGGGAACCCTGTTCACCAGACCCCCATCCACCAGGAGCCGGCCCTCTTTTTCCACGGGCACAAACACGCCGGGAATGGACAAACTGGCGGTAACCGCATCCGCCACCGAACCCCGGTCCAGCACCACCTCTTCCCCGGTGAGCAGATCGGTGGCCACCACCGCGGCCTTGATGGGTAGATCCTCGAAGCGCCGATCCCGGGTGAGCAGGCGCAGCATGTTGTGGATCTTATCTGGAACAATGAGTCCCCTGCTCCGCAAGGTCCAGCTGGTGAGATCATTCCAATCCAGCTCCTGCACCATACGTCCCAGAAGCTTAAGATCCGATCCCGCGGCAAACAATCCCGCCACCACCGCCCCGGCGCTGGTGCCGCAGGCGATTTCAATCGGGATGCCCTCTTCCACCAGCACCTGGAGCACCCCCAGGTTGGCCAGTCCCCGGGCAGCCCCGGAACCGAGCGCTACGCCCACCTTGGGATCAGGCATAATACTCACCTCAGCTTCGTAAGAATTAGCAGACCATCGAGGAAAGGGTGTGGCCCATGGGCCCAAGCCGCGGTTTAGCAGTTGTGGCCTGCCTTCTAACCCTATTAATTGTGGCCTATCCCGATATCTCCTTCCAAGCTTCCCTGTCCGGGCTGAAACTCTGGCTGGAGGTTGTGCTCCCTTCTCTCCTGCCCTTTTTTATCCTGGCCGACCTGCTCATGGGCCTGGGCGTGGTGCACTTTTTGGGCGCCCTTTTGGAACCTGTCATGCGCCCGCTGTTTAAAGTCCCCGGGGAGGGAGGCTTTGCCCTGGCCATGGGCCTGGCCGCAGGTTTCCCTTTGGGGGCCAAGGTCACAGGGGATCTCACCCGGGCTGGGCTGGTCACCACCACAGAGGGGGAGCGCCTTTTGGGCCTGACCCATACCGCCAATTCCCTGTTCTTGGCCGGGGCTGTGGCGGTGGGGATGTTCGGCCGGCCGGAGCTGGGCCTGATCCTGGCCGCGGCCCACTACCTGGGGGCACTTTTGGTGGGAGTGTGCATGCGGCTCCACAGGGGAGCGGAAACTCCCCCGGCAAAAAGTCAAGAAGCTTACCTGACCAGGGCACTGCGGGCCTTAGATCAGGCGCGCAGAAGGGATGGACGCCCTGTCGGAAAGCTCTTCGGTGATGCGGCCAAAAGCAGCTTTGCCAGCTTGCTCTTTATCGGCGGCTGCATCATGTTTTTCTCTGTGATCGTGGAGGTCTTATCCGCCGCCGGCCTCATGAACCCGGTCCGGGCCGGGTTGGGCTTCCTGCTCCAGTTCGCGGGCATCGACGCCAGCTTGAGCAGTGCAGTGCTCCACGGCTTTTTCGAAACCACCCTCGGCGCACAGCTGACCAGCAAAACCACTGCCTCCCTGGCTTCCCAGGTGGCCGCGGCCAGTTTGGTCTTGGGCTGGAGCGGCCTTTCCGTCCACGGCCAGGTGGCGGCCCTGATCAGCGGCAGCGGCCTGCGCTTGAGGCCCTACCTCACCGCCCGGTTGCTCCACGGCTTGTTTGCCGCGCTGATCTCCGCCCTGCTCCTGGGCCCGGCGGGCTTCATCCCCGCTTCCCTTGGGCGGGTGCTCCCGGCCCTGGGGAGCGGCGCCTACCTGGACGGCAGCTTCGGAGCCCGGCTTTTGGCCTCGGCACGGCTGGCCACCAGTTTCCTGCTGATCCTGATCCTCATCCTCAGCACCGTCTGGCTGCTGCGGCGCATTGTCTACATTTCCCTGCGCTCCAGGGATTGATCCTGCTCCCGGCCTGCCTGCAGGGCCTGCTGGCCCCGCTCGATTTCAGCTAGAGCCCGGCTGAGCACATCGTGCAGCTGGGCAAGCTTCTCCAAGGCATATTCCTCCGCGCCCTGCTGCATCTCCTGGGCGCGCCTTTTGCTCTCTTCTAAAAGGAGCTTGCTCTCTTCCTCCGCCTGGCGGTAAATCTCGCTGTTGCTCACCAGTTTCGCGGCATACTCTTCTGCTTTGGCGATCATGCGCTCAACCTGTTCCTGCCCCTCGGCGATCATCTTCTCCCGTTCTGAGGAGACCGCCTCGGCCCGTTTGATCTCTTCGGGAACGGCGGCGCGGATAATGTCCAAGAGATCAAGCAGCTCATCGGCATCGATCAAAACCTTGCCCACCAAAGGAACCTCGGGCGCCTTCTCCACTAGTGCTTCCAGTTGGTCAATGAGGACCAAAAGATTCACTCGGTTCACTGTGACCTCTCCCTACTTTTGAATTTCTTCGCCAACGCCTCAGCCACGCGGGGGCTGACCCACTTGGACACATCTCCCCCGAATTCCGCCACTTCCTTCACCGCGGAAGAGCTGATGAAGGAATACTCGCTGCTGGTCATCATGAACACCGTTTCCACGTCCGGGTCCAGGTAGCGGTTCATGGCCGCCAGTTTGAACTCGAATTCGAAGTCGGAAACGGCCCTCAATCCCCGCACCATGGCCGCGGCCTTTTTCTGCTTGGCATACTCAATGGCCAGCCCTGAGTAAGTGTCCACTGTCACATTTTTCAGCCCCTTGGTCTCTTCCCGCAGGAGCTCCATACGTTCAGCCACAGTAAAGAGGGGAACCTTCTCCGGATTGTGCAGTACGCAGATGTACAGATGGTCAAAAAGGCTGCTGGCTCTGGTGATGATGTCTAAATGCCCGTAGGTAACCGGGTCAAAAGTACCTGTGCAGACCCCGATTTTCACTGGGACCCCTCCCATCGATAAAACAGAAGCGCTGTTTCCCCGTAGGTGCGGATCTGTTCTAGGCAGAGTTTCGACACGCCTAGGGGAGCTTCCTCTTTTTTGCTCACTTCGGCGATGATTATTCCCTCCGCCTTAAGCAGGGCCAGATCCGCCAGGGCCCGCAGGGTCTTGAGGCCCAGCCCCTGGCCGTAGGGGGGATCGAGGAAGATCAGATCGAACCTTTCGCCCCTCCTTTGCAGCCTGGCCAGCACCGCAAAGACATCCCCCGGCAGAACCAGCCCCCCCTCCAACCTGGTGCGCTCCAGGTTCTTTTTGATCTGCCCGCAGCAGGCGCGATCAGATTCTACCCAGACCACCTTCTCCGCTCCCCGGCTTAAGGCTTCCAGGCCCACCGCGCCGCTTCCCGCATAGAGATCCAAAAAAGAACTGCCCAAAACTTTAGGCCCCAAAATGTTAAACAGCGCCTCCTTGACCCGATCCCCGGTGGGCCGGGTGGCCAGGCCCTTCACGCTGCTTAGCCTGGTGCCCTTGGCTTTGCCTGCAATTACCCGCATGTCCTGCACTCCTAAAGGGGGTATTGATCCAGTTCCGCCGCGAGCTCAGGGTAGCCCTCAAGGTGGGGATCCCGGCTCAACAGCGCCTTCGCCGCCTCAGCCGCCTGCTGCAGGAGGTCTTTATCCCTGGTGAGATCCGCCAGGCGGAAATAGGGCTGGCCCCACTGGCGCACCCCCAGGAGATCCCCCGGACCCCGCAGGAGCAGATCCTGCTCGGCGATGAAAAAACCGTCATTGCTCCTGCGCACAACCTCCAGGCGGGCCCGGCTCTGGGGCGAGAGGTTGTAGGCCAGAAGAAAACAGATGCCCGGCTTCTTCCCCCGCCCCACCCGGCCCCGGAGCTGGTGCAGCTGGGCCAGGCCGAAGCGCTCCGCGTTTTCAATCACCATCACAGTGGCGTTGGGCACGTTCATCCCCACTTCCACCACGGTGGTGGCGATGAGCACATCCAGTTCGCCCCGGGCAAAGGCCTGGAACACTTCTTCTTTTTCCCGGCCCATCTGGCCGTGGATCAAGCCCACCCGGGCCTGGGAAAGAAGACCCCTTTGCAGCTCTTCCATTTCCTGCACCGCGGCCTTGAGATCCACATGCTCCGATTCTTCCACCAAGGGGAAGACCACATAGGCCTGCTCCCCCTTTTTCACCCGGGAAAGCACATAGCGGTACACATCGGCGCGCCTATCCGGGTGGATCAGCCGGGTATCCACGGGCTGGCGGTGGGCGGGCAGCTGCCTGATTTCTGTAATGTCCAGATCCCCGTACATGGTCAGGGCCAGGGAACGGGGAATGGGGGTCGCGCTCATGACCAAAAGGTCCGGATTGCCCTTGCCCAAAAGGGCAGCCCGCTGCCGCACTCCAAAGCGGTGCTGCTCGTCCACAATGGCCAGGGTGAGGTTTTTGTACTCCACTTTATCCGTGATCAGGGCATGGGTGCCCACCACCACATCTATTTCCCCCCGGGCTAAGGCCACTCGCACCTGTTCCTGCTCTTTACCCTTCATGGCTCCGATCAGCAGTTCCACCCGGATTCCCAAGGGTTCAAGGGACCGGCGGAGCCGCTCCACCATCTGCAGGGCCAGCACCTCCGTGGGCACCATCATGGCCACCTGGCCGCCGCTGGCCACCGCCTTCACCGCGCCGTATTCCGCCACGATGGTCTTGCCTGAGCCCACTTCCCCCTGGACCAGGCGGCGCATGGGCCGCGGCTCTTCCATATCCCGGGCCACCTGGCCCAGGGCGGCCTTTTGATCGGCGGTGAGCTCAAAGGGGAGCTGCTGCAGAAAGCGGGCCACCAGTTCGCCGTCCTTTTGGTGGGCGATGCCCTCCCGCTGCCGCTGCCCCCGCTGGAGTCCCAAGTGGAAGAGGAAAAACTCCTCAAAGACCAGGCGCTCCCGGGCCCGGTGGTAGCTAGCCCAGTCACTAGGAAAATGGATCTGGCGCAGCGCCTCCCGCCTCTCCAGGTAGCGGCCCACAAGTTCCGGGGGGAGGCATTCCTTGAGCTCCCCGAGATGCCGCAAAGCGGCCCGCACCCAGTTTACCCGCTGGTTGTTGGTGATCCCCGCGGCCAGGGGGTAGATGGGCATCAATCCCCGATGCTCCGGCGGGCGGGTGTACACTTCCGGGGAAGTCATCTCCGGGAACAGGGTGCCCTCCTTGACCAGACCGTAGACCCACACTTCTCTGGCCCGCTGCAGTTTGCGGTAAAGAAAGCTCGGCCCCGGGGCGCGGTGGTGGACAAACCAGGTGAGCCCCAACTGGCCGCCGAGGGTGGCTTGGATCAGGCGCCTGCCTTGGGAGATGGGGCGCTCCCTGAGCTGCAGCAGGGGGCCGTGCACCAGCTGCACCGCGCCTGGCTGCACTTCTTCCGGCTCCAAGACTGCCTGGAAGTCTTTATAGGTCCGGGGGAAGCTGAACAGCACATCCCGCACCGTCTGCAGTCCCAAGCCTTTGAGGGCCTGGGCCTTCTTCACACCGACGCCGGGGAGAGAAGTAACCGGCCTGTTGAGCATGGCTTGATCACCCCAATCAAAAACAAGCCCCATCCTAGAGGGAGCTTAGGATGGGGTTGTGCGTGTTCTCGAGGGAAGCCCTTCAGACGCAGTAGAGAAAGACCGCCACTGTACCCGGCCCGGCATGCACCCCGATGGTGGCTCCAATTTCCCCCACCACTACTTCATCTTGGAGATCTAAAATCTCCGGGAGTGCTTCCGCCAGGGTGTCGGCTTCGGTTTGGTTATCCGCGTGGCTGATGGCAGCTTTGAGCTGTTTGCCAGGGTTCCGTTCCCGAAACTCCGCACCGAGCTCCCGCAAGCGCTTAAAGGCCTTGGCCCTCCCCCGGATCTTTTCAAAGGGGGCCACCTGGCCGTCCACCAAAGTGAGGACCGGTTTGATGTTGAGCAGGGTTCCCACCAAGGCGGAAGCTAGCCCAATGCGCCCGTTTCTCTGCAGATACTCCAGGGTATCCACGACAAAGTAGACCCGCAAGGAGTCTAAGATGCCCTCAACCTCCGTGAGGATCTCCTCGGCGCTTTTTCCCGCCTGGGCTGCCTTGGCCGCTGCGATGGTGGGGACGCCGATACCTAAAGAAGCGGCTCTGCTGTCCACCACATGGACCGTGATCTTGGGATCGATCATGGTAGTGGCCAGCATGGCCGACTGGTAAGTCCCGCTCATCTTGCTGCTCAAGTGGATGGAGATGATGGTATCGCCGGGCTTGGCGATGCGTTCATACACTTCCACGAACTCCGCGGGGGAAGGCTGGCTGGTACTGGGCATGCGGGTCTCCTGTTTCAGCCGGGCGTAAAACTCCGCGGCGGTGAGATCCACGCCGTCCTTGAACACCTCATCCCCAAAGCGCACCGTCAGGGGCACCACTTGGATGCCCAGTTCCTCCCTGAGCTTGACCGGCAGATCACTGCCGCTGTCTGTTACCACATGGATTTGACCCATTTCTATCCCTCCCCAGGGACCTGTTTATTCAACGGAGACGATGTAGTAATAGAGGGGCTGCCCCCCGGCGTACACTTCCACTTCACACTCGGGGAACTCGGCGCTGATCAGCTCGGTGAGCTCCTGGGCCGCCGCCTCATCCAGATCCGCGCCGTAGTAGATGCTGATCACCGACGAGTCTTCATCCACCATTTTGCGCAGCAGATCCTGGGCCACACTGGCGGGCGTGGCGCCCACCACGGCGATCTTACCCTCCGCCAGGCCGATGATATCCCGCTCTTCAATGTGCAGATCGCCGGCCACCGTGGAGCGGACCGCGTAGGTGATCTCCCCGGTCTTCACTTCCCGCATCCCCTCTTCCATGGCGGCCAGGTTATCCTCCAGGGAATCCTCGGCCACGAAGTACATGAGGGCCGCGATCCCTTGGGGCACAGAGCGGGTAGGTACAACACCCACCGGCTTTTCCGCCAGTTCCTTGGCCTGCTGGGCAGAGAAGATCACGTTCTTGTTGTTGGGCAGGATGATCACCTGTTCAGCGTTGACGCTGTCGATGGCCCTGACCAGCTCCTCGGTGCTGGGGTTCATGGTCTGGCCGCCGGTGACGATGCAGTCCACACCCAAACTCTTGAAGATCTCCGCCAGGCCATCTCCGGAAACCACCGCCACAATCCCGATGGGCTTCGGTTCGCTCTGCCCCGAGTTGACGGGGAAGTCGATCACGTTATTGCCCACGCTGTAATCCAGGTGGTGGCTTTCCTCATGGCTGGCGAACTCCTGATTCTGCAGACGCATATTATCGATGGCGATCTCGGTCAGTTCCCCCAGGGCCCCGCAAAACTCCAGGACCTGGCCGGGATGGTCTGTGTGAATATGCACCTTCACCACATCGCCGTCGCTCACAACCAAGAGGGAATCGCCCTTGGACTCCAGTTCTCCCCTCACCTGGTGGGGATCGATGCCGCTGCCCAGGATGATGAACTCGGTGCAGTACTTGTTCACTGAAACTTCCTGTTCCACCTGGGGAACGGCTTCCACCGCCGGCGGCGCCGCCATTTCTGCGAGGAGCTCTTCCAGCTCCTCAGGCGCGGCGGTCAGCCCCATGAGAAAACCCTCAAACAAACAGACCAGGCCTTGACCGCCTGCGTCCACCACTCCAGCCTGTTTAAGGACGGGGAGAATATTGGGTGTGTCCGCCAGGGCCTGCCGGGCCCCATCCAGGGCCGCCTGAAGCACTTCCAGGGCGCCGGCACCTTGGGCAGCGGCCTGCGCGGCGTGCTCCGCGGCCACCCGGGCCACCGTGAGCATGGTCCCTTCCACCGGCTTCATCACGGCCCGGTAAGTGGTCTGGGAGGCGGTAGCCAGGGCATGGGCCAGATCCTCCCCGGTGATTTCCTCCTGGACATGGGCTAGGCCATCGGAAAACCCGCGGAAGAACTGGGAAAGGATAACCCCGCTGTTACCCCTGGCCCCCATGAGGGAACCCCGGGTCAGCAGGGAAGCTAGCCGCCTGATTTCCCCATTGCCGAACTGTTCCAGCTCTTTTGTGGCTGCGCTGAGCGTGAGGGACATATTTGTTCCCGTGTCGCCATCTGGCACCGGGAAGACGTTCAACGCGTTGATTTTATCTTTCTGCTGGTCTAGATGGCGGGCCGCCGCCAGCAGCATGTTTTTGAAAGCAAACCCATTGATCACGTCCAACGTTGTTCCTCCGATCACTTTCTCGTTGGGCGAGTAACTCGCACACCCTGGACCTTCACATTAATGCGGTCCACCTTCAGGCCGAGCAGGGATTCAACTGCATACTTCACCCGCTCCTGGACATTCCTGGCGACCTCAGATATCTTCACGCCGTATTCCACCACAATGTAGAGCTGGATGCTGATGCTGTCTTCGTTGAACTGTATATCTACGCCGCGCTCGTAGTTCTCGCGGCGAAGCAAATCCGAGAGCCCTTCCTGGATGTTGCGCGGGGCCATGCCTACAAGGCCGTAGCATTCCGTGGCCGCCACGCCGGAGATGGTGGCGATTACCCCTTCCTCAATCGCAATCTTGCCGTATGGGCCTTGAATCTCTTGGGCCACAACTGTCCCCCTCTCCACACCATTTCCAAATTGGTCCATCGACTATCATCCCTATTCTACCCATTTGACCCCTGCTTGTAAAGGATTTTATCTTGGCGGCTGTTTCCCGCATCTCACCTTGCATTTCCAAAAACCCTGTGCTACAATGTAGTAGCGTTCAGGAAATCGGTTCAAAGGGGGTAGGAAACATGGCTAGACGGTGCATCGTCTGCGACAAGGGTACGGTTACCGGTAATCTGCGCAGCCATGCGGAGAACAAAAATCGGCGCACCTGGAAACCCAACCTGCAGAGAGCTCGCATCATCGTCCAAGGCAGCCCCAAAAGGGCTTATGTCTGCACGCGGTGTCTCAAGAGCGGAAAAGTACAGAGAGCTCTTTAGGCCTGCCCCTTCATATATGTTCGCAGAGAAGGACCCCTAGGTGAGTACCTAGGGGCATTTTATTGCTCACAAATCAGGAGCAGAACGCCTTCTTCAAGGCTCACGCCGATCTCCCCCTCCAGGGCGTAATTGCTGATGCCCAAGGTACTGCCCTTGTGCAGGTCCTGCCCGCTGAGGGGGTAGCCCAGTCCCCGGGTGCGCACCCCCCGCACGCAGGGGGTCAGGGGAATTAGGGAGACGAAGCTGCCCGGCGATACCTTGGCCTTCACCTGACCGCTGAAGGCCGTGAGCCTGTGACCGCTGGTGAGCAGCTCGTTTTCCACACCCTCCAGGGCCAAACGGTAGAGCAGCTCCACATTGCCCAGGGCATGGTCGATGCGGCTGCCCCAGCCCCCCACCAAGGTGATGGAGCGGGCCCCCTTTTCTAGGGCCAGCTCCACCGCAAGCTCCAGATCGGTCTGATCTTTGCGGGCCGGTACCGTGTGGAAGGGCACCCCCTCCTCCCGCCAAAACTTTTGATCCTCCAGGGAGAGGGAGTCCAGATCGCCCACCACAAGGTGGGGCTTGAGCCCCCAGCGCCGGGCCAGTGCCGCCCCGCCGTCCGCGCAGATGATCAGGGTGGCGGAGGAAAAGGCCGGGGGCCCTGCGGGCAGATCCTCCCCGGCCGCCAGAATCAGCGCCCGCCTATTCCCGCGGTTCAAAGATCTCCCTCCGCCTCTCCAAAAGCCAGATGATCACCAAGGTGATCACGGCGCTGGGCACCAGGTAACCGGCGTTGTAGCCCAGGGAATAGCCCCAGACGGAGCTCCCCTCGGGGGTGTATTCGGCAAAGAAGATCACCCCGGAAAGAACATGGAGAATCAGGCGCAGCAGGCTCCCTGTGATTACTCCCAGCCAGCGCACTTGGCGCAGAAGGCCAAACCCGGCCACGCCCAAAACGAGAAAGGCCGCGGGGTAGTCCAGGATCACCTGCACGGGATGGTAGATGTAGCCGCCGAGGATGATCTGGAGCACCCCGAACAGCCCGCCGCCCATGAGGCCCGCGACGCCCCCCCGGCGGAAGGCCAGAACGAAGATGGGCAGCATCTCCAGGGTAATGCTTCCCCCCTGGGCCGCCCGCCAGAGCCGCAGCTCCGAGAGGAGCAGGGCGGCCCCCACCAAGACCGCGGTCTCCACCATAATCTGAACGTTCTTGTTGCGCATCAACGCACCTCCTAGATTCCCGATCTCCTTCCGCCCTCGGCACTAAAAGCAAAACATGGACGCGAAGCGGTCCATGTTCCAAATCACCGCTTCCCTACGCTGGAATTACCCAAACAGGTTCGAAGGGTTCGGATCCGCGGCCCCTGCCGCCTGATCCTGTCTCAGCTGATCAGCACCCCTAGCGGAACTCAATCGTATTTGTTTGCTTATTACTTCTTGTTCCAAAGAGAAAACCCTCCCCAAAAGCGCGGAAAAAAGAGAAAAGCATCCCGCAAATCAGGATGCTTTTCCGACGGCCCTTACTGAGCGGCGGGTTTGGTTTCTCGCTTCGCAGGCGAACGCGAAGCATTTGTCCTTGCCCAGGGAGTTGGTATTTTTTTGGTGATCGATTGAAAAGTTAAGGAACACTACCCTCCTTTCTCTGCGTTTTCCGCCGTCCGCTCAGTGTGTTTCTATAATAAAGCAAAGTGTCAGACTTGTCAAGCATAGAGATGTACTTTTCCGTCAATTGAGGCCAAAAGAAAAGGTAAGCAAGCTTACCTTACAGCGCGCCGCAGCGCTTCGATATAGGCTGCGGGGTCTTCCGCCTGGAAAATGGCGGAACCGGCCACGAAGTTGTTGGCCCCTGCCTCCGCCAGCTCCCGGATGTTTTCCACGCTCACTCCCCCGTCCACCTGCAGCTCAATGGGTCGCGCGCCGATAAGCTCCCGGCAGTCCCGGATTTTCTCCAGCATGGCGGGGATAAAGCGCTGCCCGCCAAAGCCGGGGTTGACGGTCATCACGAGGATCAAGTCCAGATCATCTAAAACATAGCGCAGCCCATCCAAGGGCGTATGGGGATTGAGGGAGACGCCAGCTTTGCACCCCAGCTCCCGGATGCGGGCCAGGGTACGCTGCAGGTGGACCGCGGCCTCATAGTGCACAGTTATAATCTCCGGCCGCACCGCCGCGAACTGCTCCAGGTAGTTTTCGGGATGCTTGATCATCAGGTGCACATCCAAGGGGAGCTCCGTGCAGCGGCTCACCGCCTCAATTACCGGCAGTCCAAAGGAAATGTTGGGCACAAACTGCCCGTCCATCACATCAAAATGCACCAGATCGGCACCCTTCACCTTGGCCAGCTCGGCCCGGAGATTGCAGAAATCGGCAGCTAAAATGGATGCACTAATGCGTATGTTCACGGCAAGGGCTCCCTTCTAATAGCGTGGTGTTACTTCTTCCAAAAAGAGCAGGTAATGCCCGTGGCGGCTGGGGGCGATTTCGCCTGCCTCCACCGCCTCTAAAACGGCGCAGCCGGGCTCGCTCCGGTGCAGGCAGCTGCGGAAGCGGCAGGCACCCCGGTAGCGGTCGAACTCGGGGAAGGCCAGCTGCAGCCGCTCCTGCTGCTCCTGGCCAGCTTCCAGGTGGAGCTGGGAAAAGCCCGGAGTGTCCGCCACGTAGCCCTGATCAAAGGCCAAAAGCTCCACCCGGCGGGTGGTATGCCTGCCCCGCTGCACTTTGGCACTGACCTCCCCAATCTCCAGCTGCAGCTGGGGGTTTAAGGCGTTGAGCAGGGACGATTTGCCCACCCCGGAGGGTCCAGCCAAAACGCTGATCTTCCCCTGGATGGCTTCCCTCAGATCTTCCAGGCCCTGGGAGGTGCGGGTGCTGGTCACGATGGTCCGGTAGGGAATGGCGGCATACAGGGAGCGCAGCTCCTCCGCCCGGGCGGGGTCCAAATCGGCCTTGTTGAAAACCACCACACAGGCCAGATCCATCAGCTCAGCCTGGACCAGGATCCGGTCCAGCAGCACCAAATTGGGCAGGGGCTTTTGCACGGCGAAGACCACCAGCACCTGGTCGATGTTGGCAACGGGCGGGCGCACCAGCTCCGAGCGGCGGGGCAGGATCCGCTCCACCACGCCTGTGGAGCCTCCACTTAAGGAGACTTCCACCCGGTCCCCCACCAGCACCCTCTCCACTTCCAGGCGCAGCCGCCCCCGGAGCGTGCACTGTAGGCGCCCTTCCTGGGTTTCCACTTCGTAAACTCCACCTATGCCTTTAACGATTATTCCTTCCCGCATACCTCACTCCTGAAAAGCACGGTCTAAGAACTGACGTCCGCCAAGATAAACCTGGAAGCGGGCATCTTTGCCCCGGCCTTGGATGGTGCGGACCACCCTGGTGCCGCCCCTGTGGGTCTCCCTGTAGACTTCCCGGGCGCCAAAATCATCGATGACCAGGATCACGATCTCCTGGCTGGGCCCAGGGGGAACATCGATGGTCACTTCTTTGGTGCTCCACAAATTCTCGTGGATCCACTGGGTTTCCTCAGGTGTTTCCACGGTTTCCGGCTCCTCCGCGGGTGCCACCGGCGGCCCTTGGGAGTAGACGAAGTCAATGGGCCAGCCCTCTTCCACCATGCTGCCCGGTGCGGGGTTCTGTTCGATCACCCGCCCCGCGGGGTAGATGGTGCTGAACTCGGGCCAGCTGTTCCCCAGGGGCAGCCCCAAGCTGGCCAGCTGCTGCTTGACCAGATCAAAGTCTTGACCCCGGAAATCCGGCAGGGCGAAGGGTTCCGCCGCCTTGCTCAAAACCAGGCTCACCGCGGTACCCTTGACCACGATCTCCCCTGGTTCCGGCCGCTGCTCCAGGACGATGCCTGGGCCCACCGCGGGATCGTACACCTCTTCGTTTTCCCCTTCCACAAAGCCCGCCTGGGTTAGGGCCACCTTAGCTTCCCGGAGAGAAAGGCCGATGAAGGAAGGCATTTCCACTTCCTCCGGTCCCCGGCTCACCCGCACCAAGATCTCCCGGCCCTCCTTCACCATGCGGCCCGGCAGGGGATCCTGGCTCACGATGTGGCCTGCCGGCACTTCATTGTCAAAGATGCGCTGCTCTACGGCTAGGTCCAACTGCACATCCCGCAGCGTCCGCAAAGCTTCCATCTCATGCAGCCCCACGATGTCCGGCACCCGCACATCGTCGGGGAACAAGATCTCGGGGATGACATACGTGGCCGCTAAAGCGAGACCCCCCAAAAGCAGCAGAATAACCAGAGCAATAATTCCCTTGGAACGTTTCTGGGGCGCCTCCTTGTCCTGCTTCTTCTTTTTCTTCTTCCGAGCCAATCCCCAGCCCCCTTTCCCCAAAAGGTCCACTGCCGGCAGCGGCAGGGTTGCATCCACATCGCCTTCGCCTTCCCCACCCGCGGCCAGGCGGCGCTCAATCCTCTGGAAGATGCGCACCACCTCTTCCGCATCGCCCGGTCGATCCTTCGGATCCTTATTCAAGAGCTTCAGCACCAAATCCTCCAGCTCAGCGTCGAGATCAGGTCTGAGTTTGCGCAGGGGCTCCGGCGGGTCCTGCACCTGCTGCAGGGCAATGGCGATGGCCGAATCGCCCCTGAAGGGCGGCTGGCCCGCCAGCATCTCGTAGAGCACGATCCCGAGAGAATAGAGATCGCTTGCGGCCTGCACCTGGGCGCCCCTGGCCTGTTCGGGGGAAAAATAGCGTACGGAACCCAGGACCATCCCCGTTTGGGTCAAGTTGGTCGCGGACATGGCCTGGGCAATGCCGAAGTCCGTCACCTTCACCCGCCCCTCTTCCGTGAGGAGAATGTTGTGGGGCTTAATGTCCCGGTGGATGATGCCGTGGTAATGGGCATGGGCAAGGGCCAGGGCGATCTGCTTCCCTACGCTGACCACAAACTCCTGGGGAAACTGGCCGTGCTCGCGGATCAGATCATGCAGGTTCCTCCCCTGCACATACTCCATCACTATATAATGAACGCTGCCCTGTTGGCCCACATCATAGATGTTCACAATGTTGGGGTGGGACAGGCTCGCGGCGGATCTGGCTTCCCGCCGAAAGCGCTCCACAAACTGCTCATCATCGGCAAACTGGGCCCGGAGGATCTTCACCGCCACAACGCGGCTGAGCAGCTGGTCCCTGGCACTGTACACCAGGGCCATGCCCCCGTCCCCCACCTTCTCTAAGATCTCATAGCGATTGGCCAGCGTTTCTCCAACCATACCCTCACCCTCTATGCCTTACTCACTCCGCTGCACAGCCCTGCGCATCAGCTCAACCCCCAGGGGGGCCGCCGCCTGGGCGCCGGTGCCTCCGTGTTCGATCACCACGGCCACCGCCACCTGGGGTGCCTCGGGCGGGGCAAAACCGATAAACCAGGCATGATCGGGGCCCGAGCCCATTTGGGCTGTCCCCGTCTTGCCGCCATAGGCAAACTCTCCGCTAAGCTCGGTCCTGGCGGTACCTTCCTGGGCGGCCAGGACCATGGCCCCTTTGATCTTCTCAGCTAAGGCCGGCGGCAAAGCCTGCCCCAACACCTGGGGGCGGGTGATCTGCCGCATACGCAGGCCGCCCCGGACTTCATGAACCAGATAGGGCCGGAGCAGAACCCCTCCGTTGGCCAGGGCGCAGGCCACCTGGGCCATCTGCAGGGGCGTAACGAGAAGCTCCCCCTGCCCGATCCCCAGCTGAGCGGTGTGATACTGGGAAGAAGTGCCCTCGGGCACAAGGCCAGCTAAATTGGCCAGGTCAAACTGGACTTCCTGGCCCAAACCCCAAAGGCGGTAGTACTCCAGGAGCTTATCCCCCAGCTCCACCGCGAGCTGGGCGAAAACCACATTGGAAGATTGGGCCAAAGCCTGATCCAAAGTGATCTCCCCGTGGGCCCTGCCCCCGTAGTTGCGGATCGTGCCGCCGGGCAGCTGCCAGGCGCCCCCGTCCGGCCACCGCTGATCCGGCTCTGCCTGGCTTTCGGCCAGGGCCGCGCCGTAGACCAGAGGTTTCACCACGGATCCAGGGGGATAGAGGCCGTGGGTGGCCCGGTTCAAAAAAGGACTTCGCACATCGGCCCGATAATCTGGCCAATGCTCATCCAGGGCCCCGCCGTCCACATAAGGGGCGGAAACCAAGGCCAGGATTTGGCCCGTGGCGGGGTGCAGGGCCACAACTGCCCCCGCGGCTTTTCCCAGGAGCTCTTCTGCCGCCTTCTGCAGCTCCAGATCCAGGGTGGTAAACAGGCTGCGGCCGGCGCTCAGCTCCCCATGGTAGAGCCTCTCCAGCCCGGTCATCCCGTAGCGCTCGTGGAAATAGCCCACCACATGGGAAAGGGATGGCGATGCATAGCTACGCCTGTAGCCGCTTTCCAGGGCCTCGGAATAGGCCAGCGCCTTCCCCTGGCGGTCGAAGATGGGCCCCCGGTCCTGCTGGAAGACCAGGTAGTAGCGGGGATTGGCCGGGTGCTCCCCCAGATCCGCGCAGAGCTGCCAGTAAAAGGCACCTCCCAAGAGCAGGCAGTAAAGGAGCGCCAAAACCAGGAAGGAGCGGCGCATCACCCTTCCCCTCCCCTGCTCAGCCCGGCCACGAGGCCCAGCATCCCAAATTGCGCGACCAGGGAAGTTGTGCCGTAACTGACAAAGGGCAGCGTCAAGCCGGTAAAGGGCAGAAAGCGCAGGATTCCTCCCGCCACCAAAAACACCTGCAGGTGGAGGAGCAAAGTCAAGCCCAAACCCGTCAGCTGCTCCCCGCCGGTCAGATCCTGGAGGATCCGCGCCGCCCAAAAGGCTAGCCCCAGGTAGCAGAGGAGCAGGGCGGCTGTGCCCAAAAAACCCAATTCTTCGCCGATGATGGCCAAGATGTAATCGGTATGTCCGTGGGGGATCACCTGGACCAGGCCTTCACCGAGCCCCTGCCCCACCAACCCCCCGGAGTTTAAGGCGAACAAACCCTGCAGCACCTGATAGCCCTTGCTGCCCAGGTAATCCCAGGGCCTGAGCCAGGCCAACACCCTGGTCTGCACATGGGGAAAGAGATAGGCCCCTGCAGCAAACCCGGCGCCCAGCGCCGCCAGAAAGCCCGCCAGCTTGTACCAGGAAAAGGCCTGCCGCAGGGAAAGCCAGATGAACACCAGAAAGACCAATGCAGCAGGGCCCAGATCCCGCTGCCAGGCCAAAAGCAGGCAGAAGCTCGCCAGGAAAAAGGCCAGTTCCCAGAGGGAAGTGCCGGGAGCAAGGTGTTTGCCCAAGTACAGGATGAAAAAGATCTTGGCCAGCTCCACCGGCTGAAAGCGCACTCCAGCCACAGTCAGCCAAGCCCGGGCACCGCCCGCGGTCTCCCCCCAGATGAGGGTGATGGCCAGCAGGCTCAAGGCTGCCCAGGCCCAGAGGCGCCTTAGGGGCAGCTGACAAACTGGCACCAGCAGGCCCAGAAGGTAAAAACCGCTTCCCAAGAGTACGCCCTGGAAATGCCCTTGGGCCAGGTGCGGATCCAGCCGGGTGAGGAAGATCCAGCCGAGAAAGACCAATGCCGCAGTGAAGGGTAACGCTCCAGGGTGGGCGCCGAGCTTCCTGGTGATAAGCCAGAGGAGCGCGAACAAAGCCCACAGGGCCGCAGGCTGCCACCAGAGCACCTGGCCCTGGAAAAGCACCAGCCAGAGGACCACAGCCGCCAGCCAGCCGCTAAACCCAAACCACGTGCGGTAGAGGAGTGCCACGGATTTTCCCCCCGCCTCCTTAGACCTGGGCCACGATCACGGTGATGTTGTCGGGGCCCCCCAGTTCGTTAGCTAAATCCACCAGTTCCTGGGCTAGGTTTCTGCCCTGGAAGTTCTGCTGCAGCTTCTCCTGGAGCAGCGCATCATCCACCACATCGGTTAAGCCATCTGTGCAGAGCATGACCAGTGAACCCGGCTCAAGCTGCCTGGTGATCAGTTCCGGTTCGATTGCTTCCGACCCCAGAACCTGCGTGAGGATGTGCCGCTTGGGGTGGATGCGGGCTTCCCCGGGGGTAATGGTCCCCGCCCGCAGGAGCTCACCCACCACCGAATGGTCGCTGGTGAGCTGCTCCAGCACGCCGTTGGCATAAAGGTAGCAGCGGCTGTCCCCCACATGGCCCACCACCAGCTCCCGCAGTCCGTCCGGGCCGGGACCGGAGATCCAGGCCAGGGTGATGGTGCTGCCCATGCCCCGGTACTTCCTGTTGCGCCCCGCCTCCTCCAGGATGCGGGCCTGGGCTCGCTCAATGGCCGCCAGGACTTCCTCTTGGGGCCGGCCGGCACCAAAGGGGAATGACTTGATGGCTTCCACCGCCAAGGCCGAGGCCACCTCGCCGGCAACATGCCCCCCCATGCCGTCGCAGACAACGAGGCAGTGCTCCCCTACCCAGAGGGCATCCTCGTTATTCTCCCGCAGTCGCCCCACATCTGTTGCCGTTTTCACATCCATGCCCAACACTCCTATTTTAACTCTTCCAGCATTGCCTTGAGCAAGTTCCAGACCATCCTGAACAGCCAAACCGCCAAGACCGCCCTGACCACCCAGTGGACTACGGCCATGCTCATCGCTCCTCAAAGGTTAAAACAGTCTGCCCCAAGCGAATGGTGTCGCCGTGGTGCAAAAGCGCCCGCTTGATGCGCCTGCCGTTGAGGAAAGTGCCGTTTCTGCTGGCATTGTCCTGCACCAGCCAGCTGGCCCCCATCGGCTGAAAGCTGGCATGCACCCTGCTCACCTTGGGATCGCTCAAGCGCAGGTGGCAGCTGGCCCCCCGGCCCACCAAAAACCCCGGCTGAAGCGGGATAACCTGGGAGTCCAGGCGCAGGCAGGCCCGGGAGGTGTCCCCTTTTTTGCGCACCGCCAGCACCTCATAGCGCTTGGTGGGCGCCAGATCCACAGGCGTTTCCTGCTTATCTTCGGCCTGCCCAGGTGATTTTCCTGTTAATACTTGGATAATTCTTGCCAGCCACAGGCGAATCCCGGCCATTACCCCTGCCCCTCCAAGGTGCGCTGGCGCAGCTGGCCGCAGGCCGCTTCAATATCGCTGCCCCGTTCTTTGCGGAGGGAAACGGGGATCCCGGCGCGCTCCAGCATCTGCGCGAAGGCGGCGATGCGGGCACTGGAGGGACGGGCCGCGCCGCTTCCGGGATTGACTGGAATCAGATTCACATGGCAGAGGCGGCCCTGCAGGAGATCGCTAAGTTTCTGGGCCGCCTGCGGGGAATCATTTATCCCGCTGATCAGGGCATACTCATAGGAGATGCGGCGGTTGGTGCGGGCAGTGTAGTAATCACAGGCCGCCAAAAGCTCCTCCAGGGGATAGACCTTGTTGATGGGCATGATCTCCCCCCGGCGCCGGTCATCCGCGGCATGGAGGGAAACGGCCAGATTGACCTGGAGCTCTTCTTCCGCCAGGGCCCGGATCTGGGGAACCAGGCCGCAGGTGGAGATGGTGAGCCGCCTAGCGCCAAGGTTTAGGCCCTCCGGGTGGTTGAGCAGCCGGGCGCTGCGTAAAACCGCCTGGTAGTTGGCTAAAGGCTCCCCCATACCCATGTACACGACGTTGGTGACCGTTTTCCCCTGGGCCTTCAGCCGGTTTTGCACAAAAAGCACCTGGGCGGCGATCTCGCCGGCGGTGAGATCCCGCCTGAAGCCCGCCTGCCCCGTGGCGCAGAAGGAGCAGTTCATCGCGCAGCCCACCTGGGTGGAAAGGCACACGGTCTGGCGCCTTTTCTCCGGCAGGAGGACCGTTTCAATGGTGGAGCCATCTTCCAGGGCAAAGAGGTACTTCTCTGTGCCATCGGCGGAAAGGCGGCTGGTGACCAGCTCCAGGGGCCAGGGGCTCTGGAAGCGCTTTTCCAGCTCCTCAATTAGCGCCCGGGGGAGGCTGGTCATCTCCTGAAAGCTGGCCGCGGCCTGCCGGTGCAGCCAGCTGAAGATCTGGCGGGCCCGGTAGGGCGGCACCTCCGCTTCCAGCCGGCCGGCGATTTCCTCCGGGAACAGCCCGGCAAGATGCTCTTGGGCAGTATGCACAGTAATAACCTCCACTTCAGGGGGTGAGATCATGGCCAAGCGGCCTACGGTTCATTTTCTAACCGCGTATGTGGAATACCTCTGGGATCAGGGTATCCGATCCGAGGAATACTATTTAGGGGATGCCTCCCGCTTTCTGCGCTTTCTTTTGGCCAGTACCACGCCGGAACAGATCGAAAGCTACATCTCTGCCCACAGCTCGCCGGCTTACCGCGCCCGGCTGGAAAAGACCCTGCGCAAATTCTTCGCCTTTGCCCAGGAGAAGCTGGCCATCCCCGCGGAGGAAATCCTGCACAGACAAAAAAAACCAGATCGAAACCTGGTTTGAAAGCAAGATGGTCGGGGCGACACGATTTGAACGTGCGACCTTCGCGTCCCGAACGCGACGCTCTACCAAGCTGAGCCACGCCCCGCAACTTAAGTATAAACCCTGCTTGGGGATTTTGTCAACGCATTTGGGGCCAAAAAGGACCCCCCCGCAAGGAAGATGCTTCTCAGCCAAGCTGAACTTAGAGGCTCAAGCTCCCTTCCACGATTCTGGCGATGATCAGCGAGTTGGTGGGCATGCGGTCATCGCAGTAGGGCTCGCAGAGCTTTTTGATGAACTCCGCATTCCCATTCTTCCAGGCAGCCGCCAGGGCATTGCGGATTCCCGCCTCTACCCCGCTCATGGTGGTGTTGTACTTCTCCGCCAGGGCTGGGTACATCTCTTTGGTGAGGCCGCCCGCGTAGTAGCCTTCCTCCAGGTACATGAGGACCGCATCCCTGAGGTAGGCAAACCCCTTGAAATGGGGCGGCACGCCCATCTTGTGCAGGATCTGGACCACCTTTTGGTCCATGGAAAGGGGCCCATCCTCGGCCGCGGCCTCCTGGCCCACGATCATCTTCCCTGGAGCGCTGGAAAACTGCCGCAGCCGCTCCAGGAGGATCTCCAAACGGAAGGGCTTCACCAAAAAGTAATCGGCGCCCAGGGCGAGCAGCCTGCTCAGCAGGTGGTCGCTGCCAAAAGCCGTGATCACAAACACCTTTGGCTTTTTCCTCAGAGACATGGCCTTCAGGGCTTCCAAAACCCCAATTCCATCCAGGTACGGCATGGTGATGTCCAAAAGAACCAAATCCGGCTCTAATCTTTGAATCTCCCTAAGGGCTTGCTCCCCGTCATGGGCCGCGCCTACCACTTCTAGGTCATCGTGTAGGGCGAAGAACTGCTGCAGGACCTGACAGAGCTCCACGTTGTTGTCTGCAATCAGAATCCGCATACAGAACCTCCAAGAGAGTATTCCCCCAGGAATCCTCTTTGACATGAATTCCCAAAGTCCTGCTGATTTTCAAGTTGTGCCTAAAATTTAACTTTTCGAAATAGCGCCAAAAAGAACCCGTCACCGCCATGCCGGTGGGGCAGAAGCGTCTTCAGCCAGGGCTCCGGGCCGCAGCCGGGAAATCCCTCTGGAAAGGGCTCGCCCCGAAACTCCGGGTGCTCGGCCAAAAACCAGTGGGCCACCTCTTCATTTTCCCAAGACGTCAAGGTGCAGGTGGTGTACAAAAGCAGGCCCTGCCCATCCACGTAGCCGGCGGCTTGGTGCAGGATGCCTTTCTGGATTTCCACCAGATCTTTGATTTCCTCGGCCCTTTTCCGCCAGCGGATATCCGGGCGGCGCCCCATGGTGCCCAGCCCGGAACAGGGGGCATCCACCAAAACCCGGGGAGCTGGGGGCAGCTGCAGATCCTGGGTGGCATCGCCCACCGCGGTGGCGATGCTGGAGATGCCTAAGCGCCTGGCGTTTTCTTCCACCAAGGCCAGGCGCCGGGGGCTCACATCGAAGGCGAGGATCCGCCCCTGATCCTGCATGAGCTGGGCCAGGTGCGTGGTTTTGCCCCCGGGGGCGCTGCACAGATCGTAGACGGTCTGGCCTGGCTCCACCTGCAGGGCATGGGCGGCCAGGGCGCTGCTCTCATCTTGAATGTAGAACATCCCCTGGTCCAGCCAGGGATCCGCCACAGCTAAGTGGGCGGGCTCCACTGCGAAAATCTCCGGCAGATAACGTCCGGGCTCGACACTGGCTCCCCTATCTTCCAGATGGGCCCGCACCTCAGCGGGGCTCGCTTTTAGGGTATTCACCCGGATCTGCAGCTGAGGCGGCTCGTTGAGGGCCCGGCAGAGGGCCGCAGTCTCCTCCACTCCCCACCTATCCAGCCAGTGCTCCACGATCCAGTCGGGATAGGAGTACTTGAGCCCCAGATGTTCCGCAGGGTGTTCTTCCAGGGAGGGATAGACAAGGGAATCCCTCCCCCGCAGCACCTGCCGGAGCACGCCGTTGGCGAACTTGGCGGTGCCTTCATGGCCGAAGGCGCGCGCTAGCTTCACCGCTTCGTTCACCGCCGCGGAAGGAGGGATCCTATCCAGGTATAAGAGCTGGTAAACGCCGATGCGCAGCACATTGAGCAGGGCCGGGTGAATCTTAGCCAGGGGCCTTTTGCTGAACTGGGCCAGCACATAATCGAGGCTGCGCTTCATGCGCACCGTACCCATGACCAGTTCGGTGAAAAGGCCCTGATCCAGCCGGCTCAGGGAGCTTTTCTGCAGCTGTGCGTCTAAAAGATCCTTCAGGAACTCCCCGGAGGACTCCAGCTTGTTTAAGGTGTCAACCGCCAGGTAGCGGGGATCGGTGCTGCGCCCCATTACCTTCTCCGCTGGCCCCGCAGGAACAGCAATCTGATCAGCTGGGAGGCGGCCACCGCCACCGCGGCCACGTAGGTGAGGGCAGCGGCACTGAGCACCGCCTTGGCCTTGGGCACTTCCGCCTGGGTTAAGTAGCCTCCGGACTGGAGGGCCGCCAGCGCCCTGCGGGAAGCGTTAAACTCCACGGGCAGGGTGATCAGCTGGAAGGCCAGGGCCGCGATGAAAAACCAGATCCCCACCAGCATCAGAACATCCATGCTGAACAGAAAGCCCAACATGAACAGGGGAAAGGCCATCTGGGAGCCCACCGCCGCCACCGGAAACAGGCTGGTCCTCAGCCCCAGGGGCACATAGCCCCGAGCATGCTGCACCGCATGGCCCACTTCGTGCGCGGCCACACCCACCGCAGCCACACTGGTGCCGTCGTAGACCTGGGGCGAAAGGCGCACCGTTTCCGAACGGGGATCGTAGTGATCCGTGAGCTCTCCCCCCACCCTTTCCACACTCACATTGTGCAGCCCGTTGGCATTGAGGATCTGCCTGGCCACTTGGGCTCCCGTGAGCCCCACGTAGGAACGTTCCTGCAGGTAGCGGGCGAAGGTACTTTTGACCTTCACCTGGGCATACAAGGCAAGTAACAAGGCCGGAAGGACCAAGATAAAAGTGGGATCATAAAACATGCCATCTCCTCCTTACCTGCTTAATATCTCCCCAACACGCAGACGCAAACCATTGGCAAAGTCGAGGCCGGAAAGAATCTTTCCCCCGGGCCTCTGGAGTTTTTGCAGATAGAGGGAACCCGCTCCGCAGGCCACTAAAAGGCCCTCCTCGCTGAAGCTGAGAATCTCGCCGGGGGAGCCCGCCCCGCTGCCTGGCCAGGCTTCCCAGATGCGCACCGTCTCTCCTTTGATCTCAGCCCAGGCCACGGGCCAGGGGTTCATGGCCCTAATCAAGCGGTCCAGTTCCCAAGCGGTCCGGTGGAACTCTACTTTGGCATCTTCCTTTTTCAGCTTAAAGGCATAGCTGGCCTGGCTGTGATCCTGGGGAATCCGGGGTGCGGTGCCCTGGGCGATCTGGCGCACCGTTTCCAGAAGGAGCCCTGCCCCCTTGACCATCAAGCGGTCGTGGAGCGCCCCCGCGGTATCCCGGGGATAGATGGGCTCTTCCGCCTGGAGGATGATATCCCCATCATCCCAGCCGGAGCCCAGGTACATGGTGGTTACGCCTGTGACCGTATCACCATTTTTGATGGCGGCGTTGATGGGCGCGGCACCCCGGTATTTGGGCAGCAGGGAACTGTGCACGTTGATGCAGCCGTACTTGGGCGCGGCCAGCAGGCGATCGGGGATCTTCTGGCCGAAGGCCACCACCACAAAGAGCTCAGCCCCCAGCCCCTCCAAATCCTCCATGACCTGGGGATCACTGATCCTTTCCGGTTGGAAGATGGGCAGGCCCAGCTCCAGGGCTACCACTTTCACGGGGGATTGGACCAGCCTCTGCCCCCGGCCCGCCCGGCGGTCCGGTTGGGTGACCACGCCCACAAGCTCATGCTCCGCGGCCAGGGCTTTGAGGCTCGGTACGGCAAACTCCGGCGTGCCCATGAAGAGGATGCGCATTTAGCTCCCCTCCTCGGGGTTTTCGGCCGGTTCCAGCTCCGCCTCCCCCAGGCTGCGGTCGAGGATCAGGATGCCGTCTAGATGATCGATCTCATGCTGCAGGGCCCGGGCTAAAAAGCCTTCCGCCTTAACCCGCACGGGCTTACCCTTTTCGTTCAGGCCCGTCACCTCGATCTCCGCGGCCCGTTTCACATAGACCCAGCGCTCGGGGATGCTCAGGCAGCCCTCCACATCGATCTCTTCCCCCTGGGCGCTCTGGACCACGGGGTTGATCAAGCAGACCGGGCCTTCTCCCAGATCCACGACAATGATGCGCTTATTTACGCCCACCTGCGGCGCGGCCAACCCGGCGCCGTTGGCTTCATACATGGTTTCGATCATATCCTCAACGAGTTTAGTGATCTTCTTGGTGATCCTGGGCACTTCTTGGGCCCTGGTTTCCAAGATGGGATCGCCTATCTTCACAATGGGCAGTACAGCCATGGGTGCCACCTCGATTTCTCTACATCTATTATAACATACTAAAGCATGTACAGGGGATCAAGATCCACCGTCACCTGCACGTCCCCGCCCGCGGAGGGAAGCTCCCCGAGGCCCTGGAGGGGCCCATCGCTCTTGACCAAAACCTGCCAGCGGTAGCGCCCCTGGATACGCCCGATGGGCGCGGGGAAGGGCCCCACCAGATCCATTTGGGGAATGCCCCGGGCTAAGAGGTGGGCGGCGATGCGCCGGCAGGCCTCCTCCGCCTCCGTTTGGGGGCCGCTGCAGAGGATGCGGGTGAGCTGGCGGAAGGGAGGGTAGCCAAGGGCCCGGCGAAAGCCGATTTCCTTGCGGTAAAAGCCCAAATAATCATGGCTGCGGGCCGCCTCGATGGCAAAATGGCCTGGCTCGTAGGCCTGGACGATCACCAAGCCCGGCAGCTCGCCCCGGCCGCTCCGCCCAGCCACCTGGGTTAAGAGCTGGAAAGTACGCTCCGAGGAGCGGATATCGGGAAAGCGCAGGCTCAAATCCGCGGCCAAAACCCCCACCAGGGTAACCTGGGGAAAGTCCAGGCCCTTGGCCACCATCTGGGTACCGATGAGCACCTGGGCCTGTCCCTGGGCGAATTGGCGCAAAATGGCGCTGTGGGCGCCCTTGCGCCGGGTGGTGTCCGCATCCAGGCGCAGGGTTTTCAATTCAGGGAACTCTTGAGCCAAGGTCTCCTCCAGCTGCTCGGTGCCCACCCCGAACTGGCGGAGGTAGCGGGAAGCGCAGCGGGGGCACTTCTGGGGCAGAACCTCCTGGTGCAGGCAGTAGTGGCACTTCAGGCGGTTCACGCCCTTATGGTAAGTGAGGGACACCTGGCAGTTGGGGCAGTCCAAAACCTCTCCGCACTCCCGGCAGAGCACGAAGTTGGCAAAGCCCCTCCTGTTTAGAAGGATGATGGCCTGGCGCTCCGTTCCCACCAGGTCCTCCAGTTCTTCCCGGAGACGCCGGCTGAACATGCTGCGGTTGCCCTGGGCAAACTCCTCCCGCATGTCCACAACCTCGATCTTGGGCAGGGGCCGGCTTTCCACCCGTTCCGGCAGTTCAGCCAGGATGTACTGGCCCTGGAGGGCCCTGTGGTAGCTTTCCACCGCGGGGGTGGCACTGCCCAGAACCACCTGGCCGCCGGTGAGCTGGCAGCGCTTGATGGCCACCTCCCGGGTCTGGTAGCGGATGGAGCCCTCTTCCTGCTTGTAGGTGCGCTCATGCTCTTCATCTAGGATAATCAGCCCCAGCCGGGGCAGGGGCGCGAACACCGCGGAGCGGGCCCCAATCACCACATCCACCCGCCCCTCCCTGATCTTGCACCACTGGTCAAAACGCTCCCCCAGGGAAAGCGCGCTGTGCAGCACCGTCACCCGGTCGGGAAAGCGGGCTGCAAAGCGGCCCAGCATCTGGGGGGTCAGGGCGATTTCTGGAACCAGGACGATGGCCTGCCGGCCCCGCCGCAAGACTTCCGCGATCACCTGGAGGTACACTTCCGTCTTGCCGCTGCCGGTCACCCCGTGGAGCAGCACCGGCCGGCGCTCTCCCTCCAGTTCGGCTAGGATCGTGGCCACCGCCTCGTGCTGTCTTGCGGTAAGTACCAGCTGCGGATCGGGAAGCGGCTCCACTTCCACCTTCCGCTCCACCCGCACATCTTCCAGGGCGATGATGCCCCTCTCCGCCAGGGCCCGCAACGTAGAAGTGC
>Ga0209608_1000207_pt1 | contig 63214 bp, 63 predicted proteins | sample AD_UKC130_MetaG_FD_184428 | JGI IMG/M metagenome (GOLD analysis project Ga0209608, IMG submission 184428) | Active sludge microbial communities of municipal wastewater-treating anaerobic digesters from Canada - AD_UKC130_MetaG (SPAdes) (version 2) | ecosystem: Engineered > Bioreactor > Anaerobic...
CAGAAACAGATTTGTATGTCAAAGAACGATATCTCCGAAGATACGCTTCAAAACATAACTAAAGGGGTGACATTTTCTCAGTCCATTTCAAGCATTTTTAGGGTGACATTTTCACTGGCCGTTGACAGTGGGTTTGCTTTAATGTTCCAGCCCGGCTTGGAGATCCTCCGCTTCTCTCAGGATGACTAAAAAGCTATCAACCTCAGTACGGTAATTTGGCAGAATCGCCGTTACAAGGGTGAAGAAAACGCTGTAGATGCATAAATAAATGGCCGGGAGGCCCCCTGGGGAGGCCTCCCGGTGCTGATTATGGAAATAGGATTTGATAATTCCTCTTTGACAATTAAGAAATCGGCGGGGTCAATACATGCAGGGCGCCCGGATGAATGCTTATTTTTGCCGGCAGAGATCCCCTAAGTTCGCCGTCGAGATGAACAGGGATATCTTCGCTGGCGCTGATGGTTACTTCACGGCAGGAAGAAGTATAGATGGCATTGTGGCCAAGATGCTTCTTGAAAAAAGCCCTTACCGTCAGCGAAGCTGTCTCTACATAGTTCATCCGCCTTACCAGCATAAGGTTTAACTGCCCGTCAGTAACATCGGCATGAGGCGCAATGCAAAGCTGGCCTCCATAATAGCGCCCGTTGGCCACGAGGACGATAAAGGTCTTGGCCTCGGTGATGGTCTTGCCGTTTTCCATGTCCTTAACCTTCGTGGGGAAGCTGCCGAAGCTGGCCAGTTCTTTTAAAAAGCCGGCCACGTAGGCGCTGTATCCAGGCAGCTTCTGATCGTCAGCCTTGGCAAACTGGGTCACCACGGCATCAAAGCCAAGACCGGCCACGTTGAGAAAGCGAATGCCGTTTAGCGTGCCGATGTCAACCCGATGCGGCTCCCATTTGGCCATCTCCAGAAAGGCCTTGCGGCAGTTTCCCGGTATTTTCAGCGAGCGGCGGAAACCATTGCCCGTGCCTGCCGGGATAATGCCCAGGATATTTTTCTTAAGATCAAGGCCGTTGACCACTTCCAGGAGGGTCCCGTCTCCTCCTACGCCCACGACCAGCTCAGCGCCGTTGGAGCGGGCTTTTTCAGCAATACTCGTGGCGTCGCCACGGAAGCGGGTGTAATAAACCTGGTACGACTGGCCGGCATCGCGCAACATGGACTCCAGCATGCCCCAGACGCGCAGCGCCCGGCCGCCGCCGGCCTTGGGGTTGACAATAAAAACCGTCTTAAAGGGTAACACCATCTCACCCCCTTTCTTAAAAATATGGCCGCCTCTTGGAGAGACGGCTATACATGGGGAAAAGCCTTCTACTGCTCCTTCTGCTTCTCTTTAAACTCCGGCAAAAGCTGACGCAGCTCCACCGGGAGTGGGAAGGCGATCACCTTGCCCGGCTGGTTGACTACCTCGGGGAGAGCCCGCAAGAGCCGCACGTAAAAACCGCCTTCCTGGCTGCTCAGTATCTGCGCCGCTTCGGCCAGCTTCTTGGCCGCCTCCTTCTCCCCCTCGGCCTGGACGATAATGGCGCGGCGTTCCCTCTCGGCCGTAGCCTGGCGGGAGATGGCCTTTTGCAGCTGCTCGGGAATGCCCACGTCCTTGATCTCCACCGCGGTAACCTTGATCCCCCAGGGATCGGTGGCTTCGTCGAGGATCCGCTGGATCAGTTGGTTCAGCTTATCCCTTTCAGCAAGCAGCTCATCAAGCTCCGCCTGCCCGGTAACACTGCGCAGGGTGGTCTGTGCCAGCTGCGCGGTAGCGAAGCGGTAATCCTCCACGTTAACAATGGCGCGGCTGGGGTCAACAACCCGGTAGTAGACCACGGCATTAACGCTCGTGGTGACATTGTCCCGGGTAATAACCTCCTGCGAAGGCACATCCATGGTCACCACGCGCATGGAGACCTTAATGGTCCGGTCAATGAGCGGAATGACCAGGATCAGGCCGGGTCCCTTCGTTCCAATGAGCCGTCCCAGGCGGAAGACGACAAGCCGCTCATACTCGCGCACCACCTTGAGCGCCGAAATTAAAAACAAGATGGCCACGAGAATGAGAGGACCCAAAATTTGGCCCAAAGCTTACACCTCCTTATCTTTTTTGTCCCTGCTTTTATCCTGGCCGGGCGCATCTTTTAGCGGGCGGACCCAGAGGTACAGCGTTTCCGAGCGGACGATTTCCACCTCGGTACCCGCCGGGATCCTGGAGCCGTCATCGCTGCGCGCCAGCCAGAGTTCTCCCCTGGACTTAATTTGCCCCTCGGGGTCGATATCCGATACGGCAATGCCTCTCTCGGGCGGCTTAAAGTAGCTGCTCCCGTCTTTCCAGCGGCGGCAGCTGTAAACTACGGCTGACGTTACCGCCAGGGCAATGAGCAGCACCGCCAGGACAATACCGATAGCCGTGAGGCGAAAAGAAAGGTACCACTCGGCAGACATGAGGGGCTCAAAGGGGAGCAGGATGGCACCCGCGATTAAGGAAAGGGCGCCGCCAATGCCGAGCACTCCAAAACCGGGGGTAAAAATCTCGGCGATGATAAGGCCGGCGCCCAGCAAAAGCAGGACAATTCCGGTAGTACTGGTATCAAACAATCCGATTCCATATATCCCCATGACCAGCAAAATCCCCCCGACAACTTCTGGGACGAAGGTGCCCGGAGTGGCGAAGCCGAAGTAAAGGCCGAGCAGCCCCAGCATGAGCAGGAGAAAGGCAACCTGGGGATTACTCAGCAAATCCTGCATCTTTTCACCGGGTGTCATGGCGGGGTGGTGGATGGCAGCGCCGGCCGTGCTTAGATGGTACTTCCGGCCTTCCTTTTCTACCACTCGCCCGTCCAGTTGCTTCAGGAGATCGTTCACGTCGGAAGCCAGCAGGTCAATCACGCCGGCCTCCTTGGCCTCCCAGGCGCTTAGGCTCAAGTTCTCGGTGACGAATTTCTCGGCCACATCTTCCGGGCGTCCCTTGGCTTTGGCCAGGCTGCGCAGGTGCTCGGCCAGGAAGGCGGTCGTTTTTTCGCCAGCCGGGCTGGCGCCCTCGGGAGTGAGTTCCACCGGGTGGGCGGCGCCGATGGTGGTCCCGGGGGCCATGGCCGCAATATCAGCTGACAAAACGATGAACGAACCGGCCGATGCGGCAATAGCTCCGGCGGGGGCCACGAGCACGGCCACCGGCAGGGGGGCGTTCAGCAGCGCCTGGTTGATCTTAATGGTGGCATCGACCAATCCGCCGGGGGTATCCATGACAATAAGCAGCAGCTGGACTTCATCAGCCGCGGCCTCTTCAATTTGCCGCAGCAGGTAGCTAAGCTTCCCCGCCGTAATCATCCCCTCCATCTCCACGGCGACAACGGCGCCCGCCTCCCCAGGAGCGGCGGCGAGACTGAACGCGGCCGGAAGCATTAGGAGGGCGGCCAGAAGAAGAAAAAGAGGCAGGATACTCCCCTTTGCAAGTTTGTTCAAGCGAAATGCACCCCCCACGATAGGAACATCGCCCGCTTGTCATTTATCATTATAATAGTAATATTCAAAAAGTTAAAGGGCAATCCGGCACCTTTTGTCAAAAAAGCGGATTCCTCTACTTTTTTCCCTTTTTTAGTAAAGCCAGTCCTCCAGCGCGGAACGGTAGCGGCATAACTCGCCTTCAGTAAAAAACAAGCCTATCTCGCGGCGGGCGCTCTCCGGGGAATCTGAGCCATGGACCAGGTTCTTTTCTACAGAGAGAGCCAGGTCGCCCCTGATTGTGCCCGGAGCAGCCCCCTGCGGGTTGGTGGCACCGATTAGGGCCCGGCACACGGCTACGGCGTTTTCCCCCTCCCAAACCATGGCCACCACCGGCCCGGAGGTAATATATGCAACCAGGCTCTCGTAAAAAGGCTTGCCCCGGTGCTCCGCGTAATGCCGTTCCGCCAGCTCACGTTCCACCTGCATCATCTTGATCGCCACCGGCTGCAAGCCCTTTCTCTCCAGGCGGCTAATCACTTCTCCCACAAGCCCGCGCTGAACGCCATCGGGCTTGACCATCACAAATGTGCGCTCCCTGCTGCTAATAAGGCATCCTCCTTTTATCATGAGGTTAAAGATTAATGCCGCTTGAGGATTGGGCTCTACCCTTCCAGCCCAATCCCCAAGCGGGCCATGCAGCAATCCAACGCTAGAATGTGGTCAGCAGTTGGCTGTCGTCGATAATTTTTCTCTCGGCATCTCTCCGTTCACGCACATCCTTGGGGATGCTGAACATGCCGCGGTGGGTCTCCTCGTCATAAAAGCGCAACTCCAGCCCCCTCTCGGCAATGCGGCTGTCGATAAGTCCCGCTTCATAAAGGGCAGGGTCAAAGTCCCGCGAGGCGATGATATAGCCCCAGTCGGTATTAAAGGAGGGCACGAAAGCATGGTAGGAATAGACATGGGGAAAAACCTGCCTGACGGTGTTGTAGATGGCACAGTGCGCCTCCAGGAAGGCAGAGCTAAAATCGCCTGCCTGCAGCACCACCAGGCCGCCCTCGGCCAGGCGCCGTTTCAGCAGTTCATAAAACTGCCGCGTGAAGAGCTTCAGGGCCGGGCTGCCTTCAACCGGCTCGGGTATATCGACGATGATTACATCGAACAATATATCATTTTTTTCCAGGTATAGCCTGGCATCGTCGATGACCAGCTCCAGGCGGGGATCGTCAAAACTGCCCTGGTGCCAATCCTGAAGGTGCTTGCGGCAGAGTTCGACCACCTCTCCGTCAATATCCACCATCACCGCGCGCTCCACTGAAGGATGGCGAAATATTTCCCGCAAGGTTGCTCCTTCGCCTCCGCCGGCGACAAAAACCTGCCGCGGCAGCTGGTGAAGCAGCATCGCCGGCTGGACTAGCGCTTCATGATAGATATACTCATCGAAAGCGGCGGATTGGATCTTGCCGTCCAGGATGAGAATGCGGCCGTAAAGTTGATTGTCCACAATTTCTGCGTCTTGAAACGATGTCTTCACGCCGGCAACGTGCTTTTCCAGAGCAAACATGTGCGCCGTTGACGGCGAGGTCTGTTCAATGAACCACTTGTATTCAGCCGAAGACAACCGCAAGCCTCCCCACCTAGTAGTCAATAGTTTACCACGGTCTTATGCTGCAAGGGGGCATCAAAGATGCCGCGCTTTATTTCCCTGGCAGTCATATTCTGGGCCGAGAGCTTCTGTTTAAGGTAATCGCACGAAACCCAGGGGTCAACAGTTTGACCGCAGGTAAAGATATCCACAGCCGCGTAGCCGTATTCAGGCCAGGTATGAATGGCCAGATGCGACTCGGATATAACGACTACGCCGCTGACTCCATGGGGACTGAACTGGTGAAAAACGGTCTCCCTTACTTCAGCCCCCGCTTTCAGGGCCGCTGCCACCATATCTTGCCGAATCTGCGCCTGATCGTTCAGCTTTTCCGGCGGGCAGCCATAAAACTCAGCCAAAACATGACGGCCTAAAGCGCTCATCTCCGATACCTCCTTGTAGCTTTTATGGAAAAAGTGTCAGCATACATTTTAACAAACTTCGTCGAAAAGTCAATGAAACGGAAAGTGCAAACTTAGTGCTTCTATGAAAGGCATATCCTTGCTAACAAGCAACCTCTAGTTTATTATATATGTAGTACTGATGCATCAGGATCTACAGTCAGAAAGGGAGATTTGTCATGAGTGATCTGAGCTTCTTATTCAACCCCAAGCAGGTAGCTGTAATTGGAGCTTCGGCCTCACCTCAAAAAATCGGCTACGCCATCCTAAGCAACCTCATTAAAAGCGGTTACCCGGGAAAAATCTACCCCATAAACCCCAAAGAGAAAGAGATCCTGGGGCTGCGCTGCTATCCCAGCATTGACAAGGTGGGAGAGCAGGTTGACCTGGCGGTTATTTCTGTTCCGGCCAAGCTGTGCAACCAGGTAGCCCGGGAATGCGGCGAAGCGGGCGTAAAGGGAGCCATCGTCATCACTGCCGGGTTCAAGGAAATAGGCGGCGAGGGGCTGAAGCTGGAGCGCGAGCTCCAGGCTATCGGAAAGAAGTATAACATGCGCATTGTCGGCCCCAACTGCGTCGGGCTGATGGACACTCACACCCCCCTGAACGCCTCCTTTGCCACCGGCTTCCCTGAAAAAGGAAACATATCTTTTATCTCGCAAAGCGGGGCCATGGTTATTGCCATCCTCGACTGGAGCTTCCAGGCGGGACTGGGCTTCTCGCGCTTCATCAGCCTGGGCAACAAGGCGGACCTCAGCGAAATTGACTTCATTGAAAGCTGCACCGCCGACCCCAACACCAAGGTCATCCTGGTATACGCCGAGGATGTCAGCGACGGGGAAAAGTTCGTCCAGGTCTGCACTGAAGCCAGCAAAGTAAAGCCCATTGTCATCCTTAAATCCGGGACGAGCACTGCCGGGGCGCAGGCCGCCAGCTCGCATACCGGCGCCCTGGCCGGAAGCAACCGCGCCTACGATACCGCTTTCCGGCAAAGCGGGGTCTTGCGTGCGGACAACATGAGCGATCTCTTTTACCTGGGCCGTGCTTTCTCTACCCAGCCCCTTCCCCAAGGCGACCGGGTGTGCCTCATCACCAACTCGGGAGGGCCGGCCATTATTGCCACCGACGCCATCGAGAAGATCGGCCTGAAGATGGCCCGCTTCACCAAGGAAACCATCGACAAGCTGCGGGAAAACCTACCGGCGGAATCAAACATCTATAATCCCATTGACGTGTTGGGCGATGCTCGCGTGGATCGCTTCCGCTTTGCCCTGCAAATGGCTTATGAAGATGAAAACGTGGACAGCATTATCGTCATTCTCAGCCCCACCGCGGTGGCCGAACCGGAAAAAACGGCGGAGGCCGTCCTGGAATACAAGGACAAGTATCCCCACAAGCCCGTTTTTGCCGTCTACATGGGCGGCAAGACGCTGGTCAAGGGCAGGGAGATGCTTGTAAACGCGGGCGTGCCCACCTTCACCTTCCCGGAATCGGCCGTTAAGGCCCTGGAAGGGATGGTCCGCTACGCCCAGTTCAAGCGCGCCAACGACGCCGGTCCTCCCCTCCCGCTGCCCAAGGTGGATAAGGATACCGTCAAGGCTACCTTTTATGATGTGCTCAGGGACAAGCGGGTTTCCCTGCTGGCCCACGAATCATCAAGGGTGCTGGATGCCTACGGCATCCCGGTCAACCGCACTTACCTGGCCACGTCCGTTGAAGAGGCCTGCCAGATCAGCCAGAAGATCGGCTACCCCGTTGTGCTTAAGATATCCTCACCGCGCATTGCCCACAAAACCGACGTGGGCGGCGTGGAGATCGGCCTGCATAATCGCAGCGAAGTGGAGAGAGCGTACAATAGAATCATGGAGCGGGTGCGCCGCTACCTGCCCGATGCGCCCATCTACGGCATCGAGGTCTCCAAGGTAGTTGACGAAGGCGTGGAAGTGATTATCGGCATGTCCCGCGACATCCAGTTCGGGCCGATGATTGCCTTTGGGCTGGGCGGCATCTATGTGAATTTGCTCAAAGATGTCTCCTTCCGCCTGGCTTCCGCCCTGACCACCCGGAAGGCCATCGAGGAGATGATAGCCGAAACGAAGGCCTACAGCCTGCTCAAGGGCTACCGGGGGCAGAAGCCGGCGGACATGGACGCGCTCATCGACGCCATCTACCGGACGGCGCGCCTGGCCCTGGACTTCGAAGAGATCACCGAAATGGATATCAACCCGCTGCGGGTTCACACCAAGGGGGCAACCGGGCTGGATGTGAAGATCACCATTAACCAGATGTAATACTATGAGAACAACGAGGTGAACAAGATGAAGGCGATCTATTTCTCAGGCAAGGCCGGCGACGGGAAGACGGCAACCGCCCTGGGCGTGGGGCTCAAGCTCCAGGAAGAAGGATTTAAAATATCCTACTTCAAGCCGCTGGGCTTCCAAAAAGGGGCGGCCAAGAAGGAAGACGACGATGTGCTGCTGATGCGGGAAGTTTTCAAGCTCCCCTTCCCGAGCAATATCATCTGCCCGGTTACCTTGAATCCCCACTATCTCACCGGCTTTATGCTCAAGGGCAAAGAAAGCATCCTGCCGCTCCTGGATGAATCATTCAACCGGGTGAAGGAGGGCTGCGACGTCCTGCTCATCGACGGCAGCGTCACCCCCCACACCGGCTACAACCAGGGCTTTGACGATTTCAGCCTTGCGGAGCGCTGGGGTGCCGGCGTCATTTACGTCCTCAAGGCGGACAGCGACTTCGATCTGGACATGGGGCTGCTCTACGGCGAGCTTTGGGAATGCCGGAAGATCAGGGTAATCGGCACCCTTCTCAACAACATCTCCCGCACGCAGCTGGATAAAGCAAAGGGCATTTACAAGCCCCTGCTGGAGGAAAAGAAGCTGCCGGTCCTCGGAGTAGTGCCCCGCCAGGAAGAGATCGCCGCTCCCACGGTCGCTGAATTTTGCAGCGCCCTGAACGGAGAAATCCTCGCCGCTCCTGAAAACATGAACCGCATCGTCGAGGATGTAGTTGTCGGGACTATGACCATCGAAAGCGCCCTTACCTACCTGCGGCGTGCCCAGAACAAGGCGCTTATCACCGGCGGCGACCGCAGTGACATGGCGCTGACCGCACTGGAAACAAGCACCTCGGTGATCATTCTCACAGGAGGCCTCTACCCCAACGTCCGCGTTTTAGCACGGGCCGAAGAGAAAGGGGTCCCCGTGATCCTGGTTCATGAGGATACCTACACAACCCTGGAGAACCTGCACAGCGTCTACCGGAGCATCCATCCGGACAACACCGAGGCCATTAAAATTGTCAAGAAGGTAGTCGACAAATACATGGATTGGGAGCCGGTGCTCAATTACATCAGGGGATAATTGGCGTTAGCGCTTTTGGCAGTACATTTTCTGATCCGCAACCTGCAGCAGCTGCTCCGGGTTCTGCCCGTCGGAGGGATACTCGGCAATCCCTCCGCTTAGACCCAGGTGAACCGGCACGCCGTTGAGGTAGTAAGGATTAGCCTTTACCACCCGGAGCAGCCGCTGCAGCGTAAGCTCAGCTTCCTCACCCGCCGCGCCGGGGAGAAGCAGCAGGAATTCATCCCCACCGTAGCGCGAAAGGATATCACCCTTGCGCACCGCCGACTGCAGCACGGCAGCCACATGCCGGATCACCGCATCGCCCACCAGGTGCCCGTAGCGATCATTAACCTCTTTAAAATTATCCAAGTCGATAAAAATAAGGGAGAATGAAGTTCCCTCCCGGCGGCAGCGCGCGATCTCCTCGTTAATGCGCTCGCGGGCGTAGCCGCGGTGGTACAGCCCGGTTAGGGGGTCGCTCACGGAAAAGTTGTATAACTCTTTTCTCAATTGCACTTCATCACCTATCAGCCCGCTGAGGGCCCAGACCGCAAACAAGAGGGTTCCCAGGGAAAAGAAAAGATGCAAGTTGGTGGGATAGGATATGGCCGGGCTATAATTGCCAAAAAAAGCGTTCAGCACCGTAAAGAGGGCGGCAAGCCCGATACCCCATAAGCCGCCTCTTATATTTAAGCGCATCGTGGCAGCCAGAATGGGGATGGCATAGGCCACATGAAAAAAACTTCTGGACCCTCCCGTAATATAAACGAGTAAGCCGATGAGGATGTAGTCGACCAAGTCCAGCCAGAAAACGGCCCGCCATTTCCATTCTTGCCTCGAAATCCAATAAAGCCGCAGAAGGCTATAGAAGATCGCGGCGGCGGTCAAAATCGCCGCCGCTAGCAGGGAATAACGCACATAGGTATGAGCTGCCGCCAGGAAAACAATACAAAACACCAGGTAAAATAAACGGATTTTTCTAAAAATATGGCTGATCTTGGCCTGGCGCCTCAGTTCATAACTCCAGTAGGTATAGCAACGGCAATCCTTTTTTTCCGCATTTCCTTCCTTAGTGAAGGTGGACATCCTTTCTCACAATCCCACCATTCCTCTTATATAATAAATCTTTGCCAGATGTTTCAGGCATGATGGCACTTGCAGGAGGGCATTAACATAAAGGGCTACACTATTATAAAATAGTGATATCCAATTATAGCAAATATAGTTCACCGGGTAAATATTCGATTAACCTTCGTTTTTTAGTGTAAATTCTTCCCTGAGTTTCTTCTTTCACTTTAAGCGGCTTTTCCTTCATTTTCCTCATAATTGTTTTTATTTCTTCCCTCTAATAATTATTTCCACAGCTTTGCATCGCTTCACCAAGGCAGATGGTTTGTCGCCTCCAGGCATTCTAATAAAGACATGACTTTTTTTTAATCTTCTGATAAACTTTTCGTAGACAAGCCATCCTGCTGATCTATAGAAAAGGAGGAGGTAGTGCAATGATCGGCGGTTACATGGGGAAAGTGCTGGAGGTGGACTTAAATTCCAAGCAGGTGAAGAAATACGCCCTGCCCCATCACATGCTCGAACTTTACGTGGGCAACAAGGGCCTGGGGGCACGTTTGCTCTATGATCTGCTGCCGCCTGCCACGGATCCTCTTTCGGAAAAGAATGTTTTCATCGTTACCACTGCACCGCTGACCGGTTCGGGGGCGCCCAGCAGCAACCGCTTCAATATTACCACCAAGTCGCCGCTGACTGGGACCATCGTCAACTCCAATTGCGGCGGCGATTTCGGTATTCACTTGAAAAAAGCAGGCTACGATGCTTTGATTATAACGGGAAAAGCCGACAGGCCGGTGTATTTGAACATAGACGGCGAAAACGTATCCATCGAAGACGCCGCGGAGCTGTGGGGCCTTGACACCCAGAAGACGCAGGAGAAGCTGCCCCCCAAAACCGGCAAGATAGTCATCGGCCCGGCCGGGGAAAACCTGGTCAAATACGCCTCGGTAATCTCAGAAGAGCGCGTTGCCGGCCGTGGCGGGGTGGGCGCAGTAATGGGCAGCAAGAACCTGAAAGCGGTAGTGGCGCGGGGAGATCAGAAAGTCCGGGTGGCCCACGAAGAAAAATTCAAGGAAATATGCAAAAAATGGCGTGAACTGGCGCGGCAGCACCCGGCCACCGGGGAAGAACTACCCCGCTACGGCACCGCCGTCTTCGTCAACAAGTGCAATGCCACTTTTACCCTCCCCACGCGAAACTATCGCTACGGTACTTTCTCGGAAGCAGACGCGGTGAGCGGCGAAACCCTGGCCGAAAAATACCTGGTGAAGAACATCGGCTGCCGTGGCTGCCCCATCGCCTGCGGCAGGCTGGTTGAATTCAAGGGAAAGAAGATCAAGGGGCCCGAATACGAAACCGTGGGCCTTCTTGGCCCCAACATCATGAATGCCGACTTGATGGCCATCATCGAATTTAATTACCTGGCCGATCTGCTCGGCCTGGACACCATCTCCCTGGGAAATACGCTCGGCTTTGTCATGGAAGCCGGGGAGAAGGGGCTGATTAAGACAAACCTTGCCTTCGGCAAAATTGACGGGATCAGCCAGGCCATCGAAGACATTGCCTACAGGCGCGGCTTCGGGGATGAGATGGCCGAGGGGGTGCGCTACCTTTCCCAAAAATACGGCGGCGAAGAGTTTGCCATCCACGTGAAAGGGCTGGAGATCGCCTCCTATGAACCGCGGGGCGCGGTTGGCCAAGGGCTTGGCTACGCCATAGCCAGCCGGGGCGGCTGCCATATTGGCGGCGGCTACGCCATTTACCTGGAAGCAAATGGTCCCATAACCGTAGATCCCCTCACCCCACTGGGCAAGCCCGGCCTGGTTGTCCTCAATCAGACCACCATGGAGGCGGTGAGCTCGCTGGGCTGCTGTATCTTCACCGTCTACATGTTCCTGCCGCGGCAGCTTCTCGAGCTCAATGCCCGCTCCCCCTTCGCCTCGAAACTAATCCGCGGCACTTTCCTTTATGGCGGCAACCTTATCGGCAGGGCCCTCTCCCTGCCTGCCTGGACGCTGCCCGTGAAGCCGCCCTTTATCATGCTCCCCCAGGTTTGGGCCCACGTCTACTGCACCGGGCAGCGCTTCACCTTGGGGCGGCTCATGGAGCTGGGCAAGCGGGTGGTAAACATGGATCGCATCTTCAACCTGAGAGAGGGCCTCACCGCCCGGGACGACACCCTGCCGGCACGCCTGACCGAGGAACTGCAGCGCAGCGAGGAGCCCAACTCACGTGTGCCCCTGGACAAAATGCTCCCCAAGTACTACCACTTCAGGGGTTGGAGCCGCGACGGCGTTCCCAAGGCGAAAACACTGCGCACCCTGCGCATTGATCCGCAGCAGTCGCACCCGGCCGCGGCAGTTTCTTCAGAAAGCGCCACAACTGGCAGCTAACATCTTTGTCTTAGAAAGGGTGCTGGTGCATGGTTGAAGTAAGATTATATGCCTCCATGAGGGCCGCCGCGGGGGAAAAACGATTTTTCACCGATGCATCTTCCGTAAAAGAACTTCTGCAGCAGGCCGAGGGGCGCTACGGGAAGGAGTTCGCCGCCAGGCTGAAGGTAGCCACCATTCTGGTGAACGGCAAGAATATTGCCCACCTGAAGTGGCGAAGAACGCGGCTGCAGGACGGCGACGTGGTCTCCATCTTCCCGCCCCTCGCCGGCGGCTAACAAACAGCAGGGGCGGGCTTCCACGCCCGCCCCTGGGTTTATTGTCATCACCACGGGCCGGCCATGCTTCGCTCCCGCAGCTGGACCCGTCGAATATCACTTCTCACCCTCTATTTGTCCTTCTGAAAAGTGGGACAACAAGGTACGTCCCCGTTGTCCCAGTTGGAGGTTATTACTTGGCTGCGGCCTTAGCTTCGCAGCTGCACGCCTGCTTTGGCGCCTTCGATTGCGCCCAGAGGATATCGGCCGTTTCAGCCCACCGCTTTGCCGCCGCCTCGCACTTGGCCGTGAGCTCATCAACCGACTCCATGTCTCCGGCCTGCGTGGGGTAGGCTCCGGACTGGTGGACCATCTCCCGCAGCTTCTCGGGGTTATCCAGAAGCGGGCATGGCCGCAGGTGGTTTTGATTGAAGGGCTGATTTTGCCGGTACTGCTCAAAGAGCGGGTTTTTCAAGGCTTCGAGCAGGCTCATGTCCTTGATATTGACGCTGGCATAATGGATAAAGGCGCAGGGTTCCACATCGCCGTGAGCGTTTATGTGCAGGTAGCTCCGCCCGCCGGCAATACAGCCGCAGGTAAATTCGCCGTCGTTCCAGAAGTCCAGCAAGAATATATCTTTGCGTTCCCGGAAGTCGCGGACCTGGTGATACATGAATTCACGCTGCTCGGGAGTAACCATCAACTCCAGGACCGCATCCTTGCCCACGGGCATGTAGGTAAAGTACCAGCCGAAGAGGCAGCCTTTCTCAATCATCAAGTCTACGAATTTTTCGGAGCCGACTATGTCCACGTTTTTGCTGTGGTAGCAGGCCGAAAAGCCGAAGCCGCAGCCATGGGCCTTCAATAGGTCCATGGCCCGGATGACTTTTTGGTAAGTCCCCTTTCCCCGGCGCAGATCGGTCTCCTCTTCAAAGCCTTCAATGCTTATGGCCAGCATCAGGTTCCCCACCCTGACCAGATCCTTGCAAAAATCTTCGTCCACCAGGGTGGCGTTGGTAAAAGCGAGGAACATGCAGTCATCATGCTTTTCCGCCAGCCTGATGAGATCGTGTTTGCGGACCAGCGGCTCGCCGCCGGAATAAAGATACATGTAAATACCGAGTTCTTTCCCTTCACGGATGATGCGATCAAGAGTCTCATAGCTCAGCGCATCGCCTTTCGCGTATTCAGCCGCCCAGCAGCCGGTGCATTTTAGGTTGCAGGCCGCCGTGGGGTCCATGAGTATGGCCCAGGGGATGTTTATCCCATGCTTCCTGGCGATCTTCTCCTTTACCGGCAGTCCGGCCAGGGAGGCGTTCACAATGAAGTTCACCAGGAACTTCTTCTGAATATTGGAATGAAGATCGTTCACAAAGCGTCGATACAGTTGGAACCAGTTATTTCTCTCCTCCCCGATCTTTCTGAAAGTCTTCACCATCTCCTTGTGCTCAGGCTTTACCGCTATTTTATCGGCCCAGTTCACCAGTTTGAAGTAATTGTTAATCGGGTCTTTTTCCAGGTACCTCAAACCTCTCCTGATGGCCATCGCTGAAGCCATTTGCTTTAAAGAGAGCATCCTGATAGACCTCCTTTTTTATGCATGCTGCAGAATTTTAATCGACACAGGTGCCAATAAAAGTGTAAAATTTTTTAGGCTCTCAACCCCTCGATGATCAAGTGGAGATTTTGCAAATGGCCGCTCATCTCGCCCGGCTCTGCGAAGGGCAGAGACAACATCAATGATTCCATCAGTGTTTCCAGGGTGAAGGCCATGCTTTTTGTATTATGCAGCGGTTTAATCTGCTTAGACCTGATACCTTTTTCCAATAAATTATAAAAAACATCCTGCAGCTCCAGCGATTTTTTAACCTTCTTTAGGAGTTGGTGATTCTCTCGTTTCAGGATCAGCGCCAGTTCCAGCAGCAGGGAGATCTCGCTGCTTTTTTTGCTGCTGCGCAGCAGGAACCTGGAGAATATTTCTTTAATTTTTCCCAGCACATCAAGCCCGGGATCCTCAAGAATTCTCCGGTATTCATCCTCAAAGAGCTGGTTGATCTGCTTCACCGCGTACATGAAAATTTCATCCTTGTTCCTGAAATACTGGTATATGGTGGTTCGTCCTATGGAGCATCTCCGGGCAATCTCGGCAAAAGTGGCCTTGTGATATCCGCGCTGGATAAACACGGGGATCGCTTCCGCCAAGATCTGTTGCTTCATTTCCTCCACGTTTACTACCTTGGGCATTTCCTCACTCTTTCATCGACACCTGTGTCAGTAAAATTATATCACTGCGGCAGAGCTTGTCAAGAATTATGCGTCATGTCATCTTGCACCAACCCGGCGCTTCATGGAAGGAAATTAATCCCACTACCGCGAATACAGCAAAGTAAAAGGCCTTTATACATGCTGCGGGGTGCATATGCCCATGCAAGCTTTCTACCGGAACAAGTCCAGCAAAATCAGTTCGATTATCTTTCTGCTCTGTTCATTTGTGCAAATCATTTCCAACCTGCAACGCAAAAATTATATCTTTCTGTGGTTATGGGCCGTCCTGGCTGCCGCTTTTATTGCTCTTTTAATTCTCATCACAGTTCAGCCGTACGTAATTCTAACTGCAAATACAATCAAAATCAGGCAAACTCCCTTTTCCCTGCGGGAATACCGGCTGGACCGGCTGCAATTTCACAAGAAGGGGACCGAGTTTATTATTTTCCACTACCTCGGGGAAGGAGATGCGGAAAAAGTAGTCAAGCTGGACCATCTCATCCTGGACCCGGAGGACCTCGCCACAATAATGTCCTTCATAAAAAAAGCCAGCGGCGCCACCGACTCCGGCCCTACCCCGGAAAAGATGGATTAAAGATATCTTCAACAGGCGGCACAGTGCAGGAAATGCAGATGGCACAATGGCCCATGCATGCTTGCGCCCGCGCATTAGCTAGAAGCATAAAACACCCCTTAGCCACTTGACTTTTTCAGTGAAGTGTCTTACTATGATGTTGCTGGCATCGGGGCGTGGCGCAGCTTGGTTAGCGCGCTAGACTGGGGGTCTAGAGGTCGCGAGTTCAAATCTCGCCGCTCCGACCAGTGGGAACCACAGGAGAAGTCCTGTGGTTCCCACTTTTTTATTAACGGTGGTAGTTCGAACGGCTGCTGCAGCACCGCTGCCCTTGGGTGGCCGGCGGGGCGGCGGTTGCAACCCTGGTCATCCTCAAACACCGCCAGGATTTCAAGGCCTACTGCGCCGGCAGGCGGCAGCTTTGATAGAACAGGTTTTTCTTCCATGCAATGAAACAGCCCCGGAAGTGGCATTTCCGGGGCCATTTTCTTTCTCAGATGGCAAAGAAGCCAAAGAGGCGGCCGAAATCGATCCCCGCCACGACACGGCCCCGGTAGGTCTCTTGAAGCTTGCGGTTGGCCTCCTCCAGGTGGGGCGACTTGATGCCGTAGGTGATGGAGAGATAGGCCTCCATGCAGGCGGCAAGCTGGTCGCAGGCGCGGATGATCTCGCCGTCCATGGGCCAGTAGCGGTCATCATTGTAGCGTGCACTTATCTCGTCGGAAGTGGCAAATTGGACCCGGCCGTCCTTGACGATCTTGCCGGTGAATTCGTCTTCGGTGTAGTATTTTATCTCCTGGTGCCAGGAGGCGGGCAGCAGGGGGTAGATACGCTCCTCCATCTGTCGCCGCTCGATCTCCTTGACCAGCTCCTCCAGCCCGGCCACGGAGCGCTTAATCGGGGAGATGATGTCGCGGGTGAGCACTTCGGGCAGGTCGTGGAAGAGACCGCCCAGGAAGTTGTTTTTCTTTCGCTGCGGCGCCGCCCCGATCTCCAGCGAGCAGAAGTAGGAGAAAGCGGCCACGATGAGCATATGCCCCAGGACTGAGGTTTTCGGGAGGCGGGGCGTCTGCGCCCACCGCTGCTGGAAGCGCAGCTGCCCCACCATGTCCAGAAAGTTGCCCGTCTTCTTGTTCAGGTTCAGTTTCTGGACGCCAGCGAGATCGTAATGCTCTTCCAGTTGGTTCTCAATATCGCGCCTCGTCTCCTCGAGCCCGTAAATGCCGGCATTGAGATGATAGATGAGCTTGAATTCCCAGTTGGTGGCCAGGTAGTGGGCCGCCCTGAGTATTCGCTGCTCCAGCGAATTCTGGCCCATGCACAGCAGGTAGCTTTTCATCCGCTTGAAAAAGGCGCCGCCCTCCAGCGGTGTTAAGCGGTCGCGCAGCATGTCGAGAACCCATTCATTAAGCTGGGCCCCCTTTTCGGCCATGAGGCGGTGAAAGACGGGCGGCTTGATGTCGGTGAGGACGACGCGGTGCAGGTACTCAAAGAGAAAGCCTTCAATGAGGGCGCACCAGTCCACCGCCGCGCCGCGGTCGGTCTCTTCAAACTTGCTGAGCACATAGGCGTAGATCATCTTGTGGGCCTGCTTGTCCAGCTCGGTAAAGTGCTCGGGCCGGTTGTGGTCGTTCCAGCGCTGGATGCTGGCCGCTTCGAAAAGCAGTTCCAGTAGCTCCTTGGTGATCATCTGCTACCCCCGCTTCGCTCCGTCTTCGCTTTGTCGCTGCTCTAGCTTTCGCTGAATTCCTTGCTTTTTCCTGCCCGGCAAGCAAAATACCCCTTTTAAAGGGGTATGAATAAAAACTTTCTATCTTTATGCACCCGGGCGCCGATCTTCTCTACTAGAGGATGATGGCAATGAGGCCGCCGCTGCCCTCGTTGATAATTTTTTCCAGGGTCTCCTGGAGCTTCTCCTGGGCATTGGGCGGCATATTCCCCAGCTTGCTGGTAATGCCATCCTGAACCAGTTCATGGAGGGATTTGCCAAAGATCTGCGATTCCCACAGCTTTTGCGGGTTTTCTTCAAATTCTTCGATGAGGTAGTTGACCAGTTCTTCACTCTGCCGCTCCGATCCCACTACCGGGGCAATCTCTGAATGGACATCCACCCTGACGATATGTAGAGAAGGAGCGCTGGCCCGCAGCCTGACCCCGAAGCGGCCGCCCTGGCGGATAATCTCCGGCTCCTCCAGGGTCATCTCCTCCAGGGCCGGGGGCACAATGCCGTAGCCCGTCTCCTGGACCTGGTAGAGGGCCTCCGCCAGCTTGTCGTACTCCCGCTTGGCCACGGAGTAATCCCTGACGATGCGCATGATATCGGCCTCGCCGGTTATCTCCTCGCCGCAGTATTCACCCAGGACCCGCTCGAACATGCCGGCGGGAGTTGCCAGCTCGATCTCCGCCTCACCCGTTCCCAGGTCGACCTGGCGCAGCACGGCACTTTCCACGTACTCGTGCTGCTGGAATTTTTCCAGGGCTTTGTTAACGTCGCGCACCCGGTTGATTTCGGCCAGGTTTTCGCTGATGCAGCGATCCAGGCTCTCCTTGAGCCAGTGCGTCTGTTCCAGCACCTCCACCCAGGGCGGCACCCTGACCGCCACGTCGTGAATGGGGAACTCGTAAAGGGTTTCCTCCAAAATTAGCTCCAGGTCGGAGGGGCTGAGTTCGAGGCAGTTGATGGCGATGACGGGCACGTCATATTTCTGGGAGAGCTCTTCCTGGAGAGCGGCCACTTCGGCGCTGTGCGGGTCAACGGCGTTGAGCAAAACGACGAAGGGCTTGCCCAGGGCCTTGAGCTCGTCGATGACCCTCTCCTCGGCTTCCACGTAATTTTCACGCGGTATTTCGGCGATGGAGCCGTCGGTGGTGACGACGATGCCGATGGTGGAATGATCGGTGATCACCTTCCGCGTGCCCAGCTCGGCGGCCTCTTCAAAGGGAATGTCGTAGTCAAACCAGGGGGTGGAGACCATGCGCGGCCCCTCTTCGTCCTCGTAGCCGGAAGCCCCCGGCACGGTATAGCCGACGCAGTCGACCAGCCGGACGCGCAGCTTAATGGAATCGTTTACCGTTATTTCAATGGCCTCGTCGGGCACGAATTTCGGCTCGGTGGTCATGATGGTTTTCCCGGCGCTCCCCTGGGGCAGCTCGTCACGCGCCCGCTCCAGCTCCAGCGGGTCTTCGATCTTGGGCATGACAAAGAGCTCCATGAACTTGCGGATAAAGGTGGACTTTCCCGTCCGGACCGGCCCGACCACGCCCAGGTAGATGTCGCCCCCGGTGCGCTCTACCAGATCGCTGTAAAGGTCAAGTTCCACAGTTCATCCCTCCTTTGCCTTGCAAAAGTTGATTGTCCTTCCCGTCGGGGGAAGAATACGGCAATCTAACAATATATATATGTTTGGCCGGGGGCAATATTACCCTGGGAGGAAAAAAAGCAGGATTACCTTGTGTTTGAGCGTGAAAGGGCTTTGGCGGCTCATGAGCCGCCCTGCAGAATTGGAGGGTTCAGGATGGCCGGCAATTATTGTTCGAAGGCGATGTCTTCGCTTTCCGCCTTCTTTTCGCGCTGCATGAGCTCTTCCGCGGCCTTCCGCGGCTCCTTGCCCTCAAAGAGGATGCGGTAGATCTCGGCGGTAATGGGCATCTCCACGCCCGCCTTCCGTGAAAGCTCGGCGGCGGCCCGCGTGGTGTTCACCCCTTCGGCCACGGTGCGCATCCCGGCGATGATCTCGCCGAGGCGCATCCCCTGGCCCAGCTTGCAGCCCACGGCCCGGTTGCGGCTGTGCGGGCTGCTGCAGGTGGCATAGAGATCGCCCAGCCCTGCGAGGCCGGCAAAGGTGCGGGCCCGGGCGCCCATGGCCCTGCCGAGGCGGATCATCTCCGCCAGGCCGCGCGTCACCAGCGCCGCCTTGGCATTGTCGCCCAGCCCCAGCCCTTCCACGATCCCCGCCCCGATGGCGATAACGTTTTTCAGGGCCCCGCCCAGCTCCACACCCATGAGGTCCGGGTTCGTGTAAACCCGGAAGTAAGGAGTCATCAGCCTCTCCTGCACCAGCAGCGCCGTCTCCGGCACCTGCGCGGCGGCCACGGTGGCCGAAGGGAGGCCCCGGGAGACCTCCTCGGCATGGTTGGGGCCGGAGATGACGGCAATGCGCCCGTGCAGTTCCTCCGGCAGCTCTTCCTGCAGCACCTGCGACAGCCGCAGGAGGCGTGGGTCCTCCAGCCCCTTGGCAGCATTTACAATCACCGCCCGCGGGGAGAGAAAGGGCGCGGCGGCGGCGGCCACGCTGCGCAGGCCGTGTGAGGGAACGGCAAAGATGACCAGCTCCTTGCCGCGCAGCGCCTCCTCCAGGTCCACCGTGGGGCGGATGCCTTCGCGCAGCTTAACCCCGGGTAGATAGTCCTCGTTCACCCGCTTGAGAATGATCTTCTTGTAGACATCCCTGCTGCGCACCCACAAGCTGACGCGGCAGCCCTTGCCGGCCAGCAGGACCGCCAGAGCCGTGCCCCAGCCTCCCGCTCCGATTACCGCCGCTTCCACTATCTCTTCTCCTTGCCGTTAAGATTGATCCTCTGGCCAAGCCGAGATTCCGTGCCGCGGATTAGGCGCCCGATGTTGTCACGGTGCCTGAAGATGACCAGCAGCGCCATCGCCGCCCCGAAGGCGACATACAGCGGATCGTATCCCAAGAGGAGAAATAAAAAGGGGACGGCTAAGGCCCCGGTAATGGAGCCCAGGGAGACATAGCGGGTCAGGGCGATGACGGCAGCGGCAAGCAGAAGCGCAGCCGCGCAGACGGCGCCGGAAAGGGGAAGGAGCAGGCCCACGCCGGTAGCCGCCCCCTTGCCGCCCCTGAATTTGAGAAAGACGGGGTAGCAGTGCCCCAGCAAAACGGCCAGGGCAGCGGCGAGGGCGAAGATGGTCTCGCCGCTGCAAAGGCGGGCCAGGAGAACGGCCGCGGTTCCCTTTCCCGCGTCGAGCAGGAACACCGGCAGCGCGGCGCGCCAGCCCATGAGGCGGAGCACATTGGTCGCCCCAATGTTCCCGCTGCCGTAGCTGCGGATATCCACCTTTCGCAGAAGCCTGGTGAGGATATAGCCGAAGGGGATGGAGCCCATTAGGTAGGCGGCTCCCACGGCCAGGTAGCCCATCTTCCTACTCCCCTCTCTCCCGGCGTCCCTTGATTTTAAGGCGCAGGGGGACACCGGCAAAGTCAAATGCTTCACGAAGCCTGTTTTCCAAGTAGCGCTGGTAGGAAAAGTGCATGAATTGAGGATTATTCACAAAAAAGACGAAGGTGGGGGGCCTCACCGCCACCTGGGAGGCGTAGTAGATCTTCAGCCGCTTCCCCTTGTATGACGGCGGCGGATTTACTGCCAGGGCATCGATAAGCAACTCATTGAGCAACGAGGTGGGCACCCGCTTGTAGAGCTCCTGCCAGACCTTCTCCAGAAGGGGGAAGAGATTCTGCACCCGGCTGCCGGTCAGGGCGGAGAAGAAGGCCACCTGGGCGTAGGGCGCAAAGGCAAAGGCGCGGGAGATCTCCTCCAGCCACTCCTGCCGTGCCTGCTGCCGCTCCTGGATCAGGTCCCACTTGTTCACGCCGATGATGAGGCCCCGGCCAACCTGGTCGATGTATCCGGCCAGCTTCCGGTCCTGCTCGGCAATTCCCTCCGCCGCATCGAGCAGCAGCAGGGCGATGTCGGCGCGCTCAATCGCTCTCAAGGAGCGGAGGACACTGTAATATTCCACCGCCTCCTTGACCCTGCTCTTGCGGCGCACGCCGGCAGTATCGATGAGGAGATAGGAACGGCCTCCATGGCTGAAGGGTGTATCAATGGCATCGCGTGTTGTCCCCGGGATGTCGCTGACGATAACCCGCTCCCGGCCCAGGATGGTATTGAGGAGCTGCGACTTGCCCACGTTGGGCCGGCCGACGAGGGCTACCTTGATCGTCTCCTCCGCCGGCTCGCCCTCTGCCGTCTCCTGGGGGAGCAGCTCGCAGATGCGATCAAGCAGATCGCCGGTGCCGCGCCCGTGAACAGCGGATATGGGCAGGGGGTCGCCCATCCCCAGGCTGTAGAAGGCTGCCAGCGCGCCCATCTCCTTGGGATGATCCACCTTGTTGACCACGGGTATGACCGACTTGCCGCTGCGGCGCAGCCGGCCGGCAATCTCATGGTCCAGGGGCACGGGGCCCTCCCGCCCGTCCAGAAGAAAAATAATCACCTGGGCCTCCTCAATAGCCAGGTCGACCTGGCGGTGCACCTGCCGGAGGAGGGGATCGTCGCTGTCGAAGCTAATCCCGCCCGTATCGACAACGATGAAGCTCTCTCCCTGCCACTCGGCGCTGCCGTAGAGGCGATCCCGCGTCACCCCGGGGCTCCGCTCCTCGATGGCCGTCCGCGTCGCGGTAAGGCGGTTGAAGAGGGTGGATTTGCCCACGTTGGGCCGCCCCACAATGGCGACAATATGGCCTCCCAACTGGCTGCCTCCCTCAACTGGCAAGATCGGTAAAGTCTATTTTATTATCCCCATCTTTAAAGGGCGTGTCAAATTTCGCCAGCGCGGCGGAGGCGGGCTAGAGCAGGTAGGAGGCGGGATCCCGCTCGAAGTGCTCCACCAGCTCCAGGAGCCGGGTGTAATTCCAGAGGAACCCCCGTCCAACGAGGGGGCGCCCCACGGCCGTCAAGCCGAGCCGCTGCGAAATAAAGCCGCCCACCCGTACAGGGAGGGTCACCAGGGGAAGGCAGTCGATTAACGCCACCTCGGCCGGCGGGTATCCCTCCAGCCTTAACAGGGCCGCTGCCATCGCCCTGATGCCGGCTCCCCAGCGCCCGCTCCCCAGGATAAACACGGGGTTGCCCTTCCCGTCACGGCCGGCATAGTGCAGCTTCCCCAGATCGGCGCTGCCGGAGCGGTCAAAGTAAGGTAGGGACAGGATCTCTTCCAGCCGCGGCCGGCGCGTCCGGGGGAGCCGGCCAAGGTAAATAAAAGCCGCCACCACGGAGGTGTGCGTGCCGCCGAAGCATTGAAAAATAATCATCATCGCTGCTTCATCAGCTCTGCCTGAAGCCTGGTTCGCTCCACCAGGGCTTCGATCTCCCTCCAGCAGGCCCTTCTCCGGCGTGAGCCGCAATGCTGCCACCGCCTTCTCCATGAAAGGGGAAAGGCTGCCAGGAGCAGTTTGCTGTCGCCTCCCGCCAGCTCGAACAATCCATTCATGGTGCGCATAAGAAGCGGTGCCGGAACACCGGAACTCATCAGGTAAACGGTGTCGCCGTCGGAACTCTCGCCGAAGCGCCGGAGAAAGTATGGCTGCCCGCCCGGGCAGGAATGGGCCTGCAGCCAGGCGGCAGCTGCCGGCCAGGCCTCCTCCGGCGGCAGGGCCGGGCGGCAGTGCTTCAGCGCAGCCAGCAGGGCCGGCCATGGCGAATTCCGGCTGTAGTAGACAATGATCATCAGTGCTTGACCAGGATGTAAACGCCGTTTTCCAGGTCGTGAACCACCCCTTCGGTGATCCGGGCCAGGTAGGTGGCGATGCGGTCCTGCTCCGCCCGGTCGCGGGCGACGAAGACCGGGGCCCCGCCGCTGCCCACCAGCGTCGGGTCAAGGGTGACTACAGCGAGGATGTATTTGCTGATGAGGGTTTTCAACGGTGTCCCGACCTCACCTTTCAACCTTCAGTCGGCCGCGCCGCGGCCGGCCCGCGATTTCAGCGGGCGGGAGGTGGAGCTTTCCAGCACGGGAACATTCTTTACCGCCTGGACGAGGCAGTCCATGTCCTTCTCCAGGGGGAGGATAAGCAGGGCGATGCGCCCCGTATCCAGATCCCGCCTCAGTATGGGGGTAAACTCAGCTGTATCTACATCCCGGTAGATGCCCAGCTGGGTGGCGGCATCGTGGGCGATGGCCATGCGCTGCCCGTTGTTGGCCAGGATCTCGCGGGCGTTGTCGTCAATGGGCTCGATAACCACTCCCAGACCCCGGGCGAGGATGGTGCGGCGGACCTCCTCGCGGGCCAGGTTCATGAAATGAATGTCTTCCACGAAGAGGTTGGGGCCCTTGAAACTTATCCTGGCCGGGCGGACGGTGGCAATCTGGCCGATGACCGGGCCGCGCATGAGGTGCATCGCGGCCAGGAGGGCAAATGCTCCCAGAAGGGCGCCGGCGGCAGCATTGACCACGTAGGCCAGCGCGCTCACCAGCAGGGCAATAAGCATGGCCAGGTAATTGCGCGCCTCGAAAACGCGGGCAATGCCCTCGATGTAGTCGGGCCCTCTCGCCACAAGCTTGGAAAGCTCGAGCTTGCTCAAGGTTTCCCGCTCGATCTCGCGGATATCGCGAAACTGGGTCGCCGCCAGGGAGAGAAAGGTAACCGCGGTAAACTCCCTCTCCAGCAGCGCCGGCACCGCCAGGGCGCCCAGCAGTGACGCAATCAGGCCCAGGGAGAGATGGGTCACATAGCCATGGGGATAAGCGGGATACTGGCGGTAGTCGGAGCGCAGCATAAGGCAGCGCGCCGCAAAGCCAAAGCCGATGCCGAGAAGAGTAGCTGTCAAGTAGCGCTCCAAGATATCACCCGGGCAGCAAAGCTGGTGATTTACTCATCCTTGCGGCCGCCGCGGTCCCTGCGGCTGAAATTGCGCAGGTCGGCAAACTCCCTCTGGAAGAAGCTGCTGATTTTCCTTTTAAACTCCGCCAGGCTCCCTGAGGCGATGAGCAGGTAGGCCAGGAGAGCCGCCGCCAGCAGCAGAATGACTTTCAAAACGCTGCTTAGGGAAAGGCGGCTGCTTTGGGCCGCATCGTCGGGAGAGGCGGCAGGGCCGGTCACGTAAATCTCCACCACATCGGCAAAAAGAGCCACCGCCCTCTCCGCCTCCTCCCTCCTGTTTTCATGCGCCCCCACTTCGAGAAGGATACCCTGCGAGGTGAGATCCTGGTTGTAATTGCCCTGCGCGCCAAGGATCCCCTTGATCAGGCCGGGATGCTCCCTGTCGGCAATCTCTTTCAGCTTAAGGGCAAAGTCCCGGTTGTTGGCCGCGTTTTGGTTCTGCTGCCCCACGACCAGCAGGATCTTGGTGACCTCTTCTCCTTCCACTTCCTCTTCGTATTCTTCAGGAGGCACGGCATCGCGGTGCACGTCAAAGATAATGTCATCTCCCTGGGCCAGCAGTTTCTTGGCCGTGCGGCGGGAGCGCTGGTAGGCGCCGGCATCGTGGGGGGTATGCGGTTCCCGGACGTGGTTGACGTCAAACCCCTTTTCCTCCAGGGCGCGCGCCAGGGTATCCCCCACCTTGAGAATGCCGCCGCCCTGGTCGATGGTTTCGGTCCCATCGGTGGGCACATACGATTCGGCGCCATGGGTATGGTAAATGCCTATTGACGGCTTCTTTTTCTCATCTCCTGCGGCTGCGTAGGCGAGGGGGGCCTGGGCATCGCCAGCCGGAGAGCGGCTTGATTCAACCTGCTCCGCCCAGGCGGTCTTCTCCTCGAGCTTGACCACGCGGAAATGGCGGTTTTGCTCATCGATAAACTCATCCCCCACGTGAAGGATGCGTGCCGTGCGCAGAACCGGCGAGCCGTCCTTCAGGTCCTTCATCGTGTAGTAGCCGTCTATGCTCTCGGTAAGATTAAACAGGTCGAAAAAGTTTTCCGCCGCCTCGCTGCCGGCGGCGAAGGCCCCCAGCAGGAGGATTAGGACCGGAACAAGCCATCGCTTATGAATTGCTTTCATGAGTCATCGCCGCTCCTTCAGCTGTATAATGGTGCCTGGACTGCTCCCGCTTCTATTCCTCCTCTTCCCCGCCGCGGCGGCCGGGGCCGCGCAGCCCCTCTCGGAGTTCTTCAGGATAACCCTGTCCGGGTTCGCCGCCAAGGCGCTCGCGGATTTCGCCGATGAGCTCAGCTAAGCCCAGGGCGATGAGCCCGGCAACGAGGACGGCATCGAAGATGCCAGCCCCGCCGATGACCAGCTTGCTCTTGGCCCCCCGGGCAAAGAGCTCCACGCGGGTAAAGATGTCATTTAAAATAATGGAGCCCACGCCGGCAATAAAGGCCGACCGGCGGGAGCGCCCGGCCAGGTAGCCGGCCACCCCGGCGATAAGCGCCACCAGGTAAAGGGGATCGACGAGAAAGGCATAGGTGGGCTCCAGGGGAAAAACCTTCAGCACCAGGTAGATGACCACCGCCGAGGCCAGCATGGCCACCGCGGCGCGGGTTCTCTCCTTGGGAGTGCCGGCTTTAATAAAAAGGTAGACCAGCAGGATGAGGGGAATGATCCCGCCGCCTATATTTATGGAGAGAGTCCGAGTCAAGGGAATATCGGGGAGAAAACCGCCCACGAGCATAGCCGCGATAAATAGAAGGGCGGCCCGATCGGTCAAACCCAGCCGATCCAGGACCCGCTGGGCCAGGCCAAGAAATATGAGGATGGAGATGGCCAGCAGAATAATCATTCCTACAGGCATAGTCAAGCCTCCTTGTTCTGGCAGGGGTTAACAGCCTTGACCGATTCATTTTCACATTTTCTCTTGCTTATCTTCTCCGCGAATACCGCTTTTATGCAGCAAAAATCTGAGGTCGGAAGGCGGGGGACGGAGGCCTAAGAGCAGACCCCATCAAGCAGCAGGGGCGGCCCATGAGCCGCCCGGTAGTGGATGCAGTAGGTGTTTCTGGAAAAGGCCTAATTTTAATCAACGGGCGGGAGCGGCACCCCGCATACATTCGGGGGAAGGCGGAGGCGGCGCTGCTTCACCCACTCTCCGGTGAAGCCGGTAATAACCAGGGGGACCCGGCGCAGCTCCTCCAGCGAAGCGGCTCCGGTCATGAGCATGATCAGGCGCAACTCCCGTTCAATCCTTCTTATCTCCTGGATGAGGGTGTCTCGGCCGCGCTTCATGAGCAGGTAGAGGGGGTGCCCGGCCAGGCCCACCGCCTGTGCGCCCAGGGCTAGGGCCTTGGCGATATTGAGGCTGGAGAACATGCCGCCGGAGGCGAGCACCTCCACCTTGCCGGCGGCGGCATCAAGAACCTCGAGCAGGCTCACGGCCGTGGGAAGGCCCCAGCCAAGAACTTCGGGAGAGAGAGGGCGCCGGGAGCGGCGGGCTTCTATGGCCAGGAAATTAGTGCCACCGCGCCCGCCCACATCTATCGCCGCCACGCCCGCCGCGATCAACCGGCGGGCCTGCTCCCGGGCGATGCCGAAGCCCACCTCCTTGACTATGACCGGGCGATCCACAACGGAGACAATCTCCCTGATCCGCTGCAGGGTGCCGCGAAAGCGGCAGTCGCCCTCCTGCATGGCCAGCTCCTGGGGCACATTGAGGTGTATCTGCAGCGCCGCGGCATCGATCATCTCGATGGCCCTGCGGGCCATCTCCGGGGTGGCGTAGGCACCCAGGTTGGCCCAGATGAGCCCGTCAGGGTAAACTTCGCGCACCACCCTGTAGGTATCTTCCACGCGGGGGTTATCCAGGGCCGCCATCTGCGAACCCAGGGCCATGGGCAGGCCGCACTCCCTGGCCACGCCGGCAAGAGCGGCGTTTATCTTTTTCGACAGGGGCGTGCCCCCGGTGAGGGCATTGATAAAAAGAGGTGACCCCAGTTTTCTTCCCAGCAGGGTCGTTTCCAGGGTCACCTCGTCCAGATCGCGCTCGGGCAAGCAGTTATGCACAAAATGGATATGGGAAAAGTCCGCAAGTCCAGCTTTCTGCTTCAACCTGATGACAATATGCTCGTCCTTGCGGCGAAGCCGGCCCATCTACTCTTCTTCCGCCGCATCTTCCGGCGATTCCGCGCTGCTCTCTTCTTTTATAGATGCGACTTCCTGCTCGAAGAGATCGCCAAAGACATCGCCCAGGGTTACCGTGCCGGGGTCGCCGCTTTCCATCTCGCCCGGGGAGGCGTTGTAAGTGCTCTTGCGAACCTCTTTCATGCTCAGGCCGATGCGCTTTGCTTCAGGCTTCAGCTCCAGGACCTTGACCTCTACCTCTTCACCTTCCTTGAGCACATCCGAGGGATGCTTCACGTGGTAATCGGCAATTTGGGAGATATGCACCAGCCCTTCCACCCCGGGCCTTAGCTCCACAAAGGCGCCGAAATTAACCAGGCGGGTGATCCTGCCTTTAACGATGTCGCCGCTCTTGAGCTCCTGCATCGCCCTCGTCCAGGGATCGGGCTGGGTTTGCCGCAAGCTCAGGCTGATGCGCTCTTTTTCGGGAATGACATCGAGCACTTTCACCTCGATCTCCTGGCCCACCTTCACCACCTCCTGGGGGTGCTCCACGCGCTCCCAGGAGATCTCCGAGATATGAACCAGCCCGTCAATTCCGCCAACATCGACAAAGGCGCCGAAGTTGGTGAGGCGCCTGACCACGCCATGGATAATGGAACCCACCTCCAGCGAGCGCAGGGTTTCCTCCTTCCGGCGCTGGTTCTCCTCTTCCAGCACTTTCTTGCGCGACAGGATGACTTTGTCTTTCTCCCGGTTGATCTCGATGACCTTGAACTTGACCTTCTGCCCAAGAAAAGGCTTGAAATCGGGAACATAGCGCAGGTCGACGAGAGAGCCGGGCATGAACCCTTCGATCCCCTCGCCCAGGTCAATGACCATGCCCGCGTTGACCACCTGCTTTACCCTTCCCTCTTCGGTAGCCCCTTCTTCAAGCAGCCGGTACAGCTCCTGCCATCTCTTTTCCCGGGCCAGGCGCTTGTGCGAGACCACAACCTTGCTCTCCTGCTCATCCACATCGATAACCGTGACCTCTATCTCCTGTCCCGTGGCAAAGCGGTCGCTGAGCTTTTCCCCCTCTTGCAAATATACTTCTCTGGCCGGCAGCAGGGCTTCGCTCTTGTAGCCGATATCCAGGTATACCTCGTCCGCCTCCGCTCGAACCACCTTCCCGGTAACCTGCTCTCCCACCTGGACCAGGTTCAGGCTTTCGGCAAAATCAAAATCCTCGGCCAGATCATCTTCCGCTTCTGACGCATCAGCCGCCTCTTCCCGGAGAGCTTCCGGTTCTGCTTCAGCCCGCTCCTTCTCTCCTTCTTCAATCACCGCTGCAGCTTTCACTTCCTGGTTTTGATCCTGCTGCCCTTCCCGCATTTCTCCTTCCATCACTTCTGCCTTCGGAACTGTCTCTTCTCCCGGACCCTCCTCTGCAAGTCCTGTTCCCAGTTCCAGCTTCTCGTTCTCCATTCTTTCCACTACCTCCTTTATCATCCAGTGGGGAGTTGAAGCCCCCGCGGTCACGCCAATAAGGCGGTATTTCCGCAAAAAGCGGGGATCAAGCTCCCCTGCGCCCGCCACCATCACGGTCGGCTTCAGGCGCCGGCAGGCTTCGGCCAGGGCCCTGGTATTGGCGCTGGCGGGGCTTCCCACCACCACCATGGCCTCCACTGCGGAGGCCAGCCGGAGGGCTTCCCGCTGCCGCAACCCCGTTTCGGGGCATAATGTATCATAAACCTTCCCCCCGGGGCAGCACTGCAAGAAGAGAGCCTTAAGCTCTTCGTATACAGCCTGATCCCCGGTGGTCTGGGCAATAAGAGCAGCCGCAGGCTTGATGGCGAGGCTTCTCAACTCTTCTACCGAAGCCACGACATCAATCTCGGCTTCTTCCCCGGCCCATCCCACAACTCCTTTCACCTCCGGATGCCGGGCATCTCCGAAGATGATGATCTGATTCCCGCTCTCAGCAAGCTTCCGGGCCAGCTTCTGCACGCGCTGCACCTTGGGGCAGGTGAGATCGAGCACTTCCAGCCGCTCCACGCGGCCTGCCTGCTCCAGCACTGCGGGAGGGACGCCGTGAGTGCGGATGATGAGAACTCCCTCCGCCGCCTCTTCGGGGCTATTGACGGCAACTACATTGTGCCGGGCTAGGTAGTCAATAACCGCCTCATTGTGCACCAGCGGCCCAAGGGTAAAAACGCGTCCGCGGCGGGCTGCCTCCTGCAGGGCCCGCTCCACGGCTTCCCTGACGCCAGAGCAGAAGCCGGCATGTTCAGCAATGCGAATAGACAACCATTTCACTCCAGGTAAAGACTCGCCTCTAATAGCTTAATCAGTACCGCCATTATTATCAGCAGGGAGAAGCGCTTGCAAGTGCTCCATGATAATCCTGCTGCCTTCCTCCAGGTATGCCTTTTTCTCCTCCCTGCTGCTGTACTCCAGCGGGGGAAGGTGAAACAGGGGGCCAAAAATAATGCGCAGGGGGCGCCCCAGGCGGTAGGGGCCGACAATCAGCACGGGCAAAAGCGGAGCCCCGGTGCGGCCCGCTATCAGTGCGGCTCCCTTTTGCGCTCTCTGGAGATGTCCCGTTTTGCTGCGCGTGCCCTCGGGAAAGATGCCCACCACGCCGCCCTCCTTGAGCACTTGAAAAGCACGCCGGATGGCCCTGGAATCGGCAGCCTGGCGGTTAACCGGAAAGGCCCCCACCATGCGCAGGATAAAGGCAACAAAAGCGTTGCGAAAAAGCTCCTCCTTGGCCATAAACTTTATTTTATAATGCACCGGCAGCGCGCTGCCTATGGCCAGAGGGTCATGCCAGCTGATATGGTTGGCGCAGATAATCAGCGGGCCTTTTTTAGGAATATTTTCCTTGCCGTAAATGCGGCGGCGATAAAAGAGGCGATAAAAAATTGCGAAAATAAAATGACCGAAGCAATACAGCACCAGAGCCACCCCCTTCAATCCCGATGCCGGTTGACCGCCTGCACTATGCGCTCTACTACTTCCTCAACCGGCAAGTACGTAGTATCGATGACCTGGACACCGGGAGCAATCTCCAGGGGGGAGTCGGCTCTCTCGGAATCGATGCGGTCACGCTCTTTTATCTCATGGAGGACGCTTTCAAAGGAGAGGAAGAGGCCTTTGGCATGCTGCTCCCGCATGCGCCTGCGGGCTCTTTCCGTCAAGTCGGCATCAAGATAAAATTTAAAATCGGCGTCGGGCATAACCCGGGAAGAAATATCCCGCCCCTCCATAACGATGCCCTCCGCGGCGGCGGCGATCTCCTGCTGCTGCTGCACCAGCTTCCGCCTGACGGGCGTCAGCTCCGCCACCCGGGAGACCGCTGCATTGACCTGCGGGGTCCGTATCTCCGCGGTGACATCTTCTCCGTCAAGATAGATGCGCTCATCTGGACCCGGCAGAATTTCGGTCCGTTCCAGGACCGCCAGCACCCGGTCGATATGGGAAAGATCCACCTTTTCCCGGAGCAGCTTCAGGGTCATGGCCCGGTACATCGCCCCGGTGTCGAGGTAGGTTAGATTCAAGCGGCGGGCTACCTCCCGCGCTACCGTGCTTTTCCCGGAACCGGCCGGGCCGTCAATGGCAATTTTTAACCCACGATGAATCGACATATCAATTACTTTTTCGATATTTTATGGCGAATACCTTTTTTGTGCAAAACAGTATTTTACCTCTCTATTCATGGTCCAGCCCCCGGTAGGGATACCCCTCTAGGGAATCCACCCGGCTTATCACAGAGCGCACCTTTTCGTTCAGCATCAGTACCTGGCCCAGGAGCAGCAGGGCCAGCAGCAGGGCGGTGCAGGCAAAGAGAAACCGTTCCACTCGCGCCGCCCGTCGGCAGAACCACCGCTGCAGGTAATTCACCTTAAATTCCCCTCCTGGCCATAATTTTGTATAGGGGAGGGGAATTTATACCTTGCTCCTGGCTTCTTCTCTACCTGCTGCCAATCTCCCGCTCTTTCAATCTCTGCTGAAGCATCTCCCCAAACTTGAAGAAAAGCCGCTCCAGCTCACGGCGGGCCAGGTTAAGCTGCTCCGGCTCGATGAATTCCACCCGGCGGAATTCATCGCGGCTGACAAAACGCAGGAGTTCCTCCAGGGAATCCAGGGTCGCCCTCAGCTCAACGGGGGCGTAGGCCACGTAGGTCTCTTCCACCTCGTCATAGACCGTGTAAAGCTCAAAAAACTCTATGTCCTCGATATGCACACCCTGGATGGGTACGTTTCGCCACATGTTTGCCTGCTGCTGGCGGATCTCCTCGGCCACTTCCTTGGCCCCTTTGCCGCCGAAAAAGAAGCGCGCCGGCCGCGGCAGGCCGCGGTAGTCGAAGCGCACCCGGACTCTGATCTTCTCTGCAGGCGGCTTCTCTTCTGCAGGGGCGATCGTCTTGGGAAATTCAGCAATGCTTTCGAGGCGCTCCGGTTCGCGGTATGAGCGCAACATAGTTGACTCCCTTCCTTGCCCTCGCCGTCTCTTTTTTGATAGATTCTCTTAATATCTGCTAATTCCTGCAATTGAACATAAAAATACACCCCGCAGAAGCGAGAGACAACATCTGCCGGGATTGAAATGAAGATTAGCCGCCTCATTGGCCGGAGGAGGCGGAAAAGAGGGCCTCGATAACGGCGTCGGCATCAGGGCGGGGAAGAAAGAGCGCCCCGCCTTCCTCCAGGCGGCGGTAAAGCGCCGCCCCCTGCCCCCCGGTAAAATCGCGCCCGGCCACGCCGGCAGCGTCGATAACGATAAGCGGCCGCTTCCGCTGCAGGGCAAAGAGGGCCGCCTCCACGTTGGGCAGGTTGCCGGGGCCGATATAGACTGGCGCCAACACCACCGCCCCCGCCTTTTCAATGAGTTCCAGGTTTTGCCGGTGGCGCTGCGGGCTGATGGGGTAGAATGGGGCCTCCTCCACCATGGTCAGCCCGAGGCGGCGCGCCGTGGCCCAGTCGCTGTCGCCTACGCTGAGCACGCCCGCCGAAAGGGAGAAGCCCCTGGCAAAGAGCTCTTTCATCAGCGGCGAGGCGCTGCCCCCGCCGCCGATAATATGAATTCTTTGTTGAAAGTTCTGGTTCGGCCCGGCCTGGGCCGTCGACACGGGAATAACCTGCGGCTTCCCGTCCAGGGGATGGGGCTCAATGAGCACCTCGGTCCGGTAAACCTCCAGGATGTGCTCGCGGGTGAGCACCTCTTCGGGATCGCCGCAGGCATGGATGCGGCCGCCGTAAAGGAGGAAAAGCTTGCGGCAATAGCGGGAGGCCAGGTTCAGGTCATGCATCACCATCACCACCGTGATGCGCTCCCGCTGGTTCAAGCTGCGCAGCAGCTCCAGCAGCTCCACCTGGTAGCCCAAGTCAAGAAAGGAGGTGGGCTCATCCAGCAGCAGGCAGGGCGTCTCCTGGGCCAGGGCGCGGGCCAGGAGCACCCGCTGCCGCTCGCCGCCGCTGAGGGAGAAAATCCCCCTCTCCCGCAGGTGATAGCAGCCGGTAAGATGCATGGCCCGCTCCACGGCCCGGTGATCCGTAGGCTTGAAGGAGCCAAAGCGCTGGACATGGGGGTAGCGCCCCATGGCCACCATCTCTTCCACGGTAAAGTTAAAGCCGGCGGCGGCGCCCTGCCCCACCAGGGCCAGCCTGCGGGCCAGCTCGCGCCTTCTCCAGCGCGGCAGCGCCTTGCCGTCGATGATGATCTCGCCGGCCGCGGGCGTTAAAATGGCGGCCAGGTTCTTTAAAAAAGTGGACTTGCCGCTGCCGTTGGGGCCGATGATGCCGATGAAATCGCCCTGCCCGATGGTCAGGCTGATCCCGTCGAGGACGGTCTCCCCCCCGTAGCCGAAGATGAGATCTTTAACTTCAATCTGCAGTCCCATTTTTCTCCTCTAAAAGCGGTACTTTTCCCGGTGGCGGCGCAGCAAGTAGATAAAGAAGGGCGCCCCCAGGAAGGCGGTAATGATGCCCACCGGGATTTCCGCCGGCGCGATAACCGTGCGCGCAAAGGTATCGGCGGCCACCAGGAAGATGCCCCCGCCGAGAAGGGCCGCCGGGTAGAGGTAGCGGTGATCGGGCCCGATAAGAATGCGCATGGCGTGGGGCACGATGAGGCCGACGAAGCCGATCATCCCGCTGACCGAAACGGCCCCGGCGGTGATGAGCGAGGCGGCCACCAGGATCCACCTCTTTGTCTGCTCCACCTCCACCCCAAGGCTGAGGGCATCCTCTTCTCCAAGGAGGATGAGGTTGAGATCGCGGGAGAGGTAGAGCAGGACGGCCAGGCCAGCGGCGAAGTAAGGGATGATGAAAAGGAGAAGGGGCCAACCCTTCTGCCCCAGCCCCCCGGCCAGCCAGAAGAAGATATTGCGCATCTGCTCCCTGGCCAGGAGCATACCCAGGGAGATTGCCGCCGAGAGGAAGGAGCTCACCACCACCCCGGCCAGCAGCACCGTCACCACCGGCAGGCGACCTCCCACGCTGCCCAGCCGGTAGACGGTGAAGAGGGCCAGCAGGGCGCCGGCAAAGGCGGCCAGGGGTATGGTAAAGGTGGAAGCAGCTTTGGGGAAAAAAAGCATGGCCGCAGTGGCCCCCAAGGCGGCGCCGCTGGATACGCCGATGGTGTAGGGGTCGGCCAGGGGGTTCTGCAACAGCCCCTGGAAGGCCGTCCCCGCCACCGAGAGCGAGGCGCCGATGAAAAAGCCCAGCAATATGCGGGGAAGGCGGACCTGCAGGATGATCGTCTCCGCCGGAAGGGGGGACGGGGAGATGGAGCCGCGCAGCGCGTTCCAAATGATCCCGGCCACCTCCCGCAGAGGTATCATCACCGCGCCTATGCCTACCGCGGCCAGCATCACCGCGGCGGCGATAACGAGTAAAAGGACAAGCAGGAAAAATCGCCTTCCCCGCATCACTGCTGCTCCTTCCTGCTACTGGCCGGGATAAAAAATGGCGTAGAGCTGCTCCAGCCCCTGCACCAGGCGCGGGCCGGGGCGGTTGATCAGGTCTCCGTCCACATCGTATACGGCTTCATTTTGAACCGCGGCAATGCCTTTCCAGGCCTCCTTCTCCGCAAGGATCCGGTCCCGGAAGGGGAAGCTGCAGAGGATAATGTCGGGGTTGTAATTGATAATCGCCTCTTCATTGATCTGGGGATAGTCTTGAACTTCCACCACGTTAATCCCGCCGGCGGCGGCAATAAGTTCATTTTCCAGGGTCCCCGCCCCGGCCACGTAGAGATAGTCGAGATCCAGAAGCATGAGGACACGCGGCTTCTCCGCGTCGGGTACGGCGGCAGCTTTCTCCTTTACCGCGGCCACGGCTGCCTCCATGTCGGCGGCCAGTTTCTCCGCCTCGGACTGGCACCCGGCAAGCTCCCCAATGAGGCGGATGCTGGCATAGGTCTCCTCCAGGCTTTTCGGATAAATTACTTCTGCCCTGATCCCCAGCCCGGCGAGCCGCTCGACGGCATCGGAGGCAAATCCGAACAGCACCAGGTCCGGCTCGAGGCTGACCAGCAGTTCCTCGTTTACGTTATACGAATCTCCCATGCGCTGGATCCGCCCCTCTTCCACCGCCTTCTCCAGCTCGGGCGGGTAGTTGCAGTAATCAGTTACGCCCACAACGGCGTCTCCCAAGCCCAAAGCAAAGAGGATCTCGGTATTGCTCGGCATAAGGGAGACAATGCGCAGCTCCTCCTTCTCCCCCGCGCCGCTGCCGCCGTCGCCACATCCCGCCAGCAGGATCACGACCACTATGAGCAAAATTACCGGCAGCATATGTTTTTTCATTATTTAAAATCCTCCCGTCTTTTCTGTATTAGTGCTTGTCCGACTTCCCCCTGCAAAAAAGCCCGGCCTATGGTGGCCGAGCTTGATATGCGCCCAAATATACGCACCTCCCTCTCTCCACGAAGGCTCAGTACGTCTTTTTACAGGCAGGTCTCCTGGCTTCCGTTCATCCCCTGGCAGCGGCCTTCCCACGCCATGGCGGCGAAGTGGCATTTAGTTGCTGCAGGGTCCCGGTTACAGTGGCGGGTCCGCGCAGGATTTGCACCTGCTTCCCTTATAAGCCCCTCGTCGGGGCACCTGTAAAAATTATTTTATTGTCATCAAAAGAATATCCCATTATCCGAAAAAGGGCAAGCATTTTTTTGAACGGCAGATGAATGCCTGCGCCTTCGGCGGAACCGCTTCTAGAGGCGGTGCGGCGGCAGCAGCCCCACGAGGCGGTAAAGGCGCTTCACCTCGTCTACGGTGAGGCGGCGGTATTGGCCCTCCTTCAGCCCCGCGGCCGTGAGAAAGGCCAATCCCGTTCGCCGCAGCTCCACCACGGGGTGGCCCGCCGCGGCGCACATGCGCTTGATCTGTCTCTTCCGCCCCTCAATAAGGGTGATCTCCAGCAGGGCGCCGCCGGGAAGGCGGCGGATGAGGCGCACCTCCGCCGGGGCGGTGCGCCCATCTTCCAGCTCCATCCCCCGGGCCATGCGTTCCAGCGTGGCCGCATCGGGCACTCCCTTAACCCGGACCCGGTAGCGCTTCTTCACCCCAAAGCGCGGGTGGGTGAGCCGGTAGGCCAGCTCCCCGTCGTTGGTCAGGAGCAGCAGCCCCGTGCTGTCCAGGTCGAGGCGCCCCGCCGGGTAAAGGCGGGCCGGAATATTACCGACGAGATCCAGCACCGTCGGCCGGCCCCGGGGATCGGAGGCAGTGGAGAGATAGCCGGCCGGCTTGTCCAGGAGCAGGTAGTACTTTTCACGGGACGGTTCCACCTCTCGGCCGTCCACGGTAACCCTGTCGCCCGCCTCCACCCGGTGCTGGGGAAGGGTCACCACGGCCCCGTTGACGGCAACCCGGCCGGAGGCGATAATCTGCTCGGCCTTGCGGCGGGAGGCCACCCCGGCCAGGGCAAGATACCTGGAGAGACGCAACGGGCATTCCCTCTTCCATGAACAACGTGGATATTTTCCCTACTACACTATACCATGTCCTTCATGCCAAGGAAAAATTGAAGCTTAAAATCGCCTGAATAAACACTTTGAGAAGTGAGAGGTGAGAAGTGAGAAAAGCGGGACGCCAGGGACGTACCTTTTTGTCCCACTTTTGAGCGCCCCACCCCATGGTTTGAGGCCATCTGCATTCCCTTGGCATGGCAAGGGCGAAGTGAAAAAATCACGGCGGAGGGGCGTCCGCCGCAAAAAGCTGCAGGAGACCGAGAGAGTCGAGCCGCCGCTTAATCTCCTCGGGATCAGTGCTGTATAGATTTTGCTGCTGCAGGTGCTCCCAGAGGGGGCCTCCCGATAGACTGTAAACCAGGTCGTGCTTTTCACGCCACCCCTCTCCCAGGCCGGTGAGGGCGACAAGATCCCCGCAGGCGCAGCCGCGCGGCAGTTCCACCGGCTCCTCCCCGACGCAGATGCGCCAGGCATTGTAGCCGGCTAGGGTCCCGGTGACGATGGCTTCCGTGTGGCCCAGGCTCAAGCCGGCCCTTTCGCCGGCCACGAAGAGATTCTCCAGCGGGGGTACCAGCAGCCGCCGGTCGCGCTCGATGACACCGCTGAAGCGAATAGAGTTGCCCCTGCTCCCGCCCAGGGGATCGCGAAATACGGCCTCTTCAAATCCTTCCAGTTGGCGCAGGACAGCGAGGGGCATGTAGGGCACCATCATTTTCACGGCCCCGGTATCCAGGAGAACAAGATTGCGGACAAAAGCCTCGGAGCTGTACTGGCGGCAGGCCTTTATCTCTACCGACACGCTGCTTTGCGAGGCCAGCGCTTCAGGCGGCAGTGGGATGATGGCCAGCCCCTTCTCCCGGAGCTCTTTCTGCAGCCACCCGGCCAGGGAGGTAGGCTCGAGCTCGCAGGAGCCGCTGAAATAGCCGGGAGTGCCGGCCCGCCTTAAAACAGCCCTCTCCACGGCCCCCGCCTTGACGGCGATGCTTACCCGCGGGCCGAAGGTGGGGCAGCGATAAATACACATGGCGCAGCCGTTGCCAAAGCGGTTGCAGTTGGCCGTCGGGCCCGCCGTGCCGCTGGCATCAATAAATGCTCTCCCCCGGAGGAGCAAATCGGCCCCGTCCCTCTGCAAAACCCTTATCGCCTCGATTTTCCCGTTCCCCGCCACCACGTCCACGGCCCGGCATTGCCGCAGCAGCTTCACCCCGTAGCGCGCAAGCAGCCGCTCCACCGGCAGCTCCACCTTCTCCACATCGTAGAGAGAGGCATGCCTGTGACCGGGAAAATCGAGGCCTCTATGCCGCGCCGCGGCGTCGGTAATGTCGATGAGTTCGCCCGCCCCCATCAGCTTCAATTCTTCGGCGGCGGTGTAGCGCCCGTTGTTGCGCATGATTCCTCCCACCAGCCCCGAGGCGAGCAGGCGGTCTGTCCGCTCCACCAGGGTTACGGGCAAGCCTTTTTTGGCTGCCATGAGGGCCGCGGCGCAACCGGCCCAGCCGCCCCCAACCACGACAACCTCTTCCATGCGCTCCTCATCGCCTCCCTGACTCTACCCGAATACGATGCGGCAGATGAAAAAAGCCGCCGCGAAACCAACCAGGTCCGCCAGCAGCCCCGCCACCAGGGCATGGCGGCCCCGGTAAACCCCCGCCGCGCCAAAATAAACGGTGAGGATGTAAAATGTTGTTTCTGTGCTCCCCATCATCGTGGAGGCAATGCGCCCAACGAGCGAATCAGCCCCCCGCCGCTCCAGGATATCGCTTACTATGGCCAGGGAGGCGCTCCCGGAGAGGGGGCGCATGATGGCCAGGGGAAGAAGATCCGCCGCTCCTTCCAGCCCTCCCAGGAGAGGCTCCAGGCAGCGGGAGAGGATCTCCATGGCCCCCGATGCCTGGAAAAGGGTTATCGCCACCAGCATCGCCACCAGGTAGGGAATGAGGCGGATGGAAAGGGTGAAACCTTCCTTGGCCCCCTCAATGAAACGGTCGAATATATCCACCCGCCGCCAGATGGAGCCGGCAATGGCCGCAAGGATGAGCAGCGGGATAAGCCAGTTTGCCGCCGCTTCGGCGATCCGGGCCGCCATTACCGCTCAACCTTCCTTCGCAGCAGGCGATCGGCCAGCAGGGCCACCGCCGTGGAGCAGCAGGTGGCGATGATGGTGGTGCCCAGGATGTCGGCCGCATTGGCCGATCCCGCCGCCGCCCGCAGGGCCATCACCGTGGTGGGAAGGAGGGTGATGCTGGAGGTGTTGATGGCCAGAAAGGTGCACATTTCATCCGATGCCGTGTCGCCCAGCGGGTTGATTTTTTGCATCTCCTGCATGGCCTTGATCCCAAAAGGGGTCGCCGCGTTGCCAAGCCCGAGGACGTTTGCGCTTAGGTTCATCAGGATGGCATTCATCGCCGGGTGGCCGGCGGGAATGCGGGGAAAGGCGAGGCGCGCCAGGGGGCGGAGCATTTTAGTGAGTAATTCCATCATGCCCGAAGTTTCAATCAATTTCATCATCCCCAGCCAGAAGGTCATCGTTCCGATTAACCCAAAGGCCACCTTGACGCCGCTTTCCGCCGCCGAGAAAATGGCCGGCGTAATGGCGCCCATGTTCCCGCGCAGGGCGGCGGTCAAAATCGACAGGCAGATCAGGGCCGCCCAGAGATAGCCCATCATTCTCCCACCTCCCCGCGAAGCAGCGCACCCACCAGCTCCAGGCAGTACCTGAAAGGCCCTTTTCTGGCCACGGCATGGCCGGAGCAGAGGGCGGCCCGCGCCAGGAGCTGCTCCCCCAGGTATATCTCCGCTTTGCCTATCTCTTCGCCCTCCGCCAGGGGGGCCCTGATGGCCTCATCGAGGAGAATGCGGCAGCGCAGCGCCTCCTCTTCGCCGGGCAGCAGGGGCAGGTGCAGATCCTCCTTTACCGCCACCTCCACCCGGCCTGTTCCCTTGAGCACCGGGGCGGTGCAGAGGACCTGGCCCCGGCGCAGCACCTTCTGGCGCCGGTAATTGTTAAAGCCGTAGTCCAGAAGGAGCATGGCATCCTCCCACATCTGCGGCGCATTTAAAACCACGCAGACCAGCTGCCAGCCCTCCCGGGTGGCAGAGCCAACAAAGCAGCGGCCCGCGGCCCTGGTCCAGCCGGTCTTGACGCCGTCTCCCCCGGGATAGAGCTCCAGCAGCCGGTTCTGGCTGGCCATGACCCGGTCCCAGGGCCGCCCGGGCCAGCTTATGGTCCAGCTGGGGGTGGCAATAATCTGGCGGAAGCGCTCATTTTCCAGAGCCCGGCGGGTGATCAAAGCCAGGTCATAGGCGGTGCTGTACTGCCGGCCGCCCGGCAGGCCGTGGGGGTTGGCATAAAGGGTATTCTTGGCCCCCAGGGCGGCGGCTTTTTGATTCATCATTTCCACGAATTTCTCCTCTGTTCCCCCGATATGCTCGGCGATGGCCACGGCGGCATCGTTGCCCGAGCGCAGCATGAGGCCGTAGATCAGCTCTCCCAGGGTCTTCTTTTCGCCCTCCTCCAGCCAGATGGAAGAGCCTTCCGTGGAGGCCGCCGCCTTGCTTACCGTTACCATATCCTCTTCACGGCCGTGCTCCAGGGCCAGCAGGGCCGTCATGATTTTCGTCGTCGAGGCGATGGGCAGGCGCCGGTGCTCATCCTTGGCCCAGAGCACCCTCCCGCTTTCCCGGTCCACCAGTATCGCCGAAAGGGCGCTCACCTCCGGCTCCTCTGCCGCCGCCGGAACTGGTAAAAAGCAGAAAGCGGCCAGCAGTAAAGCTGCAATAAGGAGCACCCGCGGTCTATTTCTCATTGCCTTCGCTCCCGGGAAGTAGATGAACCCTTATCGTTCATAATTATTCCCGCGGGCTTAATTTTATGTTTTTCCTGCGGGCGCCTTTGGGGGCTATCTGTAGCGGCTGCTGTTTAGCTCCTCCCTGGAGCCGCGGCGCTCGCCGCGCCGGTTGAAAAGCTCCTGGAGCTGATCGAGCACCTGGGGGGCTATGTCGATGAGCCGGTCAAGCATGGCGTGGCGATCCACGGGCAGGAGGCGAACCTGGCCCTGTCCGGCCACCAGAAAGGCCACGGGCTGCACGGAGACGCCGCCGCCGCTGCCCCCGCCGAAGGGAAGCTCCGCCGGCCTGTTGTTGTGGTTGCCGCTGCCGTTGCCGGCCTGTTGCTCAAATTCCGTCCCCCCGGCGGCAAAGCCGAAGGATACCCTGGAAATGGGGATGATCACGCTGCCGTCAGGGGTTTCCACGGCATCGCCCACGATCTTGTTTACATCAACCATCTCCTTCAAATTTTCCATGGCCGTCTTCATCAGGCTTTCAATGGGATGATGTTCCACCGGGTACACCTCCTATTTTTTTGACCGTCTGCCGCAGCTTTAACAGGCAGTAAAGGGACAGCCTGATTTCTCCTTCACAACGAAGTCGCAGCTCCGCCGACCTGAAGAGGGGCACGACCTGCAAGCGGGGCTTGGCTGCCAGCGAAAAATATTCCTGGAGCAGTCCGGCGATGGCGCCTAGCAGGGCCCACAAGCCCCCTGCCGCCAGCCCGGTGAGGGCGGGATCGTCCCATCCCCAGGTTAGCTCAAGCTCCAGGCGGGAGAGGGTGATCTTTTTCAGCAAGGCGCGAAGCTGCCGGGTGATGGTTAAGCTGTCAGCGGCCCTGAACAGGTCCATAAGGCTGCTTCCGCTCTTTTTCCCCCGGAAGCCGGCCAGGCCGGCCACCTTTTGCAGGAGAACAGCCGGTATCCTGAACCGCCCCACTGCCAGGTGAGAGGTCCAATCCCCCTCCCCGGCCTCTCCCTGCCACAGCTCCATGGAGAGCGGGAATGAGCCCAGCTTTACCCGCAGGCTGATGTGATCTTTTTTATTTTCTCTAAGGTAGTGCACAAATATGCGCAGCGGCAGAAGCAGGATCAAGGCAGCCAGAAGAAAGCAGAAGATTAAGAGAACCAGCAGCCAGGCCCACCAGGCCATGCACACTCTCCCCTGACAAAACTCCCTAGACCTTTTATACTTTACCCTGTTATGGGAAAAAAACGCATTGCCGGGGGCACGCAGGAGGCAAAAAGAGAAGGTGAAGCAAGGCTACTGCTCCAGGGGAGGCAGTTCTTCCAGGCTTTTCAGGCCAAAAAACTTTAAGAAATCGGGAGTGGTCTTGTAGAGCAGGGGGCGCCCCGGCCCCTCCTTGCGGCCGCAGACGCAGATGAGCTTGCGCTTGAGCAGCTGGTCAAGGACATGCTCGCAGCGGACGCCGCGCACCGCTTCAATCTCCACGCGGGTCAGGGGCTGCTTGTAGGCGATGATGGCCAGGGTCTCCAGGGCGGCGGGAGAGAGGCTATCCGATTCCTTCTCCCCCAGGGCCTTTTCAATGTACGGGGCCAGCTCCGGTGCACTGCCCATCTGGTAGCCCCCGGCGATCTCGAAAATGCGCAGGCCGCGCTGCTGCGAGGCAAGCTCCTCCTGCAGCTCCTTCACCAGGGTGCGCACCTCGTCGGGGGAGCTCTCCAGAAATTTAGCCAGCTGCTCCGCTTTAACGGGCTCTTCCTTTAGGAAAAGAATGGCTTCAATTAGCGCCTTGCACTGTGCGCGTTCCATGGTCATTCTCCTTTGCCAGCCGCACCAGGATGGGCCCGAAGTGGCGCTCCTGCAGCAGGATGACCTTCCGCAGGCGGGCCAGCTCCAGCAAAGAGACGAGGGTTACAAGCAGTTCCCAGATCCCCTTCCGCTTAAGGAAGGCGTTGAAGGGGAGTACAGGCCCCCTCTGCTCGAGGAGGCGGCAGATATAGGCGCTCCGCTCGTTCACCGGAAGATCCTCCAGCAATTCGATCACCGGCGGGAGCGAGCGCGCCGCCGCAGCGGCCTCGATGCGGTTCATAATTTCGCCGAGAAGCTGGGCTCCCTCCCAGTAGGTATAGTAGGACTGCTGCACCTCTTTTTTAGGTATGACTACCAGTTTCTTTCCGGTGGAGCGAAGGTATATCTTCTGCTGCTCCTCGGCGAGCCGGCCCAGGTAGCCGGCAGCTTCCTTGAAGCGGCGGTATTCTTCGAGCCTTTCAAAGAGCTCCTCGGGGCTGTTGATCTGGAAGAGGGCCTCGTCATCCTCTTCTTCCTCCTCGCCGTGCCGCGGCGGCCGGGGCAGGAGCATCTTCGATTTTAAGCGCAGCAGCGTCGCCGCCATGACCAGGAACTCGCTGGCGATATCAAGGTTAAGCTCCTGCATTGACTTCAGGTAGGCAAGGTACTGCTCCGTGATGGCGGCGATGGAAACGGACCAGATATCGATCTCCGCCTTCTTCACCAGGTGGTAGAGGAGATCAAAGGGCCCCTCAAAAACGGGCAGCTTGATGGTGCAGGCAGCCTGCTGCGTCATCAGATCTTCATCGCCTCGCGGACCGCCTCGAGAGTGGCGGAAGCATCCCGCCTCGCCTTCTCTTCACCGCCCAGGAGAATCTCCTCGAGGTAGTCGCTTTTCTCCTCCAGCTCCCGCCTCTTTTCGTGGATGGGAACCAGGAACTCAACCAGCTTGTGCCCCAGGATCTCCTTGCACTGGACGCAGCCAATCTCAGCCGTCCGGCAGGCTGAGGCGATGCGCTCCACCTCGGGTGGATTGAAGATCTCCTGGAAGCGATAGGCGGTGCACACTTCGGGGCGCCCCGGATCGCGCCGCCGCTGCCGCTGGGGATCGGTGATCATCATGCTCACCTTCCGCTTGACTACTTCGGGAGGATCGGAGAGGGCAATGTAGTTGTCATAGCTCTTGCTCATCTTGCGGCTGTCAATGCCCGGCAGCAAGGCGTGCTCCCCCAGCAGCGGCTCCGGCTCCGTTAGAATCCGGCCGTAAAGATAATTGAAGCGGCGGGCCACCTCGCGGGTGATCTCCAGGTGCGGCAGCTGGTCTTCCCCCACGGGGACAGCATCAGCCCGGTAGATGAGAATATCGGCGGCCTGCAGCAGGGGATAGCCCAGGAAGCCGTAATTGTGGATCTCCTTCCCCTGGAGCTCGCGGAGCTGCTCCTTGAAGGTGGGGCAGCGCTCCAGCCAGGCAATGGGCGTGATCATGGCCAGGAGCAGGAAGAGCTCGGCATGCTCCTTCACCCTCGACTGCCGAAAGAGAACGGCCTTGTCGGGATCCAGGCCCACGCTGAGCCAGTCCAGGAGCATCTCCCGGCTGTTTTCCCTCACCTGGTGCGACTCCTTGTAGCCCGTGGTCAGGGCGTGCCAGTCGGCGATAAAGAAGTAGCAGCGGTACTGCTCCTGCAGCTCCACCCACTTCTTCAGGGCGCCAATGTAATTGCCCAAGTGAAGCTTGCCGCTGGGCCGCGCCCCGCTGACAATAATTTTTCTCCTGTTTTCTTTTTCTTCCCGCTTCATCATTTCACTCCTTAAAATAAACCCAAGATCATCAGGACTAGCCCTGCCATACCATTATACACGTACCTGAAAAGGGGTATAATAATCCGCCCAGTCACCCCGCTGAAAATGAGCAGCATAAGCAGGACGGGTGCGTAGGGTTCAATTTGCCGGTAAAAACGGCCCGCGCTTTCCGGCGCCAGGGCCGCCAGAACTTTCGAGCCGTCCAGCGGCGGCAGCGGGAGCAGGTTGAAGATGCCCAGGAGAATGTTGAACACCGCCAGTGTCTCCATGAATTGAAGATAGAAGCCCCAGACATAGCCCAGCCGCAAGGGCAAGTATAAAAAAAAGAGGCCGGCAAAGGCAAGAGCGAAATTGGCCAGCGGGCCGGCAAAGGAAACCCAGAGCATACCCTTGCGGTAATCGTGAAAATTGTAGGGATTCACCGGCACCGGTTTGGCCCAGCCGAAGCCGAAGAGGATCAGGGTAATGGTGCCGATGGGATCCAGGTGGCGCAGCGGATTCAAGCTCAGCCGCCCCTGCCACTTGGCCGTGGCATCGCCGAAATGATAGGCGGCGCGGGCATGGGCATACTCGTGCACAGTGATGGCCAGGAGCAAGGCCGGAAGGCGGTAGATTAGCTCTAGCAGACTTTGGGGATAGATTTTTTATTCCCCCTCTCGCCGTTCAAGGTAGGATTTAACAAAAGCCAGCTCTTCCTCGTAGCTGCGCACTTCTCCGTCAAGGACGGCCCGACGCAGCCGCCTCAGGATCTCCCCGTAAAGGGGGCCGGGCTGCAGGCCCAGCTCTTTCAGGGCGCCCCCCCTAAGGCGCGGGCGCACGTATTGCAGGCTTTCGAGATAGACCCTGATGTGGTCCTGCAGGGTCTTGCTCCCGGCCAGGGCATAGAGCAGAAGAAGGGCTTCCCGGCGCAAGGGATCGAGTTTCTCCACCAGGACGCTGGGCCGGGGGTTGCCCCCCTCCGCACCGGAGAGCTCTTCCAGCAGCGGCGGCACCTCCCGGCAGCCCTGCAGGACCGTCCCGGCCCGCTCCCGCGACAGGCCCAGCAGGCGCAGTGTGGCCAGCTGATCCTGGGGCGCCATCTCCAGGAGCAAGCCGCTCAGGTAGACCAGCTCCTTGTCGGGAGGGCTGTCCCAGGGGCGCTGCTCCGCCCAGGCAAGGGCCTCCCTGATGCACTTCAGACGCGCCCAGGTCTCGCCGCCGGGAGCCAGGCGGGGATAAACCTGCTCCAGCAGGCCCAGCTCGTGAAGGCGCATGAGAACGGCCACGGGATCGGGTTCATCGTAGATGAGGCTCACTTCCCGGGCCAGCCGCTGGCGGCTGACCTTGTCGAGAACCCGGCCGCGCACCGCCTTCTCCATGAGGGAGAGAGTATTCTCCTCGATGCGGAAGGCGAAGCGCTGCTCGAACCTGACCGCGCGAAGCAGCCGCAAGGGATCGTCAACGAAGCTGAGGTTGTAAAGGGTGCGGATAAGCCCGCGGTGCAGATCCTCCCGCCCGTTGAAGAAATCATGGAGATCTCCAAAAGAGCCCGGAAGGAGCGAGCAGGCAAGGGTGTTAATGGTGAAGTCGCGCCGGAAAAGGTCGCTCTTCAGATCTTCCGTCCCCTCCACCTGCGGCAGCGCCGCCGGCGCGGCGTAAACCTCGCGGCGGGCGGTGGCAAAATCGAGGCGGAGGCCCTCTTCCAGGAAAAGCGAGGCGGTGCCAAACTGTTCAAATACTTTCAACTTTCCACCTAATAATTTGGCCATTTCCCGGGCAAATTTCACCGCGTCGGAGAGAACAACAATATCGAGATCCTTGGCCAATTCGGCGTCGAGCAGGAGATCGCGGATGACCCCGCCCACCAGGTAAACCTGGAGGCCCATGATCTCCGCCCGCTGCCCGATGAGAAGAAGGTAGCCCAGCCAGCGCGGAGGCAGCTTCTCCTGGAGGAGGGGGCCCAGGTTGTCGGCCTCGGCGGCCTCCGGTCTGCTTTCCCGCTGCAGGAGGCTGCCCTTGTGCGCAGGAGAGGGCAGCCGCCGGTCCCGGCGGTAAAGGTAGCGCAGGATGTCAATGGGGGTGACCATCCCCAGGGGCTGCCCCGCCTCGTCCACGACAATAATGTGCTCCGTTTTGGCCTCCACGAAAGCCCGGCGCAGGGCGGTAAACGGAACCTGCGGTCCCACTGTCACCGGCTGCCGCCTCATCAGCCCTCGCACCGCCGCCTGGCCCAGCCCGCTGCGCAGGGCCTTCTCTATCTCCTTCCGGCTGATCAGCCCCGCAACCTTCCCCTCTTCCAGCACGGGGCAGCTGCTGTATCCCTCCCCGTCAAGATACTCCTTCACCTCGGTAACAGTCTGCACGGCATCAACGGCCGCCACGGGCGTGGAAGCAACTTGCAGGGCCACAGCCGGGGGCGGCAGGTATCTTTCCAGCAGCTCCAGCAGCCGCTTTTTCAGCGCCCCCAGCTCCTCCCCCTTGATTTCAGCGTGGACCATCTGGCCTGATCCGCCGGCGTCCAGGGGCCCAAGCAGCAGCAGCAGGTCGAGGTCGTCGGCCGTGGTGCGGGCGCTGAGGGAGATGCGCCCCTCCGCCATCTCGGCCAGGACGATGGCCAGGTCGGCCTCCTCGATCTCCTGGAGCCGCCAGGCCAGGGCCCTGGCCCCGCCGGCAAACTCCGCCGCAGAGACGGTGGCCAGCAGGATGGTCCGCCCGCAGATCTCGTACAGCTCGCTGCCCCGGATCAGTCCCGTGAAGAGGCTTTCCGCCCCCGCCGCCGGGGAGGAGGAAAGGTACTCCCGGATCAGGGCGGGCTTGACGCCCAGTTCCCAGAGATAGGCGACGGCGGCGGCATCCCGCGGCGTGGTGGCATCGCTGCTCAGCGAAGCGGTATCCCGGTAAATCCCCAGCAGCATGAGCGAGCTTTCCACCTCGCTCAGGGGGATGCGGCGGCGGCGGATCTCTTCCACCAGCAGGGTCGTCGCCGCCCCCACCGGCTCCACCCGGATCTCGTCCCCCTCAATGTCATCGGGAGCCTGCTCGTGATGATCGTAGATATGCACCTCCTGGGCCTGGTCCACCAGGGGGAGCCAGATGCCCAGGCTGCTCCGCCTGCGGCAGTCGACGAGCACGATGACATCGGCCCCGGGGTAGCCCTCCATTTCGGTGGCCCTTCTTAGCGGAAGCTGGCTTCCGTAATTTTCCACAAAGCGGGCCACTTCCGGCTGCATCTGCTCCGGAGCGAGGGCATAGCTCCCGGGATAGAGCCTGGCTGCCGCCACCTGGGCCGCCAGGGCATCGAAGTCGGCATGGTTATGGGTCAATATGATGGTCAATGGTCAGCCACCGTCGTCTTCATGCACTGTAGTTAAACATACCTTGGTAAATTATATCACAAAAGCAGCCCCCCCTCTATAAAGGACGCACCGCCAGCGGGGCGAGGGCCGCCGGCCTCCGCCCTGGCTTCCTGCTGCCCTCCTCAAGGCTTAGCGCCTTTTCGAGGTGCGATCGGTGTCTTTTGTGCGCAGCCAGCGGGGGCGGTAATACTGGATGGGGATGGGGCGGCGGACGAATATGTAGAGGAGCACCTTGGGATCCGGCGGAATGAGCGGCCATAGATAGGGCAGGCCAAAAGACTTGGTCGTGGCCAGGTTAATAAAGATGAGGACAAGCCCGCCGATGAGGCCGGGCAGGCGGAAGATCCCCGTGAGGAGGATGAGCAGCAAAAGGTAAAGGCGGTTGGCCATGCTCAGCTCCCAGCTGGGCGTGGAGAAGACGCCCAGGGCGACGAGACCGGTGTAAAGGAGCACCTCGGGAGTGAAAAAGCCCACCGAGACGGCAATCTGGCCAATGAGCAGCGCCCCCACCAGGCCCAGGGCGGTGGCAAAGGGGGAGGGGGTATGGATGCTGGCCATGCGCACCAGGTCCAGGCCAAAATGGGCAAAAACAAACTGCAGGTAGATGGGAATGCTTGTTTTCTGCTCGGGGCCGATAAACTTGAGCGACTCGGGCAGGTAGCGCGGCTCCGACGCCAGGAGCAGCCAGACAGGGATGAGCACGAACGAGAGAAAAATGCCCACCAGCCGGATCCAGCGGACATAGGTGCCGATGATGGGGTTCTGGCGGAACTCCTCGGCATGCTGGAGCAGGTGGAAGAGGGTCACCGGCACGATCATCACCGAGGGCGAGGTGTCTACAACGATGATCACATGCCCCTCCACCAGGTGATTGGCGGCCACGTCGGGGCGCTCGGTGTAGCGGACCACTGGAAAGGGATTCCAAAAGGAGCGGGTAATGAATTCTTCCACCGTCTTCTCGGCCATGGGCAGGGCGTCAATGTCGATTTGCGCCAGCCTCTCGCGCACAGTGGCCACAATATGGGGATTGGCGATATCCTTCATGTAAATGATGGCGATGTCCGTTACCGAGCGCCGCCCCGCGTTTACAATTTCACACCTCAACTGGGGGTCCCGAAGGCGCCGCCGGATGAGCGCTATATTGAAAACCATCGTCTCCACGAAGCCGTCGCGCGAGCCGCGAGTTATCTTTTCAATGTCGGGCTCTTCCGGGCTGCGGGCGGGGTACTGGCGGGTGTCGATAAGCGTTCCCACCTGCTCCCCGTCAAGAAGAAGCAGCATGGGGCCGGCGAGAACCTGCCGGATGGCCTCTTCCAGGTCCTCCACCGGGCTGGTCTCGGCAAAGGGAATAACCTCTTTCAGCAGCTTTTCTACGGGGGCGGCGGCAATCTGCTCCCTCGATACAGCCAGCAGGGATTGGATTATAAATACCGAGACCTCGTTGTTGTTCAGGCCGTCCACGAAGAGAAGGGTTGCTTTCTTCCCCCCCACGGTGATCTCCTTGAGGATGATGTCAAAATTCTTTTTTCCCAGGTCGAGGCGCTCCTGCAGGTAGGCGATATTCTGTTCAAGCTTTTTATGGATGGTCGTGGACATTTTCTCCCTTCCCGCCGTCCTTCTTTTTTTGAAAGGCTAGCCCCTGGGATTAAAGATCAGCGCCGTTAGAAAGGCGAACAGGATCGCCGCGGTGATCCCGGTGCTGGTGAGCTCGAACATGCCCGTAAGGATGCCGATAAGGCCGTGGCGCGAGGCCTCCGAGAGGGCCCCCTTGACCAGGGCGTTGCCGAAGCTGGATATGGGCAGGCTGGCTCCCGCTCCGGCAAATTGGATCAGGCGGTCGTAAAGGCCCAGCCCTCCGAGAATGCCGCCGGCGACGACGAAGCCGGAAAGGATATGCCCCGGCGTAAAGGGGGTGAGGTCAAAAAGAAGCTGGCCGATGAGGCAGAAGAGCCCTCCCACGAGAAAGGCAGTGAGGTAGCTTCCCATGCTCCTTCCATCTCTCCTTTTCTTATTCTTAAGTGCCGCTCCGTGGGGCGGCCGGCATGGCTAGATCTCCAGGGCCACGGCATGGGCCACCCCGGGGATGGATTCGCCCTGCCCCAGGGTGGTGGGGCTGTGCAGCGCACCGGTGGAGACAACCAGGATTCTTTTCAGCTCGCCCTCTTTCATCCGCCTGTAGAGATGGCCCAGCACCACCACGCCCGAGCAGGCGCAGCCGCTGCCCCCTGCGCCGACATCCTGAAGCTCGGGATTGTAGATCATCAGCCCGCAGTCATTGTAATTGTCTTCCAGGCAATAGCCGCTGCGGGCCAGGAGCTTGCGCAGCAGCGCGGCGCCAATCTGGCCGAGATCGCCGGTGACAATGAGATCGTAATAGTCCGGCCTGCGCTGCAGGTCTTCAAAATGCCTGATGAGCGTGGACGCCGCCGCCGGAGCCATGGCCGCCCCGAGGCCGTAAGCGTCCTTTTCCCCCATGTCGACGACCTTGCCTATGGTTGCCGCGGTGATGCGCGGGCCCTCCCCGGCGGCGCCGATCACCGCCGCCGCCGCCCCGGTGACAGTCCACTGGGCCTGCCGGGGGCGCTGGAAGCCGTACTCCGTGGGATAGCGGTACTGGCGCTCGGCGCTGCAATTATGGCTCGAGGTGGCGGCGAGAACCTTTTGGGCAAAGCCGCCTGCCACGAGCATGGCCCCCCAGGAAAGGGCCAGGGTCAGCGTGGAGCAGGCGCCGTAAAGCCCGAAGAAGGGAATGCCCAGCGCGGCGGCGCTGTAGCCGGAAACGGTGATCTGGTTCAGCAGATCCCCGGCCAGGAAATAATCAATATCGCCGAGGCGGAGGTCCTGCTTTTTCAGCGCCAGCAGGCATGCCTCCTGGAGCATCTTCCGCTCGGCGGCTTCAAAGCTCTTCTCCTTAATCCGGAGGTCGGGGTAGACCAGGTCAAAGTCTTCCCCCAGGGGGCCCTTTCCCTCCATGGGCCCCACCACGGCGGCGGCGGAAGTCAAGTAGGGAGAAGGATCAAGCAGCACACTCTGCCGGCCCGCTTTTTGACTCATGCCTCTCCCCCGCGGCGGCCTAGAATATGGCCGAAATCAGCCCTGCAACAAAGGCTGTAATGACGCCGAACAGGATGACCGTTCCGGCCAATGAGAACATCTTGGCGCCGACGCCCAGCACCAGGCCTTCTTTCTTGAACTCAAGCGCCGCCGAGGTCACGGAGTTGGCAAATCCGGTTACGGGCACGGCCATGCCGGCGCCGGCAAAACGGGCCAGGCGATCGAAAAGGCCCAGCCCCGTCAGCAGCGAGGCCAGCAGGATGACCACGGCCACGGTGGGGTTGGAGGCATCCTCGGGCTTGAAGCCGAGGGCAATAAATCCGTTCTGGATGGCCTGCCCAAGGAGGGAGATGGCGCCGCCGCTGGCAAAGGCGCATAGCGCGTTGCGCCAGAGCGGCGGGGCAGGCCGCTCTTTCTTTACGAGCTCCCGGTATTCCTCGGGGGTGATGTTCAGCTCTTCGGGAACGGCAGCCATGGGCACTCTCCTTTAACGCCTAGCGATCTTCCCGCACGCCGAAAGCCAGCTTCAGGTTAACCTTGTATTCTACAATCTCGCCGTTGTCCAGGCTGGCGGTGCAGTTGACCACCTCCACCCCGGTAATCCCGTCAATGGTTTTGGAGGCCTCCCTGACGGCGTTTTTTACGGCATCGTCCCAGCTGATAGGAGATTCACCTACCAGTTCAATAACCTTGGCTACTGTAGGCAATTTGGCTCACTCCCTTTTTTTATTGTTTTTGGCAGCTGCTTGTGACATGGTGCGGCGGCGCCATCACGGGATAGGAACGGCGCGGCCTCTCCGGCAGGTGGAAGAAGAGCAGGTAGATTACCAGCCCGCAAAAGATGCAGAAAAGCGCCGCCCACGATAATATGGTTGCGACCTTGTCGCCCCGGCTAATCGTTTTTCCCTCCAGAGAAGCCTGCTTTTTTGGTGCCTTTTTAGTTTGCGGTAAAGAGGATTTTTTATGCGAGCTGGGATGCCTTTAGATCTCCGGCTGCATGTGGGCGCGCAGCCGGTGGAGGATCCTTTTCTCAAACCGTGAAACCTGGCGCTGCGAGAGGGCAAGGCGCCTGGCCGTTTCCGCCTGGGTCAGCTCATCGAAGAAGCGCAGCACAATGAGCCGCCGCTCCAGCGGGGTCAGCTTCATCATCCCTTCGCCGAGGGCCAGCCGCTCCAGCAGCCTCTCTTCATCGCTCCTCCCCTCCCCATCCGCCATCGCCTCCTCCTCCAGCGGCGAAAGGGGCAGGTAAGAATCCATAACCAGGGCCACCTCTTCGGGGGCCATCCCCATGGCGGCGGCGATCTCGCCCACCGTGGGTTCGCGCTGCAAATCCTGCACCATCTGCTCGCGGCACCGGTGCAGGCGGCGGGACTGCTCCAGCAGGGAGCGGCCCACCTTCAGGGGGGAGCCTGTGCGGCGGCGGTAAAGGCGCATCTCGCCCTCAACCCAGGCGAGAGCAAAGGTAATGAACTTCACCCCCCGCGCAGGGTTAAAGCGCTGCGCCGCCTTGAGCAGGCCCATCATTCCGGCCTGGAAATAATCCTCCCTCTCCCCGCTGTGGGGAGCCATGCGGAGGGCATAGGCCCTGACCAGCGGCGCCAGCTGCTTGAAAAGCGCTTCTCCGGCCTCCTTCTCCCCCTCCTGGAAGCGCCGGAGCAGCTCCCGGATCTGCTCCTCGGACATGAGCGCTAATACTCCTTCACCCTGCTCTTGGAGCGGATCTCTTTAACCATGGTCACCAGCGTCCCCTGCCCCGGTGCGGAGCGGATGGTGAGCTTATCCATGAAATTTTCCATAATGGTGAAGCCCATCCCGGAGCGTTCCAGCTCCGGCTTGCTGGTATAGAGGGGCTGGCGAGCCTTCTCCACGTCTTCAATGCCCACCCCCCAGTCCTCCACCTCCACGGTGAGCACATTCCCGTCTATGTATGCCCTGACGCTGATAAGGCCGACTCGATCCTCGTAGGCATGGATGATGGCGTTGGTAACCGCTTCGGAAACGGCGGTCTTGATGTCGCTGATCTCCTCCAGCGTGGGATCAAGGCGCGCCGCAAAAGCGGCTACCACCACGCGGGCAAAGGATTCATTTTCCGGGAGGCTCTCTATTTCCAGCTTCATAAAGGTTGATGTTCCCATGTTTACAACCTCCTTTTGGAAGGCACTCCCAGTAGCAGGTAGCGCAGGGCATCGGCTTCGCGATTAAAAAAAGGAATAATCCGGGCCAGGCCCGAGATCTCCGTTATCCTGGAGATGGCGTCGGGCACCTCGCATACCGCCACGCGCCCGCCCGCTGCATCGATCTTCCGGTAGCGCCCCAGCAGGGCACCCACGCCGGAGCTGTCCATGAAGGTAAGCCCACGCAGGTTGAAGAGGACGGCGCGGGAAGGGTGGCGGGCGATCTCCCGGTCAACCTGCTCCCGCATCTGCTCGGCATGGTGATGATCCAGCTCTCCCGTCAAGCGGACGAGCAAAACGGCCCGGTGCTGCTCCATCTCAATCTTCATGGCGACCCCCCTGTGCAGAGATAATGCCTTCAATAATGGAAATTAGTTCTGCGCTTCCCGTAAATTTCCTGCCGTTCCTGAAAAAATTTCGACATTTGCAGGGCGCAGGGCAGCCTCGCCCGCGCGCCAAGGGGACAAAAAGGACCGCCCCAGTGTCCCTCCCGCCTGCGGGTGAATATAAAAAAGCGGCTCTCGCGGTGAGCCGCTTTTCTTTTCCAACGGGTACAGGTTGAGCGGCTTATGGGCCGCCCCCGGCAGCGTGGGGAAAGGTGCGCCCTAGCGGCCGAACCTAAGCCAGCGGAAAAGCAGCCGCTGGAACATGGTTATGAGCGAAGCCCGCCGCACCTCCTGGCTCACCACCAGGTCCACCGCGGCTTCCTCGCCCTCGCCATAGCGCACCTTAAGCTCTCCCACTTTCTCATGCTCCTGCAGGGGAAGGGCAAATTCATAAAGCTCCACCTCTTCGGCGTAGTCCTCCGCCGCTCCCTGCGGCAGGAGCAGGCTCAGGTTCCTGGCCGCGATTACGGGGACTTCGGGCGGAGAGCCCTTGTCTACCGTCAGCCTGGCCACCTCCGTCCCCTTTTTAATCACGGGGACGCTTTTGAAGTTGTTGAAGCCGTAGTCCAGGAGAGCGCGGGCGGTGTCGTAGCGGTCTTTCGGCGTGTCGGCGCCCAGGACCACGGCCAGGAGGCGGGTATTGCCGCGGCGGGCCGTGGCCGAGATGCCGTTGCCCGCTTCCCGGGTGAAGCCTGTCTTAAGGCCGTCGCAGCCGGGATAGTCCACGATCATGCGGTTGGTGTTGCTTAAGAAGACCTCCCCGGCGCGAATCTGCCCCTGCAGAAAGTGCTCATCCATCCAGATGGTCGTCCACTTGTGAATTTGCGGGTACTCCAGCAGCGCCAGGCTCATGAGCATCACATCATAGGCGCTGCTGTAGTGATCGGGATCGTGAAGGCCGTGGGGGTTGCAGAAGTGGGTCTGCTCCATCCCCAGGCTGCGCGCCTTCTCGTTCATCAGCTCCACGAAGCCCTCCACGGAGCCGGCCACGTGCTCGGCCACGGCCACGGCAGCATCATTGGCCGAGCCCACGGCCATGCCGATGAGAAGGTTCTCCAGCGAAACCACGTCACCTTCGCTGAGGAACAGCTCGGAGCCGCCCATGGAGGAAGCCCGGGCGCTGACGCGCACCTGGTCGTCAAGGGAAACTTTGCCCGCGGCCAGCTGCTCCATGACGATGAGCAGGCTCATGATCTTGGTCAGGCTGGCCGGATAGAGCTTCTCCCGGCTGTTATGTTCCCAGATTATCTTCCCGCTGTTTGTCTCCATGAGCAGGGCGGCCTGGGCCTTGATCTCGAAGTCCGGCGCGGGCGGGTCCGTGCCGGCGGCGGTTCCGGCAGCAGGAAGAACCAAGAGAAGAGACCATAGCAGCAGCAGGAGCATAGCTTTCAGCTTCATGCGCCCATCCCCCTCTTTTTTTACTATTTTCTCCAAGGATGGCTGGGATCATACCGCCGCCCGCTGCCGGGCGCCGGACCCGGTTTACTAAGGCAGGAGGAAGGAGTGGCCGTACTCCAGGGGAGGAAGCTGGAGCCAGGCGGCGGCGGAGGCGCCGAGGTCGGCAAAAGTGGGGCGAGTGCCCACGGGAACGCTCTGCTGCAGCGAGGGGCTCCAGGCCATGAGGGGGACGTATTCGCGCGTGTGATCCGTCCCGGGGAAAGCGGGATCGCAGCCATGGTCGGCGGTGATGAAGAGCAGATCCGCCGGGCGGAGCAGGCGGAGAATCTTCTCCAGGTGGGCATCGAAGCGCTCCAGGGCGGCGGCGAAGCCGAGGCTGTCATTGCGATGGCCGTAAAGGGTGTCAAAATCTCCAAAGGTGCCCCAGATAAGGCCTTCCGGCAACTCTTCCAGCAGGCCCAGCAGGGCGGCGGCCACAGCCTCGTTGTCGCCGCCCGGCCGGTGCAGGGTAACCCCGCGGTGATTAAAAATATCGGCCACCTTTCCTATTGCCGCCACAGTGTAGCCGCCGGCGGCAGCCCGATCCAGCAGCGTTTCTCCCGGCGGCGAGAGGGAAAAATCCTTCCTGCGGGTGGTCCGCTTGAAGTCGCCGGGGCGGCCGATGAAGGGGCGCGCAATGACCCTGCCGACGGCGTGCTCCCCCTGGAGGATTTCCCGCGCTGCCTGGCACCAGCGGTAAAGCTCCTCCGGGGGAACGATGTCCTCGTGGGCGGCGATCTGGAAGACGCTGTCCGCCGAGGTATACACTATGGGCCAACCCGTCTGCAGGTGCCGCTCGCCCAGCTCCTTGATGATCTCCGTTCCCGAGGCGGCGACGTTGCCCAGGACGGGGCGGCCGATGGCCTTTTCAAAGGCCTCAATTATTTCCCTGGGAAAGCCGTTGGGATAAACGGGAAAGGGCCTCTTCAGCACCAGGCCGGCCATCTCCCAGTGCCCGCTGGTGGTGTCTTTTCCCGCGGCCTGGGAGGCCATCCGTCCGTAGTACCCCGCCCCGGGGCGCAGGACGGGCGAAGCGGAGGGAGAAGAGCCCGTGGAGAGGGCCATGATCTCATCCAGGCCCAGCCGCTGCAGGTTGGGGAGGTGCAGCGGACCCGCCGCGTCAATGACATGGAGCAGGGTGTTGGCCCCCGCATCGCCAAAAGCGGCGGCATCGGGAAGCGCTCCCACGCCCACACCGTCAAGAACGATGATTATTGCTCGCCGTCGCACCATGGCACCATGACCTCTTCTCAAGCCCGCGGGTGGGTCTTGTCGTAAACCTCGCGGATCTTGCGCCGGTTTATCTGGGTGTAAATCTGGGTGGTGGAGATATCGGAATGGCCCAGCATCTCCTGGACCGAGCGCAGGTCGGCGCCGTTTTCCAGGAGGTGAGTGGCAAAAGAGTGGCGCAGCGTGTGCGGCGTGATCTCGCCGCTGATATTGGATTGCCGGGCATATTTTTTCAGTATCTTCCAGAAGCCCTGCCTGGTCAGGCGCCGCCCGTGATGGTTTAAAAAAAGCGCCTTCTCATCCTTTCGCTTGAGCAGCTTGTCGCGGCACTTATGTAAGTATTCTTGAACATAGTTCACGGCCACGGAGCCGATGGGAACAATCCGCTCCTTCATCCCCTTGCCCCGGCAGCGCAGGTATCCCACTTCAGGGCTGAAGTCGCTCACGTTCAGGGCCACGAGCTCTGAAACGCGAATGCCCGACGCATAGAGAAGTTCGAGCATGGCCTTGTCCCGCAGGCCCACGTAGCTGTCATCGCGGGGCTGGCGCAGCAGCCGGTCAACCTCCTTGGGTGTGAGGACGCGGGGCAGTTTTTTTTCAATGCGGGGGGCCTTGATAAGCTGCGCCGGGTTGTCTTCCAGCAGGCCCTCCTGGACCAGGAAGTTGAAAAAAGAACGGATGGAAGCCACGTTGCGGGAGATGGTTGCGGGAGCCCGTCCCTCGTTCTTCAAGGCCAGCAGGTAATCGGCAATCGCCTGCCGATCGATTTGCTCCGGAGAGCTTATCTTTCTCTTTTCCAGGAATTTGAGGAACTTCTGCAGGTCCCGCCGGTATGATTCCAGCGTATTGCGGGCCAACCCTTTTTCCACCGACAGGTAATGGGTATAGTTCTCGAGCCACAAATGCATCCAGCAGTTGCCCCCAGAAAAGAAAATTCTTCTAATTATTCCACAGCCGCATTGGAAAATCCTTTTTCCCGCAGCGGCGGCAGCTCTTGTTTCAGCGCATCACCGGCAGGAGCAGCTTTATAAAAACCGGCGAAATATAGGCCTCCACCAGGGCCGCCACTGCCAGGAGCAATCCCACCAGGAGGAACATCATGGAATAGGGCCCCAGGTGCTCCTTCAGGGAGCAGGGGCGCTTCTCCAGCCAGCAGCGCAGGCGGAGCCACGAAAGAGAGAAGCCGGTAACGCCGGCGGCAATGAGCGTCGGGACCAGGATGAGGTTGTGGGGCAGGACGGAGCCGGCGGCAAAGAGGACGCCGCGCAGCGAGGCCCTCTGCACCAGGAAGCCGACGGTAAAGCCCAGGGAAAAGCCCCGCAGCCCTACCAGGCCGGCCACAAAGGGAAAGCCGAAGAGGAAGAGGCCCATGAACCAGGTGAGAAAAAGATATTGAAAGTTCAAGCGCAGCGCCTGCCGAAAGACGGCCCCCTGGTCGATGGCTCCCCCCTGGCTGAGGCTTTCGATAAAGTAGCCAAAGTAGCGGTTCAGCATGAGCTGCTGCTCTGCCCCCAGTCCCCGTAGGACCGCGGCCCCGGCCACGACACCTCCCGAAAAGAGGGCGGTAATAAGTATATAAGTCCCCATATTTTGCCTAAAGTATTCCTGGAGATCACGCCGGATCTCGTCCACTTCGCCGCCTCCCGGCTTCGGTTCGATTAACTTTATGCGGCGGCGGGAGCATTTATGCAGTCAGCGAGGCGGCAAACTGCAGGGCGATGATGGTCTTGGCGTCGTTGATCTCCCCCTTGAGCACGGCCTGCTGCGCCGCGGCCAGGTCAAGCCAGAGCGGTTCAAGGGCCTCCCCGGGGTCGGCGGCGGGAGTTCCTTCCGTCACCCCTTCGGCAAGGAAGAGGTGGATTTTTTCATCGCAAAAGCCCGGGGTGCTGTAAAACCAGGTCAGCTTTCTCCACTTTCCCCCCCGGCAGCCGGTCTCCTCGGCCAGCTCCCTTTGGGCGCAGGCCAGCGGCTCCTCCCCCGGCTCCAGCTTGCCTGCCGGCACCTCCAGCAGGACCCTGCCCGCAGCGCGGCGGTACTGCCTGACCAGGAGCACGCGCCCTCTCTGATCCAGCGCCAGGATGGCTACCGCCCCGGGATGCTCCACTATTTCCCGGAAAGAAGGCTCTCCGCCGCCGGGAGGGAGAACCAGGTCCCGGCGGAGGTTGATGATCCGGCCCCGGTAAAGATAGGTGGTCGAAAGCCCTTTTTCCTCCAACATCTTTTTCTCCTTCTCCATTTCTCCTCACCCTTTCCTTCTGTTCCGCCAGCCGCAGCGCCGCGGCGGCGGCTGCAGCGGCCGCCTCGAAGAAGCAGGGATCTTCCCGGAATGAGCGCCCCATGCTCTCCAGCGGGCCCAGCTCCATCTGCCTCACGATCGCTTCCAGGGGCGGCGGCGGGAGCAGCAGCAGCCGGTGGCGCGAGATCAGCTTCCCGGCGGCGAGCTGGCCCAGGCAAAGCCGCAGCCTTTGCGGAGGCATGAGCGGCAATACCAGCAGCGCCGGGGAGAGGGCCGCCACCGCCAGGGCAGTGAGGCTATGGTGGCTCAGGCCAAAGTGCCGCCGGCGCCTCTCGGCAAAGGAGATGCGGGGAATAAACAGGGGCGTTCCTCCCAGGGCGTTGACCCGGTTGACGTTGTCCCCCGCCTCCATGCCGCTGAAACCCAGGCGGCTGGCGGTACCGATGCTGCCCGGGCCCGGAGCGAGAATGATGAAATCGGCGCCGATGAGGCTGCGGCAGGCCGCCAGGGCGGAGTAGACATTCACCGCCTCGTAATCGCCGCCGAAGGCATGGCCGCAACTGATCGTGGCGCTGAGCAGTCCCTTTTCCTTCAGCCGGGCCACGGTGCGGCTGAAGGGAAGGGGCAGGGCCGTGGCGTCGGTCATGACATAGGCAATGCGGCAGGCGGGCCGGTAATACTTAAGCACCGCCGCGGCGGGGGCCACCATGCTGTGCAGCTCACCGATGAGCACCGGCGTTCCGCCGAGGCCGGCAAAGCGGGCCAGCCGCGCCCTGTTGCCCGCCGCCTGCTCCTCGCAGCTGAGCACGCGCATCTGCCAGGGCGTATAGCAGAGCTTCATGATGTGGCCGCGGCCCTGGAAGGGGGGCAGGGGACGGCTGAAGTTGAATTCCACGAAGTGATAACCGCCGCTGCCCAGCTCCAGGTGGACGGCCGTTGTGTTCAGCAGGAGCCGGTCGCCCCTCCCCACCGGGCCGGTGAGGAAGTTGTAGTTTAAGGCCCGCTCTACCCTGCCCTCAACGATGACCTCCACTTCGCTGACCAGGCGGCCCGGCTTAACTTCGCCGGCCACGCCAATTTGATGGCGGATCACTAAATTATACCACCTTTTTTATCTTCGCCGCCCTTCCGGATAATCCTGGCCCCTCCGACAGGGCGGTCTCCAGGTCTTGCCCTCCCCTAGGTGAGCCTCTCCCTGAAGCGGCCCAGGCCGTCGAGGCGGCGCAGAAGGGAATTTTTTTCAATGAGCCGGCTCAGAGAGAAGAATTCGCCGCAAAGGTGAACCCCGGCCCAGAATAGAAGCAGCAGCGCCTGCCAGGCAAGGGGTAGGTAAAGCGCAGCGCCCATGCCCAGGGCCGCTCCGAGGAGGTTGGAGCCGCAGTCTCCGAGCATCCCCGAGGCTTCCAGGTCCAGGGGAGCGATGGCCAGGCTTGCCGCCAGCAGGGGCAGCAGCAGCTGCGCCGCCGCCGCGGCAGGGCGGGCCAGGAACATGGTCAGGGCGGCGCCAAGGAAGAATACTTTTAAAGCCCGGCCGGGGCGGCGGTCGAAAAGATTGACCCCGTTGGCGCTGAGCAGTATGAGCAGCAGCGCCGCCAGGCGGCGCCAGTTGGGAAAGGGAAGGGAGCCGGCAAAGGCGGCGCCCACCAGGAGCGCCGTGATCACCTTCAACAGGCCGGAGGTGAGCCGCCCCTCCTTCCCGGCGCCGAAATGGCCCCGGAAGCCGCTGGCCATGTCCCCATCGCCAATGAGATCGTCCCAGAGCCCGTAGAGGGCAAAGCCGGTGAGAAGAAAGAGGCGGGCCATGGCCGGGGCGGGATCGCGGCCCAGCCAGAGTTCCACCGCCGCCACGGGAAGGCAGCCGAGCAGCAAGGCGGGACCGAGAGCCGGCGGGACGGCCAGACCGCGGTAATTTCGCCGGGCCAGGCCGCTGCGGTGGTAGAGCTCGATGAGCCGCCGGCCAATGGCGGCGGTCCAGAGAGGAGCCGCCAGCAGGGTCAGGGCCTCCCCATAACCGGGCCAGCTCACCGCACCCCTCCCCTCACCAGGCGTTCCCGGCGCCGCCAGAGCTCCTGCAAAAGCGCGGCACACTGGCGTCCCCGGTGCAGGAAATCGGTGAGCCGCCGCCCCCTGTCGCGGTGGGTCATGGAGGTGGGCACCTCCAGGATGCGGCAGCCCCGCTGCAGCAGGTCCATGGTTAGGGCCAGCTCCAGGCCGAAGCCGCGCGGCGGGAAAGCGAGCAGCTCCAGCAGCTCGCGGCGGAAGACCCTTTGCCCCGAGAGAGGCTCCTGCGCCTGCCAGCCGGTGGAGCGGCGGATGGACCAGGCGGCCAGCCTCTTCACCAGGCCCAGGCCGCCGCGGCGGCGATTCTCGGGGAAGCGGGCCACGGTCATCTCCGCGCGCTTCTCCAGCAGCGGCGGGAGCAGCCGTTCCAGCTCCACCGCGGATTCGCCCAGATCGGCATCGACCAGGGCCAGGTAAGGCGCCCGGGCAAAGCGGGCCCCGTAAAGAACGGCTGCCCCCTTGCCCCCGTTGCGGGGCAGCCGGAAAACCTCCGCCCCGGCCGCCGCCGCCTCCGCCGCCGTCCCGTCGGTGGAGCCGTCGTCGATGACCAGGATCCGCTTCACCTGCGGCAGCTTCCGCAAAGCCGCTATCGTCCGGCCGATATAGCCGGACTCGTTGTACGCCGGTATGAGCACATCAATTTCCATTCCCACCACCATCATCGCCCCTTCCCGCCGGAAGGAGCCCCTTGCTTCCGCCGCCGAAGCCGTAGTGCCCGCCGGCCTCGCCGGCAAGCATCTCCAGTAGGGCCATCTGTCCCCAGAAAGTATTGATATTGTCCACCAGGTTCGCCTCCGGGGGCAGCGCGGGCAGCGGCGGCGCCGCAGCCCCTTCCTCCCAGGGGAGAAGGGCAATGACCCTGGCCCCGGCCTCATGAAGCAGCAGCCAGAGTTCATGATAAAAGCTGCCGGGCGCAAGATCCGTCCGCTCCAGGAGGAGAAGGCAGCAGTCGGGGGGGGCCGTCTCTCCCCCTGGAAGCTGCAGCCCCAGGACGGCAAGATCCGCCGCCCCGGCCTCGCCCGGTGAAAGCAGCAGGGCCGCCAGCGCCTCCGGGGAAAGGGGAGCGGCTTCTTCCTCCCCCCCTTCGCTGCTGCCGCCAGTTGGGGGCAGCGGAAGAGAGGCCACTGCGGCGCCACGCGAGGCAAGCAGCCCCTCCAGCTGCTCCATCATCTCTCCGCCGCGGCCCAAAAGCAGAAGTTCCTTACCTTCCAGCGCTCCCCGGAAGCCCTGCAGCAGCAGCGGCTTGACCTCTTCCCAGCGCTTAAGCTCCCTCTCCTGCTGCCGCACCATCTCCTTGAGCCGCTCCAGGTTGTCCGCCATGAGCTCGATGAGGTCGCGCTGGTTGGCCACGAGGAAGCTTTCCCCCAGGGAGGCGCCGATTAAGATCCCCAGGGCCAGGGCCAGGAAAACGGCGCCGATGACAATCAAGTATTCCCGGTAATCGAAAATAAGCGCATCGCCTCCCCGGCCGTGGGTCCCTAGAACAGCAGCTTCAGGCGAAAAATCATGAGATTGAACAGGTGCCGTACCAGCGGGGAGAAAAGCGCCATTACCAGCAGGGGGGAAAAGCCGGCGCAGAGGGCCAGGGGCAGCAGCAGGCCCGCATTCCGCGGCTGGTAGAGCCGGCCAACCCCCTTGGCATCCACAAGCCGGTCTCCCACTTTAAGGCGAACCAGGATGGTGCTGGCCATGCCCCTTCTCCCCTTCTCCAGGAATTCGGTCACCGAAAAATGGGTCCCCACGGCCACGATGAGTGCCGCTCCCAGGTCATAGGCCAGCAGCAGGGCAATGTCTTCGCTGGTTCCCGGGGCGCTGAAAATATGGTACTTCAACCCAAGCCGCTCCAGCCTCTCCCGGCCGGGCACCCCCCGGCCGTCGGGGTAGGCATGAACGACCAGCTCGCGGGCCTGCCGCAGCGCCTCGTCGCTGACGCTGTCCATGTCGCCAACAATGAGATCCGGGGTGAGGCCGCATTCCAGTAGCGCATCGCCGCCTCCATCCACGCCCACCAGGACAGGCTTCTTCTCCCGCAGGTAGATTTTCAGCGCCCGGAGGTCTTCGCGGAAGCCCTTTCCCCGGATCACCACCACGGCGTCGCGGTTTCTAAAGGAGGTCTTTAGAGAGGGCAGGGGCATATGCTCCGTGATCAGGCGGCGTTCTCGGTAGGCATAATCGAGCGTATTGACCAGGAAATCTTCCATGACTTGAGCCCGGCGCTGCAGCGCCTCCCGGTATATCCGCTCGCAGGCACGCTCGGTAATGACATCGCCGCGGCCAATTTCAGCGCCCCGCCGATACACCGCACCCCCCACAATGCTGACCACCTCCCCCTCTTCCACGGCGTCAAAAAATTGCTCGCCCAGGTTCTCCACGAGGTGCACCTTGCGCTGAAGCAGCTGCTGCAGCGGTGCGGGGGGAAAGAGGCCGCTGCAAAAACAATCGGTGTTTAAAACCGCCTTCACCCCGCGGCGCAGCAGCCCTTCGGCCGCGGTCCAGTCCAGGTCCCGGTGGGAAATTAAGGCGATCTCGTGGGGACGAATCCTCTGGATCAGCTTCTTGGTCGAACGATCCTTGCGCAGCCGCCCGGCCCGGCAGGCCGCTTTCCCTGTTCCGGCAAGGGAGTAAAACATCCTGCAACCACACCCTCATTTATCTTTCCCCAATCCCTCCCAAACATATTAAACAAATCAAGCCAAAGCTTCCGCAAAGACGATGCGCTGCTAAATATACGCTTCCCACTTATGTCAACTTCGAAGCATAAATTGCTCCCGTTGCGGACAATTTAAAAGCGCTTACCTGCGCCAAAACGCAAGCGGAAGGAATTAGATAATCGATGAAAAGAGGCCAACTCAAGCATTTATTTTACATGATCTTAATTCTTCTCCTTTTCTGGACGGCCCTGGCAAGCTGGCAGCTAAAGGCCGGCATCGTGGAGAATATAAGGATTTACCCCGGCGGATCGTATTATGTAAACATTCGCATCCCCTTCCTCTACGTGCGCGGCGACGGCGATGATGTCATCCTGTTCAACGGCAGCCCCCTGCTAAAAGAACTGCAGCGGGTCAACGCCCCCATCAGCCTGCAGGGGCATAACCTGGGCCAGGCCAGGCTGGAGTTCTCCCTTTTTGGCTGGATTCCGCTGCGCCGGGTGACGGTAAACGTAGTCCCGGAGGTAAAGCTCATTCCCGGCGGGCATTCCATCGGGATCAAGCTTCGCTCGCATGGCGTCAACGTGGTGGGCTACTATTATTTCAACGTTTCGGGAAAAAGCGTCTCGCCGGCCCGCGACGCCGGGGTCAAGATAGGCGATTCCATCCTGGAGATTAACGGGAACAAGGTGAACGATGCGCCCAGCGCCGCGCGCATCCTGGAGGAAATCGGCGGCAAGAGGGTGGAACTGCTCATCAGTCGCCGCGGCAAAAAAATCAAGATCTCGCTGAACCCCCTTTACTCGCCGGCTGACGACGCCTACCGCATCGGCCTCTACCTGCGTGATACCGCCGCCGGGGTGGGCACGCTGACCTTCTATGATCCGCTGACTAAAAAATACGGCGCCCTGGGGCACGTCATTCTCGACTCCGAAACCCAGGAGCCCATAGACCTGTGCGAGGGTTCCATCGTTAAAGCCAGGATCATCGACATTAAGGCGGCCAAGCGGGGACAACCCGGCGAAAAAACAGGGGTTTTCGTTGACGAAAGATGGGGCAATATCTGTAAAAATACCGCTTACGGCATTTTTGGCGAGATCCCCGATTTTCAATACAACGCCTCCACTCCCTACCCCGATCCGCTGCCCATGGCCCTGGCCGGCGAAGTGCAGAAAGGACCCG
>Ga0209608_1000210_pt1 | contig 62879 bp, 58 predicted proteins | sample AD_UKC130_MetaG_FD_184428 | JGI IMG/M metagenome (GOLD analysis project Ga0209608, IMG submission 184428) | Active sludge microbial communities of municipal wastewater-treating anaerobic digesters from Canada - AD_UKC130_MetaG (SPAdes) (version 2) | ecosystem: Engineered > Bioreactor > Anaerobic...
GCAAATTCTTTGAAATTGACTTTGTCTACATACAAGAACAGGAAACCATGCAACTCAACCCTAATAATGCGCTTGGTATAGATTTGGGTCTTGAAAACCTTGCAACCTGTGTTACAAACACTGGGGCATCCTTTATAGTGGATGGCAAAAAGCTAAAATCAATCAACCAGTGGTATAACAAGGAGAATGCAAGGTTACAATCGATTAAGGATAAACAAGGAATAAAAGGTCTAACCAATCGACAGTATAGGCTACTTACTAAAAGGAACAATCGAGTCAACTATTACATGAACAAGACAGCAAGAATTATTGTCAACTATTGTATACAAAACAATATAGGTAACATCGTAGTTGGCTATAACCTCGATTGGAAGCGCAACATTAACATTGGTAGCTGCAACAATCAAAACTTTGCACAGATTCCTCATGGCAATTTGCGAGTTAAAATGAAATCACTCTGCGAGCGCTATGGAATCAACTACGTAGAACAGGAAGAAAGCTACACTTCACAAGCAGATTTCTTTGCAAATGATACCCTTCCTGTTTACAACGCAGATAACCCACAAGAATACAACTTTAGAGGCAAGCGCATATCTAGGGGTCAATACAGAACTTATCAAGGTACAATTATAAACGCTGATTGCAACGGTGCACTGAACATACTTCGCAAAAGTAACCTGGTGGACTTAAGAGTCCTACAGGCTAGAGGCTGCTTAAACCAGCCTGAGAGAATAAGGGTCGTTTGACCAAACTTCTTTCGAAATCCCCCACCTCTATAGGTGGTGGGATGGTTTAATGTTTAATAATTATCATTGCAGTTTAACTATAATTCGCTATACGAACTATCAATATTATTCTATCACTTGTTTATGTTTTTATCAATATCAATTTTCCAACATTCTTAAACGGCAATATTACGGATAGAATAGTACTTTACTCGGTAAAGTGGAAAAGTAAGACAAAAACAAATTGAAATTCTTGAGAAAGGTAGTAAAATATCCTATGCCACGGAACTCGAAATTCCTTGCAATTCTTAATATCGATGGCCATTAAATTAGAACATATCTAAGATCAAAGATTATTGAATAATTAGACATCAACAGCTGGAGAAGGGCAGACAGGCGCGGACGACCGCACAAGGTCGCACTGAGGAAAGTCCGGACTCCGTGGGCGGGATGCTCGCTAACGGCGAGGTGGTGCGAACCACGGAAGGGCCATAGAAACGGAAACCGCCTGAAAACTCAAGTTATCTTGAGTGAGTAGGGCAAGGATGGAAAGGTGAGGTAAGAGCTCACCAGCAGTGCAGTAATACACTGGCTTGGTAACCCACATCTGGAGCAAGGTCAAGCAGGGGTTGGGTAGCTCCACCCTATTCCCCGGGTAGACCGCATAGACAGATGCCTATCTATTACAGAATCCGGCTTACAGCCCTTCTCCATTTTTTTATTCTCTTTCTTTTTTTGATGTAATTTGGCAAGGTTGGTAGATTTGGAATTTTGCGTTTCGATGGAAGGCCCAGAAAATATAATTAGAAAATTAAAAATGGTGCCGTACACCCTGCTTCGACATACCTAGACCCGGTCGCATGCATTCTAAATGACTCCGACTGGGCACCCCTACGGCACACACTTGCCTACTTAGGGCTGCTTCCTTCCGGACCTGACCCGGTTCGCAGGTAGTTGTTGCGTAGGACCCAATCTTCAACGTCACCGAATGCACCGATACCGAACCCAGATAGCCTCAGTCAGGGAATTCGGCCCCGCTAAGGTGGGTTTCGGGTTACAGGAGACCACCAGCCCCCCGCCTAGTACGACACCAGAAAGTATTTTATCACATTTTCCGTGTTTTTCAATCTTCGAATTTATGGTATAATATTTCATAGCTTAAAATAGGCAGTTGGTGTTTTATATTGTTTAAATCAAAATGCAATCGCAATTTAGAAAAAAGTGTGAAAAACCACGAAAGGGGGAGAGTTGTTTATGGACATTCGAGGAATGACTGTTGAGGATCTTTGCAACAAGATAAAAGAGAAAACCCCTACGCCAGGCGGTGGAGCAGTAGGTGCAGTTATTGCAGCTTTGGGTGCTTCATTGAACTCAATGGTGGCAAACCTTACTGTTGGCAAGAAAAAATACGAGGATTTTGATGGAATGATGCAAGAAGTTTTGGCACATATGGATTTGATCATAGAAAAGGCTTTGAATTTAGCAGAGGCTGATATAAAAGCCTTCGACAGTGTTATGGAAGCTTATAAGCTACCGAAGGAAGACCCACAAAAACAGGAGAAAATTCAAGAAGCTTTGAAGAAGGCAATTGAAACTCCTTTTGAACTGGTAGCATGTGCACGAGATGTCATGAAATTCAGTGAGATCGTGGCAAGGTGGGGAAATAAAAATGCAGTTTCAGATGCGTTTAGTGCGGCAGAGCTTGCAAGAGCTGCATGTAAAATCGGGGAATATAATGTAATGATCAATCTAAAATCAATTGATGATGATGAATACAAAGTAAAAATCTTGGATTGTCTACGGGAAGTGATGGGCGAGGCAAAGGTCTACTACGAGCGCATACAGGAGTTGGTAAAAGAGAATGGATTCACTAGGATTTGAAGTACTGAGAAAAGAAGGGCATGCGAGAAGAGGCAGAATCCATCTAACACACGGAGTAGTTGAAACTCCTACCTTCATGCCAGTTGGTACAAATGCGAATGTGAAGCTTGTTACACCACATGTTTTGAAAGAGAACAATGTCCAAATTATTTTGTCGAATGCATTTCACCTTTATCTGAAACCTGGATTGGACGTCATTAGGCAGTTTAACGGGTTACACGAATTCATGAGATGGGATAGACCAATACTAACAGACAGTGGCGGATTTCAAGTCTTCAGCTTAAAAAGAGGGCAAAAGATTACAGACGATGGCGTTTGGATCATGTCACCGATCGATGGCTCAAAGCACTTTATCACACCCGAGCTTTCAATGGAGATTCAAGCAACGCTTGGCTCAGATATAGTCATGGCGTTTGATTATTGCGCTGATCCGAAGGATGGGTATGAAGAGTCGAAAAAGTCTGTCAAATTGACAACAAAGTGGGCAAAAAGAAGTTTGGAACATTTGAGGGATATATCGAATCAAGCTATCTTTGGTATCATCCAAGGTGCGATCTACGAAGATTTGAGAGAGATGAGCCTCAATGAGATAGCGCAGATGGAGTTTAATGGATTTGCGATGGGTGGGCTGAGCGTTGGTGAACCGCGCAAAGAAACGATCAAGATGGTAGAATTCTTAGGACCAAAGATGCCAGAAGATAAGCCGAGATATTTCATGGGTGGTGGATCCCCTGATTTGCTTGTTGATTTAGTCGCAAATGGTGTTGATATGTTCGATAGCGTGTTCCCAACCCGCGTTGCAAGACACGGTTTGGCAGTGACTTGGAACGGGAAGTTTAACATCAGATCAGCAAGGTACAAATACGACAAGACACCTATAGACGAAAATTGCAATTGCTATACATGCCAAAATTTTTCAAGAGGGTACATAAGGCACCTATTCGATAGACAAGAGGTTCTTGGTCAGATCTTGCTGACAATTCACGATATACACTTTTTGATGGAATTTGGCGAAAAACTGAGAGAGAGCCTAGAAAACAGCACTTTCGAAATGTTTAGAGGGGGGATCAAGAAGGTATATGAAAAAAATTTTGATTGTTAGCATGCTTATTTTAATCGGATTAACACAATTGTTCGCATTTTTCTTCGAAAATCCCGCAAATTTGGTAGTAAGTGGGAATGCTGTGTTATTCTCGATGGATGCGTATCAAGTGGATCCGTATGTCTACAAAATCGCTTGGCAACAGAGAAGTGATAATCTCTGTGGGGAATTGGGGTACACGATTGATTCCAACTATTCAGAGGGTTTAGTCAATTACAAACTGTCGGATACAAAAAGTAATTATGGAATGAATCTAAATATAAGGGTAATTCCATGGGGCGAGAATTATGTTAAGGTCGATGTTGGGGGAAAGGTTGCGGATGCAACAGATGTTTCGGCAAGCTTTGCGGTTTACAACATCACACTTTACGCCTCAAAAACATCTGATGCAGTGTTGCCAAATTTCGTTGGTGGTATTGAATATAAATTTAACAATAACTTTGGCATGGGTTTTGATATTGGAAATTTCGGAACCAATATTTTGAAATTCTCATTTAGTGCTTTGGTTATGAACTTCGAAGCTCTTGGTAACTTGAAAGTTTCTTACAGCCCGTTGTACAGACTATCAGATGGGAATGTCTTTAACGTCGTTGAGGGGAGTTCGAATTTGAGAATTTCAAACTTCATCATAAAACTATCAGGTTTCTACAATTTTAACGGCTCAATTGCTACAGAACAATACTTGAGAAATCAATATGGTTTAACATTCAGTATTGGGGTTGGCCTATAAGTGATGCTGGAAAAAGAAATGCTCCGAGCTCTAACTGATGACGATATGAGACGTTCTTTGATGAGAATTGCTCATGAGATACTGGAAAAAAACAAAGGGGCTCAAGGCATAGTTTTACTAGGTATCATCACACGTGGGTTTTATCTTGCAAAGAGGATTGGAGAGAACATCTCAAAGATCGAAGGGCTGGAAGTACCAATCGGTGCATTAGACGTTGCACCGTTCAGGGACGATGAAAAACGGACTTCAAAAGAAAGTGATAGAAGCAAGATAGAATTTGACTTAAACAACAAGAAAGTTATCTTGATCGATGATGTACTTTTCACAGGTCGCACAGTGAGAGCCGCAATGGACGCAATTATTTCGCGTGGACGCCCTGACACTATTCAACTTGCTGTCCTTATCGATCGAGGACACAGAGAATTCCCTATAAGGCCTGATTTCGTTGGAAAGAATATACCGAGTTCCAAAAGTAAGGAAGTAGTTAAGGTCAAGGTGAAAGAAATTGATGATGAAGATGGTGTCTACATAATAAGAGCGAGAGGCGATGAATATGAGATATGATATAGAATTCAAGGGCAGTTACTCTTTATTGAAAGTTCAGTTGAACTCTGGCGAAGAGCTCACAGTCGAACCTGGTGCAATGGTGTACATGCGCGGACCAATCGAAGTTGAAACTTCTACAGGTGGTATCTGGAAAGCGCTTAAAAGGAGTTTTCTGGGTGGTGAGAGTTTCTTCATGAATAAGTATGTCTCCCGTGGAGAGAGCGAGATAGGAATTGCACCGCAATTGCCTGGTGATATAGAAATAGTGCCCGTAAATGGTACTTTATTCGTTCAATCTACTTCGTATCTCGCAAGTGAGACTTCGATAGATATAGATGTATCTTTCGGAGGACTTAAAACATTTTTTTCTGGAGAGGGGATATTCCTGATCAAGCTCCTGGGATATGGAGAGACTGCCATCTCGTCTTTTGGTGGAATAAAACCACTTGAACTGGGAGTAGGAGAGCGAATAACGATTGACACAGGACATATCGTAGCATTCGATGGTAGCATGTCGTGGAATGTGCGCACATTTGGCGGGGTTAAGTCGACATTGTTTGGTGGTGAAGGACTGGTCTGCGATTTTCAAGGACCAGGAAAGATATACATGCAAACAAGAAATTATCCAGCATTTGTACAATGGATTAGATCATTGGTCCCAAGAGAGACTGGGAGTAGGTAGAGGAGTAGATAAAAGGGAGGAATATTTCATGCGGCTTTTTGGAACGGATGGTATACGTGGTGTTGTAAATGAAGAATTAACGCCTGATATAGCTTTTAAATTGGGAAATGCATTGGCCAAATTTGTAGATAAGAGAATTTTTATAGCGAAGGATACACGTGCGAGTTGTGATATGTTAGAAGCCGCATTGGTAGCTGGTGCAACTTCTGCAGGTGCAACGGTTTACCGTTGTGGCGTCCTACCAACACCTGCTCTTGCGGCGCTTACTAAACTGGATGATGCTATAGGGGTCATGATCTCTGCTTCTCATAACCCTCCGGAGTTCAATGGATTGAAAGTTATCTCACGCGGATTTAAGTTACCAGATGAAGTGGAAGAGACATTGGAAAAAAGGATGAAGGAAGTTCATTACTCAACATTTGATGAAATTGGACATGTCGTGGACTACAAATTGGCATTTGAAGAGTATTCAAACTATATAATCCAGCAATTCAGTGACCTTGATTTGTCGGGGTTTAAGATCCTAGTGGATGCAGGAAATGGTGCAGCATATGAGACCACCCCCTACGTGTTGGGGCAATTAGGGGCAAAAGTTGAAGTAATAAACAATAATCCGGACGGTTACAATATAAATGTGAATTGTGGGTCAACAAATCCGGAGAATGCCGCATCGAAAATGACAAACCACAATTTGGCAATCCTCCACGACGGTGATGCGGACAGGTGTATACTTCTTGATGAGAAAAGGCAAGAAGTCAATGGCGATAAAGTTATTGGATTGTGTGCAAGACAGATGAAGAGAGAAGGCAGATTGAAGAACAATGTTGTAGTAGGTACTGTACTTTCAAATAAAGGACTGGAAGTCTTTTTGAAGGGAATTGGGATAACCTTCGAACGTGCAAAAGTTGGTGACAGATACGTACTCGAGAAAATGATCGAATTAGGTTCTGTAATAGGTGGCGAAAGAAGTGGTCATATAATATTTCTTGACAAATCAACAACCGGTGACGGCTTGATAACATCGCTCGAACTGATAAGAACGATGATAAAGAACGGAAAGACACTTTCAGAAATCTCTAGCGAAGTTCCCGATTATCCTCAAGTGATGATCAACGTTAAGACAAAGAACAAACTAATCATGGAAAATGAAGAAGTCAAGAAACTGATCGAAATGTTCCGCCGTGACGATGTTGATATAGTTGTTAGACCATCTGGTACAGAACCACTTGTAAGGGTTTTCGTGCAGGGACCAGACCAAGAATATATCTCAACTGCTGCCTATCAAATCGCAAGCAAGATAGAACAGTTGTCGAAAGGAGAGAACTAGCTGATGACACGCGAAGAATTGAGAAATGCTGTTTGGAATAAACTGAAGGAAGTTATAGATTGGGAGATAGGCTTAGATGTTGTAACGCTCGGCTTGGTGTACAACATAGAGGTAGAAAACGAGAACGATGTAAGGGTAACGATGACAATGACAACTCCTATGTGCCCATTGGTGGGCAGTATACTAAGCGATGCTGAAATGAAAGTAAGGTCAATTGATGGAATTGGTAATGTGGAGGTCGAATTGACATTTGATCCACCTTGGACACCGGATAGAATAGATCCTTCAATTAGAAAACAGCTCGGGATATAAACAAGAACATTTGACAGGATATGAGGAGTACAGAAAGCATGGAAGACAAGTTTTCGAGTAAAACAATCTCAGAAATCCTGCAGATTTACAAGAATAGAGGGCTTCCCAAGAGGGAGGCTCTTATTTTGATAGCGCTTGTACTCGGCAAATCGCGAGAATATGTACTGTCACATCAGGAACTTGAATGCCCAAATGATGCAATTGAACTACTTGAAAAGAGGCTTACCGGATATCCGTTGCAGTACATCGTTGGTAACGTCGAGTTCTATGGCAGGCAGTTTATCGTCCAAGAAGGTGTTCTCATACCACGTTGGGAGACAGAGGGCCTCGTTGAACTTGCCATAGAATACATAAAGAACTACAATATAAAAAAGGTAGCAGAGATAGGCTTAGGAAGTGGTGTTATTTCGGTTACACTAGCCATCGAAACAGGTGCTTTTGTATTTGGAACCGACATATCGCCAAAGGCATTGGAAGTTTCATATGAAAATGCAAAGAGACATGGCGTTGAGCATTTGGTGTCATTTAGGTTGGGTAATTATCTTGAACCTTTTGAAGATATACTAGATAATATAGAAATGGTCATTTCAAATCCGCCATATGTTAAGCAAGGCTTTTGTGTACAAAGAGAACTCCTTTATGAACCACCAGAATCATTATTTGCAGGAGAAGATGGGTTAATCTTTTACAGGGAGTTCTTTAATCGTTACAATATTAAAGGTAAAATAGTTATAATGGAAATCGGTGAAGACCAAGGCGAATCACTGCACAAAATAACAGGCGGAGAGATTGTTAAGGACATCGCAGGTAAGGATAGATATTTGGTGATAAACGATAAGTATAGGAGTCAGTAACAATCAAAGCAATCAAAGTGATCAAAATATAGTGGGCAGACTAGCTAATAGAGGAGGGATTTATGTGAAAGTCGTACTGCTTCAGGATGTTCCAAAATTGGGAAGAAAAGGGCAAATAGTCACAGTTTCTGATGGTTATGCAAGAAACTTCTTGATACCTAAAGGACTCGTGAAAGAGGCAACAGAAGGAGTCCTGAAGGAACTGGAAATGCAGAGAGAAGAAGAAAAACAGCGCCAAGAGGCTTTGAGGAAACAGAATGAGGAACTCCTTGCTGAATTATACAAGCATGTATTCAAGATACAAGCGAAAGCCGGCGAGGGCGGAAAGCTGTTTGGCTCACTGACTAACTCTGACATAGCAGAAGAGATCTCAAAAACGATATCGAGAGATTTCGATAAGAGATGGATAATCCTTGATAGCCCGTTAAAATCTATAGGTATATATGACGTCATGATAAAGCTACCCGGAGGGGTTTCTGGAAAAATAAAAGTGGAAGTTGAGCGAGCTTCTTGATTGGAAGCTAAAAACTGAAAGGGTGAACTTTTTTGAATATCACAGCATTCTCGAAGGCATTATACTCTACTTGGATATACTATTCACCTGAACGTATCTTATTCGATGCTGGTGAAGGAACCGCTACAATGCTGAGTAACAAAATCTATGCAGCAAGGTACATTTTTTTGACCCACGGACATGTAGATCACATAGCAGGATTATGGTCGATAATAAATACAAGAAACAATGCGATGGGTGATAGAGAAAAGCCACTAACTGTTTATTATCCAGAAGGTAACAGAGGAATAGAAATGTATGCCGATTTCTTGAAGAAGGCAAATAGCGAGCTTAAGTTCAAACTAGAGTTCATTGGAATCAAGAGTACGGAGAAAGTACCTCTAAGAGATTCTGGCTCTTTTACTAGATACATTCAACCGTTTCCCGTATCTCACACGTACAGCGAGATATCTTGTGGCTACCATGTGATAGATGTGAGGAGAAAGTTGAAAGATGAGTATAGACATTTACCTGGTGAGGAAATAGCCCAGCTCGTAAAAGAGGTCGGAGCTAATGAGATTACAGAAACATATGAAAAGAAGATATTGACAATATCAGGTGATACAATATTGCTTAGGAAAGAGGATATCAGGAACACAGACGTTCTATTCCATGAGTGTACTTTTTTGAAGAAAGAGGATAGGAAATTCAATAATCACGCATCTTTAGAAGAAGTTATTGAACTGGTCAAAGATACACAAATAAAAACCTTGGTCTTGTATCATATATCTTCTAGGTATGTTATGGGACTTGAGAAGACTTTAAGAAAGATTGAAATACCAGGTATTAAAATCTTGTACGTACATCCAGAGAAGATCTTCGAAATGTAGACCATGTAATGAAGAGAGGTATGCCATGCGCAATATAATTTTCATAAGTGACCTCCACATCGGTGATGGAAGCAGCAAAGATGACTTCAATCAAGACGAGTTGCTTGAAAGCTTGCTTGAAGATTGGAAAGACCTAGCAAATCCAGAGTTAGTTATCGTTGGAGATGGATTTGAAATCCTCGAATCTTCAGTCGTTAGGAATGCAGGTCCTGATAATTTCTGGGAGATACTGAAAAAGCTTGATGGGGAGCCTATAGAAAACATACAGCACAAGCACCCGGGTGTTTTCAAAGCACTACAAAAATTCCCTGGGAAAATTTGGTATGTCATTGGAAACCATGACTACTACATATACAAAAACGAAAAGCTGAAAAACAAACTCTTTGAATTATTCCCCAACATGGAAATAGTACCCTACTATTACGATGAAGAAACCAAAGTACTTGCCATCCATGGAAATCAGTTCGATTCAATTAACAAATTCACCGAAGTAAACGGAGAAATAATTCCTCCATTAGGTGATTTCGTTGCGCGGTACATGATGGTGAACTTCGACGAAGTACTCAAGAAAAACTTTCCAGAACATGTATTGAAGGACTATGACAACGTTAGACCAACGCTGGATGCATTTCTCTGGTTTGAAAGACTGACGCAGATATATGAGAATGGCATCGATTTACTTCAACTATGGATCGATAACTTTCTCGATATGATGCAACAAGATGAGGCCCAAAAATGGATGAGAAAGAATTATCCAAACATGAGCAAAATATCGATCATCTTCCTAAACAAGATAGGTGGTATAAAATTAGGCGAGATGATAGTTAGAACGGTCATGAAGTTCAGAAAGATCAAAAAAGTAGATTACTTGAAAAGATCAGCAATAAAAGTGCTCAAAGAACCACAAAAACTAGGAAAATATCTCGACGGGTATGATGATCCCAAACATTTTGAACAACTGAATTTAGACTCTCTCAATGGAATAGTGATGGGACATAATCACAGCCATAGTTTTGACATATTTAAGCTAAACGGTGAACTGAAATTCTATCTGAATTGTGGTGCTTGGAAACCTGTTGTAGAGAGAAGATCGAAGGGGATTTTCCAAAGATATTTTGAACTATTCTATGCTATAGCAAAAATAGATAAGAATGATGACTTAGAGATAATCACTGGGACCACAAACAAAATCAGAAGGCAAGAAGTACTAGAGTTGGATTAAGGGCACAAGAATACTATAAAGAATGGGCGTGAGAAATTGAAAGTAATTACAAGCCATGTCAATGCTGATTTCGATTCATTTGCATCTTGCATAGGTTTGAAGAAACTCAACACTGATTTTGAGATAGTACTTCACGGAGTGCCGGTCCAAAATTTAAAGGAGTATCTCAAGCTTTACGGAGATACTTTTTCATTTATGAGCGAAAGTGATCTAAAGAACTTCAACGAGCCTATTGATGAATTAATAATAGTCGATACAAACGGATTAGAAAGAATCGGTGAAGAAATAAGAGAAAGATTATCCAAAGATGCCAAAATCACGATAATCGATCATCATCCTGACATAAGGCCTGTTGATGAACAATCCACCATTGACACAAACATCAAGAGAATAATCAAACAAACTGGTGCGGCGACTACCCTAGTTGTCAACATGATAAAAGAAAGCATGATAAGGCTTACAAGTGATGAAGCTACGCTACTTGCCATAGGTATATATGAAGACACGGGAAGCCTGCTTTTCTCGAGCACGACTATTGAAGATATCGAAGCAGTCCTCTATCTTCTAAAAAATGGGGCGCTGATTAACGTTGTAGCCGAATACGTAAAATTCGATCTGACACTTGATCAGAAGGAAATTCTAAACAATCTGCTGCAAAATATCACGACATACAATGTCGATGATTATGAAATAACTATAACTTACGCTGAAAGTGAAAAATTCATAGGAGGTCTGTCCGCCGTCATTTCCAAACTCCAGTATACACACAGCGTAGAAACCTTGATATCGATTGTAAGAATGGGGAAAAAAGTCTTTGTCGTTGCACGCACAAAATCAACTGATATAGATTTGGCTGGGCTAATGGCAGAGTTCGGTGGTGGAGGCCATAAACAAGCTGCGTCAGCAACGATTTCTATCGCTTCTGTCGATGAAGTAATTCACAAAATTCTACAATTTCTTCCAAAGTACATATTCAAAGGCGTCAAGGCACAAGACATAATGTCTTCACCAGTGAGAACAGTATTTGCCAACGAGACCATAGAAGATGTGAATAGGATTATGGAGATTACAGGCCACGGCGGTCTGCCTGTTACAGAAGGTAACAAGCTCGTTGGGATAGTTACCAAGAAATCTGTAGATAAGGCGATGAACCATGGGCTTGGGAAAAGACCTGTAAAATCCATCATGAGCTCGAAACTGGTAACAGCAAGGGTTGATACACCATTATATATATTAAAAAAGATGATGATAGAAAACGATATAGGAAGAATCCCCATATTAGATGCAAACAATATACTTGTCGGAATAGTGACAAGGTCAGACATAATAAAAGCAACAAGCTCAGAGGTGCCTATCTCACGTTTTGTTGAAAACGCCACATTACCATCATTTGCTAATCTAAGTAAAACAATAAGCAAAAGGCTACCTAGCAGAGTAGTTAATTTACTAAGACTTTTAGGGCTTTATGGATCTGATTTCAAAATGTCCGTTTATGTTGTCGGTGGATTTGTAAGAGATTTGCTGTTAGGTATCCCAAACTATGATATAGATATCGTCGTCGAAGGCAACGGGATTGACTTTGCAAAACATGTTGGGAGACAACTCAATGCGACTGTAGTCCCGTACGAAAAGTTCTTTACTGCTACAATAGTGTTTAAAGACGGCTTTAGAATTGACGTAGCAACAGCTAGAACTGAATACTACGACCAACCGGGTAAACTTCCTCATGTAGATATAAGTAGTATAAAGAAAGACCTCTATCGAAGAGATTTTACAATAAATGCTATGGCAATAAAACTCAATCCTCAAGAATATGGTGTACTATATGATTTTTTCAACTGCCAAAAGGATCTAGAAGAGCGGGTCATAAGGGTTCTGCATAGTTTAAGTTTTGTAGAAGACCCAACACGTATGATTAGAGCCGTCAGATTTGAACAACGCTACGACTTCAAGATGGAACCTTACACACTCGAATTGCTGAAAAAGAACTTAGAAGAGAATTATCTTGAGCGCGTCTCAGGGGCAAGAGTTAGGCAAGAGATCGAAAAGATACTCGAAGAAGAAAACTCACTTAAGGCGATAAAGAGAATGGCAGAACTAGGAATGATAAGGCATATATTCCCTAAGACATATTACACAAAGACGATGGAGGAAAAACTTGAAACGATGTTCCAGTATTTACCACATTTCAAAGAAAGGTTTGAAGGAATGAACGACTTCTATGCTTTATCGACGATATTACTCGAATACTATGACTTGAAAACACTTGAAGAGCTTAGGACACGTTACGGCTATCCGAAGAAATTCATTGAAAGCTTGAAGTATGCGGAAAACATAATACCAGTCATAAAATCCGTGATAGAATCAAGATTCAACTTCTCTGACATATATAAGGTACTTGGCAAATCTAACCCATATATTTACGTCCATCTTTCAGCTTATTTAGACGAAGAAAGCCTGTTTTATTTACTGAAATACATAGATACAGTTCAACACACACGGATTACCCGCATAAGTGGAAAAATGCTCGTGGAAGAATACAACCTCAAAGCAGGGCCAGTGTTAAACAGTATCCTTGAACAAGTCTTTGCATTGAAGCTGGACGATCCAAACTTGGACGAAGAAGAAGCAGTTAGAAACATAATCGGCGCTTTGAAGATTACGAGTGGTGAGAATTAAAACACTAACACACTTTTACGAGGGTGGAATAGAGAATGAGAGAGAAGACTGCAAGAAAATACACCCCGTTTATAATATTTATTCTGATGTTTTTGTATCTTATTGCTGGTCTTATAAAAGTTCAGGTTGTAGAACAAGCTCAGCATAAAGAACTGTTGGTTGACTTACTTGGGACGAGCAACTATTCGCGTGGTTTGAGAGGAAACATCTATTCTTCTGATGGTGTAAAACTAGCTTGGAGTGAGCAAATTCCAACTATATCATTAAAGAACTATGGTGATGAAGACAATGCGGAATTGAGAAAATATCTAACGACGGAACAGATAGTATCGATTAGAAATACTGGTCAAGCTGAACTAAGCTGGGAACAAGCATTCCTACTCAAATCGATCGGATATGAAATCTCAACTGTAGAAAAAAGAAGGTCTTATGGATTCCTTTATCACATTATAGGCAGCGTAAATGTTGATGGAGATGGTGTTTCTGGAATGGAAGGAATCTATAACGACTTGCTCAAAGGCAAAGTTAGTATCTCGTATGGCGTTGGTAGTCCTGGTGGCGGCTATAAGCAAGGAATCATTGAAAACGTCGGAGAAAATGGCATGGATTTGCAGGCAACGATAAACTACAAGCTACAAAAGTTTTCTTACGACTTACTCACAGAACTTGCAACGCCTTCCGTAATTATTGTATCTAATGTTCAGACAGGTGATATATTGACTATGGCTTCATATCCAGCTCCAGAGATAGATATGAACAGTTTGGACCTCATAAGCTGGGAAAAGATACTGAACGATCAACTGACACCACTTTTAAACAGGGCAATCTCGAATACCTATCCTCCTGGGTCTGCCTTCAAAGTAATCACGGCATTTGCTCAATTACTTTATGGCAACCCACAAACAGTGAAATGCAACGGAATCTATACTTATAGAGACTCAAAAGGAAGAGTAACGGGAAAGTACAAAGACTGGCTATTGAGTGGTCACGGCATCGTTGATTTGAAAAAAGCGTTGAGGGTTTCATGTAACGTGTATTTCTATAATGCAGCGCTCGACGTTGGTGCCGAAAACATCGCAAAAGTTGCAAAAGCATTCTATTTAGGCCAGAAAACAGGGATAAACCTACCAGGTGAAGCTTCAGGAACCTTACCATCACCTGAATGGAAAGTGGAGAATATCGGCGAAAATTGGTATCCTGGTGATACGATACTCTATGGAATAGGCCAAGGGTTTTTCACAATTACCCCACTTCAGATGATAACGCTTTACAACACGATCGCCAATCGTGGTATTTTCGTAAAGCCAAAATTATTGATCAACGAAGAAATTGTCAAAAAAGAAATACTCTTGGATATACCGGACGCATACTGGGATTTGGTAATTCAAGGGCTCGAGGAAGTCACTACAGTTCAAGGCAGTGGAGCAAACGCTGGAACGGCCGCAGCTTCGTTCAAGGGTTTCCCAATTACGGTTGCAGGAAAGACTGGGACGGCTCAGGTTGGAAGTGGACAGCCACATGCTTGGTTCGTCGGTTTTGCACCGTCAAGGCAACCAATGTACTCTGTGGTTGTACTTGTCGAACACGGAGAAAGCGGAGGATTGTTTGCCGCACCTATTGCACGTAAGATTTTCGACTACATGTATCAAAATGGTTTTTTTAAGGATAGTAATTAGGAGAGTGATTCAATGAATAATGTCAACTACCCACCGCCTATAGAGGCGGGGGCTTGTAGAAATGCAAGCTCGGTTGATTAGCCTATGTCATTAGTTTTTGCTAATGATTAGTTATAGCAGAATATATAGTCACCTTGGGATGCTCCACAAGTCCCATGCTCTGAGGGTAATAGTTAAACAACTCTGAGGGGTAGGAGGAGTGCTATTACCATTAAACCTGCTATAACTTTGGCGATGTGGACCTACAGGCTTCGGTCTGACTTACCTTAAAGGAGATTTTACGTATGGTATATGTATTATCTGTTGAAGGTAAACCCTTGATGCCTACTAAGAGGCATGGCAAAGTTAGACGTCTCTTAAAACAACAGCTTGCTAAAGTAGTTAAAACTAAACCTTTCACTATTCAGCTATTATATGAAACTACTAGCTATACACAAAATATCACACTTGGTATAGATAGTGGCTATAACTACATAGGTTTCTCTGCTGTCACAGAAAAAGAGGAATTAATATGTGGTGAAGTTAAACTAAGGGATGATATATCTGAGCTTCTTAAAGAAAGGCGGATGTATCGTAGAATTAGGCACAGTAGACTTAGATATAGGAAACCTAGATTTGATAACAGAATTTCAACTAAGAAAGAAGGTTGGTTAGCACCATCTATTAAACACAAGTTAGATTCTCATGTTAGGTTTGTTGATTATCTCAAAAAGATATTGCCTATAGCCAATATAGTTGTAGAAGTAGCTAACTTTGATACTCATAAGCTTAAAAACCCAGATGTAGCTGGTGAAGGCTATCAGCAAGGTGAACAACAAGATTTTTGGAATGTAAGAGAATACGTTCTGTATAGAGATAATTATTCATGCCAGCTATGTGGCAAGAAAAACACCATACTTGAGGTACACCATATAGGCTATTGGAAAGAAGATAGAACAGATAGACCAGGCAATCTAATAACGTTATGTACCAAATGTCACAGTCCTAGTAATCATAAAGAAGGAGGTAAATTGTATGGAATGGAGCCTGTTCAAGAACCATTAAAGGATGCAACATTTATGTCTACTATAAGATGGAAATTGGTCAATACGCTGATGTGTGACTACACTTACGGCTACATTACAAAATCCAAGAGAGTAAGTCTTGGTTTGGAAAAGACACATTACAACGATGCATTTTGCATAGCAGGAGGAATTAATCAACAGAGAATAGAACCAATCTATTTTGAGCAAAATAGGAGAAACAATCGTTCACTCGAAAAGTTCTACGATGGAAAATATGTAGATATAAGAGATAAGACTATTAAAACAGGGCAAGAGCTTTTCTGTGGTAGAAGAACACGGAACAAAAACTTAAATGAAGAAAATCTTCGTAAGTATCGTGGGACAAAAGTATCGAAAGGCAGAAGAAATATTCGTAAGCAAAGATACGCATATCAGCCTAAGGATATAGTTATCTTTGAGGGCAAAAAGTATACAGTTCAAGGAGTACAGAACAAAGGTGAATATATTAAGCTAAGGGAAAAGTCAAAGCCAGTTAAAACAAATTTAGTAAAAGCCTATATGTTTAGTAAAGGATATAGTGTGGTTTACAGCTGCAATTCATCCCCCACTTGTAGAAGTGGGAGTCTTCTTGCAGAAAAATGATAAAAGCGATATATTTCAAAAACAACATGTGTGGCGTTTGCACTGCATTTCTGCCAAAGATGGAGAGAGTAGCAAGAGACTATGGTATCCCACTTGAAATCGTTGATATCACCGAAAAACCTGAATTTGCAGGTCAGAATATGGTTTTTACAGTACCAACAATCATCTTTGTTGACTCGGAAGGTAAGGAAGTAAAGAGATTCGCCAGGAGTTTTTCAGAATACGAAATTAGAGATTTTTTAGACAGGGTAAAAGAACTTACGATGTAACTCGTTATATATGGTATACTTAGCATTGGAAAGTTAAGCTGCAGTTCAAAATGTTCCAGAAATAGAAAGGAGTGAAATTCATGGAGAAAATTCTTGGCATCTTGAGATTCGCTTACGCAAGGGAGATAGAGGGTAGAGAATTCTACAAGGAAAAATCGAGCAGAGTGATCAACAAAGATGTGAAGGAAATTATAGAAAGCCTGTGGAAGATGGAAGATGACCACGTGAAATTCATCAAAAGCCTCATGGAAAAGGTAGAACATGATGAAAGTGTGGAAATTGAAACGCCTGTGATAAAGAGCGACTTTTTTGAGTCAAAGGAGAAATCTGAAATGCTTAGTGGTAGCGTCGATGAACTGGCAAATGATATGAGCATTTTGAGGATGGCGTATCTTATAGAAGAAGACTTCGAAGAATTCTACCGAACTAGTGCAAAAAAGGTAGAAGACATTGAGATGAAAAAGATACTTAACATGCTTGCCGATTGGGAAGACGGTCACAAGAATATGCTCATGGACGCATACAACGACGCTATGAAAACCTACTGGTCAAAGCAAGGATTCGAACCACTGTTTTAATGCAATTCTTTAACCAATTTGTGCCATAAATTTTGAGGAGGTTGGAAAAATTGAGAATACTAAGCGGTATAAGGCCAACGGGTAAGGTACATATTGGTCATTTTGTTGGTGTATTTGAAAACTGGCTGAAACTTCAAGAAGACAACGATACCTTTTTCTTCGTTGCAGACTGGCATGCACTTACTACAAACTACGAAGATACAAGCATGTTGAAGGAATACACAGTAGAATTGATGAAAACATTCATGGCGGTAGGTCTTGGCAAATCTACTTTGTTCGTGCAGTCTGCGATAAAAGAACATGCTGAACTAATGCTGCTGTTATCGATGGTAACACCCGTCTCTTGGCTTGAAAGGGTGCCAACCTACAAAGAAATGAGGCAGCAGATTACAAATAAAGATCTTTCTAATTCCGGATTTCTCATGTACCCAGTCCTGCAGGCAGCAGACATACTCATGTACAAGGCGGACGGAGTACCTGTTGGTGAAGACCAAGTTTACCATGTAGAACTCACTAGAGAAATAGCCAGGCGGTTCAACAATATATTCAAAAAGGAAGTCTTCCCAGAACCTAAAGAACTGTTATCGAAAGTACCTAAAATGCTCGGTACAGATGGAAGGAAGATGAGTAAAAGCTATGGCAATATCATCCCACTGATAACGACAGAAAACGAGATGTCAAAGATGATTCTCCCCATGATTACAGACCCAGCACGAAAGCGCAAAACAGACCCGGGAAACCCGGAAATTTGCCCTGTGTGGGATTACCACAAGGCATTTGGTACGACAAATAACCCTGAAGAAACGCAATGGGTTATGGAAGGCTGCACGCAAGCAAAGATTGGATGCATAGATTGCAAGAAACTGCTTATCAGACACATGGTGGAACGATTGTCACCAATTTGGGAACAGTACGACAAAATCACGGATGATGATGTGAACAAGACACTTGAGAGCGGTAATGCAAAGGCCTCAGTTATAGCGAAACAAACGATCGAGGAAGCAAGAAATGCCATCGGAATCATGTACTGATGTGAGGTGAGCGCATGTCTGATGCAGCTTTAGATATATTGACCGACGTAATCCTTTCGGTTGTAAGCATGGCAGTATCGTACATAATACACAGACTCATCATGAGATCCATCAACAAGTTTACGTCAACTATAGGAAAGGAAGTAAAGGCACCGAAAACACTTTCAGTCTTGATAGCCTTTTTAGTCTATGGGTTTGGAATCGCCGCAATATTGTCGATATGGGACATAGACCTCGCACCATACCTCGCAGGTCTCGGGATATCTGGTGTTGTGCTTGGTTTAGCATTCCAAGAGCCGCTAACAAACTTTCTATCTGGTATACTCGTGCTCGTCACCAGAAAAGTCTTTGAAGGCGAGGTAGTAGACATAGACGGACAGACGGGCACTGTGGATGTGCTTAAGATGAACAATACACTCTTGCGAACGTTTGATGGGAAATTGGTACTCATACCAAATAGAAAAGTATGGTCTGGTACTGTTACAAAATTCTGGCCAACGAATTTTAGAAGAATAGAACTAAACGTAACGGTCGATTACAAGTCTGACATGGAAAAGGTCATTGCACTACTCAAACGTGCAATAGAAGAAGAACCACTTGTAGTGAAGAACGATTCGGTGAGCAACAGCGTGGTTTTCAAATCTTTCGATTCTAACGGTATAACGTACACCGTCATGTTCTGGACGGAACGTGCAATGTATTTCGATTCTCTGAATGCATTAACGATAAGGATAAAGAAGATTTTTGACGAGAACGGTATCAGTATACCAAATTCTGTGATCGATGTAAGGATTAAGAACATATACGATGCGGAGGGGAATATAAGTAATGAGAAAAATTGAGAAGATCAGAAACATATGTATCATCGCTCACATAGACCATGGGAAGACTACACTTACAGACAGGATTTTGGAAATGACCAATTCTGTCGAAAAGCGCAAGATGCGCGAGCAGTATCTCGACAGCATGGACATAGAAAGAGAAAGAGGAATTACGATTAAATCACACCCACTAAGGGTATTTTACACGGCAGACGATGGTAACGAGTACGAAATCAATATAGTCGATACACCAGGTCACGTAGATTTCTCTTACGAAGTGGATAGAAGCATGGCAGCTGTAGAAGGTGCCATACTCCTCGTCGATGCCACGCAGGGTGTTCAAGCACAGACCGTTGCAAACACGTACAAGGCGATAGAGCACAACTTGGAAATCGTTCCTGCAGTTAACAAGATAGACATGCCACTAGCGAACATAGACGAGACAGTGGCAGAAATTGAAGATTTGATCGGCATACCAAGTGAAGATATATTTAGGATAAGTGCGAAGGAAGGGGTCGGTGTTAAAGAGCTGCTTGAAGCGGTCATACGGCTCGTACCTGCACCAAAAACGAGCGACGATGGTCATTTAAGAGCGCTCATCTTCGATGCAAAGTACGACAAATACCGTGGCGCAGTGACATATGTCAGAGTATTCGATGGTGAGATAAAACCTGGTGACAAGATAAAGATGATGATGAGCGACGAAATATACGAAGTCATCGAAGTTGGTACATTCGCCCCAGAGATGATGCCTGCAGAAAAGTTGGGGCCAGGAGATATAGGGTATGTAATAGCAGGGTTGAAAGACGTCTCAAAAGCGAAGATAGGTGATACAATCACAAAGCCAGAAAATCCAACGCAAGAACCACTGCCCGGTTACAAAGAAGTCAAACCGATGGTCTATGCAGGTATGTATCCCGGACTGCCTGAATACTACGAGGAACTAAGAAAGGCACTCGATAAGTACAAGCTCAACGATGCTGCAATAATATACAGACCAGACCACTCACCTGCATTGGGTTTTGGATTCAGGTGCGGCTTTCTTGGGCTCTTACACATGGACGTTGTCAGAGAAAGGCTTGAAAGAGAATACGAAATGGCCGTCATATTGACTGCACCAAACGTGGAATACAAACTCGTCTTCAGAGATGGAAGAGAGATTACAATAGATGACCCAGCAAAATTTCCAGACGAAGAGGATATCGCAGAAATATATGAACCATATGTCAAATTGTCGATAATCACACCACCAGAATACATCGGAAGACTCATGAACCTTGTGCAAAATGAAAAGCGTGGAACGATGATTTCTACAGAAAATGCTGGTCATGAGCGTGTTGTTATGCATTTTGAAGTGCCGCTTGCAGAAATTATATTCGATTTCTTCGATCGCATGAAGGCAGTTAGCAGAGGATACGCATCCATGGATTACGAATACATCGAACACAGAAAGAGCGAACTTGTGAAGATATCGATATATGTCAACAAAGAACCAGTCGACGCACTATCGTTCATTGCACATAGAAGTAAGGCTTACGATACGGCAAGAAGACTCGTCGACAAGCTTGCCGACTTAATCCCACAGCATCAATTTGAAATACCCATACAAGCAAAGGCAGATGGAAGATTCATAGCAAGATCAACCGTCCGAGCACTCAGAAAAGACGTGCTTGCCAAATGCTACGGTGGAGACATCACAAGAAAGATGAAACTACTTGAAAAGCAAAAGGAAGGAAAGAAAAAGCTCAGAGAGATAGGCAATGTATCCATACCACAAGAGGCATTCCTTGCCATGCTCAGAATAGGCGAGGATGAAGAGAAGTAAATAAAAAAGAAAATCGTACTTCTAGGATGTGGATATAAGATATTTGAATGATGCAAAGTGGCAAAAAGTGGCAATTTGATAAGGGGGGATTATTTTGAATTGGGATTTGTCTGTGATTTTTGAGAATGATGAAAAGGCATTGGATAATGCTAGGTCACATTTAGAGAACATTGGGAAGTTTGTAGATGATTTAGAGCAGACGACGGATGTTGAAAAGCTTGTGGAATTGCTACGCAACATCGAAGATGAGATGGATGAGTTTGGTAAATCTGTGCAGTATGCATGGATGCGCTATTCAACAAGTACTGATGACCCGCAGGCACAAAAATTGTTTGGTGCATTGCAGGGTATAGAGACTCAACTTGGCGAGTTTGAGGCAAGACTTTTTGTGTACCTTTCTTCTTTGTCCGATAGCAAGCTCAACGATATGATAGCAAAGGACCTGAATTATTCGCATTTTATCTCAAGGGTGATCGATAATAGGAAACATCTGTTGTCGAAAGAGGCTGAGCAAGTACTCGCAGCTACTTCTGTTTCAAGGCGTGAGGCAATTTCCAAGATACATAGTCGCATTGAGAGCTCTTATGCGTTCGAGATTGAGATCGATGGAGAATTGAAGACTTTGAACTCAGAGCAGATGCGTGCACTTCGCCGTTCTACAAATAGTGAGTTGAGAAAAAGGGCAATGAAGATGTACCTTGAAAGATTCAAGGAAGATTCGATCATAATGACGGAGGTTTACAATCTTATCGTCAAAGATTATACGGCGGAAAGTAAGTTGAGAAGGTATCCTCGACCAATATCAATGAGGAATTTTGCCAACGAAGTGACGGATGAGAGTGTTGATAGGTTGATAGAAGTGACGAATAGTAGTGTTGACGTAGTAAAAGATTACTATGTATGGAAATCGAAGCTTTTGAATGAGAAGCTAACTTCGGCAGATATTTATGCACCTATCACGAAGAATGTGCGGAAGTTTTCTCTTGAAGAAGCAAGGGATATCGTGCTGAATGCGTATTATTCATTCGATGAACGCGCTGGCAAGATTGTAGAGAGTTTCTTTGATGATTCGAGAATAGATCTGTATCCAAAGAAGGGTAAGACTTCAGGCGCCTATTGTATATACTCGACAACGAAGTTACCTCCGTACGTCTTCACAAACTTCAGTGGCGATATGAATTCTGTAATGACGCTTGCTCATGAGTTAGGGCATGGATTGCATGGTAGCCTTGCATCGAAGCAGACTTATTTCAATCACTCCACTCCTTTGACATTGGCCGAATTAGCATCGGTCTTTGGAGAGTTCCTCGTATTTGATAATCTCAAGAACAAACTGTCAGGTGAAGAAAAGAAAGCTCTCATCGCTACAAAGATCGAAGACACGTTTTCAACAACGTTTAGACAAAATACCTTTGCACAGTTCGAACTAAGAGCATTTGACCTTGTTGAGAAGAGTGGTTACGCAAGTTGGGATGAGTTGAGCGAGATTTACTATGAGCAGTTGAAACAGATGTTTGGTGAATCAATTGAGATACCAGAATGGTACAAGAATGAATGGGCTATGGTGTCTCATTTCTACGAAACACCGTTCTATGTATATGCGTACAACTTTGCTCACTGCCTTGTCATCGCTCTTTATCAGAAGTATCTGGAAGATGGAAAGAATTTCGTGCCAAAGTACATAGAATTACTCGAAAGTGGTGGAAAATATCCACCGAAAGAGTTGCTTGGAAAGATGGGAATAGATATAGAAGGAGAAGGATTCTGGGAGAAGGCCTTCACGTTCATAGGTAGTATGACGAAAGAACTCATGTGACAAAGCGGTGCGGTGACAACTTCGTATGCATCAATGCTTAGTTTTGGAATGGGTTATGGAATTTATTCGCAAAATTCAAAAATTTGTTGACAAAGTATATATTATTGATTAAAATATACCAAGTGGGTAAGGTCAGGTGTTTGATATAATGTCTGTTTGTTGCAACTTTTTTTGTATTGCAAATTGCGACATATGGATAACCAGCCTCACACAATAGGGCAACTCAGTAGTTCAGTAGTCAGTAGTTTTTTTAGAATTCATTTGGGAGGGCGATGAGTTATGAATAGAGAAGAACTCTTCAAGAGAGTTGCGGAAATGATCTCGGAAAAGCTGAATGTTCCTATCGAGGATATCGAGGAGGATTCTCATCTTATCGAGGACCTTGGTGCCGACTCTTTGGATGCATTTGATCTTGTGATGATCATTGAAGATGAGTTTGGTATAAAGCTCGAAGATGATGAGATCGAAAGAATGCTTACAGTTAAGGATATTCTTGACCTTTTGATGGAAAAGGTTAAGGAGTAATTCAAAGAACATAACAAGGAAACCAATAAAGACAAGGAAAATGTAAGATTGGATAGAACTAAATGACACGCAAAAGCGGGCAATTAGCCCGCTTTTTGTGTTGTTATTTTACTATTGTTGCTTGTGCATTTTTTGTTTGTAGAATGAATTAGTGTATAATCTATAATTGAGAGAATGGTAGCAGAATGCAGAATAGTTGGGAGTTGATACTTGATGATCGAGAGAGTTAGTGAGGTTGCCACTACATATCTGAAAAGTATGCTTGGACAAGACGCTACTTTCCGTGATGGACAGTTGGAAGCTATAAGTGCTGCAGTTAGTGGACAAAAATCGTTGATCGTTCAAAAAACAGGTTGGGGAAAGAGTATCGTTTATTTTATAGCTACTAAAATCAATAGGGACAACGGTAAAGGTATTACATTGTTGATCAGCCCACTGCTATCGTTGATGAGGAATCAGATCGAAAATGCCAAGAAAATTGGGGTTATGGCCGAGACGATAAATTCGGAAAATGAGGAAAATTGGGTGGAAGTTAAGCAGAAATTGAGAAATGGAAAGTGTGATATTCTGCTGGTATCACCAGAACGTCTTTCAAATACTGATTTCATCATGGATACGTTCAGAGAAATCAGAGATGGTATCGGAATGTTCGTTGTAGACGAGGCACACTGTATTTCTGATTGGGGACACGATTTTAGACCTGATTATCAGAGAATTGTGAGTATAATAAAAATGCTACCACCGAACATACCAATTATCGCAACAACGGCAACTGCAAATGATAGGGTAGTAAACGACATAAGGAGACAACTCGGTGATGATATCGTTGTACAAAGGGGAAGTCTGGTTAGGGAATCTTTGCAGTTGCAAGTGATCAAATTAAGAGATCAAGCAGAAAGGTTAGCTTGGCTAGACGAAAATTTAGAGAAGATGCCAGGTTCAGGTATCATATATTGCCTAACTGTCGGAGATTATGAAAAGGTTGCAAAGTGGTTGAAGTATAAAGGTCATGACGTTGAACCTTACCATGCAAAGTTGGATAGTAACCGTCGGGAAGAACTTGAGGCAAGATTGATTAATAATGAAGTAAAGGCGTTAGTAGCCACCGTTGCGTTGGGAATGGGATTTGATAAACCGGATATTGGATTCATCATACACTACCAGCGACCCGGTAATATCGTTTCATACTATCAGCAGATTGGTAGGGCAGGAAGGAATATCGATAATGCATATGCCATTTTGCTCTGTGGTGAAGAGGACGATGGGATACAAGAGTATTTCATAAGTAATGCATTCCCGACTGAACTGGAGATGTCGGAGGTACTGACAACATTGGAAAATGCTAGTTATGGACTATCAATCTATCAGATCATGAACAACGTCAATATGAGTAGGAGTAGAATAGAGAAGGCACTGAAATTTCTAACGTTACATGGCGCTGTTGCAAAAGATGGATCAAGGTATTTTAGAACTACAAATGAATGGAAACCTGATCTGGTAAAGAGTGAGGAGATAACTCGGATAAGAAGGAACGAATTGGAACGGATAAAGGAGTATACTGAGACCAAAGAATGTTTGATGAAGTTTATTGCAATGGAGTTGGATGATAAAGATGCTAAGGAATGTGGTAGATGTTCAAATTGTCTCCACAGAGACCTTTTTGAAACAAATTCTAATAGAGACACTGTCTTGGAAGCGATTAGTTTTCTAAAGGAAGATTTCATTAGAATACATCCGAGAAAACAATGGCCGTCTAATTGGGGTAAAGATTTAAAAGGGAAGATACCGGAGCAATATGAAGTTAATGAGGGAAGAGCTCTGAGTGTCTATGGCGATTCTGGATGGGGTAGATATGTAAAGGGAGATAAGTACGAGAGAGATCATTTCAGAGAAGAACTGGTTGATGCGTCTGTTGATCTGATAAAGAAGTGGGGAATTGTCACGAAGGATACTTGGATTACGGCGGTTCCTTCGTTGAGACGACCTAATCTTGTAAGGGATTTTGCAAGTAGAGTGGCGACGAAGCTGGGAGTTCCATTTTATCTGGTGATAAAAAAAGTCAAGGAAACTTCTGAGCAGAAAACGATGCAAAACACAAACAAGCAAGCAGAGAATGTATACGATTGCTTCCAAATAGTAGAGAGGTGTCCAAAAGGTCCCGTCATACTAATCGATGATTTTGTAGATTCAAGGTGGACTTTTACAATGTGTGGCTACAAGTTGCGCTCCAGTGGTAGCGGGGTTGTTTATCCATTTGCATTGGCTACAACTTCCGGAGGTGATGGCGATTGATGGATACAACCAACGCTTTCTTAAGTGACGATAGTAAGGCAATTCTACTGATTTGTTCGGATATAGTAGTTAAATACGTGAAAAATGTTGATCTCAAACCACTAACAGTTGCAGAGTGGAATAAAATATCAAAGAAATTGTTGGATAGCGCTATGAAATCACCAAAAGCCTTTTTCGATACAACAGTTGATGATTGGATGGCTCATTTGGATATTTCACAAGATGAGGCCGAAAGAATAGAAAATTTACTGAAGCAGAGTGCGTACCTTGGATTTGAGTTGGAAAGGCTTGCAAACATGGGCATATGGGTTACAACGAGGGCTGAAAAGACTTATCCACCTGCTTTGAAGAGTAAATTGAAATACAAATCGCCGGTGGTTCTTTACTGTTCAGGAAATCCTGATCTCTTTGAGGAAGAGGGAATAGCAATCGTTGGCTCGAGAAATGTTGACGAGGATGGGATGAATTTTGCACAAGTTGTTGCAAGAAAGTGTGCTAACGAGCAATTGACGGTTATATCTGGAGGAGCAAAAGGTGTTGATACAATCGCTCAGATGGCCGCCCTGTCTTCAGGTGGGACGGTTATATCCGTTTTGGCAGATAGTATGGAGAAAGTGGTTAGAAAGAGGGAGTTGAGAGATGCAATTATAGAAAACAAATTGTTAATTGTATCACCATTTAATCCAGAATCTACTTTCAAGATTTACAACGCCATGGATAGAAATAAATATATCTATGCGCTATCTAAAGCTGCCATAGTGGTTTCTTCAGACTATGGAAAAGGTGGAACTTGGAGTGGTGCAACTGAAAATTTGAAGAATGGATGGGTCCCGTTGTACGTTAGAAATGGTAGCAATGTTCCTCAGGGAAATTTAGAGTTGATCAAGAAAGGGGCAATCCCTCTCGATGAAAATATGGTATATGATGAAATGCGAAAATTGACGGATATTTTGGTAGATGGTAAATCAAAAGACCCAGAGCAGATACGTCTTTTCGATTTTTGAAATCGTAACATAGATTACGAATTTTTATTCGAGAGTGCTGTATAATGATGCTGTAAGGTTAGTATCACTAAATTAGGAGGTGTGACTTATGGCTCTCAACATGTTTTGTTATCAGTGCTCTCAAACTTTGAATGGTGAAGGATGTACAGTTACTGGAGTGTGCGGCAAGCAGCCAACTGTTGCAAGGCTGCAAGATAATCTGATATACATTCTAAAGGGTATATCCGCATATTACTACCATGCACGAGAACTCGGATACGTTGATGAAGAAATTGCAGCATATCTTGGTAAGGGACTCTACTCGACTTTAACGAATGTCAATTTTGATGGTGATGATTTCGTGAAATTGGCACTCGAAGCAGGCCAGATGAATTACAAGGTCATGAAGTTACTCAAAAAGGCACACATCGAAACGTACGGAGAACCAACGCCTGTAGAAGTAGAAACTGGGACGAAAGAAGGGCATGCAATAATCGTCACAGGACACAATTTGAAGGCACTGGAAGAACTTCTTAAACAAGTCGAAGGTACTGATGTTTACGTTTATACGCACTCTGAGATGCTTCCTGCACATGGTTATCCTGGACTTAGGAAGTACAAGAATTTGGCAGGCAATTTGGGCGGGGCTTGGTATGACCAGAGAGAACTCTTTGCCAAGTATCCAGCAGCCATTTTGGGAACGAGTAATTGTGTTTTGATTCCTCCCGCTTCTTACAAGGATCGTATGTTCACAACATCGATTGCTCAGCTGCCTGGCGTAAAGCACATAGATGGTTATGGTTATTCCGAAGTTATAGCGAAGGCAAAGTCATTGCCAAAATTACCAGAACAACCTGGAACATACAAATTGACAACAGGATTTTCTACAGGCGTGGTTACATCACTTGCAGATAAGATAAAGGAACTCGTCGAAGCAGGTAAGATCAAACACTTCTTCGTTGTCGGTGGATGTGATACACCAACGAAACGTGGTACTTACTATCGAGAGTTTGTTGAGAAGCTTCCACAAGATACTATAGTGATAACGCTGGCGTGTGGAAAATTCAGGGTCAACTACCCACCGCCTAAAGAGGCGGGGGCTTGTAGAAATGCAAGCTCGGTTGATTAGCCTATGTCATTAGCTATCGCTACTGACTACGTTATAGCAGAATATATAGTCACCTTGGGATGCTCCACAAGTCCCATGCTCTGAGGGTAATAGTTAAACAACTCTGAGGGGTAGGAGTAGTGCTATTACCATTAAACCTGCTATAACATTGGCGATGTGGACCTACAGGCTTCGGCCTGACTTATCTTGATGGACGTTTTAAGTATGGTATATGTATTATCTGTTGAAGGTAAACCTTTGATGCCTACTAAGAGGCATGGCAAAGTTAGACGTCTCTTAAAACAACATCTTGCTAAAGTAGTTAAAACTAAACCTTTCACTATTCAGCTATTGTATGAAACTACTAGCTATACACAAAATATCACACTTGGTATAGATAGTGGTTATAACTACATAGGTTTCTCTGCTGTCACAGAAAAAGAGGAATTAATATGTGGTGAAGTTAAACTAAGGGATGATATATCTGAGCTTCTTAAAGAAAGGCGGATGTATCGTAGAATTAGGCGCAGTAGACTTAGATATAGGAAACGCAGATTTGATAACAGAATTTCAACTAAGAAAGAAGGTTGGTTAGCACCATCTATTAAACACAAGTTAGATTCTCATGTTAGGTTTGTTGATTATCTCAAAAAGATATTGCCTATAGCCAATATAGTTGTAGAAGTAGCTAACTTTGATACTCATAAGCTTAAAAACCCAGATGTAACTGGTGAAGGCTATCAGCAAGGTGAACAACAAGATTTTTGGAATGTAAGAGAATACGTTCTGTATAGAGATAATTATACCTGCCAGCTATGTGGCAAGAAAAACACCATACTTGAGGTACATCATATAGGCTATTGGAAAGAAGATAGAACAGATAGACCAGGCAATCTAATAACGTTATGTACCAAATGTCACAGTCCTAGTAATCACAAAGCTGGAGGTAAATTGTATGGGATGGAGCCAGTTCAAGAACCATTAAAGAGTGCCACATTTATGTCTACTATAAGATGGAAATTGGTCAATACGCTGATGTGTGGTTACACTTACGGCTACATTACAAAATCCAAGAGAGTAAGTCTTGGTTTGGAAAAGACACATTACAACGATGCATTTTGCATAGCAGGAGGAATTAATCAACAGAGAATAGAACCAATCTATTTTGAGCAAAATAGGAGAAACAATCGTTCACTCGAAAAGTTCTACGATGGAAAATATGTAGATACAAGAGATAAGACTATAAAAACAGGGCAAGAACTTTCCTGTGGTAGAAGAACACGGAACAAAAACTTAAATGAAGAAAATCTTCGTAAGTATCGTGGAGCTAAAGTATCGAAAGGCAGGAGAAATATTCGTAAGCAAAGATACGCATATCAGCCTAAGGATATAGTCATCTTTGAGGGCAAAAAGTATACAGTTCAAGGAGTACAGAACAAAGGTGAATATATTAAGCTAAGGGAAAAGTCAAAGCCAGTTAAAACAAATTTAGTAAAGGCCTATATCTTTAGTAAAGGATATAGTGTGGTTTACAAGTGCAATTCACCCCCCACTTACAGAAGTGGGAGTCTTCTTGCAGAAAAATGATAAATGATTTGCAACTTGGTGATATAGATGGTATTCCAAGACTATTGGATGTTGGACAATGTAACGATGCAATCGTTGCACTTGAAATAGCAATGGCACTTGCCGATACATTTGGTGTTCAAGTAACTGATTTGCCACTCTCACTCGTGCTTACTTGGATGGAGCAGAAAGCAGTTGCAATTTTCTGGACATTACTCTCACTTGGTATGAAAGGCATATATTTGGGTCCAATTCTACCCGCTTGGATAAATAAGGATATACTCGATGTGCTTGTGAATAATTACAATGTAAAATTGATAGGTACACCTGAAGAGGATATAAAGCAGATTCTTGGAACGTATTAATTCTTAATTAACTTAATAAATCAAAAAATGGGCTTTCCAGCCCATTTGTTTATTGTTAGATGTTTGATGTGTATTGTATGCCGTCGTTTACGGTGTCTACAGATTGACTTTGACGAGTTTTACCGTTCCGTCTGTAAAGGCCATGAAGACTTTTCCATCTTGCGGTATTAGTTTTGTAAGTAGGTAAGATGGGTGTACAAATGTCTTTTGGAGCATTTTTCCGTTTTCCGCATCGATGATGATTAATTCACCATTCGTTGTGCCTAGGATTGCATAGCAACCATTGAATATTTGAGGGGATGAGTCGTAGATTGTCGAGCCTGTATTTGTACTCCATGCAACTTTACCACTGCTTAAATCGAACTTGTATACAAGCCCATCTATTGTAGATGCAATGCCATAGTTCCCATATTTTGCAATGGATGAGTATCCCACTTTCGGACCATCGATGTTCCATTTAACAACACCATTGTTCATATCCAAAGCCTGTATTTTGCTTGCAGAGTTGGTAAGCACAACGAGTGAGCCAAAGATTTCTGGCGTGCATGCACCACTTGTGTAGTAAGTCTGACCGATGGTGTATTTTGCATGCATTTTTCCATCCTCACCGATGATGGCTAACAATCCTCCCCAAGATGTTTGAAAGTATTTACCATCGAGGTACTTTGAGGACGTTTGTATTACACCGCCGAGGTCGTAGCTACCAATTATCCTGAGTTTTTGCAAGTCTACGATGTAAAGATAGCTACCAGCACCTACTGCTGCCGTTTTATTCCCAGTTGTAATGGAAAATATTGGGCCTGAGAGTTTCAAAGAGTTAATTCTATTTCCAGTTGATCCATCAAGTATCAAAAAATTGCCGTAGATGTCTCCTACCAGTACATTCTCACTGTAGAGTGCTACATTTGAGACAATCGGGCCAATTATCTCATCTTTCTTTCCCCATAGTTCCCTGCCTTCTTGCGTTAATCTGACGATGTTACCTGAGTAATCTGCTACGATGAAATCGTTTTTGTATGCAATTGGCTGGGAAAAGATGCTGTTTGTCATTTTGTATGTCCAGATGCAATCTATACTTGCTTTAATCGTCTCGCTTGAGGCCTTGACGCTGTTTTCAATTGACAGGAATTTTTCTGATGTACCATATATTCCATTTCCCACTATTTTGATGAATGGTGAAGACGATTGGTAGTTTGTTGCATCGATTGTAAATTGGCTTTTTTGACCAGATTGATTCAGTTTTGTGTACTGTTTTACGAGTTTCTGATTCATGTACACGTTCAATTCTTTTATATTCTTCGTCTCTATTGTAAATTGTGTAATGGTGTCTTGGTTTGTCACATCAACTGAGATTTTCTGATCGAATCTATCGTTGTATGCTTTTGATATCTTCGCAATGAGTGTATACCCGCTATCCTGATTTGCGACGTTGTATTTCCACATGTATATGTACTTTGCATCCCAACTTAAAACTGTCATCCAGCCATCTCTTGCGCCGCCTATCGTTTGGAAAAATGTGCCGTTGTACAGTTTACCATCGGAATACTTGTGCACATGTCCAGCTAATGCAATCGGTACGTTGTAGGTGTCGAGTAGATTTAATAGTTTCCAGCTATCATCGACGTTGCTTGATGCTGGAATTAGCGGGTGGTGAGACATCAATATGGCACTTTTTCCATCCCTCTTGGAAAGTTCTAGTTGCTCTTTGATCCAGTTCAGTTGTCCTTCTCCGATGTGGCCAAGTTGTTCAAAGTACATGGATGTGTCTATACCGATGAATGTAACGTCTTGAAGATCTACACGGTAATTCTCATACAACGCATTGCCAAGGTCTTTGGTCTTTCTAATCTTGCTTGACCACCTCGTATCGTGGTTGCCAAGCAGCGTATTGTATTTTATAGCACCAGTATCAAGTGCAGCAAGCGATTTCTTTAGACTTTCAAACTCACTATCTTTTCCAAACTCGGTCAAATCTCCAAGCATGAAGACGTGAGCAGGTTTTATCGAGACGATCTCTTTGAATATCGCTTCGATATTTTTTGGAAAGAATGGGTGATGCAAATCTGATATAACCACCACATACCCGTTATGTTTGCTGAATGGCAATTCCGCCGCATTGCAGATTGTAGCTGTCAAAATGACGATTGTGAAAAACACAAATGCCAAAATACGATTCTTAATTTTATGCATGTTTAGTACCTTCTCACCTTTGCTTCTCATCTTTGAGTTTACACTCGTTACAAGTCATCAAAAATATCTAAGCTCTTTTCGCCTGGTAGTAGCACCTTTTGGGTGATTCTATCTTTCCTTCATCTTTGAGCTTTTTGATAGCCTTATCGACATCTTCTTTTGAAAGGCCAGTCTTTTCAACAACATCGCCTGGTCTTAGAGGTTCACTTGATTCCAAGAGTGTTTTGAGAACTAATTCCTTTTTCTCCATGCTATCCCTCCTCGTATGTGTATTGTGTATATGGTTTAGATGCTTGCTCCACTAATACAGGTATTGCATTATATTAATTATACCAAATTCTTGGTATACTTGATGCAACTTGATAAGATAGTGACATATTGACAATTTGTGAAAGGGAGATGTGAAAGTGTGATGGATGATTTGTGCGAAGCGAGGCCAAGATTGTTAGTTAGTCGCTGTTTTTTTGAATATACGAGGTACGACGGCAATACGATATCCAATGATTTAGTAAAGCGGCTTGGTAAGTATTGTGATATGGTGCGTATCTGTCCAGAATTGGAGATTGGTCTTGGTGTACCTCGTGAACCAATAGATGTATTTTCTATAGGTGATGAACTAAGGTTGATGAACAAGGGTTGCACGATCGATTTGACTGAGAAGATGCGAAATTTCTCGAAGGACTTTGCAAGCTCTCTATCACGAGATGAGATCGACGGCATGATATTGAAGGCAAAATCCCCATCTTGTGGACTGCGCGATGCGAAGTTGTATAGTTCAAATGGTCGAGTTGTGTCGAAGACTTATGGACTTTTTGCACGTGAAATGGTGGAAACTTTTCCAGACTTACCTATCGAAAGTGAGATGAGGTTGAACGATAGTCGAGTCAGATTTGATTTTCTCTCTTCCATCTTTGCACTTGCAAGGTTTAGAAATGTTAGCACGAAAAGTGAGTTAATAGATTTTCAGCAACGGTACAAGTTCTTTATCCTTGCAAAAAACGAAAGGGTTATGCGAGAGATGGGAAAAATCGCCGCACAAAAAGGTTTTGATCAGAAAATAAAAGATGATTACATGAGATTGCTAATGAGAGCTTTGAAAACACCTATGAAGAAAACAAGCGCAATCAATACTTTATTACATATGTACGGGTTTTTCAAAGATTTATTGACAAGTGAGGAGAAGGCCTATTTCATGGACCTACTGGAAGGGTACAAAGATGGCTTGGTAACACTTCAGACGATAAATGCAGTTCTAAAGTCGTGGGCTATAACTTACAAGATCGAATATGTAAAAAATCAAGCTTTCTTCGAGCTATACCCTGCTGAGTTGGAACCTGTCGAATAATATCAATAATATCAATAATTGTTCCAGACGTATCTGATTATCTCGTCATGATAGGCGGTAACTATGTAAGTTGGTGTTATGAAGTTGTTGACCATTATGCAAAATGCAACCCTTTTACCAGTTTTTGTTATCATTATTCCAGCTATATTGGAAACTTTCTGTAGTGTTCCTGTCTTTGCATACGCAGTTATATCTTTTAGTCTGCCTTCCATCGTACCTTCTTTACCAGACGTTGCAAGTGTGGAGATGAATCCATTGAATCCGTCATAGTTTTTGTACGCATATACAAGCGTTTGGGCCAACATATACGGGGTCAATAGATTGTATGTGGATAAGCCACATGCATCATTTATCTTGAATGGGTAGTATTCGCCAAATAATTTCTTCACGAAATCATTCAATACCTTCTGTGAGTTATATATGCTGCCGTATCCGTAGACCCTGAGCCCGACGGTGCGTAGGATCTGCTCAGCATATGAATTACTGCTGTACTTATTTGCAACGCTTATCAAATTTTTCAACGGGACTGATTTCATCACGATATATTCCCTGTAACTAGAGGAAAGTTTGCCTACGATAACACTCCCAGTGACTTTGATGCCGTAACTGTTGAGCACTTTCCGAAAGTTGTTTCCAAAGTTTATTGCCACTGCGTCTGTGTCGTATGGCGAGAAAGTATTCGTGTTTTCCTTTAGGATGAGTGCATCAATACTAGGATTTTTGTAGTCCCATTCCCATCCCACTCCCCATCTTTCTTTCGAGAAGAATGAGTTGTCTATTACTATGTTTCCATCTATCTCCTTGACACCATCGAGCACAAATCTTCTTAGATTTTCTTTGAGTATGTCAACACTCATCGAGGGGTCTCCGTTACCTTTTATCACGACGTTACCTTTCAGGGTGGGAGAGATGTTGCCTCTTGGAACGTAGATGGTCGTTGTGTAAGTAAATTGTGGCCCAAGAACCTCCCATGCAACAAGTGTAGAAACTACCTTTGTTAATGATGCTGGGACAAAAAGTGTGTGCTCGTTATACTGAACAAGTGTCTTACCACTATCGATATCTACAAAATACGCCCCTACATATGAACCTTGAGGTGCATTTGATGTAATGATGGAATACACTCCTTGAGACAATACCAACAAAGGAGTTAGGATAAAAATTAAAAGAAGCCATTTATTCAATGACCTTGTGTATACTCTGGACACCTATTACTTTACCCCCTATGTCTATATATAGCATGTCGTCTGAAATCTTTAGAACAGTTCCTTCAACAGTTTCACCTTCGTTATTAACTTTGATTTTTTCGCCTTCTCTAGGAACTAAGTGTTTTTTCCATATCTTTGTTATGTTCTCCGGTTCATTTCTGTAGCTTATCAGAAGGTTCCATGCATGTTTGTTTATCTCGTCGAGTAGATACGTTATCTTCACTTTTTTCTTTACAATATCTTTGAGTACGATTGCTGATTGTTTCAGCTCCTCTGGAATTTCGTTGTTGACATTCATGCCTATACCTATCACTATCGCAACAACCCTATCATTTAGTGAAACACTCTCAGCAAGTATACCACACAATTTCTTGTCATTGTAGTAAATATCATTTGGCCATTTTATATATGCCTTAACTCTCAATTTATTTAGTACTTCGATTATCGCTATTGAGAAGATTTTCGTATAAACATGGAGATTGACATGAATCTTAGGTTTGAATAAGACTGAGTACCATAACCCACCTTCCGGTGAATACCAGGTCCTCCCCATTCTTCCCTTACCTGCAGTTTGTTTAATTGCTACTACAATAGCTCCATCATGAAATGACTTGTAGTTCTTTTTAAGAAACTCGTTTGTGCTGTCCACTTCATATAGTACTTCAATCTCTTCTCCTATCATCGTTTGCTCTCCTTTATTATTATTCTACCGCCTCTTTAGAAATGTCTTGAGCCTGTCCTTGAAGAAAATTGCTGAGAACAGTAAATAGACAACTGCTCCAAAACATGTTGAAACGATTGCCCAGATTCTGCGAGCTGATATCTGAGAAAAGAAGTAGGTAGAAATTCCCATGATGACCGATGAAATAAATATGTATATGATGTCTTTCTCGAACAGGTTCCTCTTCTTTTCTCTGAACAGAAGGTACAGAAAACCAATGATTCCAGCAACGCTTGTCGCAAGCGCAACACCTATAGGCCCATACTTCAATCCAACTAGTAGGTCAAGTATCACATTTACTATGGCAACGATCGTTGTCGCCTTTAGAGGATTTTTCATGTCTTTCACAGCGTGGCGCGCACGCGTCATGGTTGAGTAAACCCCATAGAATGGCAGACCGACTACGTATGCACTGAGCACCTTGGCTGTCATTTCGGTATCTTTGGCAGTGAACTGACCATATTGGTAGAACAATCTGATGATAGGAACAGAGAGAACAACAAGTCCAACTGCTGCAGGTAATGTGAAGAATAGAGTCGATGTTATCCCATTCCTTAAATGGGATTGATAGTTTTCTCTGTCGTTGCTTATCGTTGAGAGTATTACAGTTGCAACTGCCACACCAAAAAGGCCATACGGGAGCATGTAAAACCTTGATGCATACTGCAGATAAGAAACTCCACCACCCTGGCCACCGCTGTAATACGAGACAACGTTTGTGTCAACTATACTGTTTATCTGTGAGATCGACATTGCTAAAAAACCAGGCCAAAAGTATTTCAAAAATTCTCCCAAATATTTGAACGATATCTTTAGCTTGTGCCTTCTAAGAGGATATGCCAATGCCAAAAATGCGATAGCTTCACCTATTAAGAATCCCCAAGTTGGCGCATATATTCCAACGCCAGGTAGCGACATTGCGATGATGAGTACTATGTTCGGTATGATCGGTGTTAGTGCTGGGTAGAAGAACTTACCCCTCGTGTTTTCTATTGAATATGTGATTGCCCACCAAAATATGAAGAGTATTGATGGCGCTGTTATCCTCGCAAGTTCCCTTATGAGCGCTTTTTCTTGATCAGATGCGCCAGAGCTGAATAGGTATATAACTATATCTGGATAAATCATCACTGCTGTAACTATGATGAGAAGTATCAATGTGAACCCTGTTAGTACGGATGATAGAAATTCATCTTTATCTTCTGATTCACTGTATAATGGAACAAACGCAGATGTCATTGCCCCTTCACCAAAGACTCTCCTCAGAAAGAATGGAAAGAGTATGGCCACAAAATAGGCATCTGCTTGCCAAGATGTTCCGAATTTTGATGCCATCAGCATATCTCGAACAAGACCAAGAATTCGTGATAGGAACGTTGCTATGGCAAATGCTAGACTACTTGTCAAAACGCTCATATTACAAAGACCTCCAAAATCAAGAAGTTCTCAATGTATGGTATTTTCAATGTCACTTTGCATATGAAACAGATCTCTTTTCTCTTATTACTACAACTTTGAGTACCCCGGGATATTGTAACTCGTTTTCGATCCTGACTGATATGTCGTGTGCCATCTTTTCTATCGTTGCATCATCTGTCTTATCTGGTTGGACGATGACTCTTATTTCTCTGCCCGCTTGTATTGCGTAGGCATTTTCAACATACTTGTAGCTCTTAGCAATCTCTTCGAGTTTCATGAGTCTCTTGATGTAGTTTTCAACATCCTCTCGTCTTGCCCCGGGCCTTGCAGCGGAGATGGCATCTGCAGCTGCTACTATGGCTGCTTCGGGTGTAATTGGTTCTTCCTCACCGTGGTGCGCCATTATCATGTTTATGATTTCATCCGTCTCACCATATCGTTTGAGCACTTCCGCACCTATGATCGTGTGAGAACCTTCAACTTCGTGGTCTATTGCCTTACCTATGTCGTGGAGTAATCCACCGCGCTTTGCTTTGTCTACGTTGAGGCCTAATTCTGAGGCAAGTAGACCAGCTATCTGCGCAACTTCTATGGAGTGCGACAGTACGTTTTGACCGTAGCTTGTCCTGAATTTCAGCCTTCCAAGCAATTTAAGTATTTCGGGATGCAGGCCACCAACTCCAACAGTTAAAACTGCATCTTGCCCTGCTTCCTTTATTTCCTTTTCTACTTCCACTTTTGATTTTTCGTACATCTCTTCTATTCTTGCAGGGTGTATCCTACCATCCTGCACCAATTTTTCTATCGTCCTGCGCGCTATTTCTCTTCTTAGCGGGTTGAATGAACTTAGAGTGACCATTTCAGGTGTATCATCGATTATAAGGTCAACACCCGTTATCTTTTCAAATGTTCTGATATTCCTTCCTTCTCGCCCTATGAGTCGACCTTTCATGTCATCATTTGGAAGCGCAACAGTGCTGATCGTTACCTCACCAACGTATTCTGGTGCGTACCTTTGGACTGCGTCGGTTATCACTTTCTTTGCATATTTATCAGCTTCATCCTCATAGCGTGATTTTATCTGTACAAAGATCTTGGCGATCTCGTTTTCGTACTTTTCGCGTGCCTCTTGTAAGACAAGCTCTCTGGCCTGTTCATGCGTAATACCCGCAAGTTGTATGAATTTTTGCTGAATTTCTTTCTCTTTCTGCTCTATATCTTTAGACCTTGCCTCGAGTTCTATCTTCAAGTTTTCAACATAATTCTCACGCTTATCGATGAGTTCTTCTCTCTTAGTGATCATTTCTTCCCTTCTTAGAACTCTTTCTTCGATCTGCTTTATTTCTTCCTCTCTTCTTTTCTTTTCTTTCTCTAATTCTTCTCTTATCTGGTGTGCTTCTTCACGAGCTTCGATTATCGTCTTCTTTTTTATCTCAGATGCTTCTTTTTCTGCATTCTTGATTATAGATTCTGCATCTTCCCTTGCCGTTTTTAGTTTCTTTTCTATGTTTTCTTCTGCTCTTTTTCTACCTACCGTAGTACCTATATAAATACCTACTGCAATACCACCAAGGAAGACAATTATATATATTAAAAACTCCATTACTAATCACCTCCAAATCCTTGTCTATAGAGTTTTTCACGCCTCTTGTGCTCATCTAAGCCTTCCGTTATCTTTTCGATTATTTCTTTTACGTCGACTTCCGAGACAACTTTTTTAGTAGCATCTTCGATGATGTATTCATCAACGTGTAGTTGTCTCAATTCGTACCTTATTCTGAATGGTCCTTTGTTGTGTAACGTGAGACTATCATACGCATAGAGATATGCGAACTTTTCGTCATCTATGAACCCTTTTTCTCTTAACTTAGATACAGTATCTTGTATCTCTTCTTCTCCATAACCTCTCTGTCTGAGCTTATTTTTCACTTCCCACTCAGACCTTGCTCTATAACGTATGAACCTCAATGCATCACTTAATGGGTCTTTTTGCTTTCCTTTTATGCCCTCACCAATATCATTATTTCTTTTCCGGTGCATTCTTTTCATCTTCAGTATCACTAACTTCTCCAGTTACCTTTTTGGGCAAATATTTTTCCCTGATTCTCTTCTCAATCTCATCCGCAACCTCAGGGTGATCTATTAGGTAATTTACAGAATTAACCTTCCCTTGACCAAGGGAGTGTTCTTTTCCAGATAGGTCTTGATATGTAAACCAACTTCCTCTTCTTTCAATTAGTTCCTCATTTACCGCTATATTGAACAATTCATTCTCTCTAACCACACCCTTACCGTAGATTATGTCCACCGTTGTTGTCCTAAATGGAGGTGCAACTTTGTTCTTCACAAATTTTACCGATACTTCGTTACCTATGTGTTCATTGCCTTCAACGATTTTTCCGGCAGTTCTAACTTCCACTCTCATTGTTGCATAGAATTTCAGAGCAACACCACCGGTTGTCGTTTCAGGATTGCCGTACATGACACCGATCTTCATACGTGTCTGGTTGATGAATATTACAACAGTTTTAGATTTGTTCACGTTACCAGCAAGTTTTCTAAGTGCTTGTGACATAAGACGTGCTTGAAGACCAATTTGAGTATCTCCCATCGCACCTTCAATTTCTGCTCGCGGAACGAGTGCAGCAACGGAATCAACGACGATGAGGTCGACGGCATTGCTTCTAACTAGTTCATCGACAATATCGAGTGCTTGTTCACCATAATCTGGTTGCGAGATCAGAAGTTCAGAAAGGTCTATACCTAAATTCCTTGCGTAATTTAAATCCAATGCGTGTTCCGCATCGACAAAGGCTGCAATGCCACCCAATTTTTGAACAGAAGCTATCGCATGAAGTGCAATGGTCGTCTTACCACTCGACTCTGGACCATATATCTCAATGACTCTTCCTCTTGGATATCCTCCGATACCTGAAGCTATGTCTATGGCTAGAGAACCACTTGGAATAACATCTAAGCCTTGAACCAAATTGTCTTGTCCTAAAACCATTATGGAACCTTTTCCGTACGTTTTTTCGATCTTGCTAATTGCCTTTTTAAGTACATCTTTTTTCATTTCATCTGGCATTTTTCTCCAAGCCTCCCTCAAATTTCGACTTATAAATCCAGTTATATGTAGGTCCTTGTGGTGTTAAAGTTGAGTTGTAAACCGTAAATCCATCAATGACAAGAATTATGTTAGGAATAGCTATTTCCGATGTAATTCTCTCCCATTCTGTTGGATACTCTTTTACTCGACCAAGCGTTACATGAGGTACGAAATTTCCTTGATCATCGTACTTGATTTTGTTTTTTGTCAGTTCTGATTTCATCTCAAGGTACATTTTCTGCAACGACTTTGTCGGCTCGAATTTCAAAAACAGCACACGTGGAGAATGCTTGAATTTGAAATATTCCAAGCCTGTTAATCTTGTGCTAAACGATGGGAAGCCTTGCATACGCTTATTCAACGAGTAAACCATTGAATCAATAGCTTTATCATCCATCTCTCCCATAAAAAAGAGGGTCAGATGCACATTTTCCGGCTTGGTCCATGCAGCTTTGAAGCCGGCCTCTTGGAGTTTTCCAATAACTTCTTGCGAAGCCTCCCTTATTTCATGATTAACATCGATAGCAATAAACGTACGCACGCTTACCCCTCCAATAATAGCTACAAGTTATCCTGTGTTGATCAGCTACTTTTCAAGATATGAACGATTCTGGTACATGTAGATGATACCTGAAAGTATAGTTGCAAACGCAACTATGTAGATAAAGATTACATTTAACAAGTGAATATAGCCTTCCATGAAACCAAGGAGCTCTAAGTACAACCCTATGGTCAATACCATTTGCGAAACGGTTTTGACCTTTCCAAACATATTTGCTGCGATGATCGCTCCGGATTCTGACGCAAGAATCCGGACAATACTGACAAGCGTGTCTCGGAAAACCAGGATGACTACCAACCAGCCTGGCACGAAACCACTTTCCACAAAACATATCAAAACTGAAGTGATAAGTATCTTATCACTCATCTGGTCGAGCACTTTTCCCAGTTGTGTAACAGCCCCCGTTTTTCTTGCAATGTAGCCATCGAAATAGTCACTTATCGCTGCAATGAGGAAGAGAATAAACGCTGTAAAGTTCCAGTCTAGGTACATGAACAATACGATTACCGCTGTTGAAATTATCCTTATCCAACTGATCGTATTTGGAATGTTGAAAATTACACTTGAGCTATGCGAATCGCTTTTCAAATCAACTCGCCCTCCAAGTCATAAGTATCTGATTCATAGATACGCACTTTGTAAAAACCGTCTTTGCCCACTTCTTTTTTTCCTCTCACAAATATGTTGCCATCGATCTCCGGGGCATCCATGTATCCCCTACCTACCAAAACTCCTTCAACTTCTTCTTCGAATAGAACATCGATGACCTTGCCGATGTATTTCTGATTTCTTAGAAACGATATCTCGGCTTGTACTTCCATGAGTGAATCCAAGCGTTTTTGAGCTGTTCTGAGCGGTACCTTGCCTGATAAGATATGGGAGCTAGCCTCTTCTTCATCAGAGTAGATGAATGCACCTAATTTATCGAATTCAACCCTTCTAATAAACTCGACAAGTTGCTGGAAATCGTCTTTTGTCTCACCAGGAAATCCTAAGATGATCGAGGTCCTTAACACTGCTTCGGGATAACACTCTCTTATCTTTTCAAACAACAAGTCGAGCTCTTTACTATCCCTTGTACGTCCCATAAGTCTTAGTATTTTATCGCTCCCATGTTGTGTTGGTATGTCAAAGTACTTAAGAACTTTCTCAGGCGAAAAACCCTCTATGATTTCATCCGTAACATGATCAGGGTGCATGTACATTACTCTGATCCAAAAATCACCTTCGATACTATTAAGCCTTTTAAGAAGTTCTGGAAGCATCTGTTTCCCATAAAGGTCTATGCCGTAACCTGTTGTGTCTTGTGCAACTAGGATAATCTCTTTCTTACCACTTTCAACAAGAGACCTCACTTCTTTCTCGATATCTTCTAGTTTTCTACTGACAAAACCCCCTTTAAATTTTGGTATAGTGCAGAAAGTACATGCTCTATCACATCCATCAGCTATTTTTACATATGCATATTCCATAGTGTCATCAACTCTACCATCGAAATCATACACAGCTATAGGATCTGTTATGTACTTCCTCGTCTTCTCAAGATTTTGAGCCAATACCCTTGGCGGTATAATACCAAACCATCCATCTATTTCAGGTAATTCGTTTGGTAAGTCATCTGGATATCTTTGCACCAAGCATCCAGTAACGAATATCTTGAAATCTGGTCTTCCCTTCTTGTACTGAGCAAACTCGAGGATCGTATCTATGGACTCTCTTTTTGAATCAACAATAAAACCACAAGTATTTATAACCACACCATCTGCCTCTTCTAAAATGTCGGTAATCTCATAACCGAGGTCGAGCAGATGATACTTAAAATGAGCGAAATCTGCTTCGTTTTTTGGACAACCTAAGGTTACTGTGTAAACTTTCAAAGAACTCACCTTCCTAGTACTCTAATGCTATACTTTACCAAACTTTAATCTTGCTCTGAAACTTGACCAGGTGTATTACTGGACTTTCTCTGTAATTTTTTGAAGTACGCTCTTCTCTTCTCAAGATACATAGACCTAATCTTTTCGAGTTCCTTCTTGTAGACTTCCTCTTTGTAGTTTGGATATGTAAAATCATAATCCTTCCAGCATCCGTTTATATACATAAGTGTTGGCTCGGCGTAGATGCCTTGTCCTATGTAGATTCTGTGAGGCCACATCTTGGTTGTGGCTAGGACAAATTGCATATGGTGGATATAACCTGGGTCCAAATTGAACCTTCTCTTACCCTCTACAGCATATTCTTGTTCTATCTCATTCGTTTTGACCTTGATGCTCGAAAGTAGAGATGGGTGGATCAGTCTTTCGAAACCAATCAATTGACCCATGATTCCAGCACCCATTTCCTCATTGTAGTACAGAGTGTATTTTTCAAAATCAAACAATGGACTCAAATAATCTATTGGGCCAAATTCCTTCACTAATTCTTCTTTTATCTGATCAAACCAATAATCAATGTGAGCAGAAAAAATATATATAACCAAGTTAACTGGATCGATTGTTCTTATTTCTCCCATATAACTTCCACCTCGAAGTGTGGTATCTTAACAAGTAAGACTCTACCGTTGTAAAGCTCTATCTTCGATTCTCCAATCACTTCATGCCTTCCCACATCAAGAGTCAGTGGATCTTTAAAATAATTTCCATCTAGATAGAATCCTCCGTTGACGCCCTCAATCACTACAATAGGTTCGTTCTTTACCTTTTTCAGATATGAGTTCGCAAAATACAATACAAAAACACTCAGGATTGCCATTACATAGAATAAGATCCTTATCAGTTTTTTCGACATATATTCCCACCTTAATATTTGGAAATTTGATTTAATTTTGGAAGTTCAAACAAACTACTATACCTTACTCGTCGCTGAGAAGGTATGGCTTCGAGCTATACAGTTGGTTATATCCATCTTGAACAATTACACCCTGTAGTTGTACAACTTATTTGAATTTCTACCACTAATCTGTCGATGTGAATCACTCATGACTAAAGTTAAGAGGTTCCTACTTCATCAACCAAACTACTACTTAGGAATAATTTCAGTAGTAGAAATTCAGCCTCCACAGGCATCACTTCAGCTCGGGACATCCTAGCACTACTGCTTTTTTCAATATGTTTGAAACCCATTCAGAATTACTAATCGTATTTTGTTGCTGCACTTGTATTATACCACTTTTTTCTGAAAATGTGCCAATTTCTCTTCAAAACATTTATCACTGTATCGGTACAAGTTTTAAATTCTTACTGTCCCATACGAGAACATTTCCCAAATATATATGTACGAAATAAAACTACTTCGCTAAACAAGATGATACGATGGATGGCCGTGGTAAGTTATTCTATACTATATGTTGAAAAGTGGTAAGTTAGTGGTAAGTTTTTGAAGCAGTTGGTAAGTGTTTTTACACAACAAATAGTTGTATTAAATGCTACTAGTCAATCAATAGTATATATGCCTTTATTGAGAATTATTATCATTTGGAAAAACTTACCAAACTTACCAAAAGTGAAATGTTTCACATAGTTTTGGCCGAAAAATTGCATCAAAAAGCTTTATTGATGAGTGCTTAGGAAATTTACCACCCTTAAACATGCTTGAAATCTAGATTTTTGTAAAAATTTACCAGAATGGTAAGTTGTTACAAAAGGGTGGTAAGTTGTAATGTGTTCTGTAGAAGGTCATGAATGGCTCTTTTTTATGTTTCATTTATGTAAACTTACCAATTTACCACCCCTATTACTAATAATAATAATAAGTAATTATAATATATATGATTATAGTATATAGGATGGTGAGGTGGTAAACTTCAGAGTGAGTTCAAAAATTCTTGAATAAAGTTCATCATATTGTGGTAATGACTTCCACCCCAGTATATTTTTCCGCAATTACTACATCGTGCAAATTCTTGAAAGCTATCTTGAACTCTCTTAGGTACTTCATCGGTAATTTTATCTCTCATTACGGGAACTAAGTTACCGTTGCATTCCATACAACGAGTAAATGGCTTGATATATTTAAGCAAGTTATATCTAAATACAACTTCTCTTAGCTGGATCTTTGGCGAATCTGACCTTACTACATAGCCATACGTAACTATACTTTCTTTGAGCATGTTCCTGTCTTTTGTGAGTATTATGGATTGTGTTTCTAAAGCCCTCTTAATTATCATTTTATCGTCTATGATGCCATATTCTGTACTTATGCCTAACATACGAAGGTACTTTACCAATTTTCCGAGATGAATATCTGCAACAAACCTTGGTTCTGCGGAATATTTTGGAGTCAAGAAATGCAAATCTTCTATTGGTAAATTACACTCGGGATAGACACAATAGAAATCTCCATCGCACACTATCTTTGAAAAGTCTACGAATTCACCATTCAAAGTAATGAAAAATACTTCGGTATGAGGAACACCGAGCCTTTCTATGCAATCTTTTATCGTTTGGTTTATCCCTGGGTCAAACTCGAAAATATGTTTTCCATTTGTTAGGTCGCAGAGTGAACCAAAAAACCTGATTCCTATCTTCAAGATATCATCTCTAACTATTCTTTCTCTTTATTTTGTGTATTACTGATCTCTAGTAAATCTGTGAACTACCCCCACCTATAGAGGGTGGGAGACTTCTTGATAAATTAGGTTAAAACCTGATCGACCTTTGCACCTGTAGAAATATACGTAATCTTCACTCCAGTTTCAGATTCTATGAATTCAACGAATTTTTGAAATTCTTTATCTTCCAAACTATTCCATCCTTTGAATTCAGCGTATTCAACTTGTGCTTTGTCGATTTTGGAAAGGTTATACGGCATTTCGATCTTCTTTCCATCTATTGCGTATCTTACTCCGACTTTTATCTTTTCCATGCCAGCTAGTACGTCTGCCTTTGTCATAATCATCTCATCGCAACCGGATATTTCTATTGCATATTTAAGCAATGGTAAATCGAGCCAACCACATCTTCTTGGTCTTCCAGTGGTTGCTCCAAATTCTTTACCTGCTTGTCTTAGTATTTCACCTTCATCACCAAAAAGTTCTGTTGGGAAAGGCCCCTCTCCAACTCTTGTTATGTAAGCTTTGAAAATACCTATTCTTTTATCTAAGTTGATTTTGTAACCTAGTCCACTTTCGACCCCTGTAGTATTACAAAAAGTTCCAGTTACATATGGGTAAGTTCCCATGTCAACGTCGAGTAAAACCCCTTGTGTACCTTCAAACAAGACATTCGAATTTTCCAAGTCTTTTTTCATTTCTAATGGCGAGATTATCAATTTACTAATCCTGTCGTATTGCTCAATAACTGAATTGTAATTGTTCCATTCTATGTCATAAAGCTCTTTGTAAATCTTATTAATCGTAGAGAATTTTTCTGCCAAGAGATATTTATCTTCGAAGTCTGCAAGTCTGATTCCAATTCTATGTACCCTATCCGCATACGTTGGACCTATGCCACGTTTAGTTGTCCCAACTGCCTTGTCTCCTTTTACTAATTCCATTTTTTCATCTAGTATTTTGTGAACAGGCAGTACCACATGGGCAAATGCTGATATATTGAGCTTAGATGATATGTCGAACCCAATCCTTTTGAGCTCTTCGATTTCCTTATCGATAACATTTAGGTCGACAACTACTCCATTGGAAATATATCCTTTTACTCCTTTTCTAACATCAAATGAGGGTACAAGATGGTGTACAAGTTTGAAATCTCCGTATTCAACAGTATGACCGGCATTACTTCCTCCACTGTACCTAACTACGTAGTCGTACTCTTTTGAAAGATAAGTAGTTACCTTACCTTTTCCCTCATCTCCCCACTGCAATCCAAAGCAAACTGTTTTCATCTATAACCATCCCCTTTCAAAACTCTACGTGGAAATCTGTGTATTCTTGAGGTGACAAGTCGTTCTCATCCACTCTGTATACGTAACTCCAGCCATTTCCTTCTATAGCCCTTTTGAGCAATTCATTTAGCTGTTCGATGTTACCGCCTGCCACAATCGTTACACTTCCATCAGCCTCGTTCTTTATGTACCCTTTCACACCAATCAGTTTCGCACTATTCTTGACGAAATGTCTAAATCCTACCCCTTGAACGATGCCAACAATATTCCATTTCTTCCAAATCATGTCCATAAAGTTCACCACCTTTGGAAGAAAATGAATCCCAAAGATATTGTACAATCAATTCGCAAAAAGAGAATACCCTTGACAACTATTTTGGCTATTCTATCGCATAACGAAAAGAGTATCCATTATTCGTATGTCTGTTTGTTTGCTATTAGGCCTATTTTACATATGAAAATGCGATTATAATTTTTAGTTATGCTATAATTATTTTAGCTAAACGAGGTGTCCGCTAACATGCTATAACTGACTGACCTTTCAGTTTAGTGAGGTGCGATTGGCAGTAGTTGTTTTGCAAAAATGTAAGGCTATTTCTAGTGAAAATCTACAAAGTATTTGGCATGGGCGAGATGAATAACTATGAAGGGGGAGTCATTGTCATGATGAATTCTGATGTTTTCGATGAAGATTCAGATAACGTTCGCAATGTAATTAGAGCTGTATTCTTCGATAATGTCAAACTTTCTTATGGATGTACTGAACCTGTTGCGGTAGGCCTTTCTGTGGCGACAGGAAAAAAGTACTTGGTTGGAGACCTTGAAAGTATAGAGGTAACCATTGATCGTAACACGTATAAGAATGGTCTGGAAGTAGGTCTTCCTGGAACTCATTTTCACGGCTTTGAAATGGCAGTAGCACTTGCTTACGTTGCAGGAATGCCTGAACTTGGCTTGCAGGTTTTCAAAAATGTAGATAGCGAGGCTGTAAAGCAGGCGGAAGAAATGAAAGGAAAGATAGTTGTACGGTATGAAAATGATATGAATCTTCATGTGAAAACAAAAATGATAGCTGGTAATGAAGTGCTAGTAGAAATAACCGACTCTCACGACAACGTTAGTAAGATAGTGGTTAATGGTAAAGAGATACTAAATACCCAAACAAGTGGCTCTTTAAGAAATGATGTGGTGAAGTCGATCATGTTAGATGACATCCTCGAATATGTTGAACACCCTCATGAAGATGTTATAAAAACAGTTGAAGACGCTATAGCTTACAACCTACAAATCGCCGAGAGTGGTATGAACGTCGATGGCAATTTCGGTAGAGCGCTAGGAAACGGAATAAATGCCTACGTTGCTGCGGGTATCGATCAACGCATGAGTGGCGAACTGATGCCAGTTATGATAGTTGCTGGAAGTGGAAATCAAGGAATAGCATGTATTGTACCTGTTGCCTTACGGGGACAATATCTTGATATTCCGAAGGAAAAAGTTGTCAAAGCTGTTCTTTTAAGCGTTTTAGTAACGATCTACGTAAAGGCGTACACGGGGAAACTAACACCCATTTGCGGAGCCGGGTCGATAGCTTCGTCAGGTACAGCTGCAGGCTTTACGTATCTACATACCGATGATACGTACAAACTGAAGAATGCTATAAACAACGTACTAGCGACTCTGTTTGGTATGACGTGTGATGGTGCAAAGAGAAGTTGTGCACTAAAGGCGAGTATAGGCACACAAATGGCAATAGATTCAGCAGCACTTTCGTTGAAAAATGTGAACGTACCATGTGGGAATGGTTTTGCTGCAAAAGACGTTGAAGAAACGATCAGAAGGATGGAAGTACTGACAACCTCTCTTAGGAAGTTTGACCAAGAAATCATCGACTTTATTGGGCATTGCTAAAGAGAAGAAGCTCCACTATTAGCAAATAGTTTACAAAAATTACGTTTACTTTGTCAAGATTATATATAAGTTAAATACTAATACATTTAATTCTTTTTCTACTCTTGTGGTAAAATAATTAGTGAATAGAAGTATAAGGAGTATAGTATCATATAATGTACTTGAGCTAACAAAAAAAGATTATGGAGTGTGGACTATGCTGAGTCTTCTATCGAATGGTATTCTTTCTGTCACCTTAGGAAATGTAGTGATGATTTTGATAGCACTTGGCTTGATTTACTTAGCTATAGCAAAGAAATATGAACCAGCTTTGTTAGTTCCTATTGGTTTTGCGACTATACTAGCGAACATTCCATTTTCTTCTGCTGTAGACCAATTTGTCGATGGAGTTCTGCACAAAGGTGTGTTAAATATTTTCTTTGACGTTGGTATCGTAACAGAGATCTTTCCCCTTCTGATATTCATAGCAGTTGGTGCGATGATCGATTTTGGTCCGCTTCTGGAAAATCCTGTTATGTTCCTATTTGGAGCAGCTGCCCAATTTGGGATATTTGCGACTATGATAGTAGCTACGATGCTGGGATTTGATATAAAGCAAGCAGCTTCAATTGGTATTATCGGTGCAGCAGATGGTCCGACTTCTATTTATGTTGCTAGTAGATTTGCAAAAGAATTGTTGGGTCCAATTTCTGTGGCAGCTTATTCATATATGTCGCTCGTACCGATCATTCAACCGCCTGTTATAAAGGCATTGACAACAAAGGAAGAAAGAATGATAAGAATGGAACCAAAGAGTGTCAAGAACACAAAGACGATGAGAATAGTCTTTCCAATTGCGGTAACAATTATTGCGAGTCTGTTAGCTCCATCTTCCGCTGCTTTGATAGGTTTTCTTATGTTTGGTAATCTATTGAGGGAATGTGGGGTACTTAATGGATTGGCAAAATCTGCTCAGAATGAGCTTGCAAATCTTGTCACGATATTCTTAGGTCTTTCGATAGGCTCAACGATGACGGCAGACAAGTTCTTAAAACCCCAAACGCTCATGATCATAGTACTTGGACTAGTTGCATTTATTCTAGATACTGCTGGTGGTGTACTATTTGCTAAGTTCTTGAATCTTTTTCTGAAAAAGAAGATAAATCCAATGCTAGGTGCAGCAGGAATCTCGGCATTTCCGATGTCAGCTAGGGTTATTCATATACTTGGGAGGAAAGAAGATCCCACAAACTATTTGCTGATGCACGCAGTTGGTGCCAATGTTGCCGGTCAGATAGGATCAGTACTTGCTGGTGGTATACTTGTTGCACTGGTAAGTTCTATATAGGTCTACAACTCTTGGGAGGGATACAGAATGAACACTGAAAATGTATTGACTGCCTTAAAAGTGGGACTAAGTGGATATATATTCTTGATACTGACACTTCTCATATTCTTTGGACTAGTTTCATTGTTCGTAAAACTATTTGCGAAAGGTGAAGAAGATGAGAAAAAAGAAAGTCAGTGAAACAAATCAATTAGATGAAACGATTAGGATGTTTGTGAAATTTAGCAACTACTTGCTAAGATTGTCTACTGAAAGGGAGACCTCTTTAAAAAAAAGGGACTATGAAAACTTGCTCAAGATCGCTGTCGATAACCTGAGTTTTGTTCATAGTGGCAGTGTTTTAATGGTGGATGATAATGACGAGTTCTATTACCTAGCAACATACAACCACAATAACGAGTTATTAAAAAACGTGAAATTCAATAAACAGGAAATGTCGGTAAGACGTTTCAGGCAGATTTACATCATCAAAAAAAGGAGTTTAGATTTAATCAAAGATAAACCAGCAAAGGCCAAGGAAGAAGACAGCTCCACAAATCAGGAAATTTCAAGCATTGATAAAGTCAAGGCTTTTATATCGATTCCCATAAGGGTCAGGAGGAAAGTAGTCGGATTTTTTAACTTAGATACTTGGTATGACGAGGATATTTTCGAAAAAAAGAATTTCCAACCAATAGCCGAGATGATGTCAAAACTTATATCGATTTCTGCTGAAAGATTCGAACTGATAAAGACGATTAAAGAACAGAATGAGCAAATATCGAAAAACTTGTTGATGGATACATTGACTCGTCTTCCGAATTTGAAAGCACTAGGAAATTACTTTGACAGATACGTTGAGCTAGCCAATCGTTCACTCAATACTTTATATGTTCTGTATATCTGTATCGAAAATTTTGAACAAATAAACACTATGTATGACCCTGATTTTGGAGACAATTTAATCAAGAAAATAACCAGACTTTTAGGCAATTTGGTGAGAAAGAGCGATATATTGGCTCGAATTGAGAAGTACGATTTTGCTGTAGTAACTCTGTCTCGTGAGCTTCCTCGACCCTTGATCAATAGATTGTATGAGGGTATGAATAACTTCTCCAAGAAGGCAGGTATTGACTTGGACGTAAGTATAGGATTAGCTGAATATGGAACAGATAGCAAAGAACTCGATGGACTTTTGAAAAGGGCTAAAGAGCGTACATATGTCGCTCGTTCAAGCGAAAGACTTGTGGAATGAGACCACTTGAAACGATCAGTCAGCGGAGGTGTATGAATATATAGTATGGAAAATGAAGAGAAGGCAACTTCAGAATTTCAACACTACTATAGTGAAAATCCAAGATCAACGTTAAAGGTTAAAGAAATACAGTTTACCCTTAAGAATGGGCATATCTATAAATTCAAGACGCCTTCTGGTGTTTATTCTTTTGGGAATGTGGATAAGGCAACTGCGATATTGATCAATCACTGCTTTCAGGTTGATGGTAAAGTCTTAGACATAGGTTGTGGTTATGGAGCTATCGGTATTATTTTGAAAAAGGAGAACCCTTCTATTGATCTGTCCATGTCCGATATAAACAAAAGAGCAGTAGAATTTGCAAAGATCAATGCAAAAGACAACAATATTGAGGCAGATATAAGGCAAGGTAATCTCTACGAACCATGGGAAGGTGAGGTATTTGATGCGATTATTTCCAATCCGCCAATAGTTGCTGGTAAAGAGGTCTGGATGAAACTTGTTGCTGGTGCTTTTGATCACCTCAAGGCGAATGGTACTCTTCAATTAGTTGCATATCACAACAAAGGTGGAGAGAGAATAAAAAAATACATGGCAGAGGTATTTGGAAATGTCCAAGACATCTGGAAAGAAGGCGGGATTAGGGTATACATTTCCATAAGAAATGGGTGAGAAGATTGTTAGGTGGATTAAGTACCGGTAAAACCATGCCCAGAAGATATTTTTTGAATAGATACAGGTGGTTGAATAGTGAAAATCGAACTTAAAGAGATTTATGTTTCTTTCGAAAGCGGTACTGAGCTGGAAAAAAGAGCACTTTTAAATATAAACTTGAACTTTGATACATCAGAAAGCATACTTTTGGTTGGTAACACGGGTTCTGGAAAAACCACGCTCATATATTTGCTCGATTTGTTGATAAAGCCTACAAGCGGAATAATCTCATATGATAGCAAGAATCCGTTCAGTGATGCCTATAATTTCAGAAGGAGATTCGGCATCGCTTTCCAGATACCCGAGCGACAGTTTTTCAATGAAACTGTTGAGCAGGAGATTACTTACGCTGCAAGAAACTTTGGCCTTGAATACAGATATACAGATATAATAGATGTTATAGGAATGTTTAAGCTCAGTGAGAACATCCTAAGACAATCTCCCTTTAAACTTTCTGGAGGAGAACAGAGGAAGGTTGCAATTGCGTCTATTCTCTTCCATAAACCGGAATTCTTAATTTTTGACGAACCAACTGCAGGGCTTGACCTTTCTGGAATACTCTCGATAAGGGAGATTTTGGAAAACTTTAGGAAGGACAAAAAGGGATTCTTAGTTGCTACTCATGAACCAGAGATATTTTATGACCTTTGCGATAGGGTTGTGACTTTGGAAAAGGGCCGGTTGATTGAAGATAGACTGCTAAGATAGTGTTCTATAGTAGTCTGAAGTGAGGTTCGATTAGAGGTGATTTTGATTGACATTTACGTATAAAGGTATTGATAGATCAGGTAGAAAGCTAAAAGGTATAGTCATTGCAGAGGATTTAAAAGAAGCGTTAGATAAACTCAAGCAACAGGGTGTTCTTGTAACTGACATAGTTCAGAAAGACGGTCAAAGGCCAATGCAAACTACCAGTACGGCAAAGAAGAAAGCTATATTTCAACTGAAATCGAAAGACATAGTTTTGTTTGCTCGACAACTTGAAACGATGATATCTGCAGGAGTTAGGTTAGTCGATGCTGTAATGACGCTTTCTGAACAAGAGGTATTTACCAAGAAATTCAGGGATGTTTTGAAAGAAATTGCATCTGACATGAAAGGTGGAATGTCTTTCTCTGACGCGTTGGAAAGGCAAGGAGTATTCGATTCGATACTTGTAAATATGGTGCGCGCAGGGGAAGAGGGTGGTATACTCGATGTCACAATGAAGAAAGTTGCAAATTACTATGAAAATTCAAACAGGATGAAAGAGCAAGTCAAATCATCGATGGCTTATCCTATGTTCATCCTTGGGTTTGCCGTTGTTGTTGTGATAGTCATTTCTGTTTTTATACTACCAAAGCTTATTTCTGTTTTCGGTTCCGTACCTAATAGTGGAGTCCTTGGTTTTTTGATGAAGATGAATTTTGTATTCACACAGAGATGGTACATCCTTTTTCCCGTTGTCATTGCGATTGCAGTAGGCTTGTTTTTCTTTTTGAAGACTGTCTACGGTGGTTATGTTAAGGAGTTCTTCGGAAATCTCTTACCACCAGTCAAGAAATTGGGGCAGAAAATGGCAAATGAAAGATTCACCAGAACTCTTGGAGTGTTAGTTGGAAGCGGTGTACCTATGATCAATGCCCTAGACATGGCCGCCAAGGCTTCAAATAACACAAAGTTCGTTACGACAATTGCAAAGGTCAGTGAAGAGATCAAGGCAGGCAGTAATTTGAAAGATGCACTGAAAAGGGCGGGTATATTCCCACAGATCATATACGAAATGGTTGGTACAGGAGAAGAAACAGGTAAGCTAGATGTAGTAATGGAAAAAGTGGCTGATTTTTATCAGGAGGAAATACTCACAGACACGAAAAAACTTGTCAGTTTGGTTGAACCGATGATGATTGCCTTTGTTGGCGTCTTCATAGCTTTTATAGCTTTCACGATATACTCTACAATGTTCCAAATGCAAAATCAGTTGGGCAAATAGGTACCTGATAAATATCATGCCGACAGAGAGGCATGGCAAAATGAGAAAACTTTTGAAGCAAGGCCTTGTACACCCAGCCTATGGAGAATGAGCACCCGCACTTTCATATCTCTAGACATGAGTGGTTCACGTAACTAGATGATTAGAATAACCAGAGGTGATTGTATGTCTTCTATAGAACTGCTGATTGCTGTGGTTGTAGTGGTTGGTTGTCTTTTGATTTTTACCGTGAATTTCTTGAGAATGTCAGAAATTGATTTAAGTAGAGATTTTATAGAGACTGCTGTATACTCCGGTTTATGGAAAACAAGCCTTCATAAGATATACAGTGGTAACTCCTGCCTTGTGATCTCGCCTGAAATGTTTGATTTTAAGAGAGCTTCTGATTCAAGCCTCTCAAAACTAGAGGTTAGATCTTTTAGATGGGTCAAGAGCGGCACGTATGGCAAGGGCACAACCATCGAACCAATTTTATTCAAAGTTGGGGGGAAGTGAATTGGGATTATTTAGAACCAGGATAATGGCCTACAATATAGGTAACGAGAATACTGCCAATCATAATATAGAGGTGTTATCTGGTGTCCTTTCTAGTAAGAAAGTCCGTGTGAAGGACTATTTTCCACAGCTAGTGCAACCTGACCCAGAAGATCTAGTTGTTATAAACGTTCCTTGGGACATAATCAGAACGAATTTTGTGGAACTACCTCCTATGAAGAAAGAAAAGGATAGATTGAAGTTAGCAGAGCTTGAAGTAAGGAGAATGACAGGCATAACTGAGGATCTGAACATTGGATATATCCCTTCAGTATCTGGAAAAGTATTGGTCTTATACTCAACTATGGCAGATCTTATAAAGTTTCTGAACTCATCAAACATCACATTTGAGCCAGATGTTGCGTATCCGAACATTCTTTCTGAACTACTGTTAGTTAATAAATTACCGGGATATTGGGCTTATCTTGTTTTGGGAAAGTACACTTCTGGTATCGTTGTGATGAAAGGGGATACATTACTAAACCTTAGGATAGTTGATTTCCCGTTTGAGGAATTAAATCATATAGTTCAAGAAGAGACAGGCTTTAGCATATTTGAGATAGAAAGAAGTGGAAACGAGGACTTTATAGAATCAGCGCATAAAATACTTGGCACGATTTCAATGGATATAGCATCAGAAATTGAGCGGGAAATAATAATAACTATCAATACTACGGAGATCGAGAAAATCAGCATAGATCAGCTGACAGGCATAGCTGTCATATCCGATTCACAAGTACTTACTGACACCCTGATAAGTACCGAAAGAAATCAAAGCATAATTCAAGATAAACTCAGCGAACCTATCTTCAAACTACCTATCAAAAAGAGCTACCCGCTTTCACAAATTGGCTTACTTTACAGGGGGGGACTTGAGCTTGGAAAAGTTAAATCTATACGTTGGTAAGAAAAAGGTTCTTAAATTAAGTAGTTTCTTAACTCTTTTGCTGATTTGCCTTCTTCCCGCTGTTTCCTTCTTTTTCTTCTCTGCGCAGTGGAAGGTATTGAAGACCAATGATCTGCTTGAGCGTTACCCAGTTGTTTTTAATAACTTGTCGGAGCTCAGTCTTGGCAAAATAGAAGACCAAATAGAAACATTGAATCTATCCTTTCAAAAAAGAATTAATAATCTAAGAGATGCTAACAACTTGTTAAGGGATTATCTGATACGCTCTTACACAAGTTCCTATTTTCTAAAGTACATGTCGAAACTGTCTTCTGAAGTGCCCAATAAAATATATATATCTACAGCATTATACGATGGACATAGACTATACATGGAATTTTATGAATATGGTACCGAGACTAGGGTATCAACAAGTACAGTTGAAGAAGACCTATCAAGATTCTATGGGAAAGTTTTGGTTAACCTTATTGAAGAACGAAATTTCATAGGAAGTACTAAATATTTCCACTACGTCGTGGAGGGAACAAGATGAAAACAATAAACCGAAAAGTAGCGGTAGCGCTTGCTTTCGCGATCTTAACACTTTCATCTATACTCAGCGGGGCTTACTACTACAAATCTGTTCACAACTATCTAAAGAGGCTTGAGGAAAAACTGATATTGGTGACAAATACATATAATCAAATGAAAGTACTCGAAAAGGAATCTGAAATCATAGCAATGATGAAGGATGAAATCAACAACTCTTTGAAAGTAAATGTAACTGGAATACTAAATACCGAGGAACTTGAAAATATAGTAAGGAAGATAATAACTTCTGAGGTTGCCGAGATAGATTATTTTTCAATAAAATCTGAAAGCCAGTTCCCCATACTTTTCGACGATGTGCCTATAAATTATCAGGTGTCCATAATGATTGGAGGGAACATCAATGGCAATCAGTAAAAGAACCACAGTTCTCCTGGTTGTTTTAGTTGTAGTATGGGCAGTTGCCATTTTTGTTCTTATGAAGATGAATTCACCAAAGCCCGCTGTAACAACAGTTCAACCTGTTCAACAGTCGACCGATATTGGCCAAAGTGGAATGGGCGCAATGAATGGTACACAATCCGCTAACATTTCGTTGTCAGATTTGCAGAATCTTTTACCAGAAGTATCTTTTACAGATTTGTTTAGACCTTATGTTGTAAGCATACCATATGAACTTTTGGAAACAGACGTCATAGAAGATATTTCATCACCGCAATTCAAGTATGTAGGATATATTTCATTCCTAGAACGAGGAAAAGAGGAGAAAAAAGTTTTCATCCAGTCTGGAGATCAATTTGTTTCTGCAAGTGAGAATGATCTCATAGAAAGTAGATATAAACCGGTGATTATCACTTCAACTTATCTTGTCATTTTGGATACTCAAGACGGTAGAATTAAAAAAGTCTCTTACGTAGGCAGCTAATCTCAGGAGGGGTATGCATGGGGGTAAAGATAAATTCGAAAAAGTATAGACTTTTTATTATTTTTCTTAGTTTCTTTTTTCTTTTATTAATTCCATCGTCTCTGTTAGCTTCGTTGATTGACGTGGGGTATACTACCACATCAAGCGAGGTAGTGGTCACACTCACATTTTCTTCTGCGCCAAAGGTACAATACTATGGGAAAAATGAAAATAAGACAGTCCACTATTTCTTGATGGGTGACTCAGCTGTTTCTTTGTCCTATTTGCCCGTTTCTGCAGGACCAGTTGAAGGGGTCCAGATTGTGCCAATTGAAGGGCAACTTAACGTTTTTATTTATACTCTCACACCGGTTAATGCCACTTACAGCATTTCAAATACTAAGTTGTACATTAGATTTCCAATTAGTATGTCTTCTAAACGCATGTCTGCAAGTTTCATGAACATTAAGACAGATATCTTTTTTAAGGAAATGTCAGACTTTTTTGGCCTCAACGTAAGTCTATACGATAGTGCAAAGAATAAAGATGTGAGTATAAAACTGAGCAATGCTTCTATCGAAGAAACTATAAGGTCTGTTTTGGTTACAACAGGTTTGTCGTACGCCTATTCTGCAAACCAAGTACTATATTTTGGCAGTAGCGATGACATCATGAGAAACTTTGGAACTTTCTGGCAGATATACGATGGTCAAGTGGATGTTGAAAAGCTCAAAGCGGTTTTAGGTTCAGGTGCGTATGCGGCATATTCAAAAGACAAGTCAAAACTCTTCGTCTATGGTGGTGTAAAAGAATATCGCTTACTTGCCGAGGCATTGGTGCCAAATCCTAAAGAAACGTGGTATTACGTGCCATACACAGCATCTGATAGTGAAATAGAAGATTACATGGGAAAGTTATCACAGATATATGACATAAAGTATGTTGTCTTAGCAAATTTGAAAAAGGTTGCTGTTTATGGTAAAGATATAAAGCAGGTTGAATCACTGATACAGTCCTATAAACCTGTTGCGGGAGAAGTGAAGCCCACTTATGTGCCTGTTAAAGTCAACTATCCTGAAAGGGTATTCGATGCGTTCAAGATACTTTATCCAGAGTTTGAGCCGAGGATCATTGGAAGTAATATTTATGTACCTTCCGGTTATGAAAAAATTGTAAACACCCTAGCTCAAGATCCTACCATTGGCAGTCCTTGGAGCTTGGTATTCGAGGATGTTCCTGAAAGTGTTGTGAAAGATGCAATCGATTATTTTGGGATACAAACGAAAGATTATTATTTGAAAAGTGCAGATGGAAGGGTTTTTGTCACACTTTTCGCAAGCGAGTATATATACAAGAAGTTTATGCAATTTGTTGATCTCGCTAGTGATAGGACTGAGATCGTTAAAGTGGATGATGAATTTCTGAAGAAATATAAAGTTACCGTCCTACAAAAGTTCTCAGATGGTTCGAAGATCGTAAGTGGACGTATAAGTGAGATCGAGCGCCTTAAGAAAGATATAGAAGAGAATGTGACAACCGTAGCCTTAAAATCGATGCCTTCCGACCCGCCTGCAGATGTCATCACGAAACTTTTGGGTTACCCAACTCAGATTTCGGATGGCTATATACTTGTTACTGTGAGCAAATCGGATGTAAACAATGTCAAAACTCAAATTGACCAGATACGTAAGAACTATGGTAAAGAAATAATTCTCACAACTGATCTCTACCAAACAGAAGCAAAAAACATGACTCAACAGATTTACAACGTTAGTATTTTTGAATCAGACGGCACTACAGTTATATACGGCCCAGGTGCAAGTGATGCAAAGAAATTTCTTGATAATTTCAAGATAACAGACGACCAAGTCATTCAGAAAGTGGACAAAATAGAAGATTCATCACGTCAGATGATAGAAAGTCTCTTTTCAGTCAAAGTGTACAACGTTGGCGATTCATCTTACATAGTTGGTAAAAAGCAATCGATAACAGATGCAAGCAAATATCTTCAATCCATTTCTTCGGTAAGTGTAGACCTCAAGTCTACGATCACACAAGACCATTTAGATTATATGAAAAGGGCGTTTGACGTTGATGTACAATACTTCCAAAACCTAAATAAACTTGTAATCACAGGAGTCAAGGATAAGGTAGCATTAGCACAAAAGTTTGTTCAATCGATAAGTGTTTCGTACGATATCACACCGATCAAATTGACAGGATCGTTGAAAAAAGAAGATATCGATAAATTCATAAAACTTGCTGGATTAAATGTTGAAACGGAACAAATAGGCGATACACTTTATCTAAAAGGTACCAAAGAGAATATCGATAAATCAAAATCACAGATAGAAAATCTACTTTCGCCAACAGAAAAAAAGTATGCTATTTTTACTTATCCAGAAGAGGTAGATTCACTCATAAAAAATATTTTCAAAGTCGATACTTACAAAATATCCCAAGGCTTCATGGTACTCGGCACAAACGAACAACTGCAAAGTGTTAGTAAATTCCTACCAGAAGTTGTTGAGACCAAAGAAGATACAATGGTGACACTCAGTTCATCCCTTTCACAGGACCAAATAGAGACCATAGTGACTCTATTTGATCCAAAGGTGAGGGTCTACAGAGTTGATCAAAAGGTATACTTAGTAGGTAAAAAAGACAGTGTAGAAAGAATAAAGGAAGAAATAACACAGTTCAATCCGCAAAGTGACTACAACTTCATCGGTGAAAAACTGTTGATTGATGTTAGAAACAAACCGCTGAAAGAGATAATTATGGATGTTTCCAAGTTGTTTTCATCAGGTGTTGTGATTGTTGGTGATATAAGTGACCAAATATCGGCAAGGTTACTTGTTTCCAATTTCGAAGAGTTACTGGAGTATTTGAAATCATACGGTGTAAATTACGAAAAAAAGGCTGGAATATACAAAATATCGAAGGTTGCAGTCGAGCAACAAACACAGTCATACATCACATTGGCTTCAAGTAGCACCGTTAACATCGATGCTAAAGAGATGAATTTGTCAGAAGTTATTTATAAAGCATCACAACTTCTGAATAAAAACGCAATTCTGGACAATATACCGGAGATGAAAATAACGATGAGGCTTATGGATATTGATTTTGATGAATTGCTCGAATATCTGAAATCATATGGCATCGATTACGAGAAGAAATCAAATACGTATCGGATATCAAAAAGTGCGATACAACAAGCACAATCATATATCGTATTGACTCCGAATGGTAATGTGAACATCGATGTAAAATCAATGGATTTGTATGAGCTTGTCTACCAAATATCACAGCTTTTGAACAAGAATGCAATTTTAGATAATCTACCGGAAGTAAAAGTGACGATAAGACTTACAGATGTGAATTTCGATGAATTTCTGGATACGCTTTCCAATTACGTCAGTTACGAAAAGAAAGGTAGTCTCTACATAATAACAAAAAAGATAGAAGTTCCTGTAGAAACTCAACAAGCGACAACAGTTGCAATTCAACCACAAGTTGGACAACCGATCTCACAGAAGGTATCGGTCGTAGATAAATTGATAAGCATAAAGATAGAAGATGACAAAATTTCAGATGTCTTAAAAGAGGTATTTGAAAAGCTTGGCTACTCGCTTGTCTTCCAAAAACCGATCGATTCAAAAGCTACCATGTCCGTTAACAACATCGATTTTGATACATTCCAGTCGATCATCATGAATTATGGTATAGTTCTTAAACGCAGTGGCAATCTATATTACGTCGACACAACGCCGGAAGCAACACAAGTTAGAACTACTTACACATTCAACGTTTCAAGGGGTGCCGATAAGGTAAAAGAGTTGATCCAGTTCTATGGCGGTACGGCACTCGTTAACACAGATGCAGGTATCATCATTGCATACAACCTTGATCCTAAGAATGTTGATGAAATAAACAAGATGATCGACAAAGTCTCTACCGTTCGTGTAGTTTCAATAGAGACAAAGATTGTAGATGAAGCATTATCATCTGGATTCGGCTACGACATGACAACAATGTTAAGTTCGGCGAGCTCTGTAGTTGCTGGTACTAATGGTCTAACTTTGACGTTGAAGGTTGCCGACATGGCGAACTTGCAAAATTTCTTAAATAGTCTGGTGCAGAACACAGAAGTTTCGATCAAAACATCTGGTTCTAATGTTGCAATTCCATCATCCACTGTTGGAAATAGCAAACTGCTTGCCAGCCCAAATATCATGGCTAAAAGTGGAGAAAACGCAAGGATATTTATTGGTGATTCTATACCAATTGTCTTAACCCAAAAAGACTCAAGTGGAAATACATCGCAAAGTATACAGATTTTGGAATCTGGTATTGAATTAAGAATAACGCCATATGTAAATTCAGATAATACGATAGACCTTGATCTTTACACAAGCGTTGGTAACTTTGATTATTCCACGCAAGTTAGTGGTTATCCAAAAACAAACAAAAGGGAAGCAACGACAAAGGTAACTCTGAAAGATGGTCAAACGTTGGTGATAGGCGGACTTGCAAGAGAAGAAACAAGTACTTCAACTTGGAAGGTACCGATATTGGGAGACTTGCCAATCATAGGAAATTTGTTTAAGGGTACCAAAGAATCAACAGAACAAAGGAATATAATCATATTCCTTACAGCGAAAATCATCGAAAATTGATTGTCTCAAATCAAGTTTAAGATGTCTAAAACCAAGAAGGTGGAATTATGGATAGAAAGCCCATTGCGGCAGGTAAGTTTTATCCTGGTACGCCTGCACAACTTCAAAAGACTTGTGAGGCACTTGTTGGTGAGTTGAAAGATAGGAATGCATTTGGTGAGCTTAGTAAGCCAGTAGGCGTCATCGTCCCGCATGCTGGATACGTTTATAGTGGAAAGACTGCAGGTATGGCAATTAGAAAGGTTTTGGAATATGGAATACCACAGGATATCATAATTTTTGGACCAAATCATACGGGATACGGGCAATACGTCTCTGTTTGGAGCAGTGGTACTTGGCATGTGCCAAATGGAGATGCAACAGTTAATGAACAATTGGCTGATGCATTGATAGATGAAAAACTACTCTATGCAGATGAGGCTGCGCATTTATACGAACATTCGATAGAAGTTCAATTACCGATTTTACTTTACGCTTTCGAAAAATTCCAATTTGTACCAGTGTGTATGATGGATCAAAGATTGTCTACAGTCAAAATTATCGTAGAGAAAATGAAAAAACTCTTGGAAGAACATCCAAGTACATTAGTTGTTGCGTCTTCCGATTTTAACCATTATGATTCACACGAAAAAACACTTGAGAAAGATGAAATAGCCATAAAGCATATACTTGATGGTGATTTAGAAGGGCTGTATGCCTCATTGAAAAAGTACGATATAACGATGTGCGGGCCTGGTCCCGTTTCGATAGTTAGAAGTTTATTCGATAACATAGAACTTGTCAATCACACAACAAGTGCAGAATTTTCACAAGATTACTCTTACACCGTTGGATATGCTTCGTTTATGCTCCATTGATAATCAACTATAGATAGATACTTCCCATTCCATTTCAACTTCAGCACATCAAAATAATTGATGATTTCCTCTTCATCTTTACTCTTCTCCATTCTCAAATTCTCCATCATGTAATTGACGAATGGTCTTGAGAATCTACCAAAGATGACTTAGCAAAAACTCTCAAAATTGGCTCTCATTTTTTCACAATATGATTATACCACACAATGGCTTGAGTAAATGTGAATTAAACGATGGACAAAATTGATGTGGAAGAACTTTTTAAAAGTGCGAAAAGTGGAAAATCAGAAACTGTGTATTCATGCATGTTTTGGAAGATGTAAAAACAGTTGAAAGTCATATGGAAAGGAGTATGATATGAAGCGAAGAATTGACCATCGAAAGGAAGGAGGGATAAGGGGTATGAAAAGATTTTTAGTGTTGCTTGTGTACGTTGCTACAGGAGGATGGTTGAACTGGGTAAGAATAGGTAATGGTTTGGCATATTTAGCAGGTGCAGCGATAACATTTCCACCGGCTCAATCGTGGACATACAACACACTTCTTGTAGGTTCATCGGAGAGTGATGCAGTCGTGCCGGTATACTCACAGAAATTCCCAGAGAGTGTGGTACCAATATCAAGTGGAGCGACATATATAGAACCACGGAAAGCCGACGATGCAAACCATCTTGAAGAGACAATACCAACTCAAAAGGTAAAACGTGCTTTGGATTACATCTTGGATTCGGCACAAGTTCCAAGAATAGGTTCAAATTAACAGGTGGTTGAGATGAGCAGAAGGCTTTTGATTGTGATACCAATTTCGATTTTGGTTGTTGCACTCTCATCATGCTTTTTCTTTCAGGCTGACAGTGCACCTGTCAGCCTATATTGGCACTTCAAAGACACTGGGTTGGCCGATGCATACTTTGCATATGATCCAGACTCTGATATTCTCTTCATCCGAGGGGATGCAAACGTTGAGGATGCAAACG
>Ga0209608_1000213_pt1 | contig 62569 bp, 59 predicted proteins | sample AD_UKC130_MetaG_FD_184428 | JGI IMG/M metagenome (GOLD analysis project Ga0209608, IMG submission 184428) | Active sludge microbial communities of municipal wastewater-treating anaerobic digesters from Canada - AD_UKC130_MetaG (SPAdes) (version 2) | ecosystem: Engineered > Bioreactor > Anaerobic...
CTTCGCAGTGGGTGATGCTGAACCACGACGGTTATTCTGTTGTCGGACTGGGAATTAAAAACGTGAATAACGATTATTTCAATATAGCACGTATTTATCCCTATACACGTGATGCAATTTCTAAGATGAATCCTTCTCCAAAAAAATGAAAACAATGAAACGATATAGTATATATGGAATACTGCTGGTAGCACTTCTGATGGTTGGTTGCCAAAGTGACGGCAGTTTTGACAATAAGCTCTATATAAAGAGCACTGCGAAGACAGGAGAAATCCTCTTTACGGGTAATGAAGCGGACCAGGAGAGAGTGCTTCAGGCCGAGTTGGCAATGCCCGCCGAACAGGATATTAAAATTACATACAGAGTGGATGAATCGCTGGTGAAGGTCTACAACGAGGCTTATTACGATAAGGCGGAGCTGCTGCCTGCCGAAAATTACGAGTGGATTGAAGCGGAAGCGTTGATTCACGCAGGAGGAGTGCTCTCTACCGAGGCGCGCATCCTTTTCAAGGATTTTTCCTCACTCAACCGCGACAAGGTGTATGTGCTCCCGGTCTCCATATCGGAGGCCGATATAGATATTCTCCGGAGCGCCCGTACCTACTATTACGTGATAAGGGGGGCTTCGCTGATCAATGTGGTGGCCGATATAGAAAAGAACTATCTCTCGGTGAACTGGTCTAATCCCGGTGTGTGCAATAACCTTTCACAGCTTACGATGGAAGCGTTGATACGCGTACGTAATTTTGACAAGATGATCAGTACTGTGATGGGGATAGAAGGCAGTTTCCTGATTCGTATCGGAGATGCCAACTTCCCATCGAACCAGATACAGATAGCCACGAACAGGGGTAACTTCCCCGCTGCTGATCCGAACAAGGGATTGCCCGTGAACGAATGGGTGCATGTGGCTTTGACGTATGATGCTTCCGATGGATCTGTGATTATTTATGTGAACGGAAGGAAGCAGTCGGAGGGTACCTTGTTTGTAGGTAACGTGAACCTGGGGAGCAGTGATTTTTTTATCGGGCGTTCTTATGACGATAACCGATGGCTTGCCGGAGAGATATCGGAATGCCGGATATGGAATATTGTTCGCTCTCAGGAAGAGATAGCGGAAAATCCCTACTATGTGGACCCTCAATCGGAGGGGTTGGTTGCCTATTGGAAGTTTGATGAGGGAGCGGGTAGTACCGTTAAGGATCATACCGGAAACGGGAACAATGCCGTGGCAAATACTACTTTGAAATGGACGCCGGTAAAATTGCCTGCGCCTGCCAAATAAACCATATTAATAGTTTTAATTGTATGAAGAACAATATATTAAATGAATCGAAGTGCTTTGTTGTACTTCTCCTGTTAATGGGGTGCTTTTTTAGCGCCTGTGATGAAAGCATCGAGCTGGCAAAACTCGACGAAACCTCTTACGAAGTACCCGACGAGGTGATAGGGTATATCACAAACAATGGAGGGGACAGGAAAAAGAGTTTTATCGATTTTCGCGATAAGGGTGCGGAGGAGATTTACGTTGGTCTGACGGCAGAGGCGCCTGAGGATATTACCGTTTCATTCAGGTATGAACCTTCTCTGCTGGAGGTTTATAACAGTACCTACGAAACGGAATACCCGTTATTTCCTGCTTCGGCGGTAACAATTCCCGGGCAGGTAACCATCGGGAAAGGGAGTAAGGCATCCGGGAAAACGAAGGTGGAGTTTGAGACTGCCGAAACGCTGGAAGTGGGGAAGACCTACGTGATCCCGGTGAAGGCGGAACTGGTCTCGGGTAATGTGCGGCTTTCCGAAACCGAATCCGGGTTTCTGATTTTTATTGATGACCTGAGTAAAATTCCAACCGCGGAGAAACCGACAGGTATCAAGATTATTAGTTGTATGGAAGTGAATGACACCAACCCGTTGAATAATCTTTGCTTTACGCTGGCAGGGAGCGGTAAGCCGCTGATTGATATAGTGATCCTTTTCTCTGCTAATATTAATTATAACAATGAAACCGGAAGAGTGTTTGTCTACAATAATCCCAACGTGCAGCATCTTCTGGATAACAGGGAGAAATATATCAAACCTTTGCAGGACAGGGGAATGCAGGTGGTGCTGGGTATTCTGGGTAACCACGACCGTTCGGGAGTAGCTAATCTTGGCGACGAAGCGGCACGTCAGTTTGCCCGGGAACTGAAAGCGGTGTGCGATGCCTACAGGCTCGACGGGGTATTCTTCGATGATGAGTATTCCGCATATCAAAATCCGCCACCTCCCGGATTTGTGACGCCGTCAAGCGCTGCCGCTGCTCGGTTGTGTTATGAAACTAAAAAAGCGATGCCGAACAAGTTGGTGACGGTATATGTATATGGCCGCACATCAAGCCTTCCGGCTGTCGACGGACAGAATCCCGGTACGTTTATTGACTATGCGATCCACGATTACGGTGGCAGTTATGACTTAAGCGGGAATTATCCCGGTTTGCCCCGCTCAGGGATGGCACTCTACTCCCAGGAGTATGCTCGAGGGTATACCACTTCGGAAACCAATTTAAAGAGGTTGAGGGATGGTGGATATGGCGCACACATGATCTTCGCGATGGATCCGTTCAGGGGGAACTTCAATTCCACCCAGAAGAAGTCTATGGAACGTATCGCACGTGTGCTGTTCGATGACGAACTGGTGTATGACGGAAAACCCTATAAAAAAGATTGGTAATTTGATTGGAAGATTTATCCGGTTGAATATAGAATAGTCCGGTTTATTAGCATATTCCGAATTATTAATTGGCATTCCGATAAATCAGAAATCTTTGAAAATAAACAGTATAAATCATATGAAGACAAGATATAAGACATTACTTGGGATATTGCTGCTTGCTGTTCCTGCCCTTATGTTCCTTTCGTGTGAAGATGATGAGGATGTCCCTTCTTTCACAGAGCCTTCTGACCTGGTGATTGAAAAGGAGCAGGTGATGATTGTGGTCGGTGATAAGGAAGAACTGGAGATTGTGAAAGGGAATAATGAATATAAGGCTTTTTCATTGAACGATGAGATTGCTACTGTGAGTATTTCCGGCAATAAATTGGTCATAGATGCGCTGGATAGAGGAAAGACTTCAGTCATAGTATCGGATGGCAGCGGGCAATACTGCTCTCTCGATATCGTTTCTTATGAAACGCTCAAGGTGGAGCAGGAGGAGGTCAACCTCATGCTGCCGCTGGGTACTACCAAGACGAAGAGTGTGGAAATATTGCAAGGGAACGGAAACTACCGTGCGGAAAGCAGTGATCCGGAAATAGTATCCGTACAGATTTCGGGCGAATCGCTGCTCCTCACGGGGAGAAAAGAGGGAGAGGTAATCATCACTCTGACAGATGCACTTGATATCACTACTACAATACAGGTGGAGGTAACTTCAACAACCGAACCTTATGACGAATCGGAACTCGAAGCGATCATGAAGAAGGAGACATTGTGTTATGTGTTTGACAATTCTGTGGTGGAAAACGCTACGACATACTACACTCTGCTTAACGGAATTGATAACGGAAGGAATCTTTACGGATGGGATTATTATAATTACTATTACCTGAAGATTTATTTCTCTGGGAACAAGGAGGAGGGGAAGAAAGAAAACGCTTCTCTTGTCTATTGCTATTCGTCGACAAGCATTTCTGCGGATCCCATCGATTTTGAGATTATCAAGAACGATGGTGAGAAGATATGGGCGGTTTACTCCTTTGTGGAGCAGGAAAGACTTCATTACGGATATTTTATTCAGAATATCAATCCTTAGTTAACTGTAATAGTTCAGATTTGATCTGAAAGTGGGCATTTTTAATTAGGAATTTGAGTTTTCTTCTGGCATAGCTGACTGGAAGGAAAGGTGGTAAGGGGGCTGTCTCAAAAGTAGGGACAGCCTCTTTTTTTTATTGGATAGTGCAATAAAAATATGAAGAAAATATTTGTTTCAATATTCATTTGGCAGTTGAACGGGTAAAAGTGTTAATCGAAAAGAGAGGGAAGAAAAATTTAAGGAAAGAGAAGAAACAACATCGCAAGCAAAAACACGAGTGAAGCGAAAAAATTATTACCTTGCGAAACATTTATAAATCAATGTTTCGATTTATAATGTGTTTCAAAATTCAATTTAAAGCGTATGAAAACATTTTATTCGATCGGTGTCTTGTTTTTTCTTTTCCTGTTTTTTGTGTGCCCTACTGTCTGTTCACAGGAAAAAACGGCAGGGGTGCCCAAATCGCCTTTCACCATCGATCTTTGGGAAAAAGGATTACCCAATTCCAATGGCATAGAAGCGCTGGGATACGACGATGCGACGTATAACTTCAAGCCGTGCATCACGGTATATCTTCCCAAAGCAACCCGACCCGCAAAAGCGATAATTGTGTGTCCGGGAGGAGGATATGCAAATTTGGCTATGGATCACGAAGGACACGACTGGGCTCCTTTTTTCAATAATCTGGGGATTGCCGTGGTGGTTTTAAAATACCGCATGCCCAACGGCAATCACGAAGTGCCTTTTTCCGATGCCTGTGAAGCCGTGCGCCTAACCAAAGCACATGCCGGCGAATGGAACGTCGACCCCCACTGCATCGGAATCATGGGGTCTTCGGCCGGAGGACATCTGGCTTCTACGGTGGCAACCCATGCTCCGAAAGAATTGAGGCCGGCTTTTCAGATTTTGTTTTATCCGGTAATCACCATGAATGAGCAGGAAACCCACAGCGGTTCGCGCCTGAATTTGCTGGGAGAAAATCCGACGGAGGAAATGGAAAAGTTGTACAGCAACGAGTTGCAGGTCGATGCTTCCACGCCGCGCGCTTTTATTGCTTTATCCGATGACGATAGGGGAGTGAAGCCCGTTAATTCCGTGAAATACTATATGGCGTTGCAGCAGCAAGGCATTCCGGCAGCACTCTATATTTATCCGAGCGGCGGTCATGGATGGGGCATCAGAGAATCGTTCAAATACCATATCGAGATGCTGATGGAATTACGTTCGTGGCTGGGAACGTTTTGATTTAGGTGCAGCTCACGATTTTTTCTCTACGTCTTTCTTCGTCTCTTTGTCTTGTGGTAGCATTGTGTTTCTTTTCCAGATACTACAAATACTACGCCCCTATATATTCACCTGAAACCTGCTCCCGACCAGGCTTTGCTACAGTTCCTACAGATCCTACGCCCCCATTTTCAAATCCAACGAATCCGACTTTTGGAATGTAATGCAATATACTCTGTTTATCTGCTGAGCGGAATCTCATTCAGTTTTTCTTCTATCAATTTTTCTATTTTGCCTTTCTCATTATTATTAAATCCGAGAATGCGGCCAGAGATTTTTTTATTTTTATCCAAAAGTAAAAATGTGGGCATTCCCATTTCCATTCTGTTTATAATTTCCACTCGTTCGGTTTCGTTTTCCTTTGAATTATATACAATTGGATAACTTATTTGTTTTGTTTTTACGTATTTGTCGAGATTAGTTTTGGAATCGTACGGATAAAATACAACTACTTGGACATCCGGGTCGGCTTTGTATTTTTCAATTAATTCCTGTACAAACGGTATCGCAGACTGGCATGGACCGCAATTTATCATGGATACGTACAGAATTGTTTTCTTTCCTGCTAATTTCCTAAATGAGAAGGTTTCTCCGGACAATAAACGCAAATCCCAATCGGGAACAAAATCTCCCACAGCAAGGGGAGGGGCGTTGAGCGTTGTTCCTTGGATGGGTTGAAGCATGGATTGTGATTTTTCAAACGAATCGAGATAAGCAAATGACGAGTAGGTAAATTCGTCAATAAACGGTTGAAATGTGTTGGTGGTTATCCTCAAAAAATAGGGCAGGTTTTGTTGTTTGTCGATCAACAGTTCATGATTTATGGTATCAGCTTCCGGCAGGGCTTTTATATACAAATATGTTTTTCCATTTAAAAGGGTATCTTTTTTGAGTATGGTACGAAACCCTTTTGATTGCAGTATGTTTAATAACGTGGGCAATGCACCCCGGATAAAAGATAAATTGAAGGGTTTTAATTTTTCTTTTGGAGTTATAGTCCGCGAAACTTCTTTTAGGCTGTATACATCGAATATTAACGAATCTCCGTCGTAGAAATGATGGGTTACTGCATCTACATTAAAAATAGGATGCCGAAATGCGGATTCTAGGAACACTTGATAGCCCCCTATCTTTTCTTCTTTATCGTCTTTTTTGAAAACAAAATTTTGGGCGTTTTTTATAAATAATGTGTCTTTTTCTGTCATCCCCTGGATGGTAAGTTGATCGATATGAAAAGCTATGACAGGATGTTTGGTTAGGTTTTGAACGGTTGCCTCTATGGTGCTGTTTTGTGCATTAACGCCTGATATGGATAGGGTGAGCAGGATGATGGGTAAAAAAATCTTTGTTTTCATGTTTATTTTTAATTTCTTGTTCTACAAAGTTATCATTCCAAGGTTGTTGACTTTTAGAAAATTTACCTCGCAAACGTATATAACAATTCTAATATTTCAAAACAAGTAACAAAAATATCAATATGCTTTTTTACTCTGCCGTGTAATGGCAGAAGGGGTGTTTTATTTTATTTGTCCTTTCAAAAATTGTTGACGCAAATCTTCATCGAATTTTTCTATGGCATACCGCAGCATGGTCCTGGGCATTTCGGCGTAATGTTTCAGCAAAAAAGCCATTTCGGCTTCTCTGTCCCTTTTCCCAACTTCTCTGAGCATCCATCCCACAGCCTTATGAATCAAGTCGTGATGATGATGCAGCAATATTTCGGAAATTTTGAGCGTGTCGTCGAACTCGCCGCGACGAATAAAATACAACGTGGCAATAATGGCAATCCGCTGTTTCCAAAGGTTGTTGGAGCGAGCTAAGTGGTAAAGCAAATCTCTCTTTTTATCAAACAAGTAAGCACCCAATAGCGTAGGGGCAGAGGCATCGACCAAATCCCAGTTATTGACAAAAGCAATGTTATCGAGATACAAGTTTACTATCGAAGTCCTTTCCGATTCATTCGCTTTCTCAAATTTGTAGCAAAGCATAAAAAGAGCGGTCGACCGGTATTCGTGAATTTCGCTTCTCAAAAATTCTTCCAGTTCATTCAACTTGATTTCTCTGTACTGTTTTTTGGCAATTTTCCGTTGAGCGGGAACATTCACCCCCATAAATTTGTCCCCTTCACCGTATTCGCCCGGTGCCGTTTTGAAAAACCGCAGGTGATGCTGTGCTTTTTCCTTACAAGCCTGTTCGTTTAATTCGGCAATTATGCTTTGAGATAAATTGATTTTATTCATTCTTGGTCTTACAATCGGCAGAAAATTCTCTCCTTGTTGCTTTCATAATGACCGCTAAATTAGTCATTTTTTTCAATACAATGAGTGGCGTTTTTTGGAGAGCTACCACATACTGTTTTACACTGAATTGAGTATCCATAAATTTTTTAGCCGTCGGTGTATCAATTAAAAAAATTATTCTGTACTTTTACCATAGTAAGAATATTATGGTTTAATACATTTGCACATGAAAGAACAATTTAACCAAGATGAACTTTTCTCTTATCTGATCATCTTCTGAATTGTTCTGTTTGCTGTACTCATGGGGGATTTTAAAATGAAAAAATCGGCATTACTTTTTGTCTCAATTATTCTTAGTGGATTTCTATATTCGCAAGTACTGACGGATCCTTTTCAATCGTACGATTTAAGTATCGAATGTAAAACAGGAAAAATATTCGGGACTTTACTGATTCCGAATACAAAACCCCCTTTTTCGGTTGCATTACTCATTTCCGGTTCAGGACCAACCGATCGAGATGGCAATCAGCCGAACATGAAAAACAACAGTCTGCGTTATCTGGCTGAAAATTTGGCCAGACAGGGTATTGCTACCTTCCGATACGATAAACGGCTGATTGGGCAAAGTAAAACAGGGCAGCGCGAAAGCGATATACGATTTGAAGATTACATCGACGACGCTAAACAATGGATTTTAAAATTAAAGCAAGATGCAAGATTTTCAAAGGTTATCGTAATTGGTCACAGCGAAGGCTCATTAATCGGAATGATCGCAGCCGGGGATTCCAAAGCCGATAGGTTTATCTCCATAGCCGGCGTTTTCAAACCTGCCGACCGGGTAATTTTGGAGCAAACGAAAGGTTTACCAACTCATTTGCACAAGGAAATGATTGCCATTCTCGACAGCCTGCGAAACGGTAAGATGGTCAGCCATGTGAATCCGAATTTAGCCGCCTTATTCAGGCCGAGTGTTCAACCGTATATGATAAGTTGGATGAAGTACGATCCTTCCAAAGAAATTCAGCAATTACGCATACCGATTTTAATCATTCAAGGCACTGCCGATATTCAAGTCGGCGTGGATCATGCGCGACAATTGGCCGCATCGGCTCCTCGTGCCGAACTGAAAATCATAGAGAACATGAATCATGTGCTGAAAATTGTGGAAGGGGACAGAAATAAGAATGTGGCAACCTACATGAACCCCAATTTACCGATATCGGATGAGCTCGTTAAAGCGATTACGGACTTTATAAAGAATAACGGGGCCCGAGATATTCATTGAAAAGGAGTCCGCCTACGATGAGTGCAAGGCCTGTATAAGTTGTGGGATAAATGCTTTCGCCTAAAATCAAGTGGATTATAAAAAGCGACAGGAACGGAGAAAGATAGCACAGATGATTGATGAGTGCGGGATTGTTGGTTTTTTTTCAATGCCATTCCAAAACAAATGAAAGGGATGGTCATCTCGAAAAGCCCGGAATACACCGCAGCTAAAACACCCCGCAATGGCAAACATCCGCCATTGTCTGCGACTGACGGAGCGAAGCAAAAACCATCGCTTACGAAAGGTGAGAATGGTTGCAAATGCGATCAACGCTATAGTTTATTTCGTAATTTTTCATTTTACCCTGCCATAATATGCTTGTGAAGCCGCGCGCTTTTATTGCTTTATCCGATGACGATATTTCTTTGAGTATTTATCCCGCCGCCTTATGAATCCATTCGTGATGATAATGCAGCAATATTTTGGAGATTTTGAGCGTGTCGTCGAACTCGCCGCGACGAATAAAATGCAACGTGGCAATAATGGCAATCCGCTGTTGCCGATTTCGAAGCTCATTCCTGCCAAATTCCATGAAAGTTTATTAGATGGGAAAAGTATTTATTTCTAAAAATTAATGTTAATTATCACCCAAAATTCTTTGAATTGGATTTCCATTTTTCCTTCAAAATTCTGTTTATTTCAAAATATGCAGATTCATAATCTTCATTTGATTTTGCGTTTGTTTTAAATGCATTATGTAATTTTTTGAAATATTTAAAGATAAGACTATTTGAAGGAGATGGATTAAGAATTTCATTCCATTCGTTTTTAGTCAATGAAACTAATTTCCTTTCACCTGTTAGAACTTTAAGTAGTATCTCTTTTTTCTTATTAATAATTATATACTTCTCATTCCAATTCGGCTCTCCATTTATTTGGAATATCTTAATAATATTCTCTCTATTTTCTATTTCAATTTCAGCATCAGTCAATGGAATCTCAACTATACGTTGTCTTAATTCCTCTAATGCTTCCTCAGCAAGTCTATTGGGTTTATTAAACTTTTGTTTACCCATAATTCAATTTATTTGTTCTTTCTGCAATTGCACGCATAAAATGGTATTTGTCCACCAAATGGATTGGAAACTTCTATCTTTCTCTTAATTTCAAGTATAGATTTTGGTCCATGTTGCTGTTATTGCTCCAAATAAAATCATCATTGGGAAAACCCCACCACCATGTTCCCATCCGAGTAATGTTCCAATTATTGCATAGATTATGACTGTGCCAACACACGCTAATATTGCGACAATATAACTGGTTGTTTTATTCATAATTTCTATTTTCTTGTTGAGAAACTGAATGTATCAATAATTTTATCAAAATCGGTTTTCCATAAATCACTTTCAGATATGCGATAACTGATTGTCAATTTCACTATTTCATCGTTATTGTGTAGATAATAATCTATCACTTTAACATCACCATTCAGCCCTTTCCGTTCATATTGCTGTTCAATATAAACATATTTGTTAATGTTTTTGGAAATTTTAATATCGCTGATATTCAATAGTTCCATATTTAAACTCATTTGGTTGCCTTTATTAAATTCTGCCAACAAGTTATCTTTGAGTGTTTTATTTATTTCATTATACTCCGCTTGTGAAAATGTAATGTTGTCATTCCATCTGAAAAAATCGCCTGTTGCGCCTTTTTGATAACTTATCAAAACTCGTGAGTACAAAGCCAGTGCTTTCTTCTGGTTTTCGGGATTTTGCACATCGTCTGATCCTCTTGGCTGGAAAACAAAACCAAAATCACCAATATCAATTTTCTTGGTACTTTGAAGTTGATCTTTCATAATTTCTTTGCTGAGTGACATAAATGAATTTTCATCTCGCAATTCCATTGTATTTGGTATGGACAAACTGTAATTCCTAAATTCATAACGGGTAAAATTGTCATCAACTACAGAGGTTTTTATATTGCTCTCTTTTTGCTGAACAGCCCCTGAAAAATTCAGCTTAATGCTATTTAAAATATGGTTGTAATCATTTGATTTGTAAAAACTTTTATCTCCGCCTATCAATACCATGTATGTATGTTCATTTTTTGTAAAAGCAATATATTCACCCTCAATACTGACATCCATAGGATTTCCGTAAAAATGACATTTTTTTGCTTTAAAGCCGAGAAAATCAATATCGACAATCTCACCAAATTGAATTTGCCTATATATTGGGAATCGTTCTTGTTGCATTTTTATCATTGCGTCAATGTACAAAGTACTTTCTATTTCAGCATCTACCCATTGAATAGCCAAAGAGTTGATTGATTTGTCTTTTCTCCAAGCAGAAATTTGATATTCTGTAATATCGGTATCTTCGTAATGATTAACCGTGTTTTTATTCCCCCAATCTGACGGGATTTGTATAGAAACTTCGTTATAGTCTACCGTTTGCCAACGGTTTTGACAATTAACGAATAATGGTAAAAAAGTGAATAAACAAAAAAATATTTTTTTCATACGACATAAATCTATATAATGTTAATAAACCGATAATCAGTATTATGGCAACACTTTATTGTCGCTTATTTTTAATTTTGACAAAAAAAGAGAGACAGCACTCACCTTTCGGCCAAATAGCCCCAGGCAGGTTTCATAAAAATCTTCCTTACTCGCTTCCATCTTCCAGTGGTAAACATGGTCAATGTCTGATATCGTAATGGTTTCTTTTCACACAGCTTCTCTATATGCTTGGTACTTATAACCCCTTGCGTGCTATTCAGAACACTGGAAAGTTTAACATTGCAATCTTTCAATACCTGGATGATCCAGTTTTTCTCCGAAGTTATATTTCTGATTATTTTCGTGCGATAGCGCATCAGATCACGTAACTCGCGTTGTTCCCGCGGCGGAATGTAGCTCGCCATCAACCTACAATCTTCTTTTTAAAAGTTTGTATTATCTAGCATCTCCGTAAAAAATTGCCCTGCTTCTTGGTCAATCGATTTAATTCTTTCCACTTTTTTTCTGAATGTCTTTTTATAAAGTAATCTATAAGGGATGGGAAGAATTGTCGAAAGAATAAAACTGATTACCAAAAGTCCAATAGCCAGTTTCCAATCAATTACAATTAATATGGCAACAAATAATCCATATTTTGCAATTTTAGCAATCCATGTCAAAGGATACCAGTTTGGCAATAATTGTTCTCCAATTCCTTTCCATTCCACGTTATTGTGTCTTGAGATTTTTAATGAAGCTCTTTGCATTCCAAACAAGTAAAGTTCAATAATCCATGAAATGATAAAAGCAATAACTAAAGGATGTGATAAATTTTTCATTTCTATCTATTTTGTTGTTGATTTCTTTTTATGTCCAATAACGTCTCATTTCCGCAATAAGTATTCAACATTCGTAAATGCAAAATTCAAAACCTGTGAAAATTATTTTTAGTTTACTTTTGCTATATCACTGACAAATATATGCAACAATTTTAATCATTCAAAACAAATTGAAAAATTTATTATTGTTCCATAAAAAGTAATTCCTGTTATAAGGCGAAACTATTTTTCTCGCTGATTGACGCTGATTTTCTGCGTATATCTGCGATATTCTGCGTGAAATAATCTTTATTTTCTCTCGTTGATTGGCACGAATTCCGTTCTCAGGTTCTTTTGAATCTCTTTGGCTTATTGGCGCATTACTCATAACACATTGTTCTATGATTAAAAGTCGTTTCGAGCTGCCGAACGCATTCATTCTTATTGCTTTGCGGAAAGTCTTTTTACTTCACGAACAACCAACGGGAATGCCGGATAGGTCATGTCGTGGCTATAACCTTGCAGTTCGAACAACCGGGTTTGCTGATGCCCCACCAGTTTCATCATCTATTATAACTGTTTGAATTCACAAGAATAGAAATTTTTAGTCGTTGGTGTATCAATCAAAAAATTATTCTGTACTTTTACCATAGTAAGAATATTATGGTTTAATACATTTTAATACATTTGCACATGAAAGAACAATTTAATCAAGATAAACTTAATGCTTATCCGATCATTTTCGGAATTGTTCTGTTTGTTGTACTCAAGGGGAGTTTAAAATGAAAAAATCGGCTTTACTTTTTATCGTAAGCATTCTTAGTGGATTTCTATATTCGCAAGTACTGACGGATCCTTTTCAATCGTACGATTTAAGTATTGAATGTGAAGGCGGAAAAATATTCGGCACATTACTGGTTCCGAATGCAAAATCCCCTTTTCCGGTTGCATTACTCATTTCCGGTTCAGGGCCAACCGATCGAGATGGCAATCAGCCGAACATGAAAAACAACAGTCTGCGTTATCTGGCTGAAAATTTGGCCAGACAGGGCATTGCTACGTTACGATACGATAAACGGCTGATTGGGCAAAGTAAAACCGGGCAGCGCGAAAGCGACATACGATTTGAAGATTACATCAACGACGCTAAACAATGGATTTCAAAATTAAAGCAAGATGCAGGATTTTCAAAGGTTATCGTAATTGGTCACAGCGAAGGCTCATTAATCGGCATGATCGCAGCCCGGGATGCCAAAGCCGATAGGTTTATCTCCATAGCCGGCGTTTCCAAACCTGCCGACCGGGTAATTTTGGAGCAAACGAAAGGTTTACCAACTCATCTGCACCAGGAAATGATTGCCATTCTTGACAGCCTGCGAAACGGTAAGATGGTCAGCCATGTGAATCCGAATTTAGCCGCCTTATTCAGGCCGAGTGTTCAACCGTATATGATAAGTTGGATGAAGTACGATCCTTCCAAAGAAATACAGCAATTACGCATACCGATTTTGATCATTCAAGGCACTGCCGATATTCAAGTCGGCGTTGATCATGCGCGACAATTGGCCGCATCGGCTCCTCGTGCCGAATTGAAAATCATAGAGAACATGAATCATGTGCTGAAAATTGTGGAAGGGGACAGAAATAAGAATGTGGCAACCTATATGAACCCCAATTTACCGATATCGGATGAACTCGTAAAAGCGATTACAGACTTTATAAAGAATAACGGGTCCCGATATATTCATTGAAAAGGAGTCCGCCCACGATCAGTGCAAGGCCTATATAGGTTGTGGGATAAATATTTTCGCCTAAAATCACGTGTATTATAAAAAGCGACAGAAACGGAGAAAGATAGCACAGATGATTGATGAGTGCGGGATTGTTGGTTTTTTTCAATGCCATTCCAAAACAAATGAAAGGGATGGTCATCTCGAAAAGCCCTGAATACACTGCAGCTAAAACACCCTGCAATGGCAAACATCCACCATTGTCTGCGACTGACGGAGCGAAGCAAAAACCATCTCTTGCGAAAGGTGAGAATGATTGCAAATGCGATCAACGCCGTGATGGAGGAAATCAGAAGCAGTTCGTAATACGTAAGGCTCGATAGCGCCAGTTTAAACGCCGATGCTACGGTGGACCAACTCAAAACGGTTATGGAAACGTAAAGAATAGCCTTTTTATCGTCTTTCATGCGGAGAATTGAAATGTTTTACTTCGTAATTTTTCATTTTATCCCGGCATAATATGCTTGTGAAACCGCGCGCTTTTATTGCTTTATCCGATGACGATAGGGGGGTGAAGCTCGTTAATTCCGTGAAATACTACCTGGCGTTGCAGCGGCAGGACATACCGGAAGTTGTTATATACAAGGCATTGCGCATCGTTGTTGTTAATTTTCTATGCCATACCACAGCAGGGTTCCGGGCATTTCGGAATAATGTTTCAGCAAAAAAGCCATTTTGGCTTCTCTGTCCTTTTTTCCAACTTCTCTGAGCATCCATCCCACAGCCTTATGAATCAAGTCGTGATGGTGATGTAGCAATATTTCGGAAATTTTGAGCGTGTCATTGAACTCGCCGCGACGAATAAAATACAATGTGGCAATAATGACAATCTGTTGTTGCTGATTCGTCCGCATTCTTAAATTTGTCTCTTTCTCTATATTCGCCCGATGTCGTTTTGAAAAACCGCAGGTGATGCTGTGCTTTTTCCTTACAAGCCTGTTCGTTTAATTTGGCAATTATGCTTTGGGGTAAATTTATTTTATTCATTCTTATCTTTGCAATCGGTTGAAATTTTTCTCCTTGTTGCTTTCATAATGGCCGTTAAATCAGTCATTTTTTCAGCATAATCGGTGATCCTATTTTTGGGGAGTAATATAACCTCAACAAATCATACAACGGACATAACCCCATACTTTAATCGGAAAAAAAATTATATTTTTTTAAATGTTCAACGATACTATCGGCTGTAACATTACCTAAGACAGGCGGCACTGCATTACCTATATATCTGGATGCTTTCGTAAAGCTAATCGGTTCGCCGGGAGCAAAAAACAGATAATGTTTTGGAAAAGTCTGAAAAATAGCGGCTTCTCGTAAAGAGATTGCCCTGTCTTGTTCGGGATGACCGAATCTCCCGTTACCGAAGCCGGTACACAGAGTCGTCATCGTGGGTGCAGGCTCGTCCCATTTCATTCTACCGTATACGCTTCCATATGATTTTCCGGTATCTTTTTTATGACAATCTAACCGTAATTCCTCAGGCCAATCCTTCCATCCACCTCCATAAGGAGTGGCTTTCATACGTTTCATGTTGAGTTCTGAAAGTGATTTCGCCGTATGCAACGGATCGTTTTTGCAGGTTTCTCCTGCCTTTATAGGGGGAAGCGATCCTATAGCATCACGAACGGTTTTGTATTGATCTTTCGTATGTGTCGGTCCGATCAATTCTATAGATCCGATTCTCGAAGCCAGCAATACCAATCTTTTTCTCGTTTGAGGAATACCGTAATCCGGACAATACACCACTTGATAAGCTACGTGATATTCCAAAGATTCCAATTTGGACACAAAATCATCGAATACGGGACGTTGTTTGAAAGACAATATTTGCGCTACATTTTCCATGGTTATTATATCCGGCACCGTTTCTTCTATTAACCTGGCAAATTCGTATAATAAATTATACTTTTTACTGTCTTTATTTTTGACTTTAAAGGCATAAGAAGAAAACGGCTGGCATGGTGCACACCCTGCAAGTACTTTGATTTTCGACCGACCGAACAGGTCTTTTAATTGATCGCCGGTTATCGTACTTACATCTTGTGCTATGAATTTTGCATGATTATTCGTTTCATATGCGAATTTGCACGTTTCGTCTATATCGAATCCGGCGACGATATCGAAACCCCGCTCGAACATTCCGTAACTAAGACCGCCTATTCCACAAAACAGATCAATTACGCCTATATCTTTGCGAAGTATCATAAAAAACGATAAATTTACTGCAAATATAGCAAAAACGTTTTCGATTAAAAATAAAATTTCGATTAAAAACATTATGGACATTTGGAATAAAGAAAAAAGGTCGGAAATTATGGCTTCTGTCAAACAGAAAGACACAAAACAAGAAATTACTGTAAGAAAATATTTGTTTTCCAAAGGCTTTCGTTTTCGTAAAAACGACAAACGTTTACCGGGCTCGCCAGATATCGTACTACCTAAATATAAAGTGGCGATTTTTGTTCACGGGTGTTTTTGGCACGGACACGAGTGTAGAGCCGGGCGCCTACCATCGTCCAACAATGAATTCTGGGAAAAGAAAATAGATAGAAACAAGGAAAGAGATAAACAAAATAAAAAACAACTAGAGGTGTTGGGATGGAAAGTAATCGTCATATGGCAATGCGAACTTAAAAATCATGCCGCCGCAAACGAGCGCTTAACCGATTTGATAACGGAAATAAAAGGATGTGATAATCGGATATCAATTAGAAACGACCTGCAATAACGATGAATTTCAGATGTTTGGAAAATAAAAAAATATTCGATAAATTGCGCCTTGAAAAAACAATTACATCTTAAATCGATCTGCTATGAGCGATTTCAAATTCAATATTTCTCTCAGTGTTTTAAATCACTTAGGTAGGAACCTCTATAGGAATTTTATTACCGTCATCGGCGAAGCCATATCCAATTCATGGGATGCAGACGCGCAAAACGTATGGATTACCATCGATCGTGAAAACAATTTTTTCGTTATCGCAGACGACGGTATAGGCATGAGCGAAGATGACTTCCAGAACAAATTTTTGCGTATCGGGTATTCCAAAAGAAAAAACGAAGGAGCGAAGAGTCCTGGAGGAAGACCATATATAGGAAATAAAGGTATCGGAAAACTAGCGCTACTCTCGTGTGCAAAACGCATCTCTATATATACCAAAACCAAAGAGAGTGAATATATAGGCGGTGTCATTGACAATTCGGGACTGGATGAAGCTATAAAAAGCGATGTTTCTCCCGATCAATACAATCTGGAAGACATAAATGAAAAATTACTGAGACCATACATAAAAGACAACGATCAAGGGACGATCATTTATTTCGAAGATCTCAACGAAGGAATAAGTAACAGACTGGAATACATACGTATGCAAATCGCTCTTTCGTTCAGATTTTCTCTCGTGGATCCGTCTTTTAAAATTTTTGTAAACGAAAAACAGATAACGGAAGACGATTTGAACGAATTGGCAGAAAATACACTATTTTTATGGGAAATCAACACTCACACCGATCCATACATCGAAAAATTAAAACAAAATCCTATACTTAAAAGGAAAAAAGAGATCCGTTCCGAGATGCAGGTTCACGGGTTTATCGCTTCGGTAAAAAAACCGTCCAACTTAAAAATAAGAGGTACGAACGAAAAGCTCACGATCGATTTGTTCGTCAACGGAAGACTGAGGGAAAAAAATATCATGGAACACATTCCTACGGCCAGATTAGTCGAAAGTTATCTTTACGGCCAAATTTTTTTCGACGATTTGGACTCGGACGAAGAAGACCGTTTCACGAGCAATAGAGAAGGGGTGCTGGCGGACGATCCAAAATACAGAGAATTACTCGAAGAAATCAATAAAATGATGAATGACCACATTCTTGATGATTGGGACGAATGGCGTGTTGAATTGAGACTAGACGGTGACCCGGACAACACGAGGATAAAAAGGAAAGAAAAGAAATCCATGGAGTTGTTCAACGCGATTTCAGAAGATTTCACCCCTACTCCCGGAACCCCTAACGAAGACAAGGTCAATTCATGGATAGACAATTTATCGAAGGAAGCACGATTCAATTTCGTTTCATACGGAGAATGCTTTGTCTCGGAAAATCTTTTACGAAAGGTTATCGAGGAAAAAAACATACCGTTAAGTAAAGATGCTTCTAAGCAGGCGGAAAAATATAAATCATTGGAGAGAAATAATAAACTAAATGCAGATATCGCTTTCGAAATCAGAGAAAATAATAACGATTTGTTATACCTCGATATGGCTGATTTGGCAAAGGAAGTAGATTCATTTATCCCGAATGGAACCGAAGGGCAGAACATCGATAGAGATGTCAAACGATACAAACCAATAAGGAATGCGTTATCACATACGGCAATATTAACAAAACCGGCTAAAGGTATTTTAAATGCGACCTATGAAAATATCAAGGCCAAAATCAAAATTTTGTTGGAAAAACAATAGTATTTCAATTAGATATCCGCAATACCGACATAAACAGCTTGTTTATCGAGCTAATAGATTTTTTCGAATATGTTTTACGGCACTATAACGATTGCAGAAAGAAAAGATATTGAACTTTCCCTAAAAATAACTTATTGATATAACGTAAATTCAACTTAGAAGTGCGAATTTCCCGGAAAGTTTTATTGAGGTTTTTTAAAAAAAAACCATGAAAAATACAGCGGGGTTTGCCAAGCGGTTTGGGATGCGAGGCCCCCAAAGAGTGTCAACAGGCAACATGATTCAATGAAAAAGGAGACTGAAGTTTCCCTAAAATTAACTATTATGTTGCTTATGAAAAAATACATGTCTTGTTTCTTATTGGAAAGGTAAAATTGACGAAATAATTAATCTCTTACTTGATAATATACAATAGGTTGTATGCTATTTAAAACTACATGATAATGAGCAAAACAGACATTGAAGCATTATTTCAAAGAGTGGAAAAAACTCTTCCCAAAATAACTGAAGAGTATGAAAGGGCTCTGGATAGTAAGACAATTTCAGCAGACCTTAAAATCGATATTAAAGAATATTTTGAACACCTGCGTTCAGTTCTTGACTATTTAGCCAACGACATTGTGGACAAATATTGCCCAACAGCAAATCCCAATGATAAGTTATATTTTCCCATACGACAAGATCAAATCTCTTTTGACAAAGCAATAAATAAATCTTTTCCCGACCTTAAGACAAATTGCAAAGCAATATATGACATTCTTGAAGCTATTCAGCCATACAAAAAAATCGAAAATTTCTGGCTAACACATTTCAACCAACTAAACAACAAGCATAAACATGAGCGACTGGTCCCACAAAAAAGGATTGAAACCAAACGAGTAAATGTTCAAATAAAAAGTGGTGGTAGTGTTTCGTGGGATCCTTCGGCAGTTACATTTGGATCTGGCGTTTATATTGGTGGTGTTCCTGTTAATCCACAGACACAAATGCCTTATTCTTCCGAAACACAAACAGTAACAATTGAAACATGGGTTGACTTTCAATTTGAGGATATCGATGTTTCAGCTATTTGGCTGATAAATGAAAGTTTAAAACAAATTCGTAAAATTTGCAATGATATTTATGATAAAATATAAATGGTGCATAACAAGATGTTTGTTGTCACAATTGGCAATCACTTGCAAAATTGAAGTTGAGTTTCGCAGGACAAAAGTGAACGAAACGTCGGATTACACGATTATCGATAATGTGAAAGGAGCGGGGCATTTTGTGGGGGTTTATCTGGCATGGCAAGTGAATAACAATGGTTGGTGGGGCGAAGGAGAGATCAAATTTTTCCTCGATGGCGACACCAAATTCCCGACGATTTGCGGCACGGGAACAGAGGATTATTTTTGTGGCTCGTACAATTTCGACCGGAATGGGAAATATGTCGCCTTTACTACCCCTTACAGCGGACTTGTACAGGTAATACCCGCTGACCTGACGTATAAAGCAGGACAGCGTTTTGGACTTTATCGGTGGCATATCATGGATCCCGTTCGTTTTAACAAGGATTTGCGCATCACGATTCAGGACTTGGGTTGGCGTCATGGAGGGAGGTATTTGCCCCAGAAGTCCGATATATCTTCGACCTGTTTTTGGTATCAAAGAGAGCCTCATGCCAAATTTCCGCAGCTTCCCGCTTGGCAATATTTGGAAGTAAATTAGGCTCAAAGTATGACAATGAAGAAACCGGTTAATTCTCAATTGTTGATTTGTTGTTGTTTGTGGTCTGTTTGAGTTGTACGCTTAAGGCTGATGAAGGAATTCCTTCTTACACCATAATCGAAAATGCGGCATGGGATCATATACTGTTAACGGGCCCCATGAAAGAAATTGCCAAAAAAGCCGATGCCGTGTGTTTCGGCACGCTTGCCCAGCGTTCGGAAGAATCGCGGAATACCATTCAGGCATTTCTTTCCTTGACGCCTCCTCATGCGTATCGGATTCTCGATATCAATATACGTCAACATTATTATTCCGAAGAAATAATAGCTTCTTCACTCGAAAAAAGCAATGTTTTGAAGATGAACGAAGAAGAGCTGAAACTGTTGAAACGGCTTTTTTCATGGGTTTTGTACAATTTGGGGGAATTGTGTGAATTGTAGAAATTGTGACAGTATTGCTAAAAAATACAAAAACAATACCTTGAATTGCTTGCAAAGTTGGGCTCAATTGTTTATTTTTGAGGCTAAAGCAAAAAACTGTTGAATTAACGAAGTGAACAATATAGAGGGCAACGAATTATGCGATAGTACAATCGCCAACATCTTGAAAATATGGGCAAGAAAGTAAACAAAAACGAGAACAAACAAGAAGAACCGTTAGAAAAACAACTCTGGAAAGCGGCCGACAAACTGAGAAAGAACATCGATGCCGCCGAATATAAACACGTGGTGTTGGGATTGATATTCCTGAAATACATTTCCGATGCTTTTGAAGAATTATATGCCCGACTGAAAGCCGAAGAAGAGCTGCTGAAAGAAGAAGCACGGTTGAACGAAATCATTCTTGAGAATTTATCAAAAATCAAATTGATGGATGAAAAGTAAAATAAAGGTAGCATTATTTTACTTTGAGTGCTAAAAGTAAAATAATGATATTTTATATTTTCCTTATCGATAAAAATATGATTGAACTTGAAAAATATCAAGCCGGACATTTTGAGAAAAATTTAGGGTACAAATATTTTGTTCCTAGTGCAATTAACGACGAATGGACTTGGAAAACGCCGGCCTTGAATCTGTTATTGGAAAAAGCAGCTATTAAGTTGGGTGAATTAAATTCTTATGCACGGCTCGTTCCCAATATTGATTTGTTTATTCAATTGCATGTGACCAAAGAAGCGGTGGTTTCAAGCCATATTGAAGGCACCAAAACCAATATGGATGAAGCCCTTTTGCCGGTTGAAGAAATTCATCCCGAACGTAGAGACGACTGGCAGGAAGTAAATAATTACATCAAGGCATTAAATAATGCTATTGAAGAACTAAAATCACTGCCCATTTCTTCTCGCTTACTAAAAGAAACGCATAAAATACTGCTGCAAAGCGTAAGGGGTGAACATAAATTACCCGGAGAGTTCAGAACTAGCCAAAACTGGATTGGAGGTACTTCACTGCATGATGCAGTATTTATTCCGCCATCTCACCACTTGGTGAATGAACTTATGAGCGATTTGGAAAAGTTTCTTAATAATGATGAAATTAACGTTCCTCTGCTAATACGTATTGCTATTGCACATTATCAATTCGAAACTATTCATCCGTTTTTAGACGGGAATGGTCGTATCGGACGTCTTATGATAACTTTATTTCTTGTATCAGAAGGTATTTTAGATAAACCTTTACTCTATCCTTCATTGTATTTCGAAAAACATAAAAGCCTGTATTACGATAATTTAAGTAATGTAAGAACCAAAAACGATATGCTGCAATGGATAAAATATTTTTTAGTAGGCATTGAACAAAGTGCCGCAAAAGCGGTAGAAACACTTTCTAATATATTAAAACTTAAAGAAAGCATTGAAAAAGAGATAAATAGCAATTTCGGTCGGCGAAGCAATTCTGCTCATACGCTTGTTCATTTTCTATTTAAGGATCCGGTTATCTCTATTAATAAGGCAGCGAAAGAGTGTAATCTGAGTTTCAAAGCAGCTAATGATTTAGTAGCACTTATGCAAAAATCTAATTACCTTAAGGAATTGACCAAGCAGAGCCGCAACCGTATTTTTATTTTTGAGCCCTACTTAAAGATTTTTGACAATGACTGACGAACCGGATATATAACAAATCATTCTATAAACATGGATCAAAATCGCATTTCACAATTAAAATCGGTTTTCGACGAAATAGGTCACTTTATTACAAGTGATGATGGTAAGGAACAAGTGGAAGTTTGGGTTGCGCGGGAATTGATGGTTGCATTGGGATATGCCCGTTGGGAGAATTTTCGGGTAGCAATTGGTAGAGCTGTTGAGTCATGTAAAACACAGAATATCAATATGGATGATCATTTTCGTGAGGTCACGAAAATGGTTGGAATTGGCGAGGACATCAAAAAACTTGAACGTCGTGTAGCTGCCGAAGAAAAGCAAATTGAAAAGCCAAGTCCCAAATTGCCCAAAAGCGACAACAAACAATAAATCCGGGCAACTTTTAAAGATAGATGCAATGAGCGAGTGGAAGGAATATAAATTTGGAGAAATTGCCATATTAAATTATGCAAATGCTCGCGACAGAAACGGTGTTGAAACAAGCCGAAATGATTGCCAATGAATTAACGATGAATAGGTAAAGGTTGTTTCCGAAGGGTTTTTGGTATGATTTTCCTAGCGTATGATCGGCTTTTTATGCTCTTTTTTGGATGAGGAGTACTACGGTGTCGACTCTTCCGGCGAAAGGGGAGGGGGCATCGAAAATTTCCAAGATGTTATTTTTACGGAGCAATTCGCTGACGGTGTTTTCGGCAAGATTTTCCCAAGACGATTTGGGGATAAGTAAAGCAAGAATGCCGTCGCTTTTCAGCAAATCGAATCCCTTGAAAATGAGGCGAGCGTAGAGTTCGTCGGCAAATTCGTGGGATTGCATCGATGGGTTCTTTTCGTCTTCCGAAACCTTTTTTGTGCTTACGCAGTGCAGGTTGCCGAAGACGATATCGAAGCCGGTGGAGATTGTTTCGGGTTCAAATGCTTGCTTATAGGGAGTGAGTGCAGAGGAAACGGCCTTGAAATCGATGGGAGGCAGGTCGTGCTTCAAGTGGTTGTGTTGAATTTCTTTCATCACTTTCTCTACCTGCGAACTATCGGCTACCAAATCCGTGTTGTATTTTCTTGCCCACCGTTTGCGGATATTTTTGCGAGAATCGGGTGTTAATCCACCGGCTGCATCATCTGCCGTCGTTTTCTCTTGGATGCGATTGAAGGTATAGGAAGAATATCCTTTCAGGTCGTCGATTATTTTTGTAACCTCTTCTTCTTCGGCTGCCAACAGCAGATGAACATGATCCTGCAACACATTCAATGCCAACACCCTGTATTTTTTCATTCGAATTCTTTGGGCCAGGATGTCGGCCATCCGGTTTCTTTCGTCGAGGGTAAACAAAACGGGTTTTTGTTCTTTTGAAGGTACGGATACATCCTCTTCGCGATAAGGACTATTGTATGTTCTCCAGGTAATGTGAAACAATTTCCGGTTTTTGTGGATCGTAACGCTTTTGGTTTCTATTCCGAACACCCGTCCGGGGTCGAACTCATCGTCCGACCGGCTGGTGTGGCAACGTTCTTCTTCTCGATGTTCGGACGATCCGATTGGTGCATTTGCGGCCAACGGATTGGTTTCGAGATGGAACAAGGAGTCGACATCGGCATGTGTATTCATATCCCGGGCTGCTTCTTGTTTTTCAAACAGGCAATTTAAAAGGTTGTGCTTGGCTGCGTTTAAAGACGAGGGGTCAATGCACATGCCGTAGAGGCAGTTTTGAAACAAGTACCGTTTTCGCGCGTAATCGGGTGCGTTTGGGCTGAAAATGGTTTCTATTTTTTCGCGAAGCGCGCTTTTTAAAGTGGGGTCGGCGATACTGTCGAGCACCATGATTTGCTGCTGTTTCCATTTTTCGTTGTGTGGGTCGAGTTTCGCAAGCAGGAAGGTCAGTTTGTTTAAAACTTCGAGGAGAAAACTCCCATCCGTGACCGTGAGATCGATGAGTTTCAGTTGGTTGATTTTTTCTACTAAGAAATGCGTTTCTTTTTCGTTAAAAGGATTTTCCTTTTCGGTTTCCGAGAATAAGGAAGTGAGTTTTTCGTTGAGGTTCTCTGTCCGGAACGTATTTTCGATGTGGGTCTTGAAGTAGTATTTCAGTGATGCTGTCACCGGATAATTCCTTGTTTCGGGTGGCGTATCATCGGGGTAGAATGCCGTGTGTTCTTTTTTCTCATCCATACGTCTTCTGCATCCGCTTTGTGTATATGCAGATTATACAAAAATAGGGAACTTACGGATGCCTTTACCTACAAAGATGGGAAAAATTTCGATAAGGTGCATGTGGTATCTATTGAAAACGGACGATTTTTCGGACATTCAAAATTTATGGTGTAACTTTGGTGTCAGAAAACAGCATATAATTAGTAGAGTTATGGTTCAAAATAAAAATTATTCTACGGATCTTCCGTATAAAATTGCCGATATATCACTGGCCGATTTCGGACGAAAGGAAATTGAAATAGCCGAAAAAGAGATGCCGGGGTTGATGGCGCTGCGCAGGAAATATGCAGCGGAACAGCCGTTGAAGGGTGCGCGCATCACGGGATCGCTGCACATGACCATACAGACGGCGGTATTGATTGAGACGCTGGTGGCATTGGGTGCCGATGTGCGTTGGGCAAGCTGCAACATCTTTTCTACGCAGGATCATGCTGCTGCCGCAATTGCTGCGGCGGGTGTGCCGGTTTTTGCGTGGAAAGGCGAAACCATTGAGGAGTATTGGTGGTGTACCGATATGGCGCTTCGGTTTCCCGACGGCAAGGGGCCGAATCTGATTGTGGACGATGGGGGCGATGCTTCGTTGCTGGTGCACAAGGGGTATTATGCCGAAGAAAATCCCGAGTTGCTCAACCGAAAGGGGGAGAACAGGGAGGAGCAGGTTGTTCTGGATACGCTGAAAAGGATTTTGCACGAGGATAATCGCCGCTGGCACAGAACGGTGGAGGGCTTGAAGGGGATTTCGGAAGAAACGACGACGGGCGTTCACCGACTGTATCAAATGATGGAAAGAGGCGAACTACTGGTGCCGGCCATTAATGTGAACGATTCGGTTACCAAATCGAAATTCGATAACCTGTACGGTTGCCGCGAGTCGCTGGCCGACGGCATTAAGCGTGCAACGGACGTGATGATTGCCGGTAAGGTGGTGGTAGTGCTGGGTTACGGCGACGTGGGCAAGGGGTGTGCACAGTCGATGCGCTCGTATGGTGCGCGCGTGCTGATTACGGAGATCGACCCCATTTGTGCTTTGCAGGCCGCTATGGAGGGGTTTGAGGTGACCACGATGGAGGAGGCCGTGAAGGAGGGAAATATCTTTGTGACGGCAACCGGCAATTGCGACGTGATTACCCTTGAGCATATGCAGCAGATGAAAGATCAGTCCATCGTGTGCAATATCGGGCATTTCGATAACGAGATTCAGGTGGATAGGCTGGTGAACTTCCCGGGGATACGCCATACCAACATCAAGCCGCAGGTGGATAAGTATACTTTCCCTTCGGGAAATTCCATTTTTCTGTTGGCCGAGGGACGGCTGGTTAATCTGGGTTGTGCCACGGGGCATCCGTCTTTTGTGATGAGCAATTCGTTTACGAATCAGACGTTGGCGCAAATGGAGCTGTGGAAAAACGAGTACGAGGTGGGGGTGTATCGGTTGCCGAAGCGTCTCGACGAAGAAGTGGCCCGCCTGCATTTGGATCATCTTGGGGTAAAACTTACCCGACTGACGCCCAAACAGGCCGAATACCTGGGTGTGCCGGTGGAAGGACCCTACAAGCCGGAACACTATCGGTACTAAGATTGCTTTTCCGCCATTCGAAGCGGCAAGTTGCTTCGGTTTATTGGAAGGCTGCAGAAGAGGTCGTAACCTATATTTTTATAAATTCACGATGCAAACTTTTGGAATTCTAAAATAAAGATTTTATCTTTGCACTCGCTTTTGCAAGAAAGCAATGAGGTAGATTCGCTAGCTCAGCAGGTAGAGCACATCCCTTTTAAGGATGGGGTCCTGGGTTCGAATCCCAGGCGGATCACAAAAAAATAAAAACCGGTTGTTCAGCCGGTTTTTTTGTTTTTTTGTCTTTTGTCTTATTTTTCGTATTCTCTTTCGTCGGGTTTTTCCGACAGAAACGGAGCAAAATGTTATCTTCCATTGGAAAACGAGGCCAGTGTGCACAAAAATTCTATCCTTTTTCGGAAAACGCGCGTTAACACTAACTAACTCAATTCCTCCGTCGGATTTTCAGAATAGGAATAAAGAAAATAGTATCTTATTTCTGAAAATCCGACGGACAAGAAATCGAGTTTTTCGCGTAAAAACAGCCTGGGTTTGCCAGAAAATTACAGTTATTTATTAAAGAATATTATCGGGGTGGAGGCGAATTATAATTTTTGTATACGTCGGAAAATTCGACGGAGGATAAAAAAATTTCCCACCGATCCCGGAAAACAATTTTCAAGCTCTTATGCAGCTAGATTTCATTCAGTAGTTTCTTGGCCTCGTTCAATCTATCTTGCCAATCGTCGGAGGGTTCCAGTGTGATGAAATACGCGATGGCCTCTTCTAATCGATTGAGTTTAGCCAAGGATTCGGGTGTATTTTCTTCTGCGTATTTTTTGCGCAATATTCGGATCTTTTCTGCATCCTGAATACCTTCCACCAAGCGTTCGAAGCGGATAGAGCTTCGTGCATCGGGATAGACGATATACGTATCGCCGGCCGGCCAGGTTCGGAAGCGCGAATCGGTCAACGGATTTTCGACCCACGAGTTGTAAGCCCAGCGCAGGAAACCATCGAAATCGGCGGCAACAGCGTGCCACGCAGCATAGACCGATTCTGCCGATGCGGAAAAGGTAAACATGTTGGGGAATTTGTCGGCACAACACACATAATACGTGGTGATTAACCCTTTGGCTCTTCTTGCAGCGATTTCTTCCTTGGGTACAATGTTGCCGACTCCCACGCAAAGATCTTTTATCCATGGATACCGGCGGTAGCTCTTATGATTGTCTGCCAACGAGACGCCCAATTCAGGAGCGGAGCTGTTCAACACCTTCAATGCAGCTTCCATATCTTCCGGCGCGCGTTCGTCCATGGCTATATTGGTTTTCTCCAACCATCCTTTGGCGCGAAGATGCCGCGTGAAATCTTGCAAGAATGCGCTCCACAATTCCGCATATTCTTTCGATTGAGCTTTCAGCTCTACGGTTACCAATTCGCCTTTTTCCGCATCGTTATAATGCAGTTGGTTGTTCCAAGTGAGCAACGAGTAACAATTGATCATTTGATCGATGCCCAGATCCATCATAAATTGCACCCATTTGTCGAAAACGGTGTAGTCGTAACTCCAGCTTCCATCCCTGTTTTTCGTCCAGATAATCATATCGGCATACGCATCGTAACACTGATGGTTCCAGGGATCTTTGTTCAGTGTTGCGGTAATTACTTTCTGTCCTGCATCGGCCAGCATTTTCATCAACGGTTTCATCTTTTCGAAATGGGCATCGCTCCAAAGTTGCAAATCGTGTACTCGCGCAACGGCCGAAGGATGCTGCCACAGATCGAGGTGATATACCCATTCCGATGGTTCGGGAAGCACTTGGTCTATAACATTCAGTTCAATTTCGAAATCCTCCACCAAACGGTTGTTGGCATACAGCTTCAACTTACCTTTATAGTTGCCGGCAACAGCATCGGAGGGGATCTTAAAGGTAAGCCAGACCGGCCTTGCGGTTTTTGCTTCCATATCGAAGCACTCCAGGTTATCGAGCATATCCGGTGCAAGTGAGGCCGCAAAATCTTCCGGTTTGCGGTAACCGCAACCGGGACCAAACTCATCGGTCATTACATAACGCACAAACCGCGCCTGGGCAACCGATGCCGGCAGTTTGTTTTCACCCGACTCGAAGTCGGTAAACGCCAATGCTATCTGAGGGGTATTTTCTGCCGACCATAAAAGCAGTTGAGACGACACTTTTTCTCCTTTCCAACCGGTAACCGTTGCATTCTTGATGAGTGGCACACGGGGTGCTACCGATTTAGGCAGCTTGTCGTCGATGTTTATAAATGCAGCCTGCAAACCGGAAGGTACATCCGACCAGTCGGATAGCGTGTCGTTTGTGGGGTCGGGCATTTCTGCAAAATTGAAACACGTTTTTTTGGGTTGTTTGTTTTCACACGAGATAAGGATTAAAACCGTTAATCCTAACACGATGCATACCGCCAAGCGGTTAAATGGGGTTGATACTTTCATAATCAATAAAAATACAGTGGTTATTTAATTTAATCTATTTGCTTGAGTTATTCTTTTCTTTTATGTCGATTTTCATTTTCATACCCTTGACGTTAGGAGGTAAACCGATTCTCTTATAAATCTTCTATGTTGTTTAAAATAAGTATTCGATGGCCTCGCAAAGCCATAATCCCGTCAAGAGCCCTGCCCCATATAACAGGCGGGCACATGATCCGTATTTGCCATTTATTTGGAATCTCTTCGCCGCTTTATAACAGGTGTACGTCACAGTTACGGCCAATAGAATGTATGCTGCACCAAAAAGAATATCGCTTACATGATAAAGACCCGATGTCGAAAAGATGACGAGCAGGATAAATATAATGGCAGCAGCAATAAACGGCCAACCGATTTTGATTTGTTCTTTTAAATTCATAGGATACATAAATTAAGTGATGAATGAATAATGATTCTCAGGCTTGTTTTCATACTCTTGTTTCGATCCAATTTGCAATAATAGAATAAGGCAGATGCAAAAATAAAAATTAAAGAGGAAGGGGGTCTATATATAATCTTATTTTTCATTTTTGACATGAGCGATAGAAATCCGGATGGATCAGTGAATGGCTTTGACAAATACTTCCCAATGGGCTTCGGTCATTCTGTCGGGGGTGAACAAACAGATGCCGGTTGCTCCATTTTTTATGGATGCCTTGATGGCTTTGCCCAGTTCTTCGGGCGTTAAACCATGATTCTCGGGATCAGGCTCAAGAGCCTTATTGGCAGGGTTGGGGCAAATGAATAAGCCGCTGTATAATTTGCTTCTCCCTTTAACTGCTTTCACTTCTTCTTGGGTGATTTTCCCGATCCAGCGGACGCCTTCAAGATAAAAATCGTTGTAATTCATGGGATAAAAAGCATCCAGATTCCATTTATCCCATTCTTGACGCACGATTTTTTTGGCTATCGAAGGACCCGGAAATACGGCTGCCGATATCGTTTTTCCTTCTTTGTGGACGGCATCGGCCAGTCGGTTGACGATTCGGGTGATCTGATCGTAACGAAACTGTTTCCATTCGGGAACGGCAGAAGGATCTTTCACTTGACGGATATCGATGCCGGTTTGCGCTTTGAAATGAGCAACACACGAATCGCAATAGCAGTAGTCGAATTGCGGATATTCGCGATCCATCACGAGGTTGTACTTTTTCCATAATCCGCGGGCAAGAATCACATCGGGGAAACGGATATAATCCAAGTGAATCCCATCGACATAGGGCACGTTGGCAATATGGACATACAATTCTTCCAGAAACCGGTAAACTTCTTCGCGTTCAGGACAAAGGAAAGTGTAATGGGGAACGTATGCCGGATGGGTGAGGGCCGATTCGCCCCGAGCGTTGACGGCGTACCATGAGGAATCCAATTTGTTGGAGTAGGCTTGTACCATTGCGGGAATCCAGGCATGAAATTCAAGTCCGGCTTCATGGGCTAATTTTCCCACGCGTTCATACGTAGCGGGGTCATGTCCCCCATTGTACATCAGGGCATCGATCCCTTTGGCTTTGAGATCGGCAAAATAAGCGGCAATTTCGTTGTCGGTGGCTTTTCCCGGACCGCCTAACCAGGCGTGCACCGGTATTTTTTTCGCTTGAACGCCAAGCGATATCGCCATGAGAGCAAAAAGGAGAATGGGTATTTTTTTCATCTTCATATGGGTTGGTTTGTGTTAATTGCTTTCGATCACTTGTCCTCCTTCGGTATAGAGGGAAATGGGTCCGTCGAGCAATACGGCAATTACCGTACCGCGCGGATCGAGTACCCTTTCGGACACATCGATATAGACAATACCGGGTACTTGGCTCCAGTAGAGTTTTCCAAGTATCCGGTGTTGTAATTTCGTGGCGTTTCCCACCACCCATATGCGGTTGATGGGATTTTTTAGGCCTTTCACCACCAACGGGCCGTTGGGTTTGCCGTTAATCAACAAATACAGGATGGTTTTGTCTTCGGAAAGCATGGAGGGGCCTGCATAGTGAAGGGTAGAGATTCCTTTTTGCCAGTTTCCGAGTAAGGGCATATGTTTTTGCGTCCATCGGTTGTCTTCTTGCAGGTAATCGATAAACGACTGTGTTAAGGATGTTTCCTTGGCCGGAGTTTTTAATTTTAACGGTTCGGCAAAATCAACGGCCACTACGGTGATTATCGGATCTGCTGCATTTTCCGGGATTGAAACAAACAAGGTTCCTGTGGCGTTTTCTTCTTTTATCGCCGGTTTGATGTCACTACCCACGATGCGGACATTTTTTATTTCCGAGTCGAGACCGTTGACAACAATAGGTGCACCGGGAAGATGGTCAACATAGAGATAAAGGGTGCGACTGTCTTTACTCAATGCGGTAGGGCCGAAAAAGTGACCTTCGGGTATGCCTTTTCGTGTTCCATAAATGGCTTCTTGATGTTTAGACGTCCATCGGGCAAAAGCGTTGAGAATATCGATTTCCTCTTGGGGAAGTGTGCCGTCTTCCTTGGGACCAACATCCAACAACAGATTGCCGCCTTTGCTGATGCAGTCCACAAAGGTCCATATCAACTGATAAGGGGTCTTGTAGTTATGGTCGTTATGCTGATATCCCCAGCTGTCGTTCATCGTCATGCAAAGTTCCCAATAAGGGCTTTGAGGTACAGCCACAGGAACGCCTTGTTCCGGAGTGTCATAATCGCCATAGCCGGCTAAACGGCTATTGATGATTGCATTCGGGTTGTGTGTCAGTATTTGTTTTCGCAACGCGGCTGCTTTCCACTCTTCGGCACTGTGTTCCCAGTCGCCGTCGAACCAAAAGAGATCGGGATTGTAGCGGGTAGATAATTCGTTCACTTGTCCGAAATAGAAGTTTACGAATTTCTCCCAGCGATGCGGGTCGTTCTGATAACGAACGCTGTTGCGGGTGAAAGCGGGGTAATCGGGATGTGACCAATCGATGAGGGAGTAGTAAAGTCCTACTTTCATGTCGTTCTTTCGCAATGCATCCACAAAGGGTTTGATGAGATCGCGCTTTGCAGGAGTATGATCGATTACATTAAAATGATTGAAATTGCCTTTCCACAGGGCTACTCCATCGTGGTGTTTGGAGGTGAGCACCGCATACCTTGCACCGGCATCTTTGAAGAGTTTTACCCAATTTTCGGCATCGTAGTTCGAAGCGGTAAAACCCTTCAATTGTTTCATGTAATCGTCGTAGGTGATATAGCCGTTGTGAAACGACCACGATTCGTCTATTCCGTTTACGGCATAGATACCGTAGTGGACGAAGATGCCCAATTTGGCGTCTTTGAATCCTTCCATTCTCTTGTCGGTGTTCTTCGGTTTTTCCTGTGAGAAAATAGAGAAGGAGAGAAGAAGCAAAAGCATAATAAGAAGATTGATTTTTCGCATCATTATATGTTTTTTTTATGGGTTAATCAAACCAAGCTGATGTTGGATTTTTATGAAATGTTTTATTTCGAAAAATGCACATATCCCCACATTTCGGGACGATGCATGTCTACAACTCCTTGAGGCGACCATACCCAGTTTTCTTCCGGTAAGATCTTGCCGGATATCGGATCTTTTTCTTTAACGTATTTGCCGTTTACAATTGTGGTATGCCATTCGACACGACTGAAATTAACTCTCCATTGATCTCCGACCGCCGGTTTCCTGTTGCCGTTCAATTCTGCAAGCACATCGAGCGGAAAAGCAATTTCGACATACCAGGCTTTGTCTGTGTCTGAAGGATCGTTGAGGGTGCCGTCGATGTACACTGCCGATTGAAGACCTTTGGCGTCGTAGCCATTGAGAGCGGGACCTCCTTCACGATAGGGTTTGACCAGCAATAAATCCCAAATGGTATTAAGGGCATTCATTTCGAATTCGTAGTATAAATGAGTGTCGCCATCGGGATCGATAAAAACTTCGAAATCGTTGTCATGAAAAATAACGGCATCCCGTTGGGTAATGGTACCTTGAATGTGAGGTTCTTCCAGACAGGCGGCTACGTAAAAATAGTGATCGTCCCAAAGCATTTTTACCCGTGTATCGTAAGTAGGTTTTGGAAAATCTTTTCCGCGAATATCTTGAAAAGAGGCTGTCCAAGGGGCTTTCTCCCAACATTCGTCATTTAAAATTCCATCGATTTGCGGTGCGGTTGTCGTGTAGTGACATTCATAATGCAACGGGATATCAGTGGGCGAAGACCTACCGGTAAAGCTGCTGCTCAGCAGATGGAACAATGTAATAAAAATCAACTTCATTTTTCTGTTATTGAATTATTCTACGATGATTTCATCTACAAATAGCCAGGAGGGTTTTCCTTCTCCGGGATGTCCTTTTGGACAAACACCAAAATTGCGTGCCGACACCCTGAGGTATCGGGCTGTAACGTTGTTTAGCTTGACAGTATATTCCAAAATTTGATCTTCAACATCGGTTTTTTCAATGGGACAATTGATTTTAGCCACCGAAATAAAATCTTTACCATTTTCTGATACCTCAAATTCCACATAGCGTGCGGGAAATATCCAATCTTTGCGTTTTTGCAATACACCTAATGTAAGCTTGCTGATTTCCATTTCTTTTTCTAAATCGATGGTTGCAACCATATCACTACCGTTGAAGCCATGCCAAAATTTTTGCACATTAAGTGTGCCTCGAATACCATCCGTGAGAGAATTGGGGCCATCTGCCATATAATAAGGACTTACGGGATATTTGTAGTTGACCTCTCTTCCAATGGCTTTGTGAATGGTGAATTGTTGGGAAGCCGGAACGATGCCCAAAATCTTACCGTTGACAACGGTATAGGCTTTCAATACACATGAAGAGGCGATAACAAGGGGTTCTTTATACTTATTACTTTTAAGGGTGGGCTCTGAACCGTCGAGCGTGTAAATAATTTCTCCGTCTATCCGTTCGGTGCTTAGACTCACCAATAGACGACCATTTTTAGCTATTGGCGTGATGTTGACTTTACTGTTGCCTTCATGATAAACAAATCCTTTTTGATCGAAAGTTCTGAAATGACGGTCCCGGAGGCGGAGATTGAAATCTACCCAATCCCTTTTGCCCGTAGGAGACCAAACTACTTCAGACAAAGCCAACATCCTGGGCAATATCATGTATTCTAATTTGTTGACCGATGAAATGTATTCAGCCCATACATTGGCTTGCGCTCCAAGGATATAGTGTGCTTCTTCTTGGGTTAGGGAAGGGGGAATGGGCTCGTATTCATACACATTTTTGAGTGTATTTATTCCACCCATAGCTACGGGTTCCCCTTCGGGACCCGACTGATAGTGATCAAAATAACAAGGCGACCCCGGAGCCATCACAACTTCGTGTTTCATTTTGGCTGCTTTTATTCCGCCGGCTTCTCCTCGCCAACTCATGACAGCGGCATCGGAGCTCAATCCCCCATCAAGAATCTCGTCCCAACCGATTAATTTTCTGCCATGTTGGGATAGAAACATCGATATTCTTTTCATCAGATAACCTTGAAGCTCATCTTCATTTCTCAATCCTTCTTCTTTGATTCGTTGTTGACAACGAGGACATTGCTCCCATTGCGCCTTGTTTACTTCATCTCCACCAACATGGATGTATTGTGAAGGAAACAATTCCAAGACTTCTTTCAATACGTTTTCGAGAAAAGTATAAACCTCTTCTTTTCCTAGGCAGTAAACGCTTTGAACATTTTTTGGATAGATGCCGCCGGTATTTACAAATTGCGGTTGTTCGGTGCAAGATAATTGAGGATAAGCTGCTAATGCGGCTACAGAATGGCTAGGCATTTCGATTTCCGGAACAATGGTGATGTTCCTTTTTTCGGCATACGCCACAATTTCTCTGATTTGTTGCTGGGTATAGAATCCTCCATAGGTGGCTTCTTCTCCGGGTTTTGCCGGAGGCCTTTCGTCCCATAATTTATCGAGATGATCAACTCGCCAAGCTCCTACTTTTGTAAGTTTGGGATATTTTTTTATTTCTATACGCCAACCCGGATCATCTGTCAAGTGCCAATGAAAAACGTTGAATTTATACGTGGCAAGTAAATCGATAAATTGTTTGATTGTTTCGGGAGAAAAAAAATGACGGCTTACATCAAGCATCATGCCCCGCCATTTGAATCTTGGATAATCTTCAATGTCTAAACCCGGAACTTTCAATAGAGCGTTCGTGCGGATGGGAGGTAGGGTTTGAAAGAGGGATTGTAATCCATAGAAAATTCCGTGATGTGTGTTTGCTTGAATTGTAATTGCCTGATGATTTACATGCAGTCGATATCCTTCAGTTCCCAATACATTGTCTTTTATCAAGGAAAAATGGATACGCTTTTGCGCTTTTGTATTTTGTAGAAGTTCGATGCCTGAAATCTCTTGGATATACGTTTCCAAAAAATTAGCCAATTCTTTCAAGTTTGTATCGTTCTTATCGTAGTCGATAGAAGTAGTTTCGTCTATTACAAAACTATCTGCTGTAAGTTCCATTTTTACAGGAACAGGGATGATGTTGACTTTATTTTGTGCACGACTTGGTGAGAACAGGAGAAAGGAGAGAATGGTTATACTGAAAAATATTTTATGCATATCTTTTTTCAAATTTGTTACGATTAGTCGCGATTGATGCGGTCTTTGTGAATTAATACGTCATCGACATAGATTTCTACAATATACCTTCCTTTTGGCAAATAACCGATATTGTATTCGAATGTGCCTGATTTGAAGTCGGTATATTCGTGTATTTCAACCGGGACTTCATCTGCGGTAAATTGTACGCGCAGTTTTTGGGGACTTTTAAGGAAAGCATCCAATTCCAATTTATCTCTTGTGCGTCGCGGATAAATGAAAAAGGCGTTTTGTGAAACAGTGGAATCCAACTTTGCTTCGGGAGTGGCTTTGAATGCCAGGAATTGCCCGTTTCCGCAATCACTGATAAAATGGTGCAGAATATTCCCTTCTGTATCGAGAAAACGCAAATAACCGTATCCTTGTTGAGGCTCTGCCCAAAATTCAAGTCCATCGCCTCCTTCGTCCGTCAATTCGAATTCATACAATCCCGGTTTCAGGTGTACGGTATCGGTATAGAGCATGGTGGGCTTGCATTGTTGCGGATTTCGTTGATATACCGTATCCTGCTTTTCGTTGATGATGAAGAGTCGGTTTTCTTCCGGCTTTTTGTTGGTTTTGTAAGCTACGACGAAATCCAACGGAAGTGTTTTGAGCGATTTGAAGGTAGAGGACATCCTATTATCGGCTGCCCATTGGTCTTTTTTGCCGTTTGGTTTTACCAATTCGACTTCAAAAACATTTTCTCCCTCGTTGAATTCGATGGGGCCGGGCAAAACAAGGGTGGTTTCTTCATAAAATCCCAAATGGCCTGTCCACTTGTACGATTTGTTTTTGAATCCTTTTGTGCCGTATTTGATTTCGACTTCTTTCAACGGTTCGCTCCCTACGTTCCTGAATCGGATTACCGGGCGGAAGACGGAAGGGTTACGCCTGCCGTAAAGTTGTTTGTTCGTTGGGGCCTCAATTTCTTCTATTGCCACATCGAAACGGCGATTGGGTTGTTTGTATTGAATGACATAGGCGGTTATGGCTTCTTTCCCGTCGACTTCTCCTATCGAATCCACATAGGGCATCATATCGATGTCGATGATGCTTTCTTTCGGATCGGCTTTTACCTCATAACAATCGGGGTTTTGCAAATCTCCCGGACACCAATGTCCTCGGTCGTAAACCCAAGTGCCGCCTTGTGGATAAAGCGGATTGCTGCCACAATCTTTCCAAAGGTCTCTTCTGTCGATGACTTTGCCGTTGAAAATTACTTCACGCCATCGGCTGCAAAATTCGCTGCAACCGTCAGGGGGGCCGAAGCCGTGTCCCGTGTGTTGAATCCGGATTCGTCCAAAAGCGGCATCATCTGCAAATGTGACGGGGATCGGCTTGAGGTAATTTTCGATGGGATCGTTTATATCTCCGTAAGGGAAAACTCCTTTGTAAAGTTCGGTAATGGAAATGGGATTGGCGATTGCGGGACCGGTAAGGATTTCGAAATTTACCGTTAGCGACCAACCCAGTTTGTCGGGTTCGTAGCCGGAGTGAACGTATTCGATTTCCACACTGTCGCGGAGCAACGATGCAAAGTCGGTGACATCTACTTCCCACGTAAAACTCCAGTCGTTGGTAAAACTGCTTCCGTAGGGTGTGATTAAGCGACTTAGTTCGATATCGTGGGTTGTGCCTGCTTTGCCGCCTGTGCGACGCAAATAAATAAAATCAAGGTAGTCCCAGTGAGCAATGGCTGCAGAGTCGGGGTGTCCTAAGGTGACTTGCATTTTGATTCTGCGAACATCCTCTTTGGTGCCCGGGAAAACTCCCCACCCGAAAAACGACTTTTTGCCTTCTTGCATGTTGGTGTTTATGAATACACGCTTATGGGTGGTGACATTTATGATGTTTTGTGCCGGCAATTTGTGTACAAATAGAACCGATATCAGAAGGATGCATAGTAGACTTAATCTTTTCATTATTAAAATATAATTTGTTTTTTTAGTTTGTTCGAAACCTTTATGCTGTGCAAACTTAAAGAATTTTTTTCTTTTCTCAACCAATTCATCATTTATTCTTAAGGCTATCGGCTTATTTCGCAAATCATGATTATCTTTGTTTTCTAAAAAGGGAATCATGGACGAAAAACAATATTTTCTCGGCATGACGCTTGCCGAAATAAAAGAAGCGGTGAAGGAATTGGATTTACCTCAATTTACTGCTTCACAAATTGCCGATTGGGTGTATGTGAAGCGTGTGACAGATATCGATGAAATGACCAATATTTCTCTGAAAAACAGAGAAATTCTGAAAAACCGGTTTGAAATTGGTAGAGTAAAGCCGATTGATATACAGACTTCTAAGGATGGCACAAAGAAAATGCTGTTTGAAACTCACCACAATAACAAATTCGTTGAAGCGGTAACGATTCCCGAAAACGATCGGCTCACACTGTGCGTTTCTTCGCAAATCGGATGCAAGATGAACTGCGAATTTTGTCTGACAGGGAGAATGGGATTTAGTGGCAATCTTTCTACAAACGAGATACTTAATCAGGTATATTCTGTTCCGGACGCCGAAAATTTATCCAATATCGTTTTTATGGGGATGGGGGAGCCGCTCGACAACTACGATAATGTAATGAAAGCTATTGAGATACTGACGGCCGATTATGCATTGGCATGGAGCCCAAAACGCATTACGCTTTCAACTATCGGAATATTACCCAAGCTCAAACGTTTTCTTGAGGAAAGCAATTGTCATCTTGCCATTAGTCTTCATAGTCCGTTGTCGGAGCAACGACAATTGCTCATGCCGGCAGAAAAAGCTTATCCGATTGAGCAGATCGTCGATTTGCTTCACAACTACGATTGGACGCATCAACGCCGCTTGTCGTTTGAATATATTATGTTTGCAGGTGTGAACGATTCGTCTGTTTACGCGCGTCGTCTTGTGAAACTTCTTTCGGGGTTGAACTGCCGGATCAACCTCATCCGTTTCCATGCTTTTCCCGACAGTGCTTTGCAGCCTTCCGACGAAGAGACCATGATAAAATTTCGCGACTATCTTACCTCCAAAGGGTTTATCTGTACCATTCGTGCTTCGCGTGGCGAAGACATCTTTGCAGCGTGTGGCATGTTATCGACCATGAACAGACAAAAGACAAAAAAGGGTGAGAAATGATAAACAAAATCATGCCGTGTTTGTTTTAAAGTTAGTTTAAAATAGAAAAAGAAGATAATTATCCTAAAAATATCAGATATTATGAAACATGTTACTTTCTTTATTTCCATTGTTGCCCTGTCGTCAGTGCTTTTATCTTGCAAAAAGTCAACTCGTTTTTTAAGCGCTTCTTCTATGGCCAATGAAGTGGTTGTAGTAATGGACGAGGATGCGTGGGAAAATGGCGAGGCAGGACGCGCTGTGTATGACTTGTTGAATTCACCTATACCGGCACTCCCTCAACCGGAACCTCATTTTAAGATATTGCAGGTGACGCCACAGAATTTCAGTACCACCTTTAAGATGGCGAGGAATATTGTTATTCCGGAAATTTCGAATGTTTATTCTACTCCGAAGGTTACAGCAGAGATAGATAAATATGCTTACGGACAAGTGATTTTGACGATTAAAGCTCCGGATACTCTTTCGTTCGTTAATTATGTCGAGGAAAAGAAACAAAGCATTCTCGATTATTTGGTAACCAAAGAACTGGAACGGACGGCAGAGTGGCTCAAGGAGGAATCGGGAACCCCGCAGAAAAGTATAAGAGAAAAGTTCGGTATCAGTATCCATTATCCGCCGGGATTAACTCGTGTTACCGAAGATAAGGATTTTTATTGGGCTACCAACGATGCAGCTAGGGGGCGTCAGGATATTGTCATTTATCAATTCCCTTACGTGACGGAAAAAGTGTTTGAAAAAGACTCGTTGATTGCTATCAGGGATAGTATATTGGGAGAACACATTAAAGGCTCTTTGGATGCACAAATGACTACTTCCAAAAAATACGATCCTCTTTATAGGAGAATAGTGATTGACAGTATTTTCCGAGCCGAAATACGCGGATTATGGGAGATGACTACCGATATGATGGGTGGGCCGTTTGTGGCGCAAGCATTTGTGAATCCTTATACCAACAAGGTGATCGTAGTGGATGTTTTTGTGTATGCTCCCGAAGGTAAAAAACGTAACTTGCTGCGTAGTTTGGAAGCTTCGTTTTATACAATTAGTATTATTAATCCAAATGAGCAGAGTAAAGAGAAAAAATAAAAGTAATCGTAATAACAATTTAAAGAGAAGAAATATAATTTGAATAAATATTTAAATAAATAAATGTCGAAAAGAGTTAGAGTAGGTATTACACATGGTGATCTGAATGGTATTGGATATGAAATAATATTTAAAGCATTTTCCGATAACCGATTGTTGGATATTTTTACGCCGGTTATTTATGGATCGGCAAGAGCGGCTTCGTATTACAGAAAGGTGCTTAACTGCAAGCCGTTGCCTTTCAATTTTATTGACAAAGCCGAAGAGTGTAAAGAGGAGAAGATAAACTTTGTTAATTGTATAAGAGAAGAGGTAAAGATTGACATGGGGATACCTACCGAAGTTTCGGGCGAAGCCGCTTTTCGCGCTCTTGATTGTGCTGTTAATGACTTGGAAGCAAATAAGATCGATGTATTGGTAACATTGCCTATTTGCAAGGATACTATTCAAAGCGAAGATTTTCATTTTCCCGGGCATACCGAATTTTTGCAAGAGCGTTTTGCGAAAAAAGGCGAACAGGCACTCATGATCATGGTGTCCGAATTTTTGCGTGTGGCACTCGTGACTACGCATATGCCGCTTTCTGAGGTGCCGAAAAGTATCTCGAAAGAGCTGATTGAGGAGAAAATAAAAATATTGAACAATTCGTTGAAACGCGATTTTAGAGTTGAAAATCCGCGAATCGCTGTGTTGAGTCTGAATCCTCATGCGGGTGAGAACGGATTGTTGGGTAATGAAGAGCAGGAAATTATTCTCCCTGCAATTGAGGAAATGCAGAAAAAAGATAACATCCTTTGTTCGGGTCCATTTGCTTCAGATGGGTTTTTCGGAACAGGACGATTTCGGGATTTTGATGCTGTTTTAGCTATGTATCACGATCAGGGACTTATTCCATTTAAGACCATTGCGATGGAATCGGGTGTTAATTTTACTGCGGGATTGCCTGTGGTTCGTACTTCACCCGATCATGGAACAGCTTATGATATTGTGGGGAAAAATCAGGCTTCAATCGATTCGTTTCTTCAGGCTATTTATACGGCAATCGATATTTTCAATAATCGTAAAACGTACGACGAAGCACATGCGAATCCATTAGAAAAAATGTTTTTTGATCGCGGGAAAGACGATGAAAAGTTGGATTTGACAAAGGAAGAAGAGATGGATTAAGGTAATTTTTCCCGCAAAGGTTTTCATACTTTTTTTTGTAAAATGGTTATAAACCAAATCACGGGGTAGGTTGTGAAGTCTACCCCGTGATTATTTTTGAAGGACCTATTTTGAAGTTTAATTGTTTTCGGGTCTTAGTTTCCTAACTACTGCGCCTGTCTGCCACATTTCGCTTTCGCGTAAGGCTTTCAGTTCTTCTTCGAGTTTTTCGCGATAATCGGGTTGCGAGTTGGAATCGATGGAACGTTGAGCTTCGTTTCCGCTGGCCACCTCGTTGTATAATTTTTCAAAAACGGGTTTTACGGCATCGTGGAATGGCCCCATCCAATCCAATGCACCTCGTTGAGCAGTAGTGGAGCAGTTTGCATACATCCAATCCATCCCTCGTTCGGCAACTAACGGCATGAGCGATTGAGTAAGTTCTTCAACCGTTTCGTTGAAGGCTTCGGATGGTGTGTGTCCATGCTCGCGAAGGGTTTCGTATTGAGCCAAGAATAAGCCCTGAATAGCGCCCATCAATGTGCCTCGCTCACCGGTAAGATCAGAGTATACTTCGCGCTCGAAGGTGGTTTCGAACAAATATCCCGAACCGATACCGATACCCAAAGCGATTACTCTGTCGTAAGCTTTACCGGTAGCGTCTTGAAAGATGGCATAGCTGGAATTGAGTCCTCTTCCTTCGAGAAACATTTTCCGCAAACTTGTTCCCGATCCTTTTGGTGCAACCATGATAACATCTACCTCAGGTGGGGGAACAATGCCTGTTCGGTCTTTATAAGTAATTCCAAAACCATGCGAAAAATAGAGCGCTTTGCCCGGAGTGAGGTGTTTCTTTATCGTTGGCCAAACTTCAATTTGAGCTGCATCGGAAAGCAGATATTCAATAATTGTACCTCTTTTTGCAGCTTCTTCGATTTCGAAAAGCGTTTTTCCGGGAACCCAGCCATCTGCTATGGCTTTGTCCCATGATTTACTGTTTTTTCGTTGTCCAACGATAACGTTGAACCCGTTGTCGCGCAAGTTGAGCGATTGTCCGGGTCCCTGCACGCCATAACCAATGACGGCGATTACTTCGTCTTTTAATACTTCCTTAGCTTTACTTAAAGGAAATTCGTCGCGGGTAACTACATTTTCTTCTACCCCGCCAAAATTCATTACTGCCATATTTTTAAATTTTAGGGTTTATGAGTGATTATTTTTTATTTTTTCTTCTTTCTCTTCTAATTTTTCAAGCATATCGCTTAGTCGTTCTACACGCGATTTGGTGATAGCGATACGCCCCGAACGAACAAATTGCAATACACCAATGCTTTCCGACAACTCATCGAAAAGTGCTTGTGTATCTTCGTAGTGACCTGTTTTTTGAATCACCGTTGAATGTTCGTTTATGTCCAAAATAAGCGCATTGTGTTTGCGCACCAAATCTTCTACCTGAGTAGTTGCTAATAATTTTTCTGTTTCTATTTTATATAGAGCAATTTCCTGATGAACCAAATCGTCGTTGGTGTTATAATAAGCTTTTAGAATATCCACCCGTTTGTCGATTTGATTAACCAGCTTTTTCATCACCTCTTCAGATTCGGCAAAGGTAGTGATAGTAAACTTATGGATTCCCTTTATTGCCGATGGCGATACAGAGAGTGTTTCGATATTTAATTGCCGACGGGTAAAGATAGTAGCAATTTGGTTGAGAACACCCACTTTATTTTCGGAAAAAATGGTGATGGTATATAATGTTTTTTCTTGCATGATCGTATTTATTTAGAAATAAAACGTTGTCTAACTCCCTTTTCCGTTTTTTTCGCCAAGTAGGATATTGGTGATGTTCCCTCCGGCGGGAATCATTGGATACACCATTCCTTTGGTTTCCACTTTTACTTCCAGCAGATAGGGTCCCTTGTGATTCAGCATTTCGGAAATGGCATCGTCCAATTCTTCTCGTTGAGTTACCTTTCTGCCTTTTATACCGTATGCTTCGGCAATTTTAACAAAGTCGGGATTTTTCATGTGGGTTTCGGAATAACGTTCGTCATAGAACAATTCCTGCCACTGACGTACCATTCCCAAGTAGTTGTTGTTTAAAAGAATAATCTTTACATCGACACCGTATTCCATAATTGTGCCCAGCTCTTGGATGGTCATCTGAAAACCGCCATCGCCAACGAAAACACAGACCGTTCGGTCGGGAGCGCCATATTTTGCGCCAATTCCTGCCGGCAAGCCAAACCCCATTGTACCCAATCCTCCCGAGGTGACCAAGCTCCGTGGGCGGGAAAATTTGAAATAGCGTGCTCCCATCATCTGATTCTGCCCTACGTCTGTAACGCAAATGGCGTCATTTCCGGTTGCTTCGCTCACTTTGTTGATGACTTCGCCCATTTTTATTTCTCCCGATTCAGGATGGAGTTCGTCTTTAATTACCCTTTCGTATTCTTGTTCTTTGTAAGGTTTGAATTCTTCTATCCAGTCTTTATGGCTGTTTTCTTTCAGCAATCGGGCAACTTGTGGTAAAGTTTCCTTGACGTCTCCGATGACTTTCACGTCTACTTTGATGTTTTTGTCGATTTCGGCCGGGTCAATATCGAAATGAATAATTTTGGCCTGTTTGGCGTAAGTTTGGGGATTACCGGTTACGCGGTCGTCAAAGCGCATGCCGATGGCAATGAGAACATCGCATTCGTTGGTTTTCATATTAGGACCAATATTTCCGTGCATGCCGAGCATTCCCTGATTTAGTGGATGGGAAGAGGGGATGGCCGAAAGTCCGAGAACGGTTGATGCAAATGGAATATCGCCTTTTTCTAGAAATTCCTTCAGTTCGTTCTCGGCATTTCCCAAGATAACGCCATGCCCCACCAATGCAAAAGGTTTTTTTGCCTGGTTGATGAGCTCCGCAGCTTTTTTGATGCTTTCCTCATCGATATCGGGAGTGGGTTGATAGCTGCGGATAAAGGTGGTTTTTTGATACGTGTAGGGCGTTTTGTTGTTTTGGGCATCTTTGGCAATATCCAATACCACCGGTCCCGGACGGCCGTTTGCCGCGATATAAAAAGCCCGGGAGACTGCCCATGCGATATCTTCGGCACGTCGAACTTGATAAGCCCATTTAGTGATGGGTTGGGTTATACCGATTACATCGGCTTCTTGAAAAGCATCGGTACCCAATAGGGAAGAAGCCACTTGGCCGGTGATTACTACCAACGGTATACTGTCCATCATGGCATCGGTAATGCCGGTAATGGTATTTGTTGCACCGGGTCCCGAAGTAACCAACACAACGCCCACTTTTTTGGAGGCGCGTGCGTAACCTTCGGCTGCATGAACAGCTCCTTGTTCGTGGCGGACAAGAATATGTTTGATTTCGTTTTTATGATCGTATAACGCATCAAAAATAGGAATAGCGGCGCCGCCCGGATAGCCGAAAATGGTATCTACACCTTCGTTTATCAGCGAACGTATCAGTGCCTCACTTCCAGTTATAATCGGTATGTGCGATTTTTCCTCCATATGACTACTCTCCGAATTATATTTTTTATTCTTCTATTATTCTGATTGCGCCTTTATCGGCTGAGCTCACCAGCGATGCATAGGCTTTTAATGCTTTTGAGACTTTCCTGTTGCGAATCGGTTTAAAGGCCTCATTCCCCTTGGCTTCTTCTGCTTTCCTCCTTTTTGTCAACTCCTCATCGGATATTTTCAGGTTGATGGTGCGGTTGGGGATGTCGATTTCGATGATATCGCCGTTCTTTACCAGTCCAATGTTTCCGCCGGCTGCAGCTTCGGGAGAGATATGTCCGATGGATAACCCCGATGTTCCACCCGAAAATCGCCCATCGGTAATCAGCGCGCATGCTTTTCCCAGGTGTTTCGATTTGATGTAGGATGTAGGGTAGAGCATTTCCTGCATACCGGGGCCGCCTTTGGGGCCTTCGTAGATGATGACCACAACGTCTCCTGCTTGAACAGTGCCGTTGAGGATACCTTCACTTGCTTCTTCTTGCGAATGAAATACTTTTGCAGTTCCACTGAATTTCCAGATACTTTCATCAACTCCGGCAGTTTTTACAACACAACCATCTTCTGCGATGTTGCCTTTCAATACGGCCAGACCGCCGTCTTTGGTGTAAGCGTGAGCAATAGCGCGGATGCAGCCTTCTGCTCTGTCGGTATCTAATGCCTCGAATCTGCAATTTTGCGATCCCATCACCAAATTAAACCGATTTGCCGGTGCGGAGGTATAGATATCAACGGCTTCCGGATCGGGGTTTTCAACAGTGATGTCGTATTTTTTTATGGCTTCGGCAAGTGGGAGGCCATCAACTCGATGCACGGTGGTATCTACCAGCTTGCTTTTTGCAAGTTCGTTCATGATTCCCAAAATACCGCCTGCACGATTGACATCTTGAATGTGGTATTTTTTTGTATTGGGTGCTACTTTGCAAATGCAAGGAACTTGGCGCGACAGGGCATCAATATCGTCAAGCGTGAAATCGACCTGCGCCTCATTGGCTATGGCCAGCAAATGTAGGATGGTGTTGGTGGAACCTCCCATTGCAATATCCAGTGTCATGGCGTTGAGAAAAGCTTCGCGTGTGGCAATATTGCGAGGTAAAACACGTTCATCACCTTCGAAATAATAACGCAGGGCATTTTCCACGATTTGTTTGGCTGCCTTTTTGAACAGGGCGATGCGGTTGACGTGGGTAGCAACCACGGTTCCGTTTCCGGGTAGTGCCAGCCCGATAGCCTCGTTGAGGCAGTTCATGGAGTTTGCCGTAAACATTCCCGAGCAGGACCCGCAGGTAGGACATGCCAATTCTTCCAATTGACGGATGCGTTCGTCGGGAACAGCGTCGTCTGCCGATTCAATCATGGCGTCGATCAAGTCGACCTGTTCGTTGCCGATTTTTCCGGCTTCCATTGGTCCTCCCGACACAAAAATGGCAGGGATGTTCAAACGCATGGCTGCCATGAGCATCCCCGGCGTTATCTTGTCGCAGTTGCTGATGCAAATCATGGCATCGGCTTTATGGGCATTGATCATGTATTCCACCGAATCGGCGATAAGGTCGCGCGAAGGCAGCGAGTAAAGCATTCCGTCGTGCCCCATTGCAATGCCATCGTCAATGGCGATGGTATTGAACTCTGCTGCGAAACAACCTTGTTTTTCAATTTCTTGTTTGACGAGTTGCCCAATTTCGTGTAGATGCACATGACCCGGCACAAACTGTGTAAAGGAATTTACGATAGCAATAATGGGCTTGCCCATGTGTTCCGGCTTCATGCCATTGGCGCGCCACAAGGCACGCGCACCGGCCATCCGTCGCCCCGAAGTGCTGGTGAAACTTCGTAACGGTATTTTATACTCCCCGTAAGGATGATTTTTATTCTCTTTTTTGTCCATATGCGTATATTCGTTTACGTTTTCCCCTTGTAAAGAAAACAAGAGGGAAGAAACGATTATTTGTTGTTGATATAGTTTACTATCCAAGCGCCCACTTCGGATAGTTTGTAAGCTTTACCACCTTCTGCAATATCTTCGGTAACTACTCCGGCTTCCAGACTTGCATTCACTGCTTCGCGGATCAATGCGCCTTCTTCCATCAGGTTGAAGCCATATTCGAACATGAGTGCAGCCGAGAGAATCATTGCAAGAGGATTGGCAATGTCTTTTCCTGCAGCCTGAGGATATGAGCCGTGGATGGGTTCAAAAAGTGAGGTGTGCAGTCCGATGGATGCCGAGGGCAATAAGCCGAGCGAACCGGTAATAACCGATGCTTCGTCGGTAAGAATGTCGCCAAAAAGATTTTCCGTTACCAATATATCGAAACTCTTCGGCCATTGAATAATGCGCATGGCGGCATTATCCACAAAAAGAAAATCGGTTTCGATGTCGGCATATTGCGGAGCAATCTCTTGTGCAATCTGTCTCCAAAGACGGGAAGTGGCAAGCACGTTGGCTTTATCTACCACGGTTACTTTTTTCTTGCGTTGCCCTGCAAATTTATAGGCCAGCCGGAGAATACGTTCAATTTCTTCGCGGGTATAAATGCAGGTGTCATAGGCTGTATTGCCGTCTTCGCTTCGTCCTTGTGGGCGACCGAAATATAGCCCCCCGGTCAGTTCGCGAATACACATAAAATCGGCACCTTCGACAAGTTCTGCGCGAAGGGGCGATTTATGAATCAGTGAGGGAAAGGTAGTTACCGGTCGGATATTAGCATAAAGCCCCAATTGTTTTCTCATTCTGAGTAGTCCTTGTTCGGGACGTACTTTGGCATTGGGGTCGTCGTCGTATTTAGGGGAACCGAGGGCTCCGAAAAGCACGGCATCGGACTCCATGCAGAGTTGATGCGTTTCAGCAGGGTAGGGATCACCTGTTTGATCGATGGCGCAAGCACCAACGATTCCTGTTCGATAAGATAATTCGTGACCAAATTTTTTACATATTGCTTTGCTAACTTCCAGCGCCTGATTCATGATCTCAGGACCTATCCCGTCACCGGGCAATACAGCTATGTTTAGTTTCATTGTTATATTTTTTTGATTTGTATTTATTTCTTTTCAACTATTCTCAATATCGTGTAAAATTTTTATGGCAATTGCATTGGTTTGAAGGTCGGGATGTTTCCGCTTTCGATCATATTGAGCATTTTCATTGTTGCTTTAATGGCGGCTGCTGTTTGATCGACATCCAGACCGCGGGTTTTAAATATTTTACCCTCAAATCGCCACGTAATGATGGTTTGGACGTACGCATTGGTTTTTCCGCCGGGTGGTATCACTACCATGTAATCGATCAGGTCGGGAATGGGTTTATTCAAACTCCGGTAAATTTTGTACATCGCTTTTGAAAAAGCATGATATTGTCCGTCGCCTGCGGCTGTTTGCTCATATACCTCTCCTTTTATTGCTATTTTTACGGTTGCCGTCGGACGAAGTTCGTTTGTCAATGTAAGTGAATAGTTCAATATTTGGATATCCTGATTTTCGGTTCCGTTTTTCAGAACATCGGAGATGATATAAGGAAGCTCATCGGGAGTGATGATTTCTTTTTTATCCCCCAATTCAATAATACGCTCTGTTACTTTTTTGGTTGCTTCTTCGTCCAAATCGATGCCTAATGCTTCGAGGTTTTTCATTATATTGGCTTTCCCCGAAGTTTTGCCAAGTGCATATTCACGAGAACGGCCAAATCGTTCGGGTAGGAGATCGTTAAAATAAAGATTGTTCTTCTTGTCGCCATCGGCATGAATACCTGCCACCTGAGTAAAGACATTGTCGCCAATGACCGGTTTGTTTGCCGGTATACGGATGCCGGAATAACTTTCCACAATTTTACTTACTTGATAGATATTTTTTTCCCTTACATTGGTTTTCATTTTCAACTGATCTTCGATAACAGCTACCACACTCGATAAAGGTGCGTTTCCTGCTCTCTCTCCCAAACCGTTTATCGTTACATGAATCCCTTTTATACCTGCTTTTACAGCTTGAAAAACATTGGCGACAGCTAAATCGTAATCGTTGTGAGCGTGAAAATCGAAATGTAAATCGGGATAACGATTGATCATTTTGCTGCAAAAATCAGCCGTTTCGTCCGGAGTAAGAATACCCAGTGTATCGGGGAGCATGAACCGACGGATGGGCAAATCTTTCAAGTTATCCATTATCAGATAAACGTATTCTTCGGAATGGCGCATGCCGTTTGACCAATCTTCCAGATACAGGTTCACATCCAATTCTTTCTGGTGAGCATAGAGAATCACTTGCTTGATATCATCCAAATGTTGTTCGGGCGTTTTCCTGAGTTGTTCTTGGCAGTGACGGAGCGAACCTTTGCAAAGCAGATTTATTACTCGACAGCCTGTGCTGATGATCCAATCAACAGAAGCAGTACCATCAATAAATCCCAGTACTTCGACTTTGTCGATATAACCGCGATTTTTTGCCCATTGCGCAACTTTTCGTACCGATTTGAATTCTCCTTCCGAAACCCGTGCCGAACCTACTTCTATTCTGTCTACCCTGAGTTCTTCGAGCAACAGTCGGGCAATGCTGACTTTTTCTTGTACAGCAAACGATACGCCCGATGTTTGTTCTCCATCGCGCAGGGTGGTGTCCATTATTTCGATTTTTCGTTTTTCCATTGACGATAAATAGACAATAGTTTTAATTTAATATTGAAAAACGCGATTTTTTTCGTAAGCTTCTATCTTGTCTTTGTTGGAAAGAAGAAAATCGATATCGTCCAGACCTTTCAGCAAGCATTCTTTTTTGTATGCATTGATCTCGAACGTTTCGGTTTTCCCGTTTTCGTTGTTTGTAATGGTTTGTTTTTCCAGATTGACGGTGATAGTTGCTTTCGGATTTTTATTTACGCATTCAAATAGATCGTTCAAAAATTCTTCGCTTACTACTACCGGAAGGATGCCGTTATTGAGTGCGTTGTTTTTGAAAATATCGGCGAAAAAACTCGATACAATTACGCGAAATCCGTATCCTGCAAGTGCCCATGCAGCATGTTCGCGGCTGGAACCGCTGCCGAAATTTTTTCCGGCAACTAAAATCTGACCCGTATATGTGGAATTATTTAGGACAAAATCGGGATTGGGATTGCCCGATTTGTCATATCGCCAGTCGGAAAACAAATAGTCGCCGAAACCTTCACGAGTTGTTGCTTTTAAGAAACGTGCCGGAATGATTTGATCGGTATCCACATTCTCTATCGGAAGTGGAATATATGTTGATGTGAGTGTTTGAAATTTTTCCATTGTAAAATTCTTCTCGTTAGTAATTATTTTGTAGGATCGGTAATTTTTCCTGTTACGGCTGCTGCAGCTGTCACAAGCGGGCCTGCCAAAATGGTGCGTGCACCGGGACCTTGACGTCCTTCAAAGTTTCGGTTCGATGTGGAAACAGCATACTTGCCGGCAGGTATTTTGTCGTCGTTCATTGCCAGACAAGCTGAACAGCCGGGTTGACGTAATTCGAAGCCGGCTTCTTCTAAAATCTTGTCTAGTCCTTCTGCTTCGATTTGTTTGCGAACTTGCCAACTGCCGGGAACCAGCCATGCGGTAATGTTATCGGCCTTCTTTTTTCCTTTTACATAGTTTGCAAACATTCGGAAATCTTCAATGCGCCCGTTAGTACAGCTTCCCAAAAATACATAATCTACCGGTTTACCTTCTAATTTTTCTCCGGGTTTGAACCCCATGTAGGCTAAAGCTTTCTCAAAAGAAATTCTGCTCGCGGTATCGCTGTGTTGGAGTGCGGGAATTTTTTCGTCAATGGGAATAGCCATACCCGGATTGGTACCGTAAGTAATCATGGGTTTTATTTGTGAAGCATCGAATACCACTTCTTTATCGAAAACCGCGTCTTCATCGGTTTTCAGCGTTTTCCAATAAGCTACGGCTTCGTTCCATTTTTTTCCTTTGGGTGCAAATTCGCGACCTTTAAGGTAGGTGAAAGTAGTTTCATCCGGTGCAACCATGCCGCCGCGGGCTCCCATTTCGATGCTTAAGTTGCACAAGGTCATGCGCCCCTCCATAGAAAGATTTTCAACGGCTTCGCCGGCATATTCCACAAAATAGCCTGTTGCGCCGCCGGTAGTCAATTGCGAAATCATGTATAATGCCATGTCTTTAGCGGTAACCCCTTCGTTTAATTTCCCTTGGAAAGTGATGCGCATGGTCTTGGGGCGTGTTTGCAAAATGCATTGTGAAGCCAACACCATTTCCACCTCGCTGGTGCCGATTCCGAATGCAATAGCACCGAAAGCGCCGTGGGTTGATGTGTGGCTGTCGCCACAGACAATGGTCATTCCCGGCAGTGTGTATCCGTTTTCGGGACCGATAACATGAACAATACCGTTCTTTGGATGGCCTAAACCGTAATAAGTGAGTCCGAATTCCCGAGCATTGTTCGCCAATGTGTCTACCTGAAAACGCGACACTTCATCGCGAATCGGTTTGTCTTGGTCCATCGTAGGTATGTTGTGATCGGCCGTTAAAATGGTTTGTTCCGGTCGAAAAACTTTTAATCCTCTTGCACGCAAACCTGCGAAAGCTTGTGGACTGGTCACTTCGTGACAATAATGACGGTCGATGTATAATTGTGTAGGGCCGTCTTTTACTTCCGTTACAATATGGGCATCCCAAATTTTATCGAATAATGTTTTCATTTATATTTTATTGTATTACAAATTTGTTTACTGCATCAATAAATGCTTCTGCAGAAGCAGCGACAATATCGGTGTTGGCCGAGAAACCGTAGTGGATCATGCCTTCGTGTTCTACCTGCATATGTACCTTTCCGGTATCGTCGCTACCACGGCTTATGGCTTGGATAAGAAATTCTTTGATGGTCATTTCGCGACGGATAATGTTTTTTATTGCACGAATAGCTGCATCCACGGGCCCGTTTCCGGTAGCAGTGGCTTCAAAATGTTCGCCGGCAATATTTAATCCGATGCTGGCAACATTGCGTACGCCTATTCCGCAAAGCACTTGCAGGTAATCTATTTTTATGCGATGCAGTTTCGAATCTTTTCCTACCAGCATCAAAATGTCATCATCGGTTACACTTTTCTTTTTATCGGCCAATTCGAGGAATTTTTGATATACTTTATCGAGTGCATCCGATTCGAGCTTCACACCCAGAACTTCCAATCTGTTTCTCAATGCTGCTCGTCCGCTACGTGCCGTTAATACAATTGAATTGCTGTCGATTCCAACATCTTGCGGATTGATGATTTCGTAAGTTTCTACGTTTTTCAATACACCATCTTGGTGAATACCCGATGAATGTGCAAAAGCATTGCGTCCTACAATGGCTTTGTTGGGTTGGACGGGCATGTTCATCAAATTAGATACCAAGCGGCTGGTGGCATAAATTTTCTCGGTGTTGATGTTGGTATAAAAGCCACGTTCCGGGTGACTTTTAAGAGCCATTACCACTTCTTCCAGCGGTGTATTCCCGGCCCTTTCACCTACACCATTAATGGTGACTTCGATCTGTCGTGCTCCGTTTAAGATTCCTGAAATGGTATTAGCTGTTGCCATGCCTAGATCTTGATGGCAGTGGGTGGAAAGAATGGCATTTTTCATATCCACATGATCGATCAGGTATTTGATTTTGGCTCCATATTCATCGGGAAAACAATAGCCTGTAGTATCGGGTATATTTACCACTGTGGCTCCGGCATCGATAACTGCTTGCACTACGCGGGCAAGGTATTCGTTTTCGGTGCGGCCTGCATCTTCGGCATAAAATTCAACATCATCCACAAAATTCCGCGCATATTTTACGGCTTTGACTGCTCGTTCAAGAATTTCTTCCCGATTGGAATTGAATTTATATTTGATGTGTGGATCCGATGTGCCGATTCCTGTGTGTATTCGTTTGCGTTTTGCATATTTTAGTGCTTCGGCTGCCACTTCGATATCTTTCTCGACAGCACGGGTGAGTGCACATATTACAGGCCATGTAACTGCTTTGGAAATTTCCACGACAGAATTGAAATCTCCGGGACTCGATACCGGAAAGCCGGCTTCTATGACGTCTACTCCTAATTCTTCCAAAGCTCGGGCTACTTCTATTTTTTCTATCGTATTCAATTGGCAGCCGGGAACCTGTTCCCCGTCGCGTAATGTTGTGTCAAAAACATATATCCTTTCCATGTTTACTTCGAGTTATCGTTTTATTGTTGTTTCTTTATAAGAAAAAACCTTTCTCACTTGGTGAGAAAGGTTATCCATATTTTTCTTTCACTCGTATGAAGTATCCTAATACCTATCTCACCTCCCGGTAGTTGCCTACTAGAAGAATGGAAATGACTAGAATATGGATACTATTATTGATCATACGTTGAAAATAAATTTTCTCTTTTATTTACTTTGCAAAGTAAATGTAAAAAAATTAAACTGCAAAATATTTTTCGTTTTTGTTGAGAAAAATAGTTACTTTTTCTTTTATATGCCGAAATCGTCAAACATGAGCATTTCGGGTGGCACACCCAAATCGTCAAGCATGCGTTTTACCGCATTTGCCATCGGCCCGGGTCCGCACATATAATATTCAATTTCTTCGGGTTCTTCGTGAAATTTCAGGTAGGTATCGTAAATCACCTGATGAACGAATCCCGGTGTGTATTTTACTCCTGCAGCATCGGCTTCGGGATCAGGACGATCAAGAGCCAAATGGAATGAAAAGTTAGGAAATTCTTTTTCTAATTCCCAAAAATCTTCCAGATAGAATGCCTCGTTCAATGCTCTTGCTCCATAAAAGTACGACATTTTGCGGTCGGTTGTACGTAACGTTTTCGTCATGTGCATAATTTGAGAACGCAATGGAGCCATACCTGCACCTCCTCCAATCCACATCATTTCGCGTTTACTATCGTAAATCGGATGAAACTCGCCATAAGGCCCTGAGATTTTTACTTTGTCGCCCGGTTTTAGTGTAAAGATATAGGACGAGGCGATACCCGGTTTTACCTTCATCCATTTCCCGGTTTTTTTGTCGATAGGAGGGGTAGCGATCCGAACATTCAGCATGATAATATCGCCTTCGGCAGGATAGTTGGCCATAGAGTAGGCACGAACAATTTCCTCATCGTTTTTCACCGATAGGCTCCACATGTCGAGTCTATCCCATTCGGGTTTATATTTCTCGTCGATAATCATATCCGAGAATCGGATGGTATCGTATGGCGGGATCCGGATTTGGCAATACGATCCGGGTTCAAAATCCAATCTTTCGTCTGCCGGTAATACTACTTTAAGTTCTTTGATAAACGAAGCCACATTGTGGTTGGATACAACCTCGCATTCCCACTCCTTGATCCCGAATATGGATTCGGGAACGATGATGGATAAATTTTCCTTTACTTTTACCTGACAACCTAATCTCCAGTGTTCCAGTTGTTCTTTGCGGGTGAAATGTCCTTTTTCAGTTGGAAGAATTTCGCCCCCACCTTCTATTACCCTGCAGCGACATTGTCCGCATGTTCCGCCTCCGCCGCATGCAGAAGGAAGAAATATGTCCTGCATCTGTAATGCGTTCAGAAGGGTAACCCCTAAAGGAGCTGTTATTTTTTCTTTGTTGTTTATTGTAATTTCTACATTGCCCGAAGGCATCAGCTTCGCTTTGGCAAGTAATATAATTATTACGAGAATAAGAATGATCAATAAAAAAACTACTACACTCGTTATAATTGTTAATCCTCCCGCACTCAATAACACACTCATATTTATGTAATTAAATTTGTTTAAAAATTTTTCTTTTTGTTTTTATACGATTAAATATTGATTCCCGAAAAACTCATGAAACCAATGGCCATCAGAGATGTAATAATAAAGGTGATTCCTAATCCTCTTAAAGGTTTTGGAACATTGGAATATTCCAACTTTTCGCGGATTGCTGCCATACCTACAATGGCCATCATCCAACCGATACCGGATCCAAAAGCATAAGCGGTTGCCATGCCTAAATTAGGGAATTCACGTTGTTGCATAAACAATGAACCACCAAGAATGGCGCAGTTAACGGCAATCAATGGTAAAAATATACCCAATGAGTTGTAAAGTGCCGGAGAGAACCGTTCAATTACCATTTCTACCAATTGAGTAAAAGAGGCGATTACGGCAATGAAGATGATCAGACTGAAAACACTGAGATCAACGTCTGCAAATTCTTCACCGAGCCATGACAGTGCTCCGGGTTTCAAAATATAATTTTCAAGCAAATAATTTATCGGCAACGTCAGCACGAGAACAAAAGTGACTGCAATTCCCAACCCCACTGCCGTTTTTACGTTTTTCGATACAGCCAAAAACGAACACATACCCAAAAAGTATGCGAAAATCATGTTGTCGACAAATATCGATTTTACAATCAGACTAATAGTATCCATATTGATATATTGACTTTTGTTGTGTTAGCAATTTATTAATTTGTTGTTTCCTGCAAGTCTTTGTTTTTAGCGCGATGTATCCAGATAATGCAGGCAATAAGCAGCAATGCCATAGGCGGAAGAATCATTAATCCGTTATCCAAATAACCGGCATCGTAAAGCGATTGAGGAATTACTCTATATCCCATTAGGGTTCCCGAACCGAGTAATTCTCTGAAAAATCCCAATACTACCAAAATCCAGCCGTAGCCCAGTCCGTTTCCGATACCGTCGAGAAACGAAGCCCACGGTCCGTTACCCAAGGCAAATGCTTCGAGACGCCCCATCAGAATGCAGTTAGTGACGATTAATCCCACAAAAACCGATAATTGTTTATTGACATCGTAAGCATATGCTTTTAGTACTTCGCTGACGATGGTTACCAACGAAGCCACAACCACCAGTTGTACGATAATGCGAATACGGTTCGGAATGGTTTTACGCAAGAGGGAGATGATCATGTTTCCAAAAGCCGTCACAATGGTTACGGCGATAGCCATTACGATTGCCGGTTCAAGCTTGGATGTGACGGCCAATGCCGAACAGATACCCAATACTTGAACAATAATGGGGTTATTTTTATTTAGCGGACCCAATAGTACCGCTTTTGTTTTGCTTGATAATGCCATTTTTTCTTCCTGTTTTAATTGTTATTTGCTCTCACTTTGGTGAGCAGCATTCAACTTGAGTAAAAAGTTTTTGTATTCCCCAATGCTATTCAAAAGCATTGCGTTTACACCTTTACTGGTGATGGTACCTCCTGAAATTCCATCAACGTAATCTTGCCCTTCGACCGCTTGTCCGGCTTTTACTACCGCAATCGATTTGAATTCTCCATCTTTTATCAGTTCTTTTCCTTCAAACTGTTTTCTAAAAGTTGGATTTACGATTTCGGCACCCAACCCCGGTGTTTCACCGGCATGACTGAAATCCACACCATATACCGTGCTTCCATCTTCATCGATGGCAATGTACCCCCAGATGGGTCCCCACAATCCTTTGCCCGCCATCGGGATAACGTATTTTTTAATCCCGTCTATTTCGGCTTCAAAAACCGGCAGCCCTTTGCTTTTATCTTTTGCAATATCTGTAGTAAAAGCCGGGTCGGTTGTTTTTGTGCCTTCGCTACCTTCTATTTTTGATCCATCCGGATGAATTAGGTAGGCATTTTTAATTAATTCGTTATATTTTGCTTCAGCTTCATTGGGCTTAGCATCGATGCGCAGTGCTCGGAGAATCTGTTGCATTTTGTCGATTTCGACATTTTTTGTTTGTTTTTCGCTTAGTGCTTGATGGGTAAAGGCTAAGCCGATGGCAACTATGATCACCATTATTGATGCATACAGAATCGTATAACCGTTGTTTTCAGTATTCATAATTTTATTTTTTATTTCCTTCTTTTTTAGCTTCGACTCTCTTTAAACGACGTTTGATATTGGCATCAACCACGTAAAAATCAATCAGCGGAGCAAAAGCATTCATCAACAGTATGGCCAGCATCATTCCTTCAGGATATCCCGGATTGAAAATCCGAATGGTTATTGCAAGCAGTCCGATTAAAAAGCCATGTATCCACTTTCCTTTTTCCGTTCTTGCCGAAGTGACCGGATCGGTGGCCATGAATACGGCACCAAAAGCAAATCCACCCAGCAGAAAATGATAGTGGGCGGGCATTTCCATAATCGGATTGGCGGCAAACAAATTAACGATGGAAATTGTAAACAATCCGCCGAGAAACACGGAAAGCATGGTTTTCCAACTCCCAACTCCGGTGGAAATGAGCAGAATTGCGCCCAACAAAATAGCGAAAGTAGATACTTCGCCTACCGATCCCGGAATGAACCCCCAGAACATATCGCTCAGCGTAAGCGGTTGTCCTGTTACTCCGGTAAATCCAAATGAAGCAAAGTGAGGAGCGTCGGTAATAGCCAATTGCCCTAATGGCGTGGCTCCCGAAAAACCGTCTACGGTTTGGGCAATTCCATTCACCATTTCAGGACGACCCATTCCCAGAGCGCTGCCGGTACGTACAAAAACCCGATCTCCCGACATCATGGAAGGGTAGGCAAAAAACAGAAATGCACGTGCAATTAGTGCAACGTTAAAGATGTTGTAACCTGTACCTCCAAACACCTCTTTTGCAAAAATAACGGCAAAAGCGGTTGCTACAGCAATCATCCATAGAGGGGTATCGACAGGCAAAATCATGGGTATAAGAAGTCCTGTGACCAGAAATCCTTCGGCAATTTCTTCGCCTTTCATTTGAGCTGCCGTAAATTCAATACCCAATCCTACCACATAGGAAACCACTATTTGGGGCAGTACGGCCAGGAATCCGTAAAAGAAACGGGTCCAAAAACCCACTTCTTGTCCGATGGCCATGTAATGCTGAAGTCCTACGTTGTACATGCCGAAAAGCAATGCAGGTATCAGTGCGACTACTACAATGATCATTGTTCGTTTTGAGTCGCGTGAATCGTGAATATGTACACCCGATTTCGAAGTGGTATTGGGTACAAAAAGAAAAGTTTCAAAACCATCGAACACGGAATGTAGCCAATGGTATTTCCCACCTTCTTCGAAAAGGGGCCTTATTTTATCGAAATAATTTTTTAATGCTTTCAATGTATTGTATTTTTAGATGTTACACATTTATATCATCATCATTCCATTTCTTTACGAAGCATATCGAGTCCTGTACGGACGATTTTTTGAAGTTCCAGTTTTGATGTGTCCACAAATTCGCACAGCGCAAAATCTTCAGGAGCAACTTCGTAAATACCCAAATTTTCCATTTTCTCGATATTGAATGCGATGGTGGCTTTAATCAACTGTTCGGGAAAAATATCCATCGGGAATACTCTGTCGTATTCGTTCGACATGATAATGGCACGTTGGCCTCCCTTGATGCGTGCATCCAGTCGATATTTTTTATGGGGATTCCTTTTGAGTTGAGGATAAGTACAACTTGCACTGTAACGGTTGGGTGATAACGATGCCCATCCGAGTGGTTCAATTACTTCTATCCCTTCGGGAATAACCGTGATTTGCGAATGATATGCCCTTAACACGCCGTTTTCTTCAATTTTTGTACCCGTAAGAGGGTTACCGCTAATGTAGCGCAAAGTAATCCCTTCGGTAACGTTGTTTTGAAAAATGGACTTCAATTCCGTACCAATGAGCATTTTATAATATCCTGTTTGTTTTACTTCGGAACCGGTAAGAGCAACAATTCGGGTTAAATCTACCACACCTTTATTAAAAAGTCTACCGATTATTGCTACGTCCAATGCATTTAACGTCCAAACCGTTTCACCTCGGTTGACCGGCGCGAGGTGATTGATATGTACGCCCACGTTTCCGGCAGGGTGGGGTCCCTCAAACTCGGTAATGATAACGTTTTTTGCATCACGCAGGCCTTTGTTTGTTGTTTTCGGACTGATGGAAAGATATACCTTTCCTGTCGTAAGTTTGGTTAATGCATTCAGGCCGGTTTGAAGATCCGCTTCTTGTCCTTCAAGTAGGAGATCGTAAGAAGGAGCGAGCGGGGCCGTGTCAAAACCCGTTACGAAAATATCGCGCGGAGCTTTGTCCGGATTAGCGATAACATCATACGGACGTTGCTTGATCAAGAACCAGATGCCGGCATCCAGAATCGATTTTTTTACTTCTTCCGGTGATAAAGAAGCAACATTTTTCTTTCCGAAATCCTCGTACTGAATTTCCTTATCGGCTTGTACGGTGAAATTGAGAATCCTGCGTTTTTCTCCTCGTTCAATGGCAGTAACCACTCCGCTTACGGGTGAAGCAAACAACATATCAGGATGTCGTTTCTCATAAAACAAGGCGGACCCTGCTTTTACCCGATCATTCACTTTTACGGCTACTTTGGGAGTGATGCCGTGAAAATCTTCAGGACAGACTTTTACAAATTCACTCGTGACCGTACCACGAAACACTTCATCGGGTTCACCCAACAAAGGAATTTGTAAGCCTTTCTTAATTATTATTCGATCAGCCATATATTAAAAAATAAATAACCCTATTATTTTTTGATTAACCTATTACCAATCAATCAATTTATTATAAACGAAGCTTTTTTGTGTCAATAAATTTACTGATTAAAGTGCAAAGGTATACTTTTTTCTCTCGACAAAAGAAAAAATTCAGAGAAATTACAGAAAAAAATCTTTATTTGTTAGGTCTCTTGTTTTATTTTCTCTTGGAAAGTGGATTTTTGTATCTTAGTGGCAAATTTATCCATCTTAATCGATAATTTAAAAAATATATGACAACACGCAGAAATTTCATTAAGAAAAGTGGTATGGGACTCGCCGCTTTAGCAGTAAAACCATCGTGGGCAACCTCTTCTTTATTCGAAACCTCTCAGCAACGAGTGTATACTTCGAAACGTCCGGATCCACAGAATCGTAAATTTACATCCGATGCAGTGGAACAAACGATTACGAGAGTAAAATCGAAAATCAACGATCCCAAATTGCGATGGATGTTCGAAAACTGTTTCCCGAATACGTTGGATACTACGGTGAATTTTGGCATAAGAAACGGCAAACCGGATACATTTGTGATTACAGGTGATATTGATGCCATGTGGTTGCGCGATTCTTCGGCTCAGGTTTGGCCTTATCTTCCGTTAACGAAACAGGATGCCCATCTTCGTGAGATGATAGCCGGTGTAATTAATCGGCAAACGCAGTGCATTTTGATCGACCCTTATGCGAATGCATTCAATTTCGAACCCAGACCCGATGGGGAGTGGATGAGCGATAAAACCGATATGAAACCCATGCTGCATGAACGCAAGTGGGAGATCGATTCACTGTGTTATCCCATTCGCTTGGCATATAATTATTGGAAGACGACCGGTGATGCATCGGTTTTCGATGCCGATTGGAAAAATGCAATGGCTTTGGTTGTAAAGACATTTAAAGAGCAGCAACGTAAAGACGGTCTGGGACCTTACCGTTTTTTGCGTGTAACCGACAGAGCGCTCGATACGGTACCCAATGACGGCTATGGACATCCGGTAAATCCTGTGGGGCTCATATTTTCTGCATTCCGCCCTTCCGATGATGCGACCACATTCGGATTTCTTGTTCCTTCCAATATGTTTGCCATTGTATCGTTGCGTCAATTGGCAGAGATTTCGAGAAAAGTAACTCGCGATAATGCTTTTGCCGAAGAATGCTGCACTTTGGCCGATGAGGTAGAAACAGCCATAAAAAAATATGCCATCGTAGAACATCCCCATTATGGGAAAGTCTATGCTTTTGAGGTGGATGGTTTCGGGAATGCGTATTTTATGGACGATGCCAACGTGCCGAGCCTTTTAGGAATGCCTTATCTGAACACTATCGATAGAAATGACCCCATTTATCAGAATACACGCAAACTGGTATTGAGCAAGAATAATCCCTATTTTTTCAAAGGGAAAGCAGCAGAAGGAATTGGTGGTCCTCACATTGGATACGACATGATTTGGCCGATGAGCATCATTATGCGCGCACAAACCAGCAACGATGACAATGAAATCGCTTATTGTCTTAAAATGCTTCGCAATACGGATGCGGATACCGGATTCATGCACGAATCTTTTCATAAAGATGATCCTTCCAAATTCACGCGCAGTTGGTTTGCGTGGGCAAATACGCTGTTTGGCGAATTGATTGTGAAGCTGGAAAAAGAAGGGAAAATCAATTTGTTGAATTCGTTTTAATAGAATATAGAATAAGGTAATGATGAGAACATTTCGTTTTTTTCTGACACTCGTTTTGAGTTGCAGTATGGCCGGAAATGCAGTGGCTCAAATGGAATTGGAGCCGGTAGATTATGTGAATATTTTGGTAGGCACCCAGTCGAAATTCGAATTATCCAACGGTAACACCTATCCCGCCGTTGCTCTCCCTTGGGGCATGAACTTCTGGACGCCCCAAACGGGTAAAATGGGAGACGGCTGGCAATATCGATACGATGCCGATAAAATCCGGGGTTTTAAGCAAACTCATCAACCTAGTCCGTGGATTAACGATTACGGCCAGTTTTCCATTATGCCGATGACCGGGAAACCGGAGTTTGATCAGGATAAACGTGCCAGTTGGTTTTCGCATAAGGCCGAGATTGCGAAGCCCTATTACTACAGTGTTTATTTGGCCGACTACGATATCACAACAGAAATAACCCCTTCCGATAGAGCGGCAATTTTTCGTTTCACGTTTCCCGAAACGGACAAGGCATATGTGTTGATCGATGCTTTCGATAAGGGATCGGCTGTGGAAATTTTGCCCGGAAAAAATGCCGTGATAGGCTATACTACACGCAATAGTGGTGGGGTTCCCGATAATTTCAAAAATTATTTTGTTATCGTATTCGATAAACCGTTTGTGTATCAAAGCACGGTTAAAAACGGAGTAATTCAAGAAAATGCGACTCAATGTGAGGCTGATCATGCAGCGGCTTTTATTGGCTTTTCTACCCAAAAACGCGGCGAGAAAGTGGTGGCTCATGTGGCTTCTTCGTTTATCAGCTACGAGCAAGCTTGGCAGAATTTGAAAGAAGTATTGGGAAAAGATTTCGAAACCGTAAAGATGGAAGGGAGGAAAGCATGGAACGAGGTATTGGGCAAGATAGAGATAGAAGGCGGCAATCTTGATCAGAAACGTACGTTTTATTCGGCGCTGTATCGTTCCACCCTTTTTCCGCGCAAACTTTATGAAAAAGACGCAACGGGGAAAATTATCCATTACAGTCCATATAATGGTCAAGTACTTCCCGGCTATATGTATACCGATACCGGTTTTTGGGATACATTCCGTGCGTTGTTTCCCTTGTTGAATCTGGTGTATCCTTCGGTAAACAGGGAAATTCAGGAAGGATTGGCCAATACATACAAAGAAAGTGGATTTTTGCCCGAATGGGCAAGTCCGGGTCATCGGGGATGCATGGTGGGCAATAATTCGGCTTCGGTGGTTGCCGATGCTTATCTGAAAGGGCTTCGCGGATACGATATCGAAACGCTTTACGAGGCAGTGTTGCATGGTGCCAATAGTGTTCACCCCAAGGTTTCTTCGACCGGACGTTTGGGTTACGAATACTACAACCGATTGGGCTATGTGCCGTACGATGTGGGTATCAACGAAAGTGCTGCTCGCACATTGGAGTATGCGTATGACGACTGGACAATCTATCAACTTGCCAAAGCATTGAATCGTCCTCAAAAAGAAATCGATCTTTATGCCAAACGGTGCCAAAACTACCGCAATCTCTATTCTCCGGAATACAAGCTCATGAGGGGTAGAAATGAAGATGGTACATTTCAATCGCCTTTCAGTCCCTTCAAGTGGGGAGATGCTTTCACCGAGGGCAACAGTTGGCATTATACGTGGTCTGTTTTTCACGATCCACAAGGGTTGATCGATTTGATGGGTGGCCAAAAAGAGTTCGTGACAATGCTGGATTCCGTATTTATCATGCCGCCTGTTTTCGATGCGAGTTATTATGGGGGTGTGATTCACGAAATTCGCGAAATGCAGGTCATGAACATGGGTCAGTATGCTCACGGGAATCAGCCGATACAACACATGATTTATCTGTATAATTATGCCGGCGAGCCCTGGAAGGCTCAATATTGGGTACGTGAAGTGATGGATCGGCTTTACACGCCTGCTCCTGATGGCTACTGCGGTGATGAGGATAACGGGCAAACCTCTGCATGGTATGTATTTTCCGCGATGGGATTTTATCCCGTTTGTCCGGGAAGCAACGAGTATGTCATTGGTTCTCCTTTGTTCAATACAATAAACATTAAGCTGGAGAATGGAAATGTCATTACCATTCATGCTGCAGATAATGAGGCTTCGAAACGCTATATAGCAGATATCAAGCTGAATGGGAAATCGTATTCAAAAAATTATTTTACTCATGACGATCTGACAAAGGGAGCGCAAATTGAAATGACGATGTCCGACAAGCCCCATCGCGCACGAGGCGTTCATCCCGCTGATTTTCCTTATTCCTTTTCGAATGAAAAGAGGTAGTTTCCAAATAAAATGTATCCGAGATAAAAAGGAGGCTGCATCAACATAACGAATAAGCCTCGGGGAATCCAATAATTAAATAGTTGAATAGTTGAAATGGGTCTCCCATAGAAGATAGGAGTACAAATAAAAAGAGGGTGAAATCACGTAGAGATGCACCCTCTTTTTGTGTGCCGTGCATGGTAAATAACTTGGTGGTGTAAGTCCACTATGGAGGTTTATAGTCGCCAACCATTAGCCAAGGGCAAGGGTGTCCATCGCGAGTTGGAATCTGAAGGAAGCCGGCGGCAAAATCCTGCCCCGAGGAACACGAATCGCATATAGGCAT